>LNFM01003632.1_pt1 | contig 30009 bp, 34 predicted proteins | sample 596031 | NCBI WGS metagenome assembly LNFM01 (sample SAMN04254537, study PRJNA301005) | activated carbon metagenome | isolation source: dual media filters at the Ann Arbor, Michigan drinking water treatment plant | place: USA: Ann Arbor
GCACCCGATCACGTAGAGCAGGCTGCCGGCGAGCACCAGCTTCCCCGCCAGCCCGTCCAGCACCGGCAGTGACAATCCAGCCACCACCACGCACGCCAGCGCTGTGCCCATGAACGCCAGCATGAACACCGGGTTGATGACCGCCACGTTGATCGACTTCATCGCCGCCGCGCCGTCCGCCGGCGGCAAGCGGCCCAGCGCCCGCATGATGAAGGACGAGAAGCCGTAGAAGATGCCGCCGACGGTGCCGCTGCCCATGGCGGCGACGAAGGCGAGGATGGTGAAGGCGCGGTCGCCCAGTCCGGCTGTTTCCATGGCCAGGATATCCCTATCGGTTCGCGTGGTGTCGGCTCCGCCCGCCGCAACGACGATACCGGTCGCGTGGCGCATGGCAAGCGCGTCGATTTTCAGCGCACATGCAGGGAAAGCGGGTTTACGTCGCCGGTGAACGGGCCGAGACTGCGACCAGGGAAGTCGGGGAAATCGCATGCGTTGGTACTATGGCTGGAACGTGCTCGCGGTCGGGGTGCTGTTCCAGGCGCTGATCGTCGGCATCTGCTTCACCTGCTTCACCTTCTGGGTCAATCCGTGGGTCGAGGAGTTCGGCGTCGGCCGGGCGGACGTGATGATCGCGGTCGCCGCGTCGACCATCGGCACCGGCGTGATGATGCCCTTCGCCGGCCGGCTGATGGAGCGCATTCCCATTCGGGTGCTGGTCTGCACCGGCACCATCGTCCTCGCCATCGGCGTGGTGCTGATCTCCAAGGCCACGGCGCTGTGGCAGATCATCGCGCTCTACGCCACGCTGATCGCCTTCGGTTACGCGTTCGCCGCGACGCTGGCCGGACAGACGCTGGCGGTACGCTGGTTCCCGTCGCGCATCGGCTTCGCCGTCGGCATCGTGTCGCAGGGCTCGTCGCTGGGCGGCGTGATCATGCCGCCGCTCTGCACCTTCCTGCTGGGGCTTTATGGCTGGCGCGACGCCAACATGATTCTGGCCGGCCTCGTCGTGGTGATCGTGCTGCCGGCGGTGTGGCTGTTCGCCCGCTTTCCCCGGGAAGGGGAACTGGAGACGCCGCGGGCCAGCAGGCAGGCCGTCCCGGTGGCGACGGCGCCGCGAGGCGAGTGGACGACGGCGCGCGTCATGAAGGACCGGATTTTCTGGATCCTCGGCGTCACCTTCCTGTGCCCGGCCATCAGCTATTACGCGTTCCAGCAGAATCTCGCGCCGTTCTCGGCGGAACTGGGATTCCAGCCCCAGGCGGCGGCCGCGCTCGTCTCGGTGTTCTCCGCCGCCACCATCGGCGGCCGCTTCCTGTTCGGCATGATGGCCGACCGGATCGATCCGCGCATCCCGTACTGGATCGCGTCCGCCTGCATCGGCCTGTCGCTGGTGGTGACGCCGTTGCATCCCGGCTTTCCCGTCATGCTGGGCGCCGCCGCGCTGATCGGCCTGGGATCGAGCGGCCTGATGCCGGTGGTCTGCGTGATGGTGGGGCAGAACTACGGTTCCGCCGCGTTCGGGCGGGTGATGGGGCTGGTGATTCCGTTCTTCTCGCTGGCGGCGGCGGCCGGCCCGGTGCTGTCGGGTGCGGTGCGCGACGGGACGGGCAGCTACGTCTATGCCTTCGTGATCTACCTGCCCACCATGGCCGCGGCGGCGTTCGCCATGCTGGTGATGATGCGCGGCACCGCCGGCTCCGCGGTGCCTGCCGACGGACAGGCGAAGGCGGCTGTGTAGAGCGGCCTCGCTTTGCCCATAGGGCGTCTTTGGCGGCCGCGGGCTACAGGATTTCCAGCACCGATTCAGGCGGGCGGCCGATGCGCGCGCCGCCACCTGCCAGCACGATGGGCCGTTCGATCAGCACCGGGTTGTCCACCATGGCCTCGATCAGTTGCGCGCGGGTCAGCGCCGGGTTGTCCAGCGACAGCTCCTTGTAGGGCGGCTCCTGCCGGCGCATGGCCTCGCGCGGCTCCTTGCCGAGCTTCTTCAGGACCGCATCCAGTTCGGCCGCCGATGGCGGCGTCTTCAGATACTCGATCACCTCCGGGTCGAGGCCCCGCTGGCGCAGCAGCGCCAGGGTCTCGCGCGACTTGGTGCAGCGCGGGTTGTGATAGATGGTCGCTTTCATGGCCGGTTCCCTGTTGTCAGCCCTTCTTAAGACCACGCCGCACGGGCGCGTGCAAGCGACGCAGTTGAGATTCACTATCACCGTAATTGACACTCATTCGCAGTGCGCTATATACAGAAACATCAGGAGTGCGAATCGAATGTACGTCTGCATCTGCAACGCCTTGCGCGAGAGCCAGCTCCGGGACCTGGCCGTGGAGTGTCCGGCCGCGTCCGCGGAAGAGATTTACGCCGTCCTCGGCGTCGATCCCGACTGCGGCACCTGCCTGTATTACGCGCAGGACGTCATCGATGCGGAACGGGCCAAGCTCGCTGCTCCGGTGGAGCTTGTCTCCCTCTAATCCGTCGTGCTGCCACGTTACTTTTTGACCGTGGCGGGCAACGGACCTATTTTGATTCCCGAGCGTTCATCGTCGATGTCCGGCGGTCTCAGGAGGGTCTCATGCAGGGCGACAAGAAGGTTATCCAGTTTCTCAATCAGGTCCTCAAGAACGAGCTCACCGCCGTCAACCAGTACTTTCTCCATGCCCGCATGCTGAAGAACTGGGGCCTGAACAAGCTCGGCGACTACGAGTACGAGGAATCTCTCGACGAAATGAAGCATGCGGACAAGCTGATCAACCGCATCCTGTTCCTCGAAGGCCTGCCCAACCTGCAGGACCTCAACCGGCTGCGCATCGGCGAGAACGTCGCCGAGATTCTGAAGGCCGATCTCGACACCGAAATGGAAGCCTGCCCGCTGCTGCGCGACGCCATCGCCCATTGCGAGACGGTGCGCGACTACATCTCGCGCGAATTGTTCGAGGACATCCTGGAGTCGGAGGAAGAGCACATCGACTTCCTCGAGACCCAGCTCGACCTGATCGAGAAGGTCGGCATCCAGAACTACACCCAGTCCCAGATGGGCGGCAGCGACGACGAGGGCTAACCCTTCCCCACCGCTTCGGACACGTTGCCGAATCCGTCCCGCTTCACCAGCGCGCCGAGTTCGGCCTTGATCCGCTTCACCAGCCCCGGACCCTCATAGGCCAGCGCGGTATAGAGCTGCACCACGGACGCGCCGGCGCGGATGCGGTCATAGGCGTCCCGCCCGGAAGCAATGCCGCCGACGCCGACCAACGGTATCTTTCCGCCGGTCAGCCGGTACATGGTCTTGAGGTTCTCCAGCGCCAGATGCCTGAGCGGCGCGCCCGACAGGCCGCCGGTCTCGCCTTTCAGACGGCTTCGCAGCGTGTCGGGCCGGCCGATGGTGGTGTTGCCGACGATCAGGCCGTCGATGCCGTGCTCCAGCGCCAGCGCGGCGACGTCCTCGCATTGCGGCGGGGTCAGGTCGGGCGCCAGCTTCACCAACAGCGGCGGTTTGCGCACCCCGCTCATCTGCTCGCGGGTGGCGATCAGCGCGTCGAGCAGGGGCTTCAGCGAATCGCGGGTCTGCAGCGCCCGCAAGCCCGGTGTGTTGGGCGACGAGATGTTGATGGTGTAGTAGTCCCCCAGGCCCGAAAACCGTTTCAGGCCGTTGACATAGTCGCCGACCCAGTCGTCCGAGTCCTTGTTGGCGCCGATATTGATGCCGATCTTGCCCATGCGCGACGCCGCGCGCCGTTCCGACAGTCGGCGGGCGACGGCATCCGCGCCCTCGTTGGCGAAGCCGATCCGGTTGATCACCGCCTTGTCCTCGATCAGCCGGAAGATGCGCGGCTGCGGATTGCCGGCCTGCGGGCGCGGCGTGACCGTGCCGACCTCGACGAAGCCGAACCCCAGTCGCAGTATGGCGTCCGGCACCTCGGCGTTCTTGTCGAAGCCAGCCGCGAGACCGATGGGGTTGGGCAGCCGGATGCCCAGGAAGGTGGTCTCCAGCTCGGGCGTCTCGGCGCTGTCGCTCCCCAGCAGGCCGGCCAGCGGCGAGCTCAGCAACCGCAGGGTCAGCCGGTGCGCCTTCTCGGCGTCGATCTTCATCAGGACCGGACGGATCAGCCCGTAGGGATCACGCATCGTCCAGTCTTTCCGGAAACAGGTGGCCCTCGCCGTCGCGCCACGGCAACGGATCGACGCGCAGGGCAGCTGCCGCGGGCAGCGGCGCATAGAGATGAGGGAACAGGGCGCCGCCGCGCGACGCCTCCCATTTCAGCGCGTCCGGTGGCAGGCGTGCCGTGTCGACCTGCACCAGCACCAGATCGCGCTGGCCGGCGAAGTGCCTGGCGGCGGTTTCCCGCGCCTGGCCGGCGGTGGAGAAATGAATGAACCCGTCGGCCCGGTCGACGGCCGATCCGGCGTAGCTGCCGCTGTCCATGGCCAGCGCCCATTCGGCGCCTGGACAGATCTTGTAGACCAGTCGGTTCATGTCGCGGGCACGCTACCGCAACGGCGCGAAGCTGAACAGCGCGTTTCGGGTAACAGCCCACCCTCGAGGTGACGCCGATGGGAACAGGTCCGGGCGACGGTCAAGGGGAATGGCGAAAATCCGCCCCTAATGCCTGAAATGCCGCATTCCCGTGAGCACCATCGCCAAACCCGCCGCATCGGCCGCGTCGATCACTTCCTGGTCGCGCATGGAGCCGCCGGGCTGGATCACCGCGGTGGCGCCCGCCTCGGCGGCGGCGAGCAGGCCGTCGGCGAAGGGGAAGAAGGCGTCGGAGGCGACGACGGAACCCCGGGTGCGCGGCTCGGCAAGGCCCTCGGCCTCGGCCACGTCGATGGCCTTCCGCGCGGCGATGCGGGCTGAATCGATCCGGCTCATCTGGCCGGCGCCGACGCCCACCGTGGCGCCGCCCTTCACGTAGACGATGGTGTTCGACTTGACGTGCTTGCAGACGCGGAAGGCGAACAGCAGGTCGGTCAGTTCCTGTTCCGTCGGTGCACGTTTGGTCACCACCTTCAGGCCGTCGCGGAAGATCCGGCCATTGTCGCGGGTCTGCAGCAGGTAGCCGCCCGCCACCGACTTGACCGCCATGCCGGGCGCGGCCGGATCGGGCAGGCCGCCCGCCAGCAGCAGCCGAAGGTTCTTCTTGCCGGCGATGATCGCGCGCGCCTCGTCGGTGGCGTCGGGGGCGATGATCACCTCGGTGAAGATTTTCGCGATCTCGGCCGCGGTCTCGCCGTCGAGCGTGTCGTTGAGCGCGATGATGCCGCCGAAGGCGCTGACCGGATCGCAGGCGAGCGCCCGGCGATAGGCCTCGGCCATGGAGCCGGCCACAGCGACGCCGCAGGGATTGGCGTGCTTGACGATGACCACGGCGGGCTGCTCCGCCGGGTCGAACTCGGCCACCGCCTCATAGGCGGCGTCGGTGTCGTTGAGGTTGTTGTAGGAAAGCTCCTTGCCCTGAAGCTGGCGGGCGGACGCCACGCCCGGACGCTTGTCGCCGGAGATGTAGAAGGCCGCCTGCTGGTGCGGATTCTCGCCGTAGCGCAGGGCCTGGCGCCGCGTGCCGGCGATGGTCAGGCGCTCGGGGAAAATGTCGCCGAGCTGGCCGGCGAACCAGCCGGAGATGGCGCAATCGTATGACGCGGTGCGCGCATAGGCCCTGGCCGCCAGCCGCCGGCGCGTCGCCTCGGTGGTCGCGCCGCCATGGGCGGTCATGTCGTCGATCACCGCCTTGTAGTCGCCGGCCTCGACCACCACGGTCACGAATCTGTGGTTCTTGGCCGCCGAGCGGATCATCGCCGGGCCGCCGATGTCGATGTTCTCGATGCACTCGTCGAATTCGGCGCCCTTGGCGACGGTTTCCTCGAAGGGGTAGAGGTTGACCACCAGCAGATCGATGGCGCCGATGCCGTGCTGCGACATGGCGTCTGCGTGCTTGTCGCGCAGGCCGAGCAGGCCGCCATGCACCTTGGGATGCAGGGTCTTCACCCTGCCGTCCATCATCTCCGGGAAGCCCGTATACTCCGCCACCTCGCGGACCGGAATGCCATTGTCCGCCAGCAGTTTGGCCGAGCCGCCGGTCGACAGGATCTCGACGCCGTGGCCGGCGAGGAACCGGCCCAGCTCCACCAGCCCGGTCTTGTCGGAAACGGAAAGCAGCGCCCTGCGGATGGGTTGGTCGGTCATGATGGCCTTCTTGTTCTTGCGTTAGACCTTGAGCAGGCGCCAGTTGATCTGCAACCGCGATGCGCCGGTAGTGCTGCTGACCACGAGCTGCCGCGTGGCCTTCACATGGCCGCGCTCGCCCAGATAGATGCTTTCCTCGACGTTGACGCCGTGGGTCGATTCGAACCGCCACATGGCGCCGCCCGGCAGCGTCAGCTCGACCGCGCCGCCGTCGACCGTGCGCCGCGCGTCGACGCCCGGATGCAGGTGGAAGCGGATATCGACGGGCGCCTTGGGGCGCTTCTTGCGGTTGACCGAGCGCAGCGCGTCGATACCCTCGACCACCTTGCCGCTGCGCGCCACCTTCAGGATGCGCTCGTGCTCGTAGCCGAACGCCATGACGTAGCCATAGTGAGTGACGTCGAGGCTGATCGTGTCGTCCATCTCGTCGCGTGTCGCCAGCACCTTCTTGGGCCGCTTGCCGATGCGCTGGTTCCTCAGGATGGGGAACGAGTTCTTGTTGTCGATGATCAGCGTCGAATGGGCGGCCGTGGTGCGGCTGACCTTGTGCACGCCGTCGAACATGATCTCGTCGCTGGAGCCGCAATTGACGATCAGCCGTTCGGTGCCGACCGACATCTCGAACGCGTTGGGGCTGGCATGGGCGCTGACGCTGAGGTCGCCCGGCGGCGGCGATCCGGCGTCCACCAGGATGATCGCCTGGCCGGCCTGGACCCGCTGGAAGCCCGAATAGATCGCGCCGCCGAGCGGCTTGCCCTGGGCCTTGGCCGCGTCGAGCACCTGGTCGATCTCGTCGGCGGACTCCTCCTCGTAGCTGCCGTTGAACAGCGCCAGCCTGCCGTCGCCCAGCCGGAAGAAGCGCAGCATGGGCGCCATGCGGTCGATGGCGCGCTGGATGTAGTTCGGCATCTCCTGGTTGGCGGCGCGCAGGTCCGCCTTCAAGGCGACGAGGGCCTTCAGCGCCTCGAACTGGTCGCTGGGGTTGCGGGTGACGATGCAGCCATCGGCCAGCACCAGCCGGTCCAGCTCGCGCTCGAGCAATTGCAGGCCCTTCGACAGCCGCCGCGCGCCTTCCGGCAGGCAGAAGCCGCTATAGACCAGGCCGATGATGGCGATCAGCCGCGGCAGGCCGTCGCGGGCGATGGGCGCGGTGCGCGCCAGGTGCCGCGCCTGCCGCGCCATGGAGTTCATCACCGCGCTGTGATGCACCAGATCCTGGGTGCTGACCGCCATGGAGGCGTTGCTCATCCAGGCGATCAGCCGCTGGGCGATGACTTCGGGCTGCCAGGCGACCGGATCCCACTCCTGGAAATCCTGCAGCCACTTCCTGATCAGCGATTCAACATGGCGCTTGGCCGCGTCGCCGCCCTGGGCGCGGAAATGCCGCAGCCAGCCGAAGCCGTGCAGCGCGTCCTGCCACGCCTGGCTGGGCGCGGGCAGCCGCCAGGGGTTCTCGTTGGGGGCGCTGACCGTATGGCCGGCGAAGCTGTACTGGCCGCGGAACAGCGCGTCCGCCACGGCCGCGTCGCCGCCCCAGTGGTTCTTCGGGTTGAACTTGATCTGCACCGGATGGGCGCCCTTCAGCACCCGGCGGTACAGGAACGTGCCGTAATAGTAGGTGCGCAGCCGCTGCCGCAGTCCGTGCGACATGCCGCGCGTCGGATCGGTGAACCTCGTTTTCGCCTTGCTGGCCATGGCGCTCCGGCGGATCAGGCGGACGGGCCGCGGAGCCGGCGGATATTGTCCGGATACTGCAACGGCCCCCCCTTGAACGCCGCCGTGCCGGCGACGAGAACATCAGCGCCGGCCGCGATCACCCTGGCGGCGTTGTCGGCGGTGACGCCGCCATCCACTTCCAGGTCGATCGCCCGGCCGCTGCGATCGATCATGGTACGCAGCCGCTCGATCTTGGCAAGCTGGCTGTCGATGAACGACTGGCCGCCGAACCCCGGATTGACGCTCATCACCAGGATGAGATCGATATCGCCCAGCACGAAGTCCACCACCTCGACCGGCGTTGACGGGTTGAGCGACACGCCGGCCCTGGCGCCCGTGGCCTTGATCGCCTGGACGGTCCGGTGCAGGTGAGGCCCGGCCTCCGGATGCACGGTGATGATGTCGGCGCCGGCGTCGCGGAATGCCTGGATGTAGGGATCGACCGGCGAAATCATCAGGTGAACGTCGAAAACCTTGTCGCTGTGGGGCCGCAAGGCCTTGATGACATCCGGACCGATGGTCAGGTTGGGCACGAAGTGGCCGTCCATCACGTCGATGTGGATATAATCGGCGCCCGCCGCGTCGATCGCGCGGACTTCCTCGCCCAGCTTCGCGAAATCAGCGGATAGGATGGACGGTGAAATCCGGACCTGCTGTTGCATGGAATGTGCTTACCAACTTGACCCCGAGGCCGCAAGCGCCACAGTCGTTTTTTGGCAGCGCGGCGCCTATTTACAGTGCATTGTTCGCAACCTTACCGTCAGGTAACTCATGCTCTGGCGACCGTGGGGTGGAACCGTGCGTTTTTCGGGATCGGCTGGTGTGACGGCACATGAATAAGTGGTTGCTGCGTTCTCTGCTCCTCGTCGTGATTCTGGCCGTGGCGGGGGCAGCGCTCTGGTGGCGCGCCGGGCCGGTCGCCGTCCAGGTGGCCCAGCCGCGCGTCGGGCCGGCGGTTCAGGCGGTTTACGCCTCGGGCACCGTCGAGCCGACGGTGATGATGCCGATCGCGCCGAAGACGGGCGGTCGCCTCGCCCAGCTTCTGGTCGACGAGAATGTGCAAGTGTCCAAGGGCCAGAAGCTCGCCACCTTCGACAATGAGGAACTGGCCCAGTCGGTGCGCGAATGGGAAGCCCGCGTCCGTTTCGCCCAGAACCAGTACGACCGTGCGGCGAGCCTGCTGGCGCGCGGCGTCGGCACCGGCGTCGCCCGGGATTCGGCCAAGAACGACCTGGATACGGCAAGGGCGTCCCTCGCCCGCATCCGCAAGCAGAACGCCGAGATGGAGCTTTATGCGCCCGAGGCCGGCCGCATCATCCGCCGCGACGGCGAGGTGGGCCAGGTGTTCCCCACGGGCCAGGCGCTGTTCTGGATGGCCTGCTGCGCGCCGCTCAGGGTTTCGGTCGAGGTCGACGAGGAGGACATCCCGCAGGTCCGGCCCGGCCAGAAGGTGCTGATCCGGGCCGACGCCTATCCGGACAAGGTGCTGGACGGCACGGTGAGCGAGATCACGCCGAAGGGCGATCCGGTCGCCCGCAGTTTCCGGGTGCGCATCCGGCTGCCCGAGGACACGCCGCTGCTGATCGGCATGACGGCGGACTGCAATATCATCGCCGACGAGAAGCCCAACGCCCTGCTGGTGCCGGCGACCGCGGTCAGCGACGGCAAGGTCTGGCTGGTCAAGGACGGCAAGGCGCAGGAGCGCTCGGTCGTCACCGGCGCGTCCGGCAACGACTGGACCGAGATCAAGTCCGGGCTTGCGCGGGGCGACACCATCATTGTCCAGCCCGACGACCGGTTGAAGCCGGGCAGGGACGTCACCGTGCTGCGCCCCAGGACCGGCTGATGCCGCTTACGCTGAAGATCGCGCTCACGCACCTCTACAGCCGGCGGCGCCAGACGCTGATGTCGCTGCTCGGCGTCATGCTCGGCGTGGCGTTCTTCATGGCGGTGAGTTCGCTGATGCGCGGCTCGGAGCGCGACTTCATCAAGCGGCTGGTTGATTCCGCGCCCCATATCACCGTGACCGACGAGTTCCGCGACGCGCCGGTCCAGCCGGCCGTGAAGCGCTTTCCCGAGGGCGCCGTGGCCATCTCCAACGTCAAGCCGAAGACCGAGGTGCGCGGCATCCGCGGCTACAAGCAGAAGATGGCCTACATCGAGAATATCCCGGGCCTGAGGGTGGCGCCGGTGCTGTCGGGCCAGATCATCGTGACCTATGCGGGCAAGGAAGAGGGCGTGCTGATGAACGGCGTCGTGCCCGAGCTGATGGCCGGCGTCAGCGACATCGAGGACAAGATCGTCGCCGGCAGCATGCAGGCGCTGTCGTCCAATCCCAACGGCATCATCATCGGCCGGGCACTGGCCAGGAAGATGAACCTGAAGATGGCCGACAACATCACCGTGTCGTCGCCCGTGGGGCTGGTGCGCACCATGAAGATCGTCGGTCTGTTCGAGACCGGCGCGACCGCCATCGACGAGGGCCAGGCCTATGTGCTGCTGAAGCGGGCGCAGGTGCTGCTCGACCGGCCGGACCGCGCCAACATGCTGGTGATGCAGCTCGACGATGCCTATGCCTCGCGCAAGGTGGCGGCGCGCATCGAGAAGCATATCGGCTACCGGTCGAAGTCGTGGCAGGAGACGTCGGAAAGCCTGCTGTCGGTGCTGCTGGTGCGCAACATCATCATGTACAGCGTGGTGAGCGCCATCCTCGTCGTCGCCTCGTTCGGCATCTACAACATCATCTCGACGGTGGTGATGGAGAAGCGCCGCGACATCGCCATCCTGAAATCCATGGGCTTCACCGCCCGCGACGTGCGCCACGTGTTCCTGTGGGAGGGCACCATCATCGGCCTGATGGGCAGCGCCGGCGGCCTGGCGCTGGGTTACGGGCTGATGGGCGTGTTGTCGACCGTGCGCTTCCAGGTGCCGGGCGTCACCATCCCGATCAACCTGCCGCTGTACTGGGGTTTCGACCAGGCGCTGATCGCCTGCGCGTTCGCCGCGCTCAGCGCCATGGGGGCCGCGTACTTCCCGGCGCGCAAGGCCGGGCTGGTGCACCCCGTGGACATCCTGCGGGGCCAGGCGTGACGGAGGTACTGCGCGCCGAGCACGTCACCCGCGAACTGACCGGCGAGGTGCCGGTGACGCTGATTCGCGACGCCAGTCTGGCGATCAACCGCGGCGAGTTCGTCTCGATCATGGGGCCGTCCGGCTCGGGCAAGTCGTCGCTGCTCTATCTGCTGGGCCTGCTCGACATGCCGACCGCCGGGACGATCACGCTGGACGGCCGTGAGGTCACGACCTTGACCGAGCGCGAGATCGCCCGCGTCCGGCTGGAGAAGCTGGGCTTCGTGTTCCAGTTCCACTTTCTGCTGGTCGAGTTCACCGTGCTCGACAACGTCATGCTGCCCATGGCCAAGCTGGGCCGCCTGACCGAGAAGGACCAGCGCGAGCGGGCCGAGATGCTGCTCGCCGATCTGGGCCTGGGCGACCAGCTCCGCAAGCGCCCCGACCAGCTTTCCGGCGGCCAGCGCCAGCGCGTCGCCATCGCCCGCTCCCTCGCCAACGACCCGCTGATCATCCTGGCCGACGAACCGACCGGAAACCTGGATTCGAAGGCCAGCGCCAATGTGCGCGAGATCCTGTCCGAGCTGGTCCACGTCCGCAACAAGACGGTGCTGGCCGTCACTCACGACCCCGATTTCGCGCGCGCCGGCGACCGCCAGATCCACATCGTCGACGGCAGGATCGAGACCGACGGGCTGCGGCCGGATTAGCCCTTCTTGACCAGCCTTGCCGCGAAGAAGCCGTCCATGCCGCCCTGTTCGGCGAGGTGGAGCGGCAGGGTGCGGAGGTCGCCGTCGGGCGTGATCAGCTCGGCCAGGCCGCCGATCTCGTCCGCCGTCACCGGCTTGCGGGTGAAGTCCTGGTTGGCCTTGAGAAACGCCGTTACCTGCTGCGGTCCTTCCTCGGGCTGCAGCGAGCAGACGCAGTAGATCAGCACGCCGCCGGGCTTCAGCATGCGCGCCGCGTTCTTCAGCAGCTCGGCCTGCACGGGTTTCACCGAGGTCACGTCGCGCTCGGTCTTCAGCAGCGCCACGTCCGGGTGGCGGCGGATGGTGCCCGTCGCCGAGCACGGCGCGTCGAGCAGCACCGCGTCGGCGGGCGTGGACGGCGTCCAGGCGGCGCCGTCGGCGGTGACCACCTCGGCTTGCAGCCTCAGCCGGCGCAGATTGACGTTGAGCATCTTCACCCGCGGTGGCGCGCGGTCGACGGCGATGACCGAGGCGCCCGCCGAGGCGAGCTGCGCCGTCTTGCCGCCGGGCGCCGCGCAAAGGTCGATGACGGTCTTGCCAGTGATGTCGCCGAGCAGCCGCGCGGGCAGCGCCGCGGCGGCGTCCTGCACCCACCAGGCGCCGTCATTGTAGCCGGCCAGCTCCTCGATCCGGCCGCCCGCGGTGATCCGGATCGTCCCTGTCGGCAGCGCCTGGCCGCCCAGCTTCTGCGCCCACTGCTTCAGGTCCTGCCCCGCCTTCAGGGTCAGGTCGAGCGGCGGCTCGCGCAGGTGCATCTCGGCGATCTGGCGCGCGTTCGGACCGCCATAGGCCTTGGCCCAGCTATCCCACAGCCATTTCGGCGTGTTCAGCTTCGGCCCGTCCTGCCGGGCGCGCTTGGCGGCGCCTTCCTGCGACAGCCGGCGCAGCACGGCATTGATCACCCCCTTGAAGGAAGCGACCCGCTTGTCGTCATGGGTATCGGCCAGCGTCACCGAGGTGTCGATGGCGGCGTGCGCGGGGGTGTTGAGGAACAGGAGCTGCGCCACGCCGAGGCGCAAAATGTCGCGCGGCGCGGGCATCGCCGGCGGCAGCGGCTTCTGCAGGCAACCGTCGATCAGGTCGTCGATCTGGCCCAGCCGGCGCATCACCGTGGCGCAGATCTGGCGGACGAAGCCGCGGTCCTGCGGCGCCAGCGGCTCGACCGCGCGGGCAAACGATTCGTCGAAGGCATGGCGCTTGGAAAGCACCGTTTCAAGCAGGGCGAGAGCGGTCTGGCGCGGGACATCCATGGCAGCCCTGAGTAGAGCGCGCCGCACGCCGATTCAAGCGCTCATTCGGCCCGTCACGAGCATTTAGCCGACGCGGGCGCAGACAACGCCGGATCGATCTGGTAAGGCTGTGAACCGTGAGCAACGATCCGCCTTCCGATACCCCCGATCCCCATACCGTACCGAGGCCCGAGACCGACGACGCGCGGCCGCGCGGCCCGAAGCTGTCCGAACTGCTTTTGCAGATCGCCGCCGACCATCCGCGCGAGCGCATCTCCATCGCCGATATCATGCAGCGGCTCGACGACCGCGCATTCGGCGCGCTGATCTTCATCTTCGCCGTCCCCAACATGCTGCCGACACCGCCGGGTACGTCGGTGATCCTGGGCGCGCCGCTGGTGTTCCTGGCGTTTCAGCTCGCCATCGGCCGGTCGATTCCCTGGCTTCCCAGGCTCATTTCGCAGCGGTCGCTGCTGCTCGCGGATTTCGCCCGCGTCATCTCGCGGGTGGCGCCGGTGCTGGCGCGGGCCGAGCGGCTGATGCGTCCGCGACTCGTGCTGCTGGCGACACGGCCGTTCGACCAGCTGATGGGGTTGATGTGCATCCTGCTGTCGGTGGTGATATTCCTGCCCATCCCGCTGGGGAACATGCCGCCGGCGGTTGCGATCTGCCTGTTCTCCCTGGCGCTGCTGGAGCGCGACGGGGTGGTTTACCTGGCCGGCCTGCTGACGGCGATCCTGTCCATTGCCCTGATCTCGGGCGTGGTATACGGCATGATCGTCGCCCTGATCTTCCTGCTGTCCGACGTGCTCGGACTGGTCAAGGAACGATAAGGCTTACGCCCGGACGGGATTCAGCCCCAGGGACCGCGCGCAGGCGCGCCCGCCATGGCCCGCAGCGCGGCGATGCGGTTGGCCGTCTTCGGGTGAGTGGTGAACAGGCCGTCCACGGCGCCGCCATGCAGCGGGTTGATGATGAACATATGGGCGGTGGCCGGATTTCGTTCGGCGGTCGGGTTATCGATCCGCCGCGCGCCCATCTCGAGTTTCTCCAGCGCCGCGGCGAGCCACAGCGGCCGGCCGCTGATCTCGGCGCCGGCCCTGTCGGCGGCGTATTCGCGGGTCCGGGAGATCGCCATCTGCACCAGCATGGCCGCGAGCGGCGCCAGGATCATCATCGCGATCGAGCCGATCATGCCCAAAGGGTTGTCGCGGCTGCCGCCGGTGAACATGGCGAAGTTGGCCAGCATGGAGATGGCGCCGGCGATGGTCGCGGTGATCGTCATGACCAGCGTGTCGCGGTTCTTGATGTGCGCCAGCTCGTGGGCGACGACGCCGGCAACCTCCTGGTGGTTCAGCAGCCGCAGCAGGCCCGTGGTCACGGCGACGGCGCCGTTCTCCGGGTTGCGGCCCGTGGCGAAGGCGTTGGGCTGGTCCTCGTCGACGATGTACAGCTTGGGCATGGGAATGCCGGCGTTCTGCGCCAGCTGCGAAACCATGTCATGCAGCTCGGGCTCGGAGCGCGCGTCCACCGGCCGCGCATTGTGCATGCGCAGCAGCATCTTGTCCGAGTTCCAGTAGGCGAACAGGTTCATCCCGCCCGCCACCAGCAAGGCGATCAAGGCGCCCGTGCCGCCACCGATCAGGCCGCCGATAACCATGAACAGCGCGGTGAGCGCCGCCATCAGCAGGGTTGTGCGAAACCAGTTCATCGTGAGTTTTCCGACTCATTAATGTTGCGAACTTTCCGATATGTAAGGATGGTCTGCGTCCATTCAATGAATTGCCCGACGGAATCGAGAGCATGACCGGCCCCAAGGAAGAGCAGCCCGAGACGACGCCCGAGGACGCGGCACATCCAGCCGATCCCAAGAAGAAGCCGGTCGAGATCGGCGGCCCCAAGGGTCCCGAGCCGACCCGCTACGGCGACTGGGAACGCAACGGCATCGTCAGCGACTTCTGAACCAATTCTCCCTATTATCGCCACTCTTGGGGACGAGGGAGAACCAATCCATGATCATGGCCAAGCTGACCGCGCTGGTGACCATCGCGGCGATTTTCTACACCTTCGTGCTGAGCGCCCGGGTCGGCGCGCTGCGCGTCAAGACCGGCGTCGCGGCGCCGGCCACCAGCGGCGACCCGATCTTCGAACGCGCGTTCCGGGTGCATATGAACACCGTCGAGCAACTGGTGATGTTCCTGCCGGTGCTGTGGCTGTCGGTCCAGGTGATCGGCGATGCCTGGACCGGGCTGATCGGCGTGGTCTGGCTCGCCGGCAGGATTTTCTACACCACCAGCTACATGAAGGATCCCACCAAGCGCGGCCCGGGCATGTTGATCACCCTGTCGGCCACGCTGGCGCTGGTCATCGTCACCATCGTCGGCATCGTCCGCGGCTTCCTGGCGATGTAGGCGCCCGCGCCGCCGTCCGGGCCATCAGTGGCCCGCCGGCGGGTGCCTGCGTCGCTTCTGCACCGCCAGGTTCAGCGCCTCGACCAGCACCGAGAAGCCGATGGCGGCGTAGATATAGCCGCGCGGCAGATGCGCGCCGAAGCCGTCGGCGATCAGCGCCATGCCGATCATCAGCAGGAAGCTGAGCGCCAGCATCTTGGTGGTGGGATGCTTCTGGATGAAGTCCGAGATCGGGCCGGACGCGAACAGCATCACGCCGATGGAGATCACCACCGCGGCGATCATGACCTCGACGTGCTCGGCCATGCCGATGGCGGTCAGCACCGAGTCCAGCGAGAACACCAGGTCGAGCGCCATGATCTGGGCGATGATCAGCCCGAAGGCGGAGGCCGCGCCCACCTTGCGTTCTTCCTCGTGGCCTTCGATCGAGTGGTGGATTTCGATGGTCGCCTTGACGACGAGGAAAATGCCGCCGCCGATCAGGATCAGGTCGCGCCAGGAGAACGTATAGCCGGCCAGGTCGAACAGCGGCTTGGTGAGCTTGGTCAGCCAGACGATGGCGAACAGCAGCAGCACGCGCATGACGAGCGCACCGCCCAGGCCGAGCACGCGCGCCTTGGCCTGCTGCTCGACCGGCAATCGCTGGACCAGGAGGGCGATGAAGATGACGTTGTCGATACCGAGAACGATTTCCAGGATCGTCAGGGTCGCCAGCGACGCCCAGACGTCCGGATTGGTCAACAGCTCCATGTGCGCCTCATTGGATCGGTCCTATTTGTTCAGCCGGTTGTTCACCAGGTCGGAGACCACGGCCGGGTCGGCCAGGGTCGAGATGTCTCCCAGATTGCCCGGGTCGTTCTCGGCGATCTTGCGCAGGATGCGGCGCATGATCTTGCCGGAGCGGGTCTTGGGCAGGCCGGGCGCGAACTGCAGCCTGTCCGGCGCGGCGATCCGGCCAATCTCCTTGCCGACCCAGTCGACCAGCTCCTTGCGCAGCGTCTCGCTGGGCTCCTCGCCGGCGCTCAGCGTCACATAGGCGTAGATGCCCTGGCCCTTGATGTCGTGCGGATAGCCGACCACCGCGGCCTCGGCCACCAGCGCATGGGCGACCAGCGCCGACTCCACCTCGGCGGTGCCGAGCCGGTGGCCCGACACGTTGATCACGTCGTCGACCCGGCCGGTGATCCAGTAATAGCCGTCCGCGTCGCGGCGGCAGCCATCGCCGGTGAAGTACTTGCCCGGATAGGCCTTGAAGTAGGTGTCGACGAAGCGCTGGTGGTCGCCATAGACCGTCCGCATCTGGCCCGGCCATGAATCCAGCAGCACCAGGTTGCCGCTGCCTGCGCCCTCGATGACGGCGCCGGACGCATCGACCAGCGCCGGCCGGACGCCGAAGAACGGCCGTGTCGCCGAGCCGGGCTTGAGCGGCGTGGCGCCGGGAAGCGGGGTGATCAGGATGCCGCCGGTCTCGGTCTGCCACCAGGTGTCGACGATCGGGCAGCGGCCGTCGCCGACCACGTCGTGGTACCACTCCCAGGCGGCCGGATTGATCGGCTCGCCGACGCTGCCGAGCAGACGCAGCGAGGCGCGCGAGGTCTTCTTCACCGGCCCGTCGCCCTCGCGCTCCAGGGCGCGGATGGCGGTCGGCGCGGTGTAGAAGATGTTGACCTTGTGCTTGTCGATCACCTGCCAGAAGCGCGACGCATCCGGATAGGTCGGCACGCCCTCGAACACCAGCGTGGTCGCGCCGTTCGCCAGCGGCCCGTAGACGATGTAACTGTGGCCGGTGACCCAGCCCACGTCGGCGGTGCACCAGTAGATGTCGCCGTCGTGGTAGTCGAACACGTATTGATGGGTCATCGAGGCGAACATCAGGTAGCCGCCGGTGGTGTGCAGCACGCCCTTGGGCTGACCGGTCGAGCCGGAGGTGTAGAGGATGAACAGCGGGTCCTCGGCGTTCATCTCCTCGGGCGGGCAGAACGGCGGCACGTGCTGGGCTTCGTCGTGGTACCAGACGTCGATGTCCGGGTTGAACGCCACGTCGCCGCCGGTGCGCCTGACCACGATGACCGCCCGCACGCCCGGGCACTTCTTCACCGCCTCGTCGGTATTGGCCTTGAGCGGGATCCTCTTGCCGCCGCGCAGGCCCTCGTCGGCGGTGATCACCACCGTGGAGTCGCAGTCGAGGATGCGGCCGGCGAGGCTGTCGGGCGAGAAGCCGCCGAACACCACCGAATGCACCGCGCCGACGCGGGCGCAGGCCAGCATGGCATAGACCGCCTCGGGGATCATCGGCATGTAGATGGTGACCCGGTCGCCGCGGCGGACGCCGCGGGCCTTCAGCACGTTGGCGAAGCGGCAGACCTCGTCGTGCAGTTCCCGGTAAGTGATGTCGCGGCTGTCGGTCGGCTCGTCGCCCTCGAAAATGATGGCGGTCTGGTCTGCCCGCTTGTCGAGATGCCGGTCGATACAGTTGACGCTGACGTTGAGGACGCCGTCCTCGAACCATTTGATGCTGACGCCGTCGGCGAAGCTGGTGTTCTTGACCTTCGAGTAAGGCTTGATCCAGTCCAGCCGCTTGCCGTGCTCGCCCCAGAACGCATCCGGATCGGCGATCGAGTGCTCGTACATCTCCCGGTACCGCGAATCGTCCACCCAGGCCCGCTTCGCCCATTCCTTCGACACCGGATACACATGATCGTCGGCCATGCTGGTCTCACTTTTCTGCTCGGCCGGATGATAGGAGGGTGCGCCAAGCCCGCACAATAGGGCGTCGGCCGACTATGGACAGGAAAGATTGCTACAGGTTCAACAAAATGTGCTCATCGCGCAAGACGTTACCGACCATTGCCATGCTTAGACCAGGGCCACGGCGGTTCCCTCGACAAACCGCCGCGCCCTGTCGAGCAGCGAACCGTCGCCGGCAAGCGACGGCACCAGATTCAGGCGGTGGACGCCCAGGTCCTCGAAGCGCCTGAGCCGGTCGCGGTCGACCGGCCCGCGCGGCGTCACGGAGATTTCCAGTTCATCGAAGCGGCTGGCGCGGCCGGCCTGGCGCGCCGCGTCCTTGAGGCCTTCGATGGAGGCCGCGACCGCGTCCTCGTTCTGCCCGTAGCCGTACCATCCGTCGCCTTGCCTGATGGCGCGCTCGTAGGCCACCGGCGACATGCCGCCAATGACGATCGGCGGATGGGGCTTCTGCACCGGCAGCGGCTTCTGCTGGATCCGGTCGAATTGGGTGAACTGGCCGTCGAACGCCGGCTTGTCCTGGGTCCACAGCGTGCGGATGACCTCGATATGCTCGTCGACCCGGGCGCCGCGTTCCTCGTAGGCCACGCCGATGGCCTCGAATTCGCGCGGGATATAGCCGACGCCGACGCCGAAGATCAGCCGGCCGCCCGACAGCACGTCGATGCTGGCGAGTTCCTTGGCCAGCACCACCGGGTTGCGCTGCGCCAGCAGGATGATGCCGGAGCCGAGCTTCAGCTTGGTGGTGACGCCGGCGGCGAAGGACAGCGCCGCCACCGTATCGATGAACGGGAACTCCGGCGGCACCGGAGACGGCGGCTCCTGCGGATCGATCACCACCACATGCTCGCCGGTCCAGGCCGACTCGAATCCCGCCTCCTCGGCGCATTTCAGCAGGTCGGCGATCATTTGCGGCTGGGCGAGCGGCCCGGCGTTGAAGCCTGTGTACCCGAGTTTCATGAGCGTTTCCCCTGTCACCGATGCGTGGCCGAGTCCGCAGTCTAGCCGGACCCCTTCCCATTTCCATCCCCTGATGATAAGTTACATGTAACCAACACGGAGACCGATCATGGCGACGACGCCGGGAACCCGGCCTTCAAAGCTCAAGGTGCGTGAGCATCGGGCTAGGTTGCGCAAGCAAGGCCTGAGGCCGATTCAGATCTGGGTGCCGGACGTGCGCGCGCCATCGTTCAGGTCCGAGGCGCATCGCCAGTCTCTGGCCGTGGCCGCCAGCAGCCATGCGCATGACGATCAGAACTTCATCGACGCAGTCTCCGACTGGAGCGATGAATGACGCGAGGCGACATCTGGACGGTGTCCGGCGGCAAGGATTATGCGGGCAAGCCGCGACCCGCGGTCATCGTCCAGGACGACAGTTTCGACGCGACCGACTCCGTCACCGTCTGCGCGTTCACCACCGATGCGACCGAGGCGCCGCTGTTCCGGCTGTCTGTCGTGCCCAACGAGCGCAATGGATTGCGCGTGACTTGCCGCCTGATGGTGGACAAGGTGACAACGGTCCCCAAGTCCAAGGTCGGCGCGCAGGTCGGGCGCCTCGACGACGAGGACATTGTGCGGCTCAACCAAGCGCTGATGGTGTTCCTGGGCCTTGCGATGTCGCCACGGGCCAGCGGAGTTCGGTGAGGCGGGCTGCGTGGCGGCCCTTACGCCACCAGTATCTCGTCGCCGCGCACCGCGATGCGCACTGGCGTCAGGTATTCGCCCTTGCACGGGCCGTCGAAGCAATAGCCGTCCTCCACCCGGAAGCGGGCCCCGTGATGGCCGCACTGGAGGTGCTGGCCTTCGATGTCAAGGAAATGGCCGCGCCGCCAGTCCAGCGGCAGCTTCAGGTGCGGGCAGGTGTCGCGGTACGCATAGACCTTGTCGTCCCAGCGCTGGATGAAGATGTCGTAGCGCAGTTTTCCGTCGCGGAACTGGAAGGCCTTCGAGCCGCGCGGCGGCAGATCGCTCAGACGGCACAGCACCGAACCGAACGCCGGCGCGCCGGGAACCTCGTCCAGGCTCTCGGCACGCGGCCGTTTCATGCCTTGACGCCGCCCATGCCGCAGATGATCGCCCAGTGCTCGTCGGTCACCGGCACCACCGACAGCCGCGACTGCCGCACCAGCCCGAAGTCGGCCATGCGCGGATCGGCCTTGATGTCGGCCAAGGTCACCGGCTTGGGCACCGGTTTGCCCGCCTTCAGGTCGACGGTGACGAAGCGGCCGGTGGGATCGGTCTTGTCCGGATAGGCTTCCTTGACCACCTCGACGATGCCGACGATCCGCTTCTCGTCCACCGAATGGTAGAAGAACGCCTTGTCGCCCTTCTTCATGGCCTTCAGGTTGATCGCCGCCTGGTGGTTGCGCACGCCGGTCCACGACGTGGTCTTGTCGCGCACCTGGTCGTCCCACGACCAGGCGCCCGGCTCGGACTTCACCAGCCAGTGCGCCATCACAGCTTGTCCGCCAGCACGCCGAGCGGCAGCCGCACGGCGGTGATGTCGATCCGTTCGAACACGCCTTCGGTCCAGTAAGGGTCCTCGAACGCCTTCTCGCGCACGGTCTCGATGTCGTCGGCCTCGACGATCAGCAGGCTGCCCTGCATGTCGCCGGTGCCTTCGTCGAGCATGGGACCGGCCAGGATCACCTTGAACGGCGCGTTCTTGCCCCAGTATTCCAGATGGCGCGGCCGCGTGGCGGCACGGCGCTCCCTGGAGTCGCTCTTGTCCGGCGCGTAGATGACGTACAGCATGGCATCCTCCTAAACGGTCTCGACCTTGAACGGACGGCTGAGCAGGCCTTCGATCTCGTCGCCCACCGCCGCCCCGTGATTCAGCACCCTGTCCATGGCGGCGCAGATCGGCATGTCGATGCCGTGCCGGGCCGCCAGCGCCGCGACGCCGCTCGCCGTATAGACGCCTTCGGCGACCGACCGGCGCTCGCCCAATATGTGGGCCAGCGTGCGGCCCTCGCCCAGCGCCTTGCCCAGCGACATGTTGCGCGACTGGGTGCTGCCGCAGGTCAGCACCAGGTCGCCCAGGCCCGACAGGCCCATCAGCGTCTCGCGCCGGGCGCCCAGCGCCGCGCCGAGGCGCATGATCTCGGCCAGGCCGCGGGTGATCAGCGCCGCCGCCGCGTTGTCGCCGAGGCGCGCGCCGGCGACGATGCCCGAGGCGATGGCCAGCACGTTCTTCACCGCGCCGCCGATCTGGGCGCCGATGACGTCATGGGACTGGTACGGCCGGAACCGGCTGTGGCCCAGCGCGTCGATCAGCGACCGGGCGAGCCCGTCGTCCTTCGCCGCCAACGTCACGGCGGTCGGCAGGTTCCTCGCCAGCTCGGCCGCGAAGGTGGGGCCGGACAGCACCGCCAGGTTCATGCCGGGCGCGGTGTCGGCCAGCACGTCGCTCATCAGTTGCAGGGTCTTCTGCTCGATGCCCTTGGCGCAGATCACCAGCGGCGCGTCGGCGCCCGCATCCACCACCTGGGCGCTGACCGCGCGCATGTGCTGCGCCGGGCACACCAGCAGGAGGATTTCGGCCGCCGCCGCCTCGTCCATGTCGCCGGTGGCGCGCAGCGCCGGGTCGAGCGCCACGCCGGGCAGGTAGAGCGGATTTTCGTGGCCAGTGTTGACCGCCTCGACCACCTCGGCCTCCAGCGCCCACAGCGTCACGCGCCGGCCGGCGCGCACCGCGCTCGCCGCCAGCGCCGTTCCCCACGCGCCTCCGCCGATGACCCCGACATGGTTCAAGTCGCGTCCTCCGATCGGACGTTTATGCCCGCTGCGGCAAGCCGCCGCAAGCCGCGCGCCGACGCATGACCGGTGTTCCAAATCCTCGATTGCACGCTGCGGCAAGCCTCCGTAATGTCGGCCCATGGCAAGCACGCTCAAATCCATGGACGACGTCCGCCGCCGCATCCTCGATGCCGCGGGCAGCCGGTTCAGCCAGTACGGCTACGGCAAGACCAACGTGGCGGAGATCGCCGCCGACTGCCGCATGTCGCCCGGCAACCTCTACCGCTACTTCAAGAACAAGGCCGACATCGCCGAAGTGATCATGCGCGAAGCCATGGACCAGGTGCTGAACGAGTTGCGCTCGGTGTTCGCGCTGCCGCACCTGACGGTCGCCGGCCAGTTCCGCGAGTTCGTGCTGCGCGAACTGCACTTCACCTTCGAGCAGCTCGAGACCTACCCCACCCTGCAGGAGCAGGTGCGCGACCCGCAGGGCAAGGGCCCCATGCTGGCGCAGGAATATCTGTCCCATGCCCGGGGCCTGCTGGCCGACATCCTGAAGGCGGGCGTCGCCGCCGGCGAGTTCACTGTCGAGGACCCGGACGCGGCGGCCTCCTACATCCAGGACGCCACCTTCCGCTTCCGCTATCCGCAGCTCCACAACCCGTGCGACGTGCGCGAGCTGGAGCCCCACCTCGAAGGCGTCATCCAGCTGCTGCTGACGGGCCTGCAGAAGCGGTAATTAAGCCTTCACGCCCGCGCCCATCGCCGCCGGCGCATCCGGATCGAGCGGCCAGCGGGCCCTGGCCGGCGCTTCCAGCGTGTCCGCGATCCCCAGCGACAGCCGTTCGACACCCGCCCAGGCGATCATGGCGCCGTTGTCGGTGCAGAGCGGCGGCGGCGGACAGACCATCGGGAAGCCCTGCGCTTCGCACAGCACCGAGAGCCGCTCGCGCAAATATCTGTTGGCGGCGACGCCGCCCGAGATGACGAACGCGCCCTTGCCGCCGGTCTTTTCGGCGAAGATGGCCATGGCCCGGCGCGACCGGTCGATCAGCACGTCGGCGGCGGCGGCCTGGAAGCCGGCGCAGAGATCGGCCTTGTCCTGCTCGGTCGGGCCCGCCAGCTTCTCCACCTCGCGGCGGATGGCGGTCTTCAGGCCCGAGAACGAGAAATGGCAGTCGTCGCGGCCGATCAGTGGCCGCGGCAGGTCAAACCGCTTCGGGTCGCCGGTCTTCGCCGCCGCCTCCACCGCCGGGCCGCCCGGATAGCCCAGGCCCAGCAGCTTGGCGGTCTTATCGAACGCCTCGCCGACCGCGTCGTCGATGGTGGTGCCTAGCCGGTGGAATTTTCCGACACCCTCGACGATCAGAAGCTGGCAATGACCGCCGGACACCAGCAGCAGCAGGTAGGGGAAGTCCACCGGGTCGGTCATGCGCACGGCGAGCGCGTGGGCTTCGAGGTGGTTGACCGCGACGAAGGGCAATTTGTGGGCGCTGGCCACCGCCTTGGCCGTCATCAGCCCGACCATGACGCCGCCGATCAGGCCCGGTCCCGACGTCACCGCGACGCCGTCCAGGTCGCCATAAGACACGCCCGCTTCGGCCATCGCCTGCGCGATCAGCCCGTCCAGATGGTCGATATGGGCGCGGGCGGCGATCTCCGGCACCACGCCGCCATAAGGCCGATGCTCGTCGAGCTGGCTGAGCACCACGTTCGACAGGATGCCCCGCTCGCTGTCGACGACGGCGGCGGCGGTTTCGTCGCAACTGGTTTCGATGCCGAGGACGCGCAAGCCGTTCCCTGACGCTTCAAGTTCCGTTCGCGGCCTGTTATAGCCTCAAACATGACCGAGACAACCCGCCCCATCCGCATCGGCACGCGCGGCAGCCCGCTGGCGCTGGCGCAGGCGCACGAGACGAAGAACCGGCTGCTGGCTGCCCACGTGCATCTACGCGACGAGGACATCGAGGTCGTTCCCATCTCCACCAAGGGCGACCGGGTCCAGGACCGGCCGCTGTCCGAGCTGGGCGGCAAGGGCCTGTTCACCGAGGAGATCGAGAACGGCCTGAAGGACGGCTCGCTCGACATCGCCGTGCATTCCATGAAGGACATGCCGACGGTGATCTGCGACGGGCTGGGCATCTCCTGCCTGCTGCCGCGCGAGGACGCTCGCGATGCGTTCATCAGCCACAAGGCCGCCAGCATCGAGACGCTGGCGCCGGGCATGCTGGTCGGCACCGCCTCGCTGCGCCGCCAGGCCCAGGTGCTGCGGCTGCGGCCTGACCTGCGGGTCGCGACGTTCCGCGGCAATGTCCAGACCAGGCTGCGCAAGCTTGAGGAAGGCCAGGCCGACGCCACCCTGCTCGCCATGGCCGGGCTGAAGCGGCTGGGACTGGAGCATGTCGTCACGTCGCCCGTCGATAATCTGCTGCCCGCCATCGCCCAGGGCGCCATCGGCGTCGAGGCACGTCTCGGCGACGCCGCGATGGCCGAACTGCTGCTCGCCATCAACGACGCGGCGACCTGGCACTGCGTCACCGCCGAGCGGGCATTGCTCGCGGCGCTGGACGGCTCGTGCCGGACGCCGATCGCCGGGCTGGCCACGCTGGAGGACGGCCGGATCAGGCTGCGCGGCGAGATCCTGACCCCGGACGGCAGCGAACATCATCTCGTCGAGCGGGAAGGCCCCGTCGGCGACGCGATCGCGCTGGGCCATGACGCCGGCGCCGAGCTGAAACGGCGCGGCGGCCCGCATTTCTTCACGTCCTGAACCATGGCCCGCATCCTCATCACCCGGCCGGAAGAGGATGCGGCTTCCTTCGCCGAAATCCTCACCGGGCTAGGCCACGATGTGCGGCTGGAGCCGCTGCTGAGCGTGCGCCTGCGCGAGGATGCCGAGCTTGATATGGCGGGCGCGCAGGCGCTGCTGTTCACCAGCGCCAACGGCGTGCGGGCCGCCGCGCGCCTGACCGGCGAGCGCGGCCTGCCGGCCCTGTGCGTGGGCGACGCGACGGCGCGGGCGGCGCGCGACGCGGGATTCACCAAAGTCGAGAGCGCCTCGGGCGACGTCCGTGGCCTTGCCGCGCTGATTCGCGGCACATGCCGCCCGGACGCGGGGCCGCTGGTGCATGTAGCGGGCACCTTCCAGACCGGCGATCTGGCTGGCGACCTGACGGCGTCGGGCTTCGCGGTCAAGCGCGCCGTGGTCTACGAGGCCGCTGCCGCCGAACGGTTTTCCGACGAAACGCAAGCCGCGCTGACCGCCCGCCGGATCGACGTCGTGACGCTGTTTTCGCCGCGCACCGCCCGAACCTTTGCTAGGATCGTGCAGCAAGCGGGGCTTGAGAGCATGCTCGACACGGTCGACCTGCTGTGCCTGAGCGCCGCGGTGGCGGAGGCGCTGGACGCCCTGCCGAGAAGGAGATTGCTGGTGGCCGCCGAACCGACCCAGACCGCGTTGATCGACCTGATCCGATGACCGACGCGCCCCTCAGCGGCCAGCGCCCGCCCGCGCGCAAAAAGCGCCGGATGTTGCCCTGGCTGGTTCTGATCGTGCTGGCCGGCGTGTTCGCGGCCGGCGTCGTACTGGCGCCAAGGATCATGGCAGCGCTGCCCGCCTGGATCACCGGCGCCGCGGCACCGCAGCCGCTCGCCGCGCTGCCCGCCGTATCGACGGTCGAGCCCGTTCCCGCGCCTGCCGGCACACCCGCCGCCACGGCGCCCGCACCCGACATCACCGAACTGGCCCGGCAGCTCGTGGCACTGGAGGCCGAGGTTTCGCGCCTGCAGGGAGAGGAAGCGGCCGACGCTTCCACATCCGAGGCCGTGACCTCCATGGGCGCCCAGATCGCCCACATGCTCAACCAGCTCACCGAGCAGCAGCAGCGGCTGGCGACGCTGGAGCAGGCCTCGCCCCAGGCGCTGGTCAAGCCCATGGCGATCCTGGGCGTGGCGCGGCTGCGCCAGGCCGTCGCGCAGGGATCGTCCTATATGGGCGCGCTGGACGGCGTGCACCGGCTGCTCGACGAGGCGGCGCTGCCCGAGCCGGCGAGCACAGCGCTGCTGACGCTGGATGCGCACAAGACCGAGGGCGTGATCTCGGCGCTCGCCTTGCGCGACGGGTTCGCGGAAAAGATCGATGACATCATCGACGCCGAGGCCGCGCCCGTCGATGCGTCATGGTGGGACCGCGCGCTCGCCCGGTTGGAAAACATGGTGACCGTGCGCCCCACCGGCGACGCCAAGGGCCAGGACGCGCCGGCCATCGTCGCCCGCGCCGAGGCGGCGCTGAACCGGGGCGAGGTGGATCGGGCCGTGACCGAACTGCAGTCCCTGTCGCCGGGCGCCGCCGTCGCCGCTGCCGACTGGCTGCAACAGGCCCAGACCCGGCAGTCCGTGCTGGCCGCGGTCGATACGCTGGAAGCCGCGCTGCTCGACGAGGCGGCGCCGAGAGACGAGGGACAGACACCGTGAGCCTATACGACCAGACCTATGCGCGCGCCATGGCGGACCCGGAGGGATTCTGGGGCGAGGCGGCGTCGCATATCGACTGGGTCAAGCCCTGGGACAAGGTGCTCGACGACGCCAACGCACCGTTCTACCGCTGGTTCGCGGGCGGCGAGGTCAACACCTGTTACAACTGCCTGGACCGGCATGTGGCGGCCGGGCGCGGAGGCCAGAAGGCGCTGATCCACGACAGCCCGATCACCGGCAGCGTGCGCAGCTTCACCTATAGCGAGCTGCTCGAGCGCGTGTCGAAGGCCGCCGGCGGCCTCCAGGCGCTGGGCGTCGGCAGGGGCGACCGGGTGATCATCTACATGCCGATGATTCCCGAGGCGATCATCGCCATGCTGGCCTGCGCCCGGATCGGCGCGGTCCATTCGGTGGTGTTCGGCGGCTTCGCCTCGCACGAGCTGGCGAACCGCATCGACGATGCCCGGCCCAAGGTGATCCTGTCCGCCTCCTGCGGCATCGAGCCGGGCCGCGTCGTGCCCTACAAGCCGCTGCTCGACGCGGCCATCGCGCTGAGCGCGAACAAGCCGTCGGCCTGCGTCATCGTCCAGCGGCCGCAGTCGCCCGCCGCGATGACGGCGGGACGCGACCATGACTGGATGGACTGGGAGAACGAAGCGCAGCCCGCCGGTTGCGTGACCGTCGCGGCGACCGACCCGCTCTATGTGCTCTATACGTCCGGCACCACCGGCACGCCCAAGGGCATCGTCCGCGACAATGGCGGCCACATGGTCGCGCTGGCCTGGTCCATGCGGCACATCTACGGCATGCAGCCGGGCGAGGTGTTCTGGGCGGCGAGCGACGTGGGCTGGGTGGTGGGCCATTCCTACATCTGCTACGGGCCGCTGCTGAACGGCAACACCAGCGTCCTGTTCGAAGGCAAGCCCGTCGGCACGCCGGACGCGGCCACCTACTGGCGGATCATCGAGCGCCACGGCGTGCGGGCGATGTTCACCGCGCCGACGGCGATCCGCGCCATCAAGCAGCAGGACCCTGAAGGCACGCTGGCGAAGAACTTCGACCTGAGCGGCTTCGCTACCCTGTTCGTCGCCGGCGAGCGCGGCGACCCCAATACCATCCAGTGGGCCGAGCGGACGCTGGGCGTGCCGGTGATCGACCACTGGTGGCAGACCGAGACCGGCTGGTCGATCAACGCCAATTTCCGCGGCCTCGGCTTCCTGCCGGTCAAGTACGGTTCGCCCACCAAGCCGGCGCCCGGCTATGACGTACAGGTGGTGGACGAGCATGCAATGCCCGTCCCCGCCGGCCAGACCGGCGCCATCGTCATCCGCCTGCCGCTGCCGCCAGGCTGCTTCCCGACGCTGTGGGGGAACGACGCCGCCTATGTGGAGAAGTACCTGACCGACTATCCGGGCTACTACAAGACCGGCGACGCGGGCTACATCGACGAGGACGGCTATTTGTTCGTCATGAGCCGCACCGACGACATCATCAACGTGGCCGGACACCGGCTGTCGACCGGGGCCATCGAGGAAGTGCTGGGCGGCCACGCCGACGTGGCTGAATGCGCCTGCTTTGGCGTCGCCGATGCCTTGAAGGGCCAGGCGCCGCTCGGCCTCGTGGTGCTGAAGGCGGGGGTCAACCGGCCTCATTCGGAGATCGTCGCCGAGCTGGTCGAGCGGGTGCGCGAGCGCATCGGTCCCGTCGCCGCGTTCAAGACCGCCGCCGTGGTGACGCGGCTGCCCAAGACCCGCTCGGGCAAGATCCTGCGTGGCACCATGCAGAAGATCGCCGACGGCGAGGCCTGGAAAATGCCCGCGACCATCGACGATCCGGCCACGCTGGACGACGTGACCCGCGCGCTGCGCTCGGTCGGCTATGCGAAAGAATCGGAGCCCGCATGATCCGGCTGCTCCTGGCTCTCGCCGTCGCCGCCGCGCTGGCGGCGGCGGGCGCGTGGGTGGTGGACCATCCGGGCCGCGTCGCCATCGAGTTCGAGAGCCACCGGCTCGACACGTCCGTCGCCATGCTGGCCGTCGCGGTGGCTGTGCTGATGCTGCTGTCGGCGCTGCTGATGCTGCTGTGGCGCTGGATCACCACCGGCCTGTGGGAGCGCCAGAAGCTGGCACGCCACCGGCGCGGCTACAACGAGCTGGCCTGGGGCCTGTCGGCGCTGATGGAGGGCGACGGCAAGCGCGCCGCCCGCCACGCGCAGAAATTCGAGGAGCTGGTCGGCCAGACCGCGCTGTCGGGCGTGCTCGCGGGACAGGCGGCGCTGGCCGAGGGCGACATGGCGACCGCCCGCAAACGCTTCCGGGTGCTCGATGGCGACAGCCGCACCCGGGCGCTGGCGCTGCACGGGCTGTTCGCCGTCGACGCCGCCCGGGGCGACCAGCCGGCCATGCTGGCGACGGCGCGCCGTGCCATCGAGCAGCTTCCCCGCGCCGGCTGGGCGCAGACCGGCCTGTTCGAGAGCGCCGTGGCGCTGGGCGACTGGCCGGCCGCCGACAAGGCGCTGCTCGCCGCCTACCGGTCGAAACGGGTGTCCGACCAGGAATTCCGTCACCGCCGCGCCGTCATCAGGCTGGCCGAGGCCCGCAAGGCCGAAACCGAGGGCCGCGAGGACGACGTCCTGAAGCTGGCGCGCGAGGCGATCAAGCTGGAACCGGCGCTGGTCCCGGCACGGCTGCTGGCCGCCGCCCGGTACCGCCGGAAGGGCGCCCTGCGCCGCGCCCGCGCCGTCCTGCGTGAGGGCTGGCGGCACGCGCCCCATCCGGACCTGTCGGCGGCGTGGCTCGATCTCGCCGACGACACCTCGCCCGCCCGCCAGTACCAGCAGCTCGAGGCACTGGTCGGCGACCGCGAAACCGTCGACAGCCATCTGGCGCTGGCCCGGCAGGCCATCGCCGCCGACCTGCCCGGCCCCGCCCGCGGCCATCTGACCGCGGCGCTGGAGCTGGGTCCGCAGCGGCGGGTCTATCAGGCGATGGAGGTGCTGGAGCAGAAGCTGGGCAACGACACCGCCGCGCGCTTCGCCGCGACGAAAGCCGCGTCGGCGCCGCGCGATCCGGCCTGGCAATGCAGCAATTGCGGCTATCGCCAGAGCATCTGGTCCGAGCTGTGCGGCAGCTGCGGCAGCTTCGCAGCGCTGGAATGGACGGCGGTCAGGAAGGAAGAGGCGGGGGCGTCCTAGGTGGAGCCAGCCGTTGAAACCGGTCCGCAGTCGGCCTATGTATATCCCCGAGGGATATACCGGAAGTCTCGATGACCAAATCCACCGTGTTCACGACCAACAGGAGTCAGGCCGTGCGGCTGCCGAAGGCGGTCGCGTTTCCTGACGACGTGCATCAGGTCGAGATCGTCAAGGTGGGCAACAGCCGCATCATCACGCCGGTCGGTCAGCGCTGGACCGACTTTTTCCGCAACGGACCGGCGGTCAGCGACGATTTCATGACCGAGCGTGCCGATCCACCTGCCGAGGACCGCGAGCCTCTCTGATGCTCCAGTTCATGCTGGATACGAACATCTGCATCTACGTGATGAAGCATGTACCAGCTGGCCTGGAAGAACGCTTCAACGGGACCGCCGAGCAGCTGTGCGTATCCAGCATCACCCTCGCCGAACTGTATTTCGGCGTCGAGAGGTCGGCGCGGCGCGAAGAAAACCTGCACGGGCTGGAACAGTTCGTGGCAAGGCT
>LNFM01003633.1_pt1 | contig 30006 bp, 29 predicted proteins | sample 596031 | NCBI WGS metagenome assembly LNFM01 (sample SAMN04254537, study PRJNA301005) | activated carbon metagenome | isolation source: dual media filters at the Ann Arbor, Michigan drinking water treatment plant | place: USA: Ann Arbor
GTAAACGAACTCCTTTTCGTCATCACTTAAAGACCAGCCGCCCTTGACATCAGCCTTCGGAGGGCAGCGCTCTATCCAGCTGAGCTACGGGTGCGTGCGCGCCATCAATAGCGAAAGCTCCCACGCGGGGCAATTCGAGAGTGGCGGGGCTGTGGCTGCCGCCATAGCCCGCGCGTCTTCCTTCAGTGCAATCCAGATGGCCGGTGATCCAGGCAAGTGCGTCACTCGTTCTGTTCATGAAAGGGTCGACGCATGCGCATTCTGATCGCCTATTTCACGGTTCTCGCGAGCTTCGCCGTCATCGACACGCTGTGGCTCGGGACGATGGCGTCACGCATCTACCGGCCGCTTCTCGGTGATATCCTCGTCGACAATTTCCGGGTGGTTCCGGCGGTTGTCTTTTATGCGTTCTATGCGGCGGGGCTTGTCGTCTTCGCCGTGGGGCCGGCGCTCCGGTCGGGCGAATGGACTTCGGCGCTGCTGTGGGGCGCGCTGTTCGGCCTGTTCGCCTATGGTACGTACGACCTGACCAACTATGCCACGCTGCGTAACTGGGGATTCCAGATCACCGCCATCGACATGGCCTGGGGAACCTTCGTCAGCGGAACAGCGAGCGTTGTCGCCTATTTCATGTCGTCCTGGCTGATCCGCCTGTTTGGCGCGGCGGCCTAGGAAAGAACGCCGGCACGCGCTTCTGGTAATCGGCGAACGCCCTGCCGCGCGAGCGCAGCATATGCGCTTCGAGCGGCGGGATTCCGGAGACATGGACCAGAAGCCAGTACATGAAGGCCGGGCCCGTCAGGGCAAGCCATCCCCACGGATAATCGCCCGACAGGTCGATGGCGAACAGCGCGTAGGCGAACCAGCCGGTCCATTCGAAAAAATAGTTCGGATGCCGTGACCAGGCCCAGAGGCCCTCAGCGCAAACCTTGCCGCGGTTTTGCGGATTGCGGGCGAACGCGCGGAGTTGCCGGTCCGCGATGCCTTCGCCGATGACCGCAACGGCAAGAACCGCGATGGCCGCCCAGTCCTGGATACGGAAATCCGGTTGCGGGTTCTGTGCGGCGACAAGCATGGACAGCGCAAGAAAAGCTCCCGCGCCCGCTTGAATCTGGAGGAACGTAAAAAGGCGGCGCTGGAAATTCGCGCCCCATTCCTTGCGGAACTGGGCATAGCGCGCGTCCTCCGGTCCGCTCAGCGAACGCTGCGCGATATGCCCGCCGAGACGAAGGCCCCAGACGGCGACGAGTGCGGCGACGACGAGCTGCCGCGTGGTCGGATAGTCCGCTCCGGCGACCGGAACCAAAGCGAGGGCAGATCCCGAGAGGCCGAGGCCGAGCGACCAGAACGCGTCCGACCATCCGGCATTGCCGGTGACGCGCTGCATCAGCCATGCGCCGGACATCACGGCGGCGAGAAATACGCACGCGGCCATGACAGCAAAGACCGGGAGCATCATCGCCCGCCCGGCGCTAGAGACGCACGAAAGGCTGCAGCAGCCGCCCGACGACGCCTTCGAGCCTCACCTTGCCCATCAGCGAGACGACACAGATACACGGCACATCCGAATCGATGACCGGGCGATGGCTTATGTCGGAGTCGGCCTCTTCGAAATCGCCGGGACCGTAGCGGCCGCTCTCGTCCGAGTAGGAGCCGGAGATGACGCAGGTCAGCTCGACGCCGGAATGCGTATGCTGCGGCATCTTCCGGCCAGGATCGATCTTGAACATGATGACCCGGTGATCGCCGTCCTCGGGCGTCAGTACGCGGCGAATCTGCGTGCCGCGGCCCGCCGTGCGCCAGGGAGTCATCTGGTAACGCCGCAGCGGCTCGGGGAAAGCCGCAATTTCCGGATCCGGCATCGGTGCGTTGCCGTATCCCGGCACGGCGTCGATCCGCGCAAGGGTGCGCGCGAGAGCATCGGTGTGGAGTGCTGCCGGCGGAAGGCGGTCGATCAGCGCGCCGCCGGCATGTTCGAGCGCCTCGACGAGGCTGCGCGACCGCGGGCACAGCGCAAGATGCGTTTCGATGACAAGCGCTTGCGCCTCCGTCAATACGCCGGTCGCGTAGGCAATCATGATGTCGTCGCTGGGGAGATGCCGCACGGTCATTGCATGTCCCCCAGCGTTTCACGCAGGCGTGCGACGGCGAGGCGCAGGCGTGATTTCACGGTGCCGAGGGGCAGCCCGAGACGGCGGGAAATCTCGCCATGGGCGAGATCGTGGAAATACGAAAGCTGCAGCACCTTTCTCTGCTCCTCGGGCAAAGCCGACAGGGCCTCGTTGACCCGGCGGGCGTTCTCGCTCTCGTCGAATGCAGCGTCCGGCAATATGGGATCGTCGGGGAGTTCGCTCGGGTCGGGCTCGCGGAAAGCGAGCCGGTTCCGGCGCAGGGCATCAATACGCAGATTGCGCGCGATGGTGAAAATCCAGGAGGAGGCCGCGGCACGTTCGGGATTGTAGAAGGCCGCCTTGTGCCAGACGATCAGCATTGCCTCCTGGGCAAAATCCTCCGCCGTCACGGCATCGGCGCCGGAGCGCATCAGGAACGCTTTGAGGCGTGGCGCGAAATGCGCAAACAGGCGCGCGAACGCCTCGCGGTCGCGCGAGGAGGCGACCGCCACGATCATTTGGCCGAAGTCCGGCCCGCTCACAGGTTGCCGCATCGGCCACGGCGGCGAACGAGCCCAGGAAGTCTGAACAGCACCATGCATCATGCCCTGTTACGCAAAGGGGGACATTCCGGATCAGTCGCTGATCCAAAATATCCCGTGCCCCGTAATAAGCTAAGCAGCGCGCGGTGTCAGGCCACGGCTGCCGGGGTGAGCCGGAGGGTTTATGGAGGTTGTCAACGCGCGGCCGGACCGGCCGCTGGAAATCGCGGTCATCGGCTCGGGCATATCCGGGCTGAGCTGCGCATGGCTGTTGTCGAGCCGCCACCGCGTCACGCTCTATGAACGGGCGGACCGGCTGGGAGGCCATTCGAACACGGCCGAGGCCGGCGTACCCGGCGCGCCGCTGCCGGTCGATACCGGCTTCATTGTCTATAATGAACGCACCTACCCGAACCTGACTGCGCTGTTCGAGCACATGGGCGTGCCGACAAAGCCATCCGATATGTCGTTCGCGGTCTCGCTCGGCGACGGCGGGTGCGAATATTCCGGCACCGGTCTCGGCGGGCTGTTCGCCCAAGCCTCCAATCTCGCGCGTCCGCGCTTCTGGTCGATGTTGCGCGATTTGAGGCGGCTCTACAGCAATGCGCCGCGCGATCTGCGCTGGCTTTCAGGGTCCGGCATGACGCTGGGGACCTATCTCGATCTCGGCGGCTATGGCGAAGCGGTGCGCGACGATCACATCCTGCCGATGGCGGCGGCGATCTGGTCGACGCCGGCGCGGGATGTCCTCGACTACCCCGCCGAAAGCTTCATCCGCTTCTGTTGCAATCATGGCCTTCTGCAGGTGCGCGACCGCCCGGTCTGGCGCACGGTGGACGGCGGCAGCCGGGTCTATGTCGAAAAACTCGCGCGGCGGATCAGCAATGGCGTGCGTACGGGAGCCGCGGCGGTGCGGCTGCGTCGCGGGCCGGACGGTGTCGTCGTTGAGGACGGTAATGGCCGCGAAACACGATTCGACCAGGTCGTCGTCGCGACGCACGCCGATCAGGCGCTTGCGCTGCTCGACGATCCCTCGCCGGATGAGCGCCGTCTTCTGGGTGCATTCCGCTATTCCAGCAATATCGCGGTTCTCCATTCCGACGACAGGCTGATGCCCCGGCGTCGCGCGGTGTGGTCGAGCTGGAACTATCTCGACCGCGGCGACGGGCTTTGCGTCACCTACTGGATGAATCGTCTCCAGGGTTTCGGCGGCCGCGATCTTTTCGTCACCCTTAATCCGGGTCATGCGCCGCGACAGGGTTCGATTGTCATGAGCGAGGTCTACGAGCACCCCTTGTTCGATGCCGCGGCTGCGCAGGCGCAGAAGGAGATCTGGTCGCTCCAGGGCAAACGCGGGACCTGGTTCTGCGGCGCGCATTTCGGTGCGGGTTTTCACGAGGATGGGCTGCAGGCCGGGCTCGCCGTGGCCGAACAGCTCGGCCATGTGCGGCGGCCATGGCGTGTGGCGGACGAAAGCGGCCGTATCCATGTGCGGCCGGCCGCGAGCGCGGAGAAGGCGCTGTCATGACACTCGCCTCGGGCCTCTATACGGGTTCGGTCGCCCATGTCCGCGTGCGCCCGCGTCACCACCGGCTGGCCTATCGCGCGTTCTGGTTTCTGCTTGATCTCGACGAGATCGACAGCCTTTCAAAATCGCTGCGCTTCTTCAGCCGGGACCGCTTCAACCTGTTTTCCTTCCACGACGCCGACCACGCCCACGCGCCCGGCGTGCCGCTGCGCCGGCAGATCGAAACCACGCTGGGCGATGCGGGCATCGATCTTCATGGCGGAGCGATCCGGCTTTTGTGCATGCCGCGTGTGCTCGGCTATGTATTCAATCCGATCAGCGTCTATTTCTGTCATGACGCCGGTGGCGAACTCGCCGCGATCATCTACGAAGTAACGAACACATTTTCCCAGCGGCATTCCTATCTGATCCCGGTCGACCGCGACGAGGCGGTGCGGCGCCGGACGATCCGGCAGTCCGCACGCAAGATGCTGTATGTGTCGCCCTTCGTCGGCATGGACATCACCTATGATTTCCGCGTGATGGAGCCGGCGGAGGTGGTGTCGCTCACCATTCGCGGCTCCGATCCCGAAGGTCTCCTCATCACCGCCTCGATGATCGGCGTGCGCTCCGAATTCTCCGATCGCGCTCTTCTGCGAGCCGCTCTCACGCATCCGTTTCTGACGATCAAGGTGATCGGCGCAATCCACTGGGAAGCGCTGAAGCTCTGGATCAAAGGCGTCAAGCTTACCCACCGTCCCGCGCCCCCGCGCGCGCCCGTTACTCTCGTTACGTCGAAGGCAGTCCCAGATGTCGGTGCATGACCATACAGCCTACGCCGTGCCGGACAGGCTTCCCTCCCGGTTCGCCGCCCGGCTGCTGCGGGCCGTGATTGGAAGCGTGCGCTGCGGGACGGTCCGCATATGCCTGCCGTCGGGCGAAACGATCGATGCGCGGGGCGTTGAGGCGGGCCCTTCGGCCACGCTCGTTATTCATGACTGGCGCGCCTTGCGCCGCATGGCCTTGTCGGGCGATCTCGGCTTCGCCGCCGCGTATATCGAAGGCGAATGGACGAGCCCGAACCTGCCGGATACGATCGAATTCTTCGCACGCAATGCGAAAGCAATCGCGGCGGCGCCGCGGCCCTTCGGCGTGCGGCTCGCAAGCCGGTTGTGGCACATGGCGCATCCCAATTCCCGCGAGGGAAGCCGCAGGAACATCAGCTTCCACTACGATCTCGGCAATGAATTCTACCGCCACTGGCTCGATGCCGGGATGCAGTATTCTTCCGCGATCTATGCCCCGGGCGACACGCTGGAGCAGGCGCAAGCCCGCAAGCTCGAGGGAATCCTTGCTCTTCTTGATGTGAAGGGCGGCCAGCGCGTGCTTGAAATCGGCTGCGGATGGGGTGCTCTCGCCGAGCGCGTGCTCGAGGCCGGATGTTCGGTCGCCGGTCTCACCCTGTCGCAGGAGCAGGCCGCCTTTGCCCGTGCGCGCCTTGCGCCCTACGGGGATCGGGCGGATGTCCGCCTGCAGGACTACCGCGACGTCGATGGCAGGTTCGACCGCATCGTGTCGGTCGAGATGATCGAGGCGGTCGGCGAAAAATATTGGCCGTGCTATTTCAAGGCGCTGAGGGAGCGGCTCGCCCATGGCGGGCTCGCCGTCGTGCAGGCCATCACCATCCGTGACGACAGGTTCGAGCGCTATCGCCGCAACCCCGATTTCATACAGCGTTACATCTTTCCGGGCGGCATGCTGCCGACCGCTTCAATCATTCGCGGCCGCGCAGAAGCCGCCGGGTTTGAGACCGTGCATACGGAAATGTTCGGCGCCAGCTATGCGAAGACGCTCGCCGATTGGCGTCGGCGCTTCCACGCCGCACGCCACGACATCGAGGCTCAGGGTTTCGACCGGCGCTTCATGCGGATGTGGGACTATTATCTGTCCTATTGCGAAGCAGGTTTCCGTTCCGGAACGATCGACGTGGGCTTTTACGTTTTTCGTTGAGCCCTCGGGGCGCGCGCATCAATAGCGAAAGCCCTCTCGTGGAGAACGAGAGCGGGCGCGTCACAACCGGGTTGACGCCCTTTTTTCAAGGAAACGCCCTGCGGCCGCGGCTCTAGTCCCAGCGAAATATGGCTTTTCGGAACAAAAGCCTGACTTTGAGGTTAAGGTCCCGTAGGCTTATGCGGTGCTTCGTCGGGGCACGATGGTGCATGCCTTCCATTCTTCACGGAGAAATCTTTTCGCGACGGCAATCGCGATGTCGGACCTAAGGAGTTTAAGCCTATGTGTGGCCTTTGCGGCGAAATCAATTTCAGCACCAAGCCAGTGTCGTCCGCGGCGACATCCGCCATGACGGCCGTTCTCGCGCCGCGGGGGCCTGATTCAGAAGGCCTTCTGATGCGCGGCCGCTGGGCCCTCGGCCACCGGCGTCTCAAGATCATCGATCTGTCGACCAGGTCCGAACAGCCGATGACCGATCCCGATATCGGCATCAGCGGTGTCTTCAATGGGTGTATTTACAACTATCGGGAGCTTCGCCGCGAACTGGAAGCCAAGGGCTATCGCTTCTTTTCGGAGGGCGATACCGAGATCGTGCTGAAAGCCTACCACGCCTGGGGCGTGGATTTCGCCAAGCATCTGACCGGCATGTTCGCGATTGCTCTCGTCGAGCGCGATTCAGGCCGGTTGATTCTGGCGCGCGACCGGCTCGGCATCAAACCGCTCTATCTTGCCGAAACGGCCGACGGCCTGCGCTTCGCCTCGTCCTTGCCGGCGCTGCTCGCTCCGGGGGGCGTCGATACGGCCATCGATCCGCTCGCATTCCAGTTCTACATGACATTCCATGCCGTCGTGCCGCCGCCCTACACGATCCTCAAGGGCGTTCGCAAACTGCCGCCGGCGACCGTGCGCGTCATCGAGGCGGACGGAGCGAGCCGCGATCACGTCTACTGGTCCGTTTCCTACGAGCGTTCCAGTACGGACGCCCGGCGTTCGGCTGAAGAGTGGCGCGAGATGCTGGAGGCGTCCCTCACGGAGGCCGTCCGCCGCCGCATGATCGCCGATGTTCCGGTCGGGGTGCTTCTGTCGGGCGGCGTGGATTCCAGCCTCATCGTCGGTCTGCTCGATCGGCTCGGGCAGGAGGGTCTGAAGACATTCTCCATCGGCTTTGAGGCCGCCAATCAGGAGTCCGGCGACGAGTTCGTCTATTCCGACCTGATCGCCCGTCACTTCGGCACCGATCACACCAAGATATTCATTCCGTCCGAGCGGCTGCTCGACGCGCTTCCGGGCGCGATCGGCGCCATGTCCGAGCCGATGGTATCCTATGACAATGTCGCGTTCTTCCTTCTGTCGCAGGAAGTGTCGCGGCATGTGAAGGTTGTCCAGAGCGGCCAGGGCGCGGACGAGGTGTTCGGCGGCTACCACTGGTATCCCCCTCTCGCCAGTTCCAACGACCCGGCGTCGGACTATGCGCGGGCGTTCTTCGATCGCGACCACGCGCGTTTCACGAGCCATGTCGCGCCGGGTCTTGCGAACGGTGATGCCGCGCGCGCATTCGTCGAGGAGCATTTCGCGCTTCCCGGCGCCGACGATCCCGTCGACAAGGCGCTTCGTCTCGACACCGGCGTCATGCTGGTCGACGATCCCGTGAAGCGCGTCGACAACATGACGATGGCGTTCGGCCTTGAGGCGCGCGTTCCGTTCCTCGACCACGACCTCGTCGAACTTGCGGCACGCATTCCTTCAACGGAAAAACTGCGCGACGGCGGAAAGGGCATTCTGAAGGATGTCGCGCGGCAGGTCATTCCCGCCGAAGTGATCGACCGGCCGAAGGGCTACTTCCCGGTGCCCGCCCTCAAATATCTCGAGGGCCCATACCTTGAGATGGCGCGCGACGCGCTGAACTCGCAAGCGGCACGCGAGCGAGGGCTGTTCCGTAAGGACTATATCGACGCGCTGTTCGCCAGCCCACACGACCACATAACGCCGCTTCGCGGATCTGAGCTCTGGCAAGTTGCATTGCTCGAGCTTTGGCTGCAGAGCAACAGGATATGATCAGGGGGACCGTCTGATGGCATCAGGTTCGACGACACCACGTGATCCGCGCAGCCGCACGCGCGCGATGCTCGCCCATCGTGTCAGCCGGCATCACCGCCAGAGTCCGTCCGGGACGTTTTCGAGCGCGACGCTCGACTGCGGATGGGGGCGGGTTCTGTTCGCGTCGACTTTCGAATCGCCGGCGGCGCTCATCGAGGCGATGCGCGAGGAAACTCCGGATCGCCGTGATATCGCGATCTATATCAGCGATCCGCATGTCATAATCGCGGCGGCGCCGCAGGAGTTGTTTCTCGATCCGTCCCATACTTACCGCCTGGATCTGGCGCTGCACCGGCAGGCGCGCGACGCCCCGAAAGGATTCGTGGTGCGCCGGCTGGCTTCCGCCGATGACGCCGATGCGGTAAACCGTATTTACATGTGCCGCAGGATGGTGCCGGTCGATCCCGAATTCTTCCTGTCGCCGGAACGCAATTCGCGCGCCCTGATCCACCTCGTCGCGGAAGATCTCGATACGGGCCGCATACTTGGCACCGTAACCGGCATAGACCATTCGCATGTCGATGGAGTTGAGCCGGGGTCCTCGCTGTGGTGTCTCGCCGTCGATCCGCAGGCGACCCGGCCCGGCATTGGCGAAATGCTCGTCCGCCATCTGGCGGGCTATTTCCAGGCCAAGGGCACGCCGTGGCTGGATTTGTCGGTGCTCCACGACAACGATCGCGCGATCGCGCTTTATGAAAAACTGGGGTTCGTCCGCGTGCCGTATTTTGCCGTCAAGCGCAAGAATCCGATCAACGAGCCGCTCTTTGTTGGGCCCGCCGCCGAGGACGAGGGCCTCAATCCGTACGCACGTCTGATTGTGGAGGAAGCGCGCAGGCGAGGCATTCTGGTAGAGATCACCTATCCTGAAGCCGGTTTCTTCCGTCTCAGCCACGGCGGCCGCTCGATCCGGTGCCGTGAGAGTCTCAGCGAGCTCACCTCGGCTGTCGCAATGTCGATTTGCGACGACAAGAGCCTGACCCGCGCCGTGGTGTCGAAGGCGGGAGTGCGTGTACCGGCGCAGACCGACGCATCGGATATGGGTGAACTCGAAACGTTTCTCGCGCTTCATGAGAAGGTCGTCGTCAAGCCCGCCCGCGGCGAGCAGGGTACCGGCGTGTCGGTCGGGCTTGAAGGTTTCGACGATGTTTCGGCCGCGATCGCGCGTGCGCGCACGATCAGCGACCGCGTATTGATCGAAGAGCATGTCGAGGGCGATGACCTGCGGCTTGTGGTCATCGACTACAAGCTCGTCGCGGCCGCGGTGCGCCGTCCCGCGCAGGTGATCGGCGACGGCGCCTTGACCCTACGCGACCTGATCGAAAAACAGAGCCGCCGTCGCGCGGCGGAGACCGGCGGCGAATCCCGCATTCCGATGGACAGCGAGACGGAACGCTGCATCGCCGATGCCGGGCTGACGCTTGACGATGTCCTCGAACCGGGACGGGAACTGCGGGTACGCCGCACCGCCAATCTCCACACCGGCGGGACGATCCACGATGTCACGGGCGTGGTGCATCCGACGCTGGTGGAGGCCGCGGTCAAGGTGGCGCGCGCGATCGAAATCCCTGTCACGGGTGTCGATTTCATCGTGTCGAGTCCGGAACAACCCGATTATGCCTTCATCGAGGCCAATGAACGGCCCGGTCTCGCCAACCACGAACCGCAGCCCACGGCGCAACGGTTCATAGATCTTCTTTTCCCCAGAACCCGGCGTCTGGAGCGCGTGTAGGAGCATATGCAGCCAATCTCGATCGACGTCGACTATCTGTCCGAAGTCCTGAAGCGACTGCTCGCGATTCCAAGTCCCACGGGGTACACCGACAACATCGTGCGTGCCTGCTGCGACGAACTGGAGGCGCTTGGCGTGCCGTTCGAGATCACCCGCCGCGGCGCGATCCGCGCGCTCGTGCGCGGCGGGCGCCGCAAGCCGGCGCGGGCGCTCGTCTCGCATCTCGATACGCTTGGCGCGCAGGTGCGCGAATTGAAGGAGAATGGCCGCCTCGCGCTTGTGCCGATCGGCACCTGGTCGGCGCGCTTCGCCGAAGGCGCCCGCTGCACGCTCTTTACCAGTCGAGGCAATTACCGCGGCACCATCCTGCCATTGAAAGCCTCAGGGCATACATACGGCGATGAGGTCGATACGCAGCCGGTCGGCTGGCAGCAGGTCGAACTGCGCGTCGACGCCTTTGCGCGAGACAATGTCGAGATCGAGAAGCTCGGCATCATGGTCGGAGATATCGTCGCCATAGACCCGCAGCCGGAATTTCTCGAAAATGGATTCATCTCGTCGCGTCATCTCGACGACAAGGCGGGTGTCGCGATCAGTCTCGCCGCGTTGAAGGCGATCCGTGACAAGGGTTTGATCCTGCCGGTCGATACCTATTTCGTGTTCTCAATAACGGAGGAGGTTGGTGTCGGGGCGGCTGCGGTACTGACCGGAGACGTCGCATCGATGATTTCCATCGACAACGGAACCACCGCCCCCGGCCAGAACAGTCGCGAGTCGGGCGTTACCATAGCAATGGCCGACATGAGCGGTCCATTCGACTACCATCTGACCCGCAAGCTCATTCGTCTGTGCGAAGACAACGACATCCGACACCAGTTGGATATCTTCAAGCATTACCGGTCTGACAGTGCGGCGGCAGTTGCCGCCGGCCACGATGTGCGTACAGCGCTTATCGCATTCGGGGTTGACGCCAGCCATGGATACGAGCGCATTCACATGCATGCGCTGCGCTCCTGCGCCGAACTTGTCGTCGTTTACTGTGGGAGTGCCGTCGAGATTGAGCGCGACGCCGTGGATCTTGGCCCGCTTACGGGGTTCACCCGCCAGCCGACCGACGAGATAGAGAACGTCGAAACCGGCCTCGAGGATCATGATCCGCCGGACTGAGTGCGCAGGAGCGATCAGCCTCTCTCCGCCGCACGCCGCTGCAGCTTGCGCTCGACGCTTTCGAGATGCTTGCGCATCGCGCGCTCCGCTTCCTCGACATCGCGCATTTCTATGGCGCCGCAGATCGCCTCGTGTTCGGCGAAGCTGTGGTGATCCGGCTCCGGCGCTTTCGCGTTGAGGCGCAGCCGGCCCCAGACGACGGCGCGGCGCACCGCGTTCAGAGTGTCGAATAGGCCGACCATCAGCGTGTTGCGCGCCGCCTGCGCGACTGCGCGGTGAAAACGGTTGTCCCAGCTCTCGTATTGACGCCAGTTCTCCGCCTGGCGTGATTGCTTCAGGCACAGCCGCATTTCCGCGATGTCGGCCGCCGTCGCGTTCAGCGCGGCTTCGCGGGCGAGGATCGGCTCGAGCAGGATGCGGGCCCGCATGACCTCGCCGGGGTTGGTGCGGCTGGTCAGAGTGCCGATATCGTTCTCGTCGACCGGGCGCTGGCCGATGAATGTTCCGCGCCCGACATGGCGCCAGAGATGCCCTTCGGATTCGAGGATCGCCAGCGCCTTGCGCAGCTCCCCGCGCGACACGCCGAGGCTGTCGCTCAGTTCGCGCTCGGGCGGCAGGCGCGTGTCGCCGTCCGGATCCTGCTGGGCGATGAACGCCCGAAGCTGGGTCAGGGCGGCGTGATAGCTCTGCTTTTCCGCCAAGCGGTCGATGGGCTGGTCCATTGATTTAACCAATCTCGAATTGGATGGGATATTCACCCTCGGCTCGAAAAGGTCAAGAGCTCACGAAGCAGCGAGCCGCGCCCTTCCACGGCATTATTCTCAAGGCGGATACGCTGCCGGCCGTGCTCTCGGCGGCCAGACTCCGTTTGACGGGTTCCTGGACGTCTGCTAACCAATCAAGTTAATTCTGCCGATTGGTCAAAACAAGAAACGGCAGATGGGGAGGACGCCATGAGCAAAACAGGTCTTGTTCGGTTTGGTGCAAGGCTCGCCGCCGCAGCTGCGGTGATGCTGGCCGTTTCCGGCGTCGCCGAAGCGGCGACGAAGGTGCGGGTTGCGTTCGGCGACATCGCCAGCACGGAAAGCCTCAATCTTCTGATCGCCTTCGAACGCGCCAAGGAGCGCGGCGTCGAGGTCGAGGGAACATTCTTCAAATCCGAGGATCTTGCGGCCCAGGCCGTGGTCGGCGGCCAGGCCGATATCGGGATCGGCACGCCCTATGCGCTGCTGCAGAAAGTGAAGGCGCCGATCCGCCTGTTCTACCAGATAAGCAATCTGCGCTTCTATCCGGTCGTCAATACCGAGTTCTACAAGAACTGGAAAGATCTCGACGGCCAGGAATTCGCCGTTCATTCCCGCGGTTCGGGCACGGAGGCCATCATGAACCTGATGGCGCAGCGCAACGGCATCAAGTTCTCCAACTTCTCCTATGTGCCGGGCTCCGAAGTGCGCGCCGGCGCGTTGCTGCAGGGCAATGTCAAAGCCACGATCGTCGATTCGGCCGGCAAGCGGCTGATCGAGGAGAAGGGCGGCGGCAAGTTCACGTTCCTCGACATGGCGGGCGTCAACGCCACAGACGAAGCGCTTTATGCCAACACCAATTTCCTCGAGAAGAACGCCGAGGCGGTGAACATCCTCGTCGAGGAACTGCTGAAGACGACGCGCGAGATCAACAAGGATCCGAAGGTCGTCGTCAAATTGCGCGAGCAGTACAAGCTGCTCCCCGACCTGCCGAAGGACCTGGAATCCGAGGTCGAGCCCTATTTCACCGACGCGGTCAGCGCAGACCTCTATCCGAACGATGGCGGCGGCGCGGAAGCGGTGAAGGCCGACTTCGAGTTCTACACGCTCGCCGGCCAGCTCCAGGGCGATGCCGGTTCGCTGAAGGCCGAGGACTTCTGGGTGTTCGAGCCTCTCGAAAAAGCCCGCAAGGCCCTCGGTTCCTGAGCCTAAGAAGCAGCAACGAGGCGAACCGATATGAGCGTACAGACGAATTCGCAGATCGCGGGTGGCGTGGATGCCGCCCGCGAGGGAGCGGCCACCACCGCGACGTCGGGCGAATCCATACTGCTCTGGCGGCTCGCCTCGATCGTCTTGTTCTGTCTGGCGTGGGAAATCGCCGGGCGCATTCCGATCAATGTTGCGTTCCCGCCATTCTCGGAGGTCGTCATGGCATTCGGGCGCATCGTGGCCGACGGCACGCTGCCCGCGGCCTTCCTCGACACGCTGCAGCCCCTCGTCATCGGCGTCTTTCTGGCGACGGCGGTCGGCATCGTGATGGGCGTTGGAATGGGCCTGCGCGAAGAGCTCGAATGGGCCGGTGTTCCGGTCTTCGTCGTCATGCAGGCGGCGCCGATGGCGGCCCTCATCCCGCTCATCACCTTCATCTACGGCATCGGGCTGACGGCGAAAGTCCTGTCCGTCATCATCCTCGCGCTGCCGGTCATCGCGCTGAACGGCTACAAGGCCGTGCGCAATGTTTCGCCGTCGTTGCGCGCGATGTGCCGCTCCTTTCTCGGTTCGCGCCGCCAGGAGATCTTCAAGGTCATTCTGCCCGATGCCAGCCCGATGATCTTCGCGGGTCTGCGCCTCGGCATCTCGGCCGGCTTTGTCGGCGTCATTCTCGCCGAACTTTTGATCACGCCGACCGGCATCGGCGATCTCATCACCTATCACCGCTCGATCGCCAACTATTCCGAAATGTACGCCGCGATCGCCACCATCATCCTGTTCGCCGCAATAACCGTCGGCTTGCTCGAGCGCATCGAGATCGCGCTGTTCAGGCCCGAGAAGAAGGAGCACGCCTGATGACCGCCGCAGCCCGCGCCGTGCGCGCGATATCCTCCGCCGATGCTGCGAAGCCGGTCGTTGAAGTCCGCAATCTCGGCAAGCGCTATGGCTCGCAGGTCGAGGCATTGCGCGACATCAACCTCGATTTTCCCGCGGGTCAGCTCACCAGCCTTCTCGGTCCGTCCGGTTGCGGAAAGACGACGCTGCTGAAGATCATCGCCGGGCTTTTGCCGGCGACGAACGGCGAGGTCTTCGTCAAGGGCCAGAAGGTGACGGGCCCCGGCCCGGAGCGTGCGTTCGTGTTCCAGGATTTCGCGCTGCTGCCCTGGGCCACCGTGGTGCGCAACGCCGCCTTCGGCCTTGAACTGCGGGGCGTGCCGGTCGCCGAGCGCGAGAAGACCGCACGTCATTACATCGATCAGGTTGGCCTGTCCGGCTTCGAAAACCGCTACCCGCACGAACTCTCGGGCGGCATGCGCCAGCGCGTCGGTCTCGCGCGCGCCCTCGCGGTCAACGCCGACGTGCTGCTGCTCGACGAGCCGTTCAGCGCCGTCGACGAACAGAACCGCCGCAAGTTCCAGGAAGATCTCCTGAAGCTCCGCCAGGTCGAGAACAAGACGCTGATCTTCGTCACCCACTCCATCGAGGAGGCGGTCTATCTGTCCGACCGCATCGTCCTTCTGTCGCCGCGGCCCGGCCGCGTTTCGGAAGTGATCGAACCCCGGATCTCGCGCGACCGTTCGCCGGATCAGATCCGGCGTGATTCCGCATACCTCGATACGGTGGAAACCATCTGGCGCGGCCTGCGCGATTACGCGGATTGATGCCATGACAATCGCCGGCTACCGCATTCCGCCGATGTTCTCGCTGATCTTCTGGGCAATCGTCTGGGAGATCGTCGGGCGCCTCGGCCTCGTTTTCCTTTTCCCGCCGCTCAGCCATGTCGTCATGGAGCTCGGGCAGGTGCTCGGCTCCGGCCAGTTTCTGGGCGCAGCGCTTCTCACGCTGAAGTGCTTCTTCATCGGCATCGGGATCGCGATCGCCGTGGGCGTGCCGCTCGGCTATCTGATGGGGCGCTCCGATACCGCCGACAAGCTGCTCGGCATCTGGGTCAATCTGTTCGTCAGCGCGCCGTTGTCGGCGCTCGTGCCGGTCATCATGATCCTGTTCGGCATGGGCGAAGCCACGATCATCGTCACGGTCGTCCTGTTCGCTGTCTGGATCATCGCGCTCGACACACGTGCCGGCGTGCGCGACGTCTCCCCATCGCTGCTTGCCATGGCGCAGTCCTTCGGCGCCACGCGCTGGCAGACGACGACGAAGATCATCTTCTTCGCAGCGCTGCCCGAGATTCTCGCCGGCATCCGGCTCGGCGTCATTCGCGGCGTCAAGGGCGTCGTCATCGGCCAGCTGCTGGTGTCGATCCTCGGCCTCGGCGAACTCTTCGAACTCTATTCCCGGAACTTCCTGATGGAAGAATTCTGGGCGCTCACCCTGATCGTGTTCGGTTTCGCGCTCGGCGCCGCCGAGCTGATCGCCATCCTCGAACGCAAGATCGATTTCTACGCTGGAGTAAGACACGGATGACAAACGCTGCCACCAAGACCGCCGCCGCCGGCGAATTCGTCATCGCGCCGCCGCCGCTCGCCTCCCTGCCGGTGCGCGGCATCTCGGCCCGTTTCCCGGTGCGCCGCGTCTATTGCGTCGGCCGCAACTACGCCGCCCACGCCATCGAGATGGGGCACGATCCGAACAAGGAGCCGCCGTTTTTCTTCCAGAAGAATCCGGACAACATCATCCAGAACGGCGAGGCGTTTCCCTATCCGTCGAAAACCCAGGACGTGCATTTCGAAATCGAGATGGTCGTCGCGCTCGGCAAGGGCGGCACCAACATCCCGGTCGAGAAGGCGCTCGACCATGTGTATGGCTATGGCGTCGGGCTCGACATGACGCGCCGCGACCTCCAGGGCGAGGCCAAGGATCTTCGTCGTCCGTGGGAAGTCGGAAAGGCGTTCGAGGCGTCCGCGCCGTGCAGCGAGCTCGTCCCCGCCAGCGAGATCGGCCATCCCGACCACGGTGCCATCTGGCTCGATGTCAACGGCGAGCGCAAGCAGACCGGCGATCTCAACCAGCTCATCTGGAAAGTGCCGGAGATGATTTCCTATCTCTCCGGCCTGTTCACGCTCGCGCCGGGCGACATCATCATGTCCGGCACGCCGGCGGGCGTCGGCGCCATCAAGAAGGGTGATGTGATGCACGGCTTCGTGGAAGGTGTCGGCGAGCTTCGTACGCCGGTCGTCTGAACGGAAAGAACGGGCGGGAGGCGCAGGACGCCTCTCGCCGTACGGGCAAAAGGGGTGCCGATGACCAGTGCCGGAGAGGCCAAGGTATCGCTCGCGTCGTGGGATCACGACCGGATGCAGGCGATTCTCGACGGGACGGTGTCGATCCCGGGCTTCGACCTGGAAACGCATGTCCTGCCGACAAGCAAGCTGTTTTCGCTCGCGGTCCAGGAAGCCCGCTTCGACATCACCGAACTTTCCCTGTCGAGCTACATATTTCAGCTTTCCCGCGGCGAGAGCGCGTACACTGCGGTTCCGGCCTTTATCGCGCGCTCGTTCCGCCACAACGGCTTCTTCCGCCGCGCCGGCTCCGGAATTGCGACACTTGCGGATCTGCGCGGCCGTACGGTTGGCGTGCCGGAATACCAGATGACGGCCGCTCTGTGGATGCGCGGCATCATGCAGGACGACTACGGAGTCGGCGCGACCGATGTCCGCTGGCGCACCGGCGCTCTCGATGAGGGCGTGCGCCGCGAACGGCTGCAGCTGCCGCCGGTCCCCGGCCTGTCGATCGAGCCGATCGAGGATGGCAGGACGCTTCAGGACATGCTGATCGACGGCGCACTCGACGCCATCCTCGCACCTGCGCCGCCGAAGAAATTTCTCGCCGGCGACCCGCGCATCGAGCGGATATTCCCGGACTTCGAGGCCGCCGAGCGCGACTATCACGCGCGGACGGGATTCTTCCCGATCATGCATGTCGCCGCCGTCAGGAAGAGCCTTGTCGAGAAGCATCCGGCCCTGCCGCGGCTTCTCTTCGACGCGCTCGTCAGCTCGCGCGACATCGCGCTTGGCCGGTTGCGCGAGGTCTGGCTCGGCTCCGCCAATCGTCTCAGCCTGCCGTGGCTGAACGCCACGATGGAAAATACCCGCGCCGCGCTCGGCGACGCCTACTGGCCGTATGGCTTCTCATCGGCCCGCGCGGAGCTTGCCGCCGCCTGCCGATACTCCGCCGAGCAGCACCTCGCCGTCCGCGAACTCGCGCCGGAAGACCTTTTCGATCACTCGGTTCTCGATACGTGAAAGGAGGATTGTCGTACGTACCGTAACCAGAATGAAGAACAACTGACTTGGGAGGAACCAAAAATGAATATATCCGTAAATCGCCGAAGCGCCCTTGTCGCCGGCGGCATGCTTGGAATTGCGCTGTGCCTTCCGGCGATGGCGCAGGACATGAAGGCGCCTACAGGGCCTGTCGAGATCACGGTCGGCTCGGGCGCCGGCGGATCGCCCGATGTCATCATGCGGACGATCGCCAAGATCATGAACGAGGAGAAGATCGTCGAGAATCCGATTGTCGTGCAAAATCGCACCGGCGGCGGCCACTCGAACGCCTATAATTACGTTCTCGGCAAGCCCGGCGACGAAAACCTGCTGCTGACGCTCGCGTCGCCCGTGTTCACGACGCCCATCGTGCAGGGCACGCCCTCGGTCATCGACCAGGCGACGCCCATCGCCGGTTTCGTCCAGTCTGAACTCATTCTTCTGACGCCGAAGAACAGCCCGTACCAGACCCTTGCCGACTTCATCAAGGCGGCCAAGGAGCAGCCCGGACGCATCCGCATCGCGGGCGGCGCATCGGGCGGCAACGACCATCTGGTCACCGCGCTGCTCGAGCAGAAAGCCGGCATCAAGCTGACCTACATTCCGCATGAAAGCGGCGGCGCTGCGCGCGCGACGTTCCTCGGCGGCAATGTCGAAGGCCATTTCGGTACCGTCGCGGAGGCCATGGCGGTCATCGAATCGGGCGAGGCCCGCGGTCTTGCGATCCTGTCCGAAAATCGCCGTGCCGAAGACATCGCGAAGGATGTACCGACGGCGAAGGAACAGGGTGTCGATGTCGTCTACACCCAGTTCTGGGGTGTGGCCGGCCCGCCGAAGATGGACCCGGCCCTCGCCGCGTGGTGGGCCGACAAGTTCAAGAAGGCGTCCGAAACGGCGGCCTGGAAGGACTCGCTCGCCAAGAACATGCAGCTCGGCAATTTCTACGGCCTTGAGGAGGCGGGCGCCTACTTCAAGAAGGAGCAGGACACGTTCCGTGAGCTCCTGACGACCGTCGGCCTGGCGAAAAAGTAAAAGCGAAAGGCTGACAGCGATGAGACTGATCGACGCCACTCCGGCCTTGTTCATGATCGCGCTGTCGGCTGCGATCGTCGCAGGTACGGGCGATTTGCCATATTGGGCCGATATCACTCCGGGTGCCCGTTTCTTCCCGGTGTGGCTCGCCGGCACCGGCATCTTGCTCGCCCTGCTTCTGCTCGCAAACCTGTACAGCGATCCGGCCGGCGGCCGGGTCGAGATTCCCGATGCCCGCGCGGTGGTCAGGGTCGGCCTGACCACCGGCGGGATGATCGGTTTCATCGTATTGACACCGTTCGTCGGAATGGTGCTGGCAGGCGCGCTCTTCATGGCGTTCCTGCTGCTCGTTGTGCTGCGCCAGCCGCTGATGCCGAGCCTTTTGACCGTCGCGATTGTCGCGCTTGGCGTCGAGGGCATTTTTGTCCGTTGGCTCGGCGTTGCCCTGCCGGCTTTTCCGTTTTCAATCTAGCGCACGGAGAGCGGCGTGGACTCATTGAATCTGCTTCTCGAAGGTTTCGCGACGTGCTTCACGCCGGGAAACCTCGCCTTCATTCTGCTTGGGGTGTTGATTGGCCAGATCGTCGGCGCTCTGCCCGGCGTCGGCCCGGCTGCCGGCATGGCGCTCCTGCTGCCGCTCACATTCGGCATCGAACCCGTGACGGCGGTCATGATGCTTGCCGGCATCATGTATGGGGGTCAGTACGGCGGAACACTGACATCGGTTCTGATCAATGTTCCCGGCGAGGCATCGGGTGTCATGACGGCGGTCGATGGGCATCAGATGGCGCGGGCCGGGCGCGGGGGCGCGGCCTTGAGCATCGCTGCCATCGGCTCCTTCCTTGCGGGCATCGGGGCATGTCTGGCCGTCGCGTTCGTAACGCCGCTGCTCAGCAGCTTCGCGTTGCGGTTCAATGCTCCGGAATATTTCCTGCTTGGCGTTCTCGGGCTGATCGCGGCGGCCAGCCTCGGCTCCTCCCCGGTGCGTGCGCTGATCGCGGCGGTGCTCGGCCTGATGATCGCTCTGGTGGGTACCGATCCCGTCACGGGCGCGCCACGGCTGACATTCGATCAGGCGGCGCTGTTCGAGGGCATCGATTTCATTCCGGTGGCGATCGGCGTGTTCGGCATCGCCGAAGTTCTTTCCTCACTCGAGCGATCGGAAGACGTACAGCCGATCCGCACCCGGCTGCGCGATATGTGGTTGACGGCGGAAGAATGGTCGCAAAGCCGGTTTGCCATTCTTCGCGGCGGCATCATCGGGTTGTTCGTGGGGCTCATGCCCGGGGCCGGCGCGTCCGTTGCCTCAATGCTGTCCTATCTCAACGAGCGCAAGTTCAGCCGCCACCCGGAACGGTTCGGTCATGGAGCGATCGACGGCGTCGCCGCCGCGGAGGCGGCGAACAACTCCGCCTCGCACGGAGCGATCATCCCGATGCTTGCGCTCGGGATACCTGGATCGGCCAGCACGGCGGTGTTGCTGGCCGCACTCATTCTTCATGGCATCCAGCCGGGGCCGAGCCTGATGACTCAGGAGTCCGCGCTCGTTTGGGGGCTGATCGCGAGCATGTTCGTCGGCAACATCCTGCTGCTCGTGATAAATCTTCCGTTGGCTCCGATGTTCGCCGCCCTGCTGCGGGTGCCGTACGTATATCTTGCGCCTGGTATTCTCGCGCTGTCGCTCGTCGGCGCGTATTCCGCCACGCTGGACATGGGCACGGTCTGGAAGAGCCTGTTCTTTGGCGTTTTCGGATGGCTGATGATCAAGTTCGATATTCCGCGCCCGCCGCTTGTTCTCGCTCTGGTGCTTGCCCAGCTTGTTGAGACGTCGCTGCGCCAGTCTCTGCTGCTGTCGTTCGGAAGCCTCGGAATCTTCATCGAGCGGCCCATTTCGATCGTTCTGCTCATTCTCGTCGCAACAATGATCGCGCTGCCTGTCTGGAACGCGATCAGGAGCCGCCGCTCACCATCACGGGCGCCGGCCGCCGAATAGTAACCAAGGCCGGAAGAGCCGGCACACAAGGGAGTGAAACCATGCTCAAGAAAGACATGACCCGGCGCGGTTTTGTTGCGACCGGCGCTGCGGCTTTGGCGGTTCTCGGCGTTCCGCGCGTGGCGGGTGCACAGGCGGCGTTTCCGTCGGAAACGATGCAGGTTCTTATCCCGACCGGCGAAGGCGGCGGCGTCGATCAGGCGGCGCGCGCTTTCGCGCGCGTATGGGCCAAGCATCTCGGACAGAATTTCGAATATGCCTACTTCCCCGGTGCTTCCGGTCAGGTCGGCTATGAGGTGTTCGTCGGCAAGCGCGAGCCGAATGCCTACAATCTTCTGTTCGGGAATATCGGGCCCGAAATGATCATGTATGCGACGCAGAACCCGAGCTACAAGTATCCCGACGACATCATGTATTTCGGCGCGATCGACTCCGATGACAGCGTCATCTGGGTCGGCGGCAACAGCAAGTTCAAGACGATCAACGACCTCGTGGAAGAGGGCAAGAAGCGCGAGATCACGCTGTCGACGAGCCGCCTGCCGCATCCGTCGACGATCGGCGCTCTCGCTCTGGCCGATGCGACCGGCATGAAGGTCCGTATGGTGCCTTATGGTGGCGGCGGGCCGGCCCGCGCCGCGGCGATCACCGGCGAAGTCGATGGTTGCGCGACCTTCCTGTCGTCCTCGCTCGGCCTTGCGGAGCAGGCGCGTTTCCTCGGCGTGTTCAACAACGAGAACCGGGCGCCGGAGCTGACCAACAATGCGCCGGCGATCAACAAGGCGCTCGGGACGAAACTGCCTGTCCTGTCCGGACAGCGAGCCTGGGCGATTCATCGCTCGGTCGCGGAGAAATTTCCGGACCGGCTGGAAAAGCTGACGTCCACCATGAAGCAGGTGTTCGACGATCCGGAATACAAGGAAGTTGCCGAGAAAGCCGGCACGCCGTGGGAGTTCATCCAGTATGCGGACGCCGCGGCCTGCGACGCTTCCGCCAAGGAATTCGCCGCGCTCGCCGCGCAGTACAAGAGCCTGCTGTCGGCGAGCAAATGAGCGCGACATCCGATCGGCCCGAACCGCCTGACCCCGCTCTGCGGGGTCAGGATACCCGTGAGCCGACGGGCGGCGATTGGGTCATTCCCGTCATCGCTCTCGCTTTCACCACCTACTATCTGGTTTCGATCAAGGATCTCGTCTGGGAAGCGAAGATCGCGGCGGTGTTCGTCGCGGTCATGCTCTATCTCCTGATCGGCATCTTCGCCGTGAAGACCGTGTTCGGCCTGAAGCGTGGCAGCCTGAAAATCGACTTCAGCCCGCTTTGGGAAAACTGGCCGCTGTTCCGCACCCGCGCGCTGCTGTTCGGGCTCGCGACAGCGTCGGTGGCCTTTCTTCCCTGGCTCGGTTTCACGCTGTCGACCTTCGGCTTTCTTCTCGCTGCCTTCCTCTGGCTCGAGCGCATGCCGGTGAAGACGGCGGTCATTACAGCCAGCGCGCTTGCCCTGTCGGGCTATGTTCTCTTCATCGCGATACTCCGTACCGCATTTCCCCCCGGACCGTTCGAGCTTGCAGTGCGAGCCCTGACCGGCATCTAACGGACGTTACCCGATGGAACCCAGTCTTGGCTTCGTTGCCGAACTTTTCGCGCACGCCTTTTCATACTGGTGGCTGATCCTGATCGCGACGACGATCGGCATCATCATCGGTGCGATGCCGGGTTTCGGGTCGGCCAACACGATCATCATGCTGCTGCCGTTCACGCTGGCCGTGGACGTGGATGTCGCGATGATCTTCATGGTGTCGCTGTTCTGCGCATCCCAGTCGGGCGGCGGCATCACATCGATCCTGCTGAATATTCCCGGCAACGGCGGATCGGCAGCGACCTGTATCGACGGCTATCCCATGGCCAAGAAAGGGCTCGGGCAGCAGGCGCTGGTCCTGTCCTTCGTCGCCTCGCAGGTCGGCGGCATGGTCACGGCCGGCATGTCGATCTTCCTGCTGCCGTATATGGCCAAGCTCGCCTATTACCTTCACAGCGTCGAAATGGTCGTCATCGTGCTGTTCGGCATCACGCTGATCGCCTCCATTGCGTCCGAGAACATGCTCAAGGGTCTGATCGCCGGTGGCCTCGGGCTTCTGATCGGCGCGATCGGCGCGGACCATATCTATTCCACCCCGCGTGCGACCTTCGGTTTTCTCGAGCTCTATGACGGCGTGCCGCTCATTCCCGTCCTGATCGGCGTGTTCGCGATTTCCGAAGCGCTGATGATGATCGAAAGCCGTTCGGTGCTGTCCGACGAGGGGCTCGAAGTTGCAAAACGCGCCGGCTGGAAGGAAACTCTCGAAGGCATCAAATGGGCCTTCCAGCGGACCTGGCTCATGATCTGGACCGCCATCGTCGGTCTTATCATCGGCATCGTGCCCGGCGCGGGTGCGTCGATCGCCGCGTTTGTCGCCTATCAGCAGGCGCGGCTTTATTCGAAGACGCCGGAGAAGTTCGGCACCGGCATTCCGGAAGGAGTCATCGCGCCGGAAAGCGCCAACAATGGTTGCTCGTCCGGCGATCTTATTCCGCTTCTCGTCATCGGCGTGCCGGGCGGCACCACCGCTGCCGTCATGATGATCGTCATGACCTATCACGGCGTGCAGCTCGGGCCGCGCCTGTTCATCCAGTCGCCGGAAATCGGCTATGGCGTCTTCGTGACGATGCTCGTCGCCTATTGCGTGATGCTGTTCACGACCCTGCCGCTGACGCGCTATATTTCGCGGCTGATCCTTATACCGACTGCGGTTCTGGCGCCGATCATCATCGCCTTTACGCTGGTCGGCGCCTTCGCGCCGCGTGGTTACATGTTCGATCTCTGGCTGACGCTGTTCTTCGGTGTCATCGGCTATCTCTGCCGCCGCACCGGCTACAATGTCGTTGCGATGCTGATCGGCGTGATTCTCGGCCCGCTGCTGGAAGCCAATGTGATGCGGGCGCTCCGCATCAGCGGCGGAGACCCCTGGACGTTCTTCTCGTCACCGCTTGCGAACATCTTGTGGGTTCTGCTGATCATCTCGCTGCTGATTCCGAGTCTCGTGCAGTGGAACAAGAATCGTCAGGCCGCGCTCAATCCGGCCGTGGAGAACCAATGACAGTATCGATGAACGAAGGACGCATGACATCAGGTGCCCGGCAGGTCGCGCGCATGAACATTGCCGGCGGCGGCCAGGTCGTGGTCCGCGACGGCTATCTGTTTGTCGGCCATATGTCGCCTCCCGAGGGCACATCCATCATCGATGTGCGCGATCCGGCAAGTCCGAAAGTCGTCGCGAAGATCGCGCCTCCCGATCACTACTCCCACACGCACAAGGTCCGTGTGGCGGGTGACCTTATGATCACCAATGTCGAGCGGCACCGGCGTCATTTCTACCGCAAGGGCGAGATGCTGGAGCGCGGTATGGCCGATCTCGCGAAGAAGCTCGGGCGGGCACCGTCGGACGCGGAACTGGCCGAAGCCGTCGGCGTTGCGGCGTCAGATCTTGCCGATCTTCGTGAGGGTCACGCGCGCGGCTATGGCGATGGCGGGTTTCGCGTCTGGAACATCGCCGATCCCGCCAGTCCGAAGCTGCTGTCCTATGTAAGGACGGGCGGCATCGGGGTGCATCGTTTCGACATGGACGAGAACTATGCCTACATCTCGACCGAGATGGACGGCTTCATCGGCAACATCCTCGTCATCTACGATCTCGCCGACCCCACCAACCCGCGGGAGGTTTCCCGCTGGTGGATTCCCGGCCAGAACCTTGCTGCGGGCGAAAAGCCGGACTGGAAAGGCCAGCGTCACCGTCTGCACCATGCGCTGCGCGTCGGCGACAAGATGTGGGCGGCCTGCTGGTATGCCGGCGGCTATGTCATCGATATTTCGGACATCACGAAGCCGAAGACGCTTGGCAGCTACAATTACCATCCGCCGTTTCCCGAACCGACGCACACGCTGATGCCGCTTCCCGAACCGATCGCCGGCCGGCAGATCGCGCTCATGGTCGACGAGGAGCACGATCATGTTCCCGGGCAGCCGCACGGCTTCATCTGGATCATGGATGCGCGCGATCCGGCCAATCTCAAGCCGATCTCGACCTTCCAGGTCAGCGAGATGGATTCACCCTATGCCCGCGCCGGCGGGCGGTTCGGCGCGCATCAGTTCCAGGAAAAGCAGATCGGCAGCCTGATCTACGCCGCGTGGTTTGCCGGCGGCCTGCGGGTTATCGATATTGCCGACCCGGAAAAGCCGAAGGAAATCGCGTTCTATGTGCCGGAGCCGTTCCCCGGCCACAAGGCGCCGCAGAGCAATGATGTTGATGTTGATGAGCGGGGCCTGGTCTATCTCCTCGACCGCGACCACGGCCTGGAAATCATCGAAATGATCTGACGGCCGCTTCCGCGGCTTGGCCGGTGTTAGCGCCGCGGCGGGTGATGTTCGTGCCAGTGGCGGGCGATGTCGATGCGGCGCGGGATCCAGACCTGTTCGTGCGATTGGATATGGTCAAGAAAGCGCAGCAGCCCCGCCGCGCGGCCCGGACGCCCGGCGAGGCGGCAGTGCAGGCCGACGGTCATCATTTTCGGCGCGTGCTCCCCTTCAACATAAAGCTGGTCGAAGGTGTCCTTCAGATACTGGAAAAAATCCTCACCATGCGCGAAGCCCTGCGCGTTGGTGAAGCGCATGTCATTGGCGTCGAGCGTGTAGGGAATCACCAGGTGAGCGCCATTTTGCCTGCCCACCCAATAGGGCAGATCATCGGCATAGGAATCCGATGAATAGAGAAAACCGCCGTCCTGCATAACGAGATTGAGCGTATGGACGGACGAGCGCCCAGTGTACCAGCCAAGCGGCCGTTCGCCAGTGACCTCGGTGTGGATGCGGATGGCTTCCTTGAGATGACTCTGCTCCTGGTCCTCGGGGATACTGCGGTAATCGATCCATTTCAGGCCGTGGCAGGCGATTTCCCAGCCTGCTTCCTGCATTGCGGCGGTTTGTTCCGGGCTGCGCTGCAGCGCCGTCGCTACACCAAAGACCGTAGCCGGCAGGCCGCGTTCAGTGAACATTCGCCACAGCCGCCAAAAGCCAACGCGGGCGCCGTACTCATACATGCTCTCGACATTCATGTGCCGCTGTCCGGGCCATGGCACCGCGCCAAGCACGTCCGACAGAAAAGCCTCCGAGGCAGCGTCGCCATGCAGGATGCAGTTCTCGCCGCCCTCTTCATAGTTGACGACGAACTGGACGGCGACGCGCGCATCTCCCGGCCAGTGCGGATTGGGCGGCGTGCGGCCATAGCCGCGAAGATCGCGCGGATAGGCCGTTTCAGTCATGGCCGTGGACTCCCGAAAGGCCGAGAACGCTGTGCAGGAGCACGTTGGCCCCCGCGGTGCAATCTCGCGGCGTGGCGTTTTCGGCTTCGTTGTGGCTGATGCCGTCCTTGCACGGCACGAAGATCATCGCAGTGGGCACGACGCTGGCGACCGCGACCGCATCATGTCCGGCGCCGGAGGTCATGCGCAGCGTCTGATGACCGAGCCGTTTGGCCGCGGCGTCGATGATCTCGACGATCTGGGGCGCAAACGCGACCGGAGCCTTCTGCCATATGCGTTCGATGCGGACCGAGACCCCGCGTCCGGCAGAAATGCGTTCGGCGGCGGCCGCCGCTGCATCATGCATCGCGGCAAGCCGTTCGCCGTTCGAGTGGCGAAACTCGAGGCTGAACTCGACGCTTCCGGGAATCGTGTTACGTGACCCGGGGCCTATTGTGGCGACGCCGATTGTGCCGACGCCAGCAGGGGCCTCTGACCGCGCGATACGTTCGATCTCAAGGCTGAACTCGGAAAACGCTGTAAAGGCATCGCGGCGAAGGTCCATCGGCGTCGTGCCGGCGTGACTCTCGCGGCCGAGGACCGAACCATTATACCACATCTGTCCCTTGGCGGCATCGACCACGCCAATGACAAGATTTTGTGATTCGAGCACGGGGCCCTGTTCAATATGCAGCTCGATCATCGCCGCGAAACGGCGCTCACCTGCGCGCTCGTTGCCGCCATAGCCGATGCGCTGTAGGGCCTCCGCGACGCTGATGCCGTCCGCGTCCTGGCGGCTCAGGGCAAATTCGTGCGTGACATCTCCGGCAAACACTTCCGAGCCCATCTCGCCCGGGGCGAAACGCGCGCCTTCTTCGTTCGTCCAGTTGACCAGACAGACCGGCGCATCGGTTTCGATCTTTGCGTCATCAAGTGTGCGTAGCACTTCCAGTCCGGCAAGGACGCCAAGAACGCCGTCGAACTTGCCGCCGGTCGGCTGCGTGTCGAGATGCGAACCGATGGCGATGGGATCGCGCGTTGGGTCGCGCCCCGGGCGTTGCACATACATGTTGCCGAGATCGTCAACGCCGAGCGCGTATCCTGCACTCTTTGCCTGATCTGCAAGCCAGTTTCGCACCTGGCGGTCTTCATCCGAGAGGGCGAGGCGACGGACGCCGCCCTTCGGCGTGCCTCCGAAACGGGCAGTGTCCATCAGGGTCTGCCAAAGACGCTCGCCGTCGACTGACAAATTGGACAGCCTGCTTGCCACCTTATCTGTCCTTACAGGCGCTCGAACAGGATATCCTGCGCGCCGTCCCACAGTGTCTTCTTGCCGAGGGTAACGAGATTCTCTTGGCCCTTCGTGATTGTCAGGAAGTGGTTGCCGGCGAGCTGGCCCATTTTTGAGGCAAAGCAGACGCCCCCGTAGGCAAGAAGAAGCTCGGTCTCGCTGTAACCGCCGGGATAGAGGATGAACTGGCCGGGCGCTGGGAAGCTCGTTGCATTCTCGAAGGGCAATCCGAAATCGGTTTCTCCGAGCGGAATCCAGCAGCCCTCGCCGCTCCAGCGCACATGAATGATGCGCTCCTTATAAGGTAGCAGGCTGAGGAACTTCGCGCAGGTCTTGGGGGCGGCTTCTCGCTCGAGCTTCGCCTCAAAAACATAAGGGCCTGCGGTCACGCGGATGTCGGTCATTTTCGATCCTCGGCATGCTGGGAATTCTAGCGGCACAGCCTTTGCTTCGTGTGCACAGGTGTTTGCGATCCATGTCGGTCGTGCGCATCATTTTGTTGGAGCGTATTGTATACATTCTTATCGGTCAACGTTGACAATTCGAGCGAACCGTACTTCGATCAGGGCGTCACGCGATAGGTCAAGAACAAAACAATGCGCGATGTTAAGCGGAGGAACCAGTCATGATCAGCAGACGCACAACTCTGAAATCCATAGCGCTCGCCGCTTTTGCCGGCGTCGCCGTTTCCGCGGCCGGCCTGTCCTCGGCCGAGGCGCAGGACAAGGAACTCAAGATCGGGTTTGTCGGCGTGACCAGCGGTCCCGCGGCCGCCTGGGGCACTTCGAACGTGCGCTCCATGCAGACCCGCGCCGAATGGCTAAATGAAAAGGGTGGGGTCAAGATCGGCGACGATACCTACAAGATCACAATCGTGACCTTCGACGACCAGAAGGATCCCAAGCGGGCCATCGCCGGCATGGAAAAGATGGCCCAGGAAGGCATCCATTATGTCGTCGGGCCGAATGTGGACGACGGCGCCGCCGCGGTCCGCCCAGTCGCCGAGTCGAAGGGGATCATCTATTTTCCCTACGCCTTCCCGAAGGAGCTCTACACTCCGCCAGCCTCCAACGCCGTTCTCGGCATGGTAGCGAACTATCAGTCGGCGCCCGCGATCTACAAATATCTGAAAGAGAACAAGGGCATCAAGAAGGTCGCGTTCATCGCCGCCAACGAATCCGATCCCCTGAGCCAGCGCGATGGCGGTGTTGCTGCGGCGAAGGCGCTCGGTCTCGAGATCGTCGCCCAGAACGACACATACCCGAACGATACCCGCGACTTCACGCCGGTATTGACCCCGATCGTACGCCAGAAGCCCGACCTTCTTGTTCTATCGGGGGTGTCGCCAGGCAACGCGCCGTTGCTGATCCGGGCGGCGCGCGAGCTTGGCTATGAAGGCCTGATCTCCGCGGAAACCGCGCAGGACGCCACCGTTCTGCAGGAAGGCGCCGGTGACCTGGCAAACGGCTTCATTTCAGTCGGCGGCGCTTCGACGCCCGAAATCCGCTCCGCCGAGATGGACGAGTTCATCGAGCGCTACACCAAGAAGTTCGGCGAATATAACGACGAGTCGAACACGAAGGTTTATGCGCTCGACTACATCGTCGAAACGCTGAAGGCCAACCCGAAGGCGGTCGAGGACGTCGAGGAATTCAAAAAGACCATGGACACGTTCTCGGCACCCAATCCTTACGTCAAGGACGGCACGCTGAAATATGTCGGCCAGACTTCGTTCGGCCAAAAGCGTCAGCTTTCGGTTCCGATGGTCGTGACCGAATTCAAGGATGGCAAGTTCGAGACGTTGTTCGTCGGCGAGGTCGACTAACAGTTACGATATCCCTGAACCCAGCCTGGGGCGCCTACGCCCCAGGCGTCCAACACGGGCTGCCGCCATGGAACAGGTAATCGTCAACGGCCTTTATCTTGGCGCGCAGTACGCGCTGATCGCGCTCGGCCTCACGCTGATCTTCGCGCTGATGAACGTGCTGAACTTCGCGCACGGGCAAATGTACGTTCTCGGCGGGTTCGTGACCTATGCGGTCTATGGGCAGCTCGGACTTCCGTTTCCCATTGCGCTGCTGTGCTCGGGTGTGACATTGGCTGTGGTCGGCGCTCTTATCGAAAAGTTCCTCTTTCGGCCCGTCATCAAACGCAGCGCGCGCGACGAAAGCACGATGCTTCTCGCCGCTGCGTTGGCGTTCTTCTTCGATGCCCTCATCCTTCTTATCTTCGGTGAAAAACAGCGCGGCGTGCCGAAGATCATCAACGGCGTTTTCCTCTCCGATACGATCGTCATGCCTTACGATCGCATAATGGTCGGCGTTCTGGCCATCGTTCTGATAGCGGCTTTCATGCTGTACATGCAGTACAGCCGGCCCGGCCGTGCCATGCGTGCATTGGCGCAGGACCGCATCGCGGCGCAATTGATGGGCGTCAAGGTCGATCGTTACTCCATGATAGGCTTCGCGCTCGGCGCCATGCTCGCCGGGGTGGTGGGGGGGCTTCTTGTCACCATCACCGGCGTCAATTCGGGCATTGGCGGTCCGATCTCCATCAAGGCCTTTCTGATGGTGATGATCGGCGGCGCCGGCGTGGTCGGCGGCGCGATTGCCGGCGGCTTCATTCTCGGGATGATGGAATCGGTCGGCCTGACCGTGCTGCGCGATTTCGGCGACGTTACCTACCTCGTCATTTTCGTCCTCCTCATGATCTTCCTCAGCATCCGTCCCAACGGGCTGATGGGCAAACCCTGGGGCTGATCCGATGAGCAAGGCACTAAAAGCTGTTCTCGCCGTCGCGTTTCTCGCTGTCGTGTTCGTTGGCGTGCCGATGCTCATCGCCGCGACCGGTCGCAGCGATCTGTATTATACGCTGACATCAGTGGCGCTGCTCAGCATCATCAGCGCTGGCGTCTGGATCACGTTCTATATCGGACGCATCAATATCGGACAGGGCGCGTTTGCGCTGCTCGGCGGCTATGTGTCGGCGATCCTCGTAATGACATATGGCGTCTCGTTCTGG
>LNFM01004114.1_pt1 | contig 29993 bp, 27 predicted proteins | sample 596031 | NCBI WGS metagenome assembly LNFM01 (sample SAMN04254537, study PRJNA301005) | activated carbon metagenome | isolation source: dual media filters at the Ann Arbor, Michigan drinking water treatment plant | place: USA: Ann Arbor
AAACCCCACCGGGAGCAAGACCAAATAGGGGCGGCACGCCGGGCAACCGGCAGCGGTGTTTCCGCGTCGTCGCCCGGGTCGGTCGCGCGAGGCGTCCGGTAACGGGCGTCCCAGAGGAATGGCCATCTCCCGCCTCCGGGCGGGGACAGAACCCGGCTTACAGGCCGTCTGACCCTGTATCGCCACCCGGACGACACGGTTTGGACCCTGTGCCGCGAAATTTTCGCCACAGGTGTGGCGAATCCACAACACTAGCCCTTGCGTTGGAAACTGGTGAGCGCACAATAGATGTGGTGGTTAAGGTCTTCTGATTCCATGCAAATCGTCGAATGGCATTGCTTCCCAGGAATCCCCATGGTATCCCACTGCATCCCGTTTAGCAGACAACGCAGGAGCGTGGGGCACCGGCGGCGGGACTCAGAGGGACTCGGCCGTGGCATTTCGGTCGGAAATCCTGGTCAAGCTAGACAAGAAGGGACGGGCCCTGCTGCCCGCCGCCTTTCGCGACGAATTGCCGGCAGACGATCGGAGCGCCTTCGTGCTGTATCACTCGCCGAATCTCCCGGGAGTCGTGAACGGCAACTCTCGCCGGGGGTTCGATGCCATGCTTGATCGGCTGCGCCTGGAGGCTCTCGGCCCGAAGGGCGCCCTCAAGGTGGCGCTCGACGACGAGGAGTTCGACCCGGCCGGCTACCTCTCGGCAAGCTCGCGCACGGTCGCCATGGAGCCCGACGGGCGGTTCACCATGCCGGGCGAGTTCGCCGAAGCGCTCGGGTCGAACGATGGCGTGATGCTGGTCGGCAAGGGCGACAAGTTCCAGCTGTGGAATCCCGGGCAGTGGCAGGCCCGGCGCGATGCGGATCGTGCCCGGATGGCAGCCTTCGTGCGCAGCCTGTCGCCGGGCGATTCGGCCAGGGGCGACGCATGAGCGAGCCCCGGCATGTCCCGGTGATGGTAAGGGAAGTCGTCGCGGCACTGCAGCCGCGGGCCGGCGGCCGCTATCTCGACGGCACCTTCGGTGCCGGCGGCTACAGCTCGGCATTGCTCGATGTCGCCGCTTGCCATGTCATCGCGCTCGATCGCGATCCCGATGCCATCGTCGCGGGGCAGGCGCTGGCCGAGCACTATGGCGACCGGCTGCGCCTCATCGAGGGCCGCTTCGGCGACATGATCGAGCTGCTCGCCGCCGAGGGCGTCGACGACGTCGACGGCGTGACGCTCGATCTCGGTGTGTCGTCGATGCAACTCGACGAGGTCCATCGGGGCTTCTCGTTCCGGGCCTCCGGACCGCTCGACATGCGCATGGAACGCACCGGGTCGTCTGCTGCCGACCTGGTGAACGAGGCGGAAGAGGCCGAGCTGGCCGACATCATCTGGCGCTATGGCGAGGAGCGGCGCAGCCGGCGGGTCGCACGGGCCATCATCGAGGCGCGCCGCGACAAGCGCATCGAGACGACGGGCGAGCTGGCCGAGATCGTGCGGCGCGCCGTCGGGCCGCAGGGCAGGGACGGGAGCGATCCCGCGACACGCACCTTCCAGGCATTGCGGATTGCCGTGAACGACGAGCTGGGCGAGCTCGAGCGTGGCCTGCTCGGGGCCGGGCACGTGCTGGCACCCGGCGGTCGCCTTGCGGTGGTCTCGTTCCATTCGCTCGAGGATCGCGCGGTCAAGGATTTCGTTCGCAGCCGGGCCGGCCGCGTGCCGTCGCCGTCGCGTCACCTGCCGCCCGTCGAGAGCCGCCCGCCCGAGCTGCGCGACCTGACGCGCAAGCCGATCCTGCCGTCGCCGGCAGAGGTGGCGGCCAACCCGCGCGCCCGCTCGGCGCGGCTGCGGGTTGCCGAGAAGATCACGGCCCGACCGGTCGAGGCCGGCCCGATCGGGGCAGGTCTCGCATGATCCATCGCGGGCTCCTGTTCTGGTCGCTTGCCGCCGTCGCTACGGCGGTGGGCCTGTTCGCGGTCAAGTACAAGGTGCAGGACCTCGAGGAGCGCATCGACCGTACCAACTACAAGATCGTCGAGAGCCAGCAGGCGACGCACATCCTGCGCGTCGAATGGGCTCACCTGAACGAGGCCGAACGCATCGAGCGGCTGGCCGGAAAGTATCTCCAGCTCGAGCAGGCCTCGATCAAGCAGGTCATCCGGCTCGAGCCGGCAAAACCAGAATCTGTCCCCCCGCGGCGCGATCCACCATCTTCCCCCCCACGTACGGGCAACGACGTCCCCTCGTCGGCTTTGCCCGGTGGTGGTCGCTCCGCAGCGGAGGCCGGCAGCCCCTCGCCGGCCTCCGCACCCCCTCCCGGGCGTTCATCCGGACCCACGACGCCCCCTCGACCGGCCTCGATCCAAGAGCCGGCTACAGCGGGTCCGGTTGGCGAAGGCCAAAGCACCGTGACTTCCATCGATGAGATCCTCTCGAGAAACGAAGGGGGCCGCCGGTGAAGTTTTGGCGCAAGAAGGCCTCGCCCGAACCGGCCGCCGCGGCAAACGCGGCGGCCGGCGCGCGTTACGGTTCGCCGCAGGATCGCCTGAAGGGCGATGTGCAGGAGACCGCCCGCCAGCGCCTCGTCGTGGCGTCGGCGATATTTGCCGTCGCCTTTGCGGCGGTCGCCCTGCGCATGGGCTACGTGTCGCTGCTCCGCGACGGCGCCGAGCCGACGCAGCGCGTTGCCGTGCGCGGCGGCTCGGTTCAGTCGGAGCGTGCCGACATCGTCGACCGCAACGGCGCGGTGCTGGCAACGTCGGTGCCGGTGATGTCGTCCTTCGTCAACCCGCGGCTCTTGATCGATCCGCAGGATGCGGCGCGCAAGATCGCGGGCGTTTTGCCCGACCTCAAGTACAACGAGGTGCTGGAGAAGCTCGACCCGGAGAAGACGTTCGTCTGGATCAAGCGCGGGATGAGCCCGCGCGAGCACGATCTGGTCAATCGGCTGGGCATACCGGGGCTGGAGTTCCAGGCCGAGGAACGACGCATCTATCCGCAGGGCACCGTGGCGGCGCACATCTTGGGCTATGCCAGCATCGACAACGCCGGCCTGGCGGGCGTCGAGCGCTTCTTCGACCAGCAACTCCAGAGCGGCGAGACCATCCAGCTCGCCATCGACCTGCGTCTTCAGCGCATGGTCGAGCGCGAGATGGTCCGAGCGGTCCAGAAATTTTCGGCGATCGGTGCAACGGCAGTCGTCATGGACGCCACGAACGGCGAGATTCTCGCCATGGCGTCCTTGCCGACGTACGATCCCAACTCCGCCAAGACGATCACCAACGAGGCGCTGTTCAACCGTGCGACGCTCGGTGTCTACGAGCAGGGCTCGTCCTTCAAGATCTTCAATACCGCGATGGCTCTCGACACCGGACGGGTAAGCCTGGCGACCATCTACGACGCGACCTCGCCGATCCGGATCGACCGCTTCACCATCAACGACGATCATCCGCAGCGCCGGCCGCTCAACGTTTCCGAGATCTTCAAGTTCTCGTCCAACATCGCGTCGGCCAAGATGGCTGTCGACATGGGCATCGAGACCCAGCGTGCTTTCTTCGACAAGATCGGCTTCCTGAAGCCGCTCCACACCCAGCTTCCCGAGGTCGCGTCGCCGCTCTATCCGCGGCACTGGAAGACCATCAACGCCATGACCATTGCGTTCGGTCATGGCATCTCGGTCACGCCGCTGCATCTGGCGACCGGCTCGGCAGCGGTGGTCAATGGCGGGCTGCTGTACTCCCCGAGCCTCGTCAAGCGCACCGCCGGAAGCAGCCCGGGACGCCGGGTCATCCAGGCCAGGACCTCGACCCTGATGCGTCAGCTTCTGCGCCTCAATGTGCTGGAAGGCACCGGCAAGAGGTCGGACGTGCCGGGCTACGAGGTCGGCGGCAAGACCGGCACCGCCGAGAAGCCGTCGCGCGGCGGCTATCGCCAGAAGGCGCTGATCAGCACCTTCGTCGGCATGTTCCCGATGAACGATCCCAAGTTCATCGTCCAGGTGTCTCTCGACGAGCCCAAAGGTATTGCCGAGACCGGTGGATACGCCACCGCCGGCATGGTGGCGGCACCGAGCGTCAAGGTCATCATCGAGAACATCGCGTCGCTTTACGGCATCCTGCCGAGCGACCCGAAGGAGGGACTACCGCCGATTGCAATCGCCTCGATGCCAATACCGTCGTCGCCCCCGCCGCAGCAATTCATGCCCGTAAGCGCCCGGCATCGCGGCTCGCAGGAACAGCGCAAAGCCCTGCCCGTGCGGCCCGGCCCGAACCAGACGGCGGCCGCCCCCGCAGCGGGATCGGGTCGCGTTGCTGCTGAGTGAGCTCATGCGCGGCACTTCCGCGGTCGACGACGCCCGCGCGCCGAGCAACTTGCCAAGCCATGCCGACGAGCCTGGACTGCAGGGACTGGCCGATCCCGATCTCGCCGGCCTCACTCTCGATTCGCGCCAGGTACGACCAGGCTACCTGTTCGCGGCTCTGGCGGGCACGCGCCAGGACGGAGCCGCCTACGTAGCCGAGGCCGTGAGCCGCGGCGCGACGGCGATCCTCGCTGCGCCCGACGCCGTTCTGCCGCCGCTCGGGCCCGCCATCACGGTCCTGCGCGACGTCAATCCACGCCGGCGTATCGCCTTGATGGCAGCAGCCTTCGCGGGACTGCAGCCGGCCACCATCGCGGCCGTCACGGGCACCAACGGCAAGTCCTCGACAGTGCATTTCGTGCGCCAGATCTGGACGGCGCTGGGCTTCACCGCGGCGAGCGTCGGCACGCTCGGCATCGTGTCGCCAGGATTCACGCGTTCGGCAGGGCTGACGACGCCTGACCCGGTACAGCTTCACGAAGATCTCGCGACCCTGGCGCGCGAAGGCGTCGATCACCTTGCGATCGAGGCGTCGAGCCACGGTCTCGACCAGCATCGGCTCGACGGCCTGCGTCTGTCGGCCGCCGCCTTCACCAACCTGACGCATGAGCACCTCGACTATCACAGCTCGATGGACGCCTATTTCGCCGCCAAGGCGCGGCTTTTCGAGGAGCTCGTGCCGGGCGGGGGAACCGCAATCGTCAATGCCGACAGTGATCGCGCCGCGGCGATCGCGGAAATCTGCCGCCGCCGTGGCGTGCGGTGCTGGAGCTATGGTGCCGAGGGCCGCGAGCTTCGCCTGCTCGACGACGTGCCGTTGGAGGCCGGCCAGCATCTCACCGTCGAGGTGCTGGGTCGCCGGCACGAGGTCGAATTGCCGCTGGTCGGCGGCTTCCAGGCGTCGAATGCCCTCGCCGCGCTCGGCCTGGTGATTGCCATGGGTGGCGACGTCGAGCGTGCCGTTGCGGCGATGACGCGGCTCAGCGGTGCGCCCGGTCGCCTGCAACTCGTCGCCCGGCATCGCTCGGGTGCAGCGGTGTATGTCGACTATGCCCACAAGCCCGAAGCTCTCGCCACGGTGCTCGCCACGATGCGGCCCTTTGCCAAGGGGAAGCTCGTCGTCGTGTTCGGCTGCGGCGGGGATCGGGATCGGGCCAAGCGGCCTGTCATGGGCGAGATTGCCACGCGTCTCGCCGATCTCCGGGCGGAGATCGTTCGCGGTATCCCCGGCGATCGGCAGAACTGGATCGAGGTCCATGGCGGCCGTCACGTCGCCATCGAGCAGGCAATGGCGGCCCTGGGCTCCTCCGACGATCTCCTGCTGATTGCCGGGAAGGGCCACGAGACCGGGCAGACCATCGCTGGCGTCACCCATCCGTTCGACGATTCCGAGGTGGCCCGCGATCTCGCCGAGGCGGCCACGTGAGCGCCCTGTGGACTTCCGATGAAATCGCGCGCGCCGTCTCGCCGGTGGCGATGGCGGGGCCATTCGAGGCGAGCGGCGTCACCTTCGACAGTCGCGCCATAGCGCCGGGGGATCTTTTCTTTGCCCTTGCCGGCGAGACGACCGACGGCCACGCCTTCATTGGCGAGGCTTTCGAGCGGGGGGCGGCGGCGGCCGTGGTCGCACACGATGTCACTGGCGCCGTGGGCAATCTCGTCAGGGTGCCCGACACGATGAAGGCGCTGGTCGATCTCGCGCGTGCGGGACGGCGGCGCAGCGGTGCGCGCATCGCCAGCGTCACCGGCTCGGTCGGCAAGACCAGCACCAAGGATGCGCTGCGCGCGCTCTTGGCGGCGCAGGCGCCGACGGCGGCGAGCGCGGCGAGCTTCAACAACCATGTCGGCGTGCCGATCAGCCTCTGCCGCTTGCCGCGCGAGGCGCGTTAAGATCGAGCCGCTGGCCCGCCAGGTCGAGGCCCATGTCGGCGTGATCACGACAGTAGGCCCCGTCCATGTCGGCTATCTCGGATCGGAGGAGGCGGTGGCCGACGAGAAGGCCTGCCTGTTCGCCGGCATGGCGGAGGGCGCGGTGGCAGTGCTCAATCGCGACATCGTCCATTACGGGCGGCTGGCCGACCATGCGCGCCGTTTCGGCGTGTCTCGCATCGTCCGCTTCGGACGCAGCGATGCCGCCGAGGTGCGGCTTGTCTCGTGCTCACTGCAAGATTCGGGAAGCGATGTTGTCGCGTTGATTCACGGCCGTCGCATCGAGTATCGCCTCGGTGCCGCGGGCGAACACTGGGTGCTGAACAGCCTGGCTGCGCTGGCGGTCGTCGATGCGCTGGGAGCCGATGTCGACGCGGCGGCGGCAGCACTCGGGGCAGTCGGTGCGTCGCCCGGACGGGGCGCTCGGCGCGTGCTCACGTTCGGCGGCGGCACGGTCCAGTTGCTCGACGAGAGCTACAATGCCAACCCGATGTCGGTGCGGGCGATGCTGGCGGTGTTGGCTCGGACCGAGCCAGCCGGGATGGGGCGGCGGCTGTTGGCGATGGGCGACATGCGCGAGCTCGGCGAGGGCGCGGACGAGTACCACGGCGGGCTGGCGGACGCGGTCGCGGCAAGCGGAGCGGCAAAGGTCTTCCTCTGTGGCCCGCACATGGCGGCGCTGTGGCGGCGGCTGGCGCCCGGGCAGCGCGGCGTGCACCGGCCGGATTCGCGGTCGCTCGCCGGAGAGGTCGCGGCGGCGCTGCGGGCAGGAGATGTCATCGCGGTGAAGGGATCGCTGGGCTCGAAGATGAAGGTCGTCGTGGATGCCATCCTGGCGGCCAGCGGTGGAGAGGCGGAACGCTAGGATGGTTTACAATTTTCTCTACCCGCTGGCCGACATGTTCGGGCCGTTCAATCTGTTCCGCTACCTGACCTTTCGCTCGATCGCGGCATTCCTGACCGCGCTCGTTCTGAGCTTCCTGATCGGTGGCGGCCTGATCCGCTGGTTGCGCAGCAAGCAGGGGCAGGGCCAGCCGATCCGCCACGATGGCCCGGCGAGCCATCTCGTGACCAAGAAGGGCACGCCGACCATGGGCGGGCTGTTGATCTTGATCACGCTCACCACGGCCACCCTGCTGTGGGCCGATCTCACCAATCGCTATGTCTGGATCGTGCTCGGCGTCACCCTGGCGTTCGGCGCCGTCGGCTTCTGGGATGACTTCCTGAAGGTGACCAAGCTCAATCCCAAGGGCGTGCCGGGCAAGATCAAGCTCGTCTTCTCGATCGCCGCCGCTGCCTGGGCGGCATGGCTGATCGCGCAGTCCTCGCCCGCGCCGTTGCGCTACATGCTTGCGGTGCCCTTCTTCAAGGACCTCCTGGTGCCGCTCACGGTCGTGGGCTTCGTGGCGTTCGCGGTCCTGGTGATGGTCGGCGCGTCGAATGCCGTAAACCTGACCGACGGGCTCGACGGCCTGGCGATCGGCCCGGTGATCATGGCGTCGGCGGTATTCGGCCTGATCGCCTACGTGGTCGGCAACACCATCCTCACGAACTACCTGTTTCTGCATCATGTCCCGCGCACGGGCGAGCTGGCCGTGCTGCTCGCCGGGCTGATTGGCGCCGGCCTCGGGTTCCTCTGGTTCAACGCTCCGCCGGCTATGGTCTTCATGGGCGATACCGGGTCGCTCGCGTTGGGCGGGGCGCTCGGCGCAGTGGCCGTCGTCACCAAGCACGAGATCGTGCTTGCCATCGTCGGCGGCCTGTTCGTGCTCGAGACGGTGTCGGTGATCGTCCAGGTCCTGTCCTACAAGCTGACCGGCAAGCGGGTGTTCCGCATGGCGCCGCTGCATCATCATTTCGAGCAGAAGGGCTGGGCCGAGCCGACGATCGTCTTCCGCTTCTGGATCATTGCCGCCATCCTGGCGATGGCCGGCCTCGCCACCTTGAAGCTTCGGTGAGCCGATGATCGATCTCGCCGCGCTCGAAGGGTCGTCGTACGTCGTGCTGGGGCTGGCGCGCTCCGGGCTGGCGACTGTGCGCGCCCTGCGGGCGGCCGGGATCGACTGCATTGCCTGGGACGACCACGCGCCTGCTCGGGAGGCGGCGGAGCAGGCCGGGATGCCGGTCGTCGACCCGGCGTCGGTCGATTGGTCGCGCCGGTCGGCGCTGATCATCAGCCCGGGCATTCCCAGTTGGCTGCCCAAGCCCCATCCGGTGGCGATCGCCGCCCGCGCGGCAGGCAAGCCGATTGTCTGCGACATCGAGCTCTTGGCCCGCGCCCAGCCGCAGGCGCGCTTCCGACGACCGCGCTGATCGGCCACATCCTCGGCCAGGCGGGCCTCGCCTGCCAGGTCGGGGGCAACATCGGCCGCGGCGCGCTCGATCTCGCGCCGCTCGGGGCGGGCGGCACCTACGTGCTCGAGATGTCGTCCTACCAACTCGAGCTGCTGCAGACCTTCCGCGCCAATGCGGCGGTGTGGCTCAACATCACGCCGGACCATATCGACCGCCACGGCGATCTCGCCGGCTATGTCGCCGCCAAGGCGCACATCTTCGACCGCCAGCAGCCCGGTGACTGCGCCGTGATCGGCATCGACGACGAGGCCTCCCGCGCGATCTACCGCCGGATGGCGGCGCGTCCGGGCATCGCCGCGATTCCGGTCGGCCGGGAAATGGCGGGCGGCGGCCTGTCGTTCCGCGCCGGCCGGCTCGTAGATGCCGGCGGCCATGTTGCGGACTTCGCCGACGTGCCGACTCTGCCGGGTGACCACAATGCGCAGAATGCCGCCTGCGCCTGGGCAGTCTGCCGCTGGCTCGAGGTGCCCTGCGACAGGATTACCGCAGGGCTCAGGAGCTATCCGGGCCTGCCGCATCGCCAGGAGCAGGTCGCCGAGGTCGGCGCAGTGATCTATGTCAACGACAGCAAGGCGACCAATGCCGACGCCACGGCGCGCGCGTTGTCGTCTTATCGCGACATCTACTGGATACTGGGCGGGCAGGCGAAGGAGGGCGGCGTGGCGCCGCTGGCGGAATACTTCGATCGCATCCGGCACGCCTTCCTGATTGGCGAGGCGACCGAGCTGTTCGCCGGCCAACTCGAGGGCAAGCTGGCCTACAGCCGCTGCGGCGACCTGCAGTCGGCGCTCGAGGCAGCGCATGCGCAGGCGCAGCGCGACCTGGCGGCACGGGGCGGCCGACGTGGCGTCGTGCTGCTCTCGCCGGCCTGCGCCTCGTGGGATCAGTGGAAGAGCTACGAGCATCGCGGCGACGCGTTCCGCGCCATGGCTCGTGCCTTGCCGGGGGCGCGGCAGCTGGGGAGGGCGGCGTGATTCAGGTACCCCGCGACGATCGCAGCGTCATCGGCCAATGGTGGTGGACCGTCGATCGATGGTCGCTCGGCGGCATCCTGGCGATCATGGCGTTCGGCGTCCTGCTGACTCTCGCCGCATCGCCGCCGGCTGCCGAGCGCATCGGTGCCGACACCTTCGTCTTCGCCCGGCGCCAGTTCCTCTTCCTGCCGCTCGCGCTGTTGCTGATGCTGGCGATCTCGCTCGCGTCGCCGCGGCACATCCGCCGTCTGTCGCTGATGGTGTTCTGCGGCAGCGTCCTGCTGCTCGCGGCCACGTTCGTCGTTGGCGTCGAGATCAAGGGCGCGCGCCGCTGGATTGCCGTGCCCGGCCTGTCCAGCATCCAGCCCTCCGAGTTCGTCAAGCCCAGCCTGGCGGTGATCTCGGCTTGGCTGCTGGCGCAGAGTCGCGCCGAGCGCCGGGCGCCCGGCTATATCCTCTCGACCCTGCTGGTCGGCGGCGTGCTCGCCCTGCTGGTGATGCAGCCCGACCTCGGGATGAGCGTCGTCGTCGCCGCCGTGTGGGCCATTCAGCTCTTCGTCGTCGGCCTGCCGGTATGGATCGCCGCGATCGGCGCGATCGCCGGCGCTGCGTCGCTGGTCGGCGCCTATTTCGTTTTCCATCACGTGCGCAGCCGCTTCGATCGTTTCTTCGATCCGACGTCGGGCGACAACTACCAGGTCAACACCTCGCTCGAAGCCTTCATGAACGGCTCCCTGTTCGGCCGCGGCCCGGGCGAGGGTACCGTGAAGGCGCAGCTGCCCGATGCCCACACCGATTTCATCATGGCGGTTGCCGGCGAGGAGTTCGGCCTGATCGTCTGCCTGATGATCCTCGTCCTGTTCGCTTTCGTGACCCTGCGTTCGCTGTCGCGCGCGTCGAAGGAAACCAGCCTGTTCATCACCCTGGCGGCGACCGGCCTTGCCGTGCAGTTCGGCCTGCAGGCTGCCATCAACATGGCCTCGACCATCCAGCTCATTCCCGCCAAGGGCATGACCCTGCCCTTCATCTCCTATGGCGGGTCGTCGGCGCTGGCGATGGCGATCTGCATCGGCATGCTGCTGTCGCTGACGCGCGAGCACGCCGGCCTGCGAGAGGCGGTGTGATGGCGGAATTGCGCCCTGTCGTCCTGGCGACCGGCGGAACCGGCGGCCACGTGTTCCCCGCCGAGGCGCTGGCGGGCGAGCTCGAGGCGCGTGGCGTGCCGTTCACGCTGGTGACCGACGCGCGGGGCCGCCAGTGGCAGGGCGCGCTGGGACGCCGGCCGGTTCATTACGTCCATTCGGCCAGCCCGACCGGCTCTCCGATCCGCCGCGCGATGGCCCTGCTGTCGCTGGCCCGCGGGCTGGTCGATGCCTGGTGGGCGCTCGGGCGCATCCATCCGTCGGCCGTGGTCGGCTTCGGGGGCTATGCCTCGGTTCCGACCATGATTGCCGCCCGCCTGCGCCGGCTGCCCGCGGTGCTGCACGAGCAGAACGCCGTGCTGGGGAAGGCCAACCGCCTCGTCCAGGGCGGCGTGGCGGGGATAGCGACGTCGTTCAGCCCGACTCGCCATGTCGCCGAGGGCGATCGGCGGGCGCGTCTGGTAGGCAACCCGGTGCGCGAGCCGGTGCGCGCATTGCGCGGCTTGCCCTATCGTGCGCCGGGCGAGGGCCGCGTCATCGATCTCGTGGTGTTCGGCGGCAGCCAGGGGGCGGCCTCGTTCGGCAAGGTCGTGCCCGACGCCTTGCTGTCACTGCCCGCGCCGACGCGCCGGCGGCTGCGCGTCGTCCAGCAGTGCCGCCCCGAGGATCTCGGCGCGGTGCGCGAGCGCTATGGCAAGGCTGGCATGGTGGCGGAGATGGCGCCGTTCTTCGCCGACCTGCCGCAGCGCATCGCCGCGGCACATCTCGTGATCGGGCGCGCCGGCGCCTCGACGGTGGCCGAGCTGGCGACGATCGGCCGGCCGGCGATCCTGGTGCCGTATCCCCATGCCGCCGACGATCATCAGACGGCGAACGCCCGTTCCTTCGCGGCGTCCGGAGCCTGCATCGTGATTGCCCACGCCGACTTCACCGCGGAGGCCCTGGCCGGTCACCTGTCGGCGCTGTTCGACGAGCCGCAGCGTCTCGCGGACATGGCGGCCGCGGCCCATGCCGCCGGCCGTCCCGACGCGGCGGCGCGCCTGGCCGACGTGGTCGGCGACCTGATCTCCTCTCCCGCTCTCTCACCGACAGGAGTCGCCGCATGAGGGCGATGCCGCTCGACATCGGACTGATCCACTTCGTCGGCATCGGCGGTATCGGCATGTCCGGCATCGCCGAGGTGCTGCACAACCTCGGTTACAAGGTGCAAGGCAGCGACATCGCCGAGGGCGCCAACACGCGCCGCCTGAACGGGCTCGGCATCAAGGTGGCGATCGGCCATCGTGCCGACAACATCGGCAGTGCCCAGGTCGTGGTCGTGTCGAGCGCAGTCAAGAAGGACAACCCCGAGGTGCTGGCCGCGCGGGCCCGCCTGGTGCCGGTGGTGCGGCGTGCCGAGATGCTGGGCGAGCTGATGCGGCTCAAATGGGCGATCGCGGTCGGCGGCACGCACGGCAAGACCACGACGACGTCGATGGTGGCGGCGATGCTGGATGCCGGCGGCCTCGACCCCACGGTCATCAACGGCGGTATCATCAACGCCTACGGCACCAACGCGCGACTGGGCGACGGCGACTGGATGGTGGTCGAGTCGGACGAATCGGACGGCTCGTTCCTGCGCCTGCCGGCGACCATCGCCGTCGTCACCAACGTCGACCCCGAGCATCTCGATCACTACGGCACGTTCGATGCATTGCGCGAGGCCTTCGTGCGCTTCGTCGAGAACATTCCCTTCTACGGCTTCGCCGTGCTGTGCTCCGACCATCCCGAGGTCCAGGCGCTGATCCCGCGCGTCGCCGACCGGCGCATCGTCACCTATGGAATCGGCGCCACCGCCGACGTTCGCGCCATCAATCTGCGGCTCGATCGCGGCGGCGCCGACTTCGACGTCATGGTGGAGAGTCGCGCCAGCAACGAGTCGCGCGTGATGCCCGGCATGCGCTTGCCGATGTTCGGCCAGCACAACGTGCAGAATGCGCTGGCCGCGATCGCGGTGGCCCAGGAGATGGGGCTGCCCGACGAGACCATACGCCGCGCCCTCGGCTCGTTCGCCGGCGTCAAGCGGCGCTTCACCAAGACCGGTGAGGCGCATGGCATCACGGTGATCGATGATTACGGCCACCACCCGGTGGAGATCGCCGCCGTGCTGCGTGCGGCCCGCCAGGCCTATGGCGGGTCGGGGCGCGTGATCGCGGTCATGCAGCCGCACCGCTACACGAGGCTCGCCGCGCTGAAGAGCGAGTTCGCCAGCTGCTTCGCCGATGCCGACAGCGTGCTGATCGCCGATGTCTATGCTGCAGGCGAGGCGCCGATCGAAGGCGTGACCCGCGACATGCTGGTGGGGCTGGTGCGCCAGGCCGGCCATCGCGAGGCCGCGCCGCTCGGCACGCCGGGCGACTTGCCGGGCCTGATCTGGCAGATGGCGCGGCCCGGCGATGTCGTGGTCTGCCTCGGCGCCGGCAACATCACGGCGTGGGCGCACGCGCTGCCGGGACAGATCCAGCAGATGGCGATCGAGCATGCCGGCCTGCGCAGCGTCGCCAACGATCAGGGATCGGCGGCATGATGGCACTGGACGCCAACCGTCCTCATCTGATCGACCGGCTGCCCAGGCCGCGCGGCCGGCTGACGGTCGACGCACCTCTGGGGCCCCAGACCTGGTTCCAGGCCGGCGGGCCGGCCGAGGTGCTGTTCCGCCCAGCCGATCGCGACGACCTCGCTGCATTCCTCGAGGCGCTCGCCCCGGACATTCCGGTGACGGTGCTCGGCGTCGGCTCGAACCTGCTGGTGCGCGACGGCGGCGTGAAGGGCGTCGTGGTACGCCACGGAGATGGTGGCCGGTGCCGGGGCACTCGACCTCAACGTCGCGCTGACGGCGCGCGACCATGCGCTCGCCGGCCTCGAGTTCCTGAGCGGCATTCCCGGCACCATCGGCGGCGCCGTGGCGATGAATGCCGGAGCCTACGGCGGCGAGCTCGCGCCGGTGCTGATCTCGGCCGAGGCCGTCGATCGTCGCGGCCGCGTCCATCGCGAGAGTGCCGGGGCCCTGGGGATGAGCTATCGCCATAGCAGCGCGCCGACCGACTGGATCTTCACCTCGGCGCGCCTCGCCGCGACCCCCGGCGATCAGCTGGCGATTGCCCGCCGCATCGCCGAGATCGACGCTGCGCGCCTCGATGCACAGCCGCGCAGCCGGACCGGCGGCTCGACCTTCGTCAATCCGCCGGACCGAAAGGCCTGGGAGCTGATCGATCAGGCCGGCTGCCGCGGGCTGCGGATCGGCCAGGCCCAGGTCTCCGAGAAGCACTGCAACTTTCTGATCAATCTCGGCGCTGCCAGCGCTGCCGATCTCGAGGCTCTGGGCGAGGAAGTGCGCCGGCGCGTCCTCGACCACAGCGGAATCCAGCTCGAATGGGAAATCCGGCGCATCGGCGTGCCGGCTTCCGTTCCGACAGGAGCCCAAGCATGAAACCCACGATCGCGGTCCTGATGGGCGGATGGTCGCCCGAGCGCGAGGTTTCCCTGGTGAGCGGAAGGGCGTGCGCCGATGGGCTGCGCGAAGGTGGTTACGCGGTGCTCGAGTACGACGTGAAGCGCGATCTCCGGGCGTTGATCGATTTCCTGCGGCCGACCGGCGGCGGCGGCCCCGAGGTCGTGTTCAACGCCCTGCACGGTCGCTACGGCGAGGACGGCTGCATCCAGGGGGTCCTCGAGGTGCTGGCCGTGCCCTACACGCATTCCGGCGTGCTGGCCTCGGCGATCGCCATGGACAAGCCGATGGCGCGTAACGTCTTCCGCTCCCTTGGCTTGCGCGTCGCCGAGGGGCGGGTGGTCGAGAGGCGCTCGCTGGCCGTCGGCGATCCGATGCCCCGGCCCTATGTCGTGAAGCCGATCGATCAGGGCTCCAGCGTCGGCGTCCACATCGTGCGCAACGGCGACAATCTCGCTGCCGTGGAAATGGCAGAGGCCGCCTTCGGCGAGAAGGTGCTGGTCGAGAAGTTCGTTCCAGGCCGCGAGCTCACGGTCGCGGTGATGGGAGACCGGGCGGTCGCCGTGACCGAACTGCGTCCGCGCACCCGCTTCTACGACTACGAGGCCAAGTACACCGACGGTGTCACCGAGCATCTGGTGCCGGCGCCCATACCCGGCGAGGTCTACGAGCTGGCCCGCGAATGGGCGCTGACGGCGCACCAGGCGCTGGGCTGCAGCGGGCTCAGCCGCACGGACCTGCGCTGGGACGATTCGCAGCCCGACACGTCCGGCCTTGTCGTGCTCGAGCTCAACACCCAGCCTGGCATGACGCCGCTGTCGCTGGCGCCGGAGCAGGCAAGGTGGGCAGGCATCTCGTGGCCCGAGCTGATGACCTGGATGGTCGACAACGCGAGGCGTCCGCAGTGAACGCACCGGCCAAAGGGACACCGACCCGGCGGCGCGACTACGATCGCCGCAAGAAGCGCAGCGTGATGCGCAAGTCGGGCCGGCCGCTGTGGCGCCAGCCGATGATGCTGGGTGTCGTCGTTCTGCTGCTGGGGTGTGGCGGAGGCGCCGGCTGGTGGGCGTGGCACGAGGGCTGGCTGATCGAGGCGCGCAATCGCGTCGACTCGGTGGCGCGCAGCGTGATCGGCGCCATCACGCCATTCCGGCTGACCGACGTCACGGTCGAGGGGCGTGACTATGTCGAGCGAAGCGCCATCCTGGCCGCCCTCGACGTCAAGCCGGGCGATTCACTGCTCGGCGTCGACCTGCAGGCCTCGCGTCAGCGTCTCGAGGCGATCGACTGGGTGGCGAGCGCGACCGTCGAGCGCCGCCTGCCGGACACGCTCTACGTCACGCTCAAGGAGCGGCGCGCCGTGGCGATCTGGCAGAGCGGCACGGAGTACACGTTGATCGACCGTGACGGCCGCACCGTGCGGGCGAGTCGCATGCCGCCGGGCGCGGAGACCCTGCTGTTGCTGTCGGGCACCGGCGCGCCCGAGAACGTCGGCGAGCTGCTCCTGCTGCTGGCCTACGAGCCGGTCGTCGCGCGCCAGCTGCGCGCGGCGGTGTGGGTCGGCCGGCGACGCTGGAACCTCATTCTCAACAATGGCGTCGAGATCTGGCTGCCCGAGGAGGACGCGGTCGCGGCGCTGAAGCAGCTCGCCAAGCTCGACGGCCGACACAAGTTGCTGTCGCGCGAGTTCGGCGTGGTCGATCTCAGGCTGCCCGACAAGCTCTATCTCCGGAAAGGTGTCGTCGGCGGCCAGCCCTTGCAGGGGCCAGTGTGACAGCGGTGGCGTCCGGGATGTACGTGTAGCGAGGGGGATGAAACGTGGCGAAGACCAGAAACGGCGTGGTTGCCGCGCTCGACATCGGGACCAGCAAGGTCGTGTGCTTCGTGGCGCGCGTCGACGGCCAGGGATTGCGCGTGGTCGGTATCGGCCATCAGCCCGCGCAGGGCATGCGGTCCGGCAACATCGTCGATATGGAAGCGGCCACGCGGGCCATCTCGTCGGCCGTGTCGACGGCCGAGGAGATGTGCGGCGAGCACGTGCGCGAGGTCATCGTCGGCGTGAGCGGCGGCTCGGCGGCATCGCACAACCAGAGCCTCGAGGTGGCGATCGGTCATCACGAGATCGGCGAGCGCGACGTGCGCCGCGTCCAGCAGCACATCCATCTGCCGGCCGAGACCGCCGACCGCGACATCATCCATTCGGAGGCGATCGGCTACTCGGTCGACGGCACGCCGGTGCGCGATGCGCGCGGCATGTTCGGCGAGCGGCTGGGCGTCGACGTCCATCTCGTCACGGCGGCGAGCGGGTCGATGCGCAACCTGCAGGTCTGCGTGCGGCGTGCCCATCTCGAGATCGCCGAGCGCGTCGTCGCCGCCCACGCCTCGGGCCTGAGCTCGCTGGTTTCGGACGAGCGCGACCTCGGCGTCACGCTCGTCGACATGGGCGGCGGCACGACCTCGATCGCCGTCTTCTACGAAGGCCACCTCGTCCATGTCGACAGCATCCCGGTCGGCGGGGATCACGTCACGCGCGATATTGCCCGCGGCCTGTCGACACCGCTTGCCCATGCCGAGCGCATGAAGACGCAGATCGGCCGCGCCGTCGCCAAGCCCAACGACGAGTATGACATCATCGACGTGCCGCTGATCGGCGAGGAGGATCGCACGCGGCCCAATCACATCCCGCGATCGATCCTGGTCGGGATCATTCGCCCCCGCATCGAGGAGACTTTCGAGCTGGTGCGCAGCCGCCTCGAGGCGAGTGGTGTGGATAAGTTGGCGGGTGGTCGCACCGTGATCGTCGGCGGTGCTTGCCAGCTCGACGGCGTGCCCGAAGTGGGGGCCGCCATCCTCAACAAGAAGATCCGCATCGGCGCTCCGCTGCGCCTCGCCGGACTGGCGGATTCAACTGGCGGGCCGGCGTTTTCCGCGGCTGCGGGGTTGCTCGCCTTCGCCCTGAACCATCACGCGATCGCACAATCGCAGCCAGCGGCGACAGAAGTGCCGTCGAGTCGAATCGGCCGCATTGGAAGTTGGATTAGGGAAAACTTTTAGGGCAATATGGCAATATGTAGTGTGGAGACGGGCAGTCCCCACAGGTTGTTGATAAGAATGAATAAACCCGGTCAATGGTGAAGGGCTTATCCAAGAATAGTCCACACCATCGCTCCGAGCAGATTACCCCTCGTTTGCGTGGAGAGAGCCAAATGACGATCAACCTCAGCCTCCCCCAGAAGGAGTCGGAGATCAAGCCGCGTATCACTGTCATCGGAGTCGGTGGCGCGGGTGGAAACGCCGTCAACAACATGATCAGCGCTGCGCTCGAAGGCGTCGAGTTCATCGTCGCCAACACCGACGCACAGGCGCTCGGCCAGTCGCTGGCCGACCGCCGGGTTCAGCTGGGGATCACCATCACCCAGGGCCTCGGCGCAGGCGCCCGTCCGGAGGTCGGCCGACAGGCCGCCGAGGAGGCGTTGCCGGAAATTCTCCATCTGCTCGATGGCGCGAACATGGTGTTCGTCACTGCCGGCATGGGCGGCGGCACCGGCACCGGCGCGGCGCCGGTCATCGCCGCGGCGGCGCGCGAGCAGGGTATCCTCACCATCGGCGTCGTCACCAAGCCGTTCCACTTCGAGGGCCGACGCCGCATGCAGGCCGCCGAGCAGGGCATCACCGAGCTCGAGAAGGTGGTCGATACGCTGATCGTCATCCCCAACCAGAACCTGTTCAAGATCGCCAACGAGAAGACGACCTTCGCCGACGCCTTCAAGATGGCCGACGACGTGCTGCACATGGGCGTGCGCGTCTCGACTTCGCCGACATCCGCACGGTAATGGGCGAGATGGGCAAGGCGATGATGGGCACCGGCGAGGCCGAGGGGCCCGACCGCAGCCGCGTCGCGGCGGAGAGCGCGATCTCCAATCCGCTGCTGGAAGACCATTCGATGAAGGGCGCGCAAGGCGTGCTGATCAACATCACCGGCGGTCTCGACATGACCCTGCACGAGGTAGACGAGGCGGCAAACCGCATCCGCGAGGAGGTCGACGCGGACGCCAACATCATCTTCGGCTCGACCTTCGACGCCAGCATGCAGGGCCGCATGCGCGTGTCCGTCGTCGCCACGGGCATTGCAACCCTGGCCGCCCAGCAGCCGGCCCCCAACTATCTGTCACTCGACATGAATCGCCCGATTCAGACCGGACAGCCGGCACTCCGCACCGCCGCGCCGGTCGGCCGGGTCGCCATGCCCGCCGCCGCAGCCGCGCCGGTGGCGCCGCCGGTTTCCGTCGCGCCGGCGCCGCTGCCGCCTGCGCCGCCACCTCCCATGGCACCGCCGATCGCCGCCGCCGAAAGCCCGTCGAGGCCGGCCGTCGCGCCCGCCATGGCCGCCGCGCCGCCGGTCGAATACGCCGAGCTGCCGGCGGCCGCCGAGCCGGAGTTCGACGTGCCGGTGGCGCCGCCGGTTGCCATCGCGCCGCCTCCCCCGCCGGTTGTTCCGCCGGCCCCGGTCGCCGCTGCGCAACGGCCGCTGGTCGACGAGAACGATTGGCGGGTCAATCGGCCCGCTCCCAAGGCGCCGGCACGAGCCGAAGCGGCGGCCCGTCCGATGGCGGCGCGCCCGGCGGTCGAGAGCCGTTCGCCGAACCTGTTCCAGCGCATCACCGGCGCCTTCGCCTCGGCCAAGCCCGCGACGCCGCCAGTCGCCGTCAGCGCGCCGGTCGCTGCCGAGCCGCCGGCGGCGCGCAGCGTCGCCGAGAATGTCGTCCCGGTCGCCCAGAAGCCCGCCGGTCGCCCGGCGCCTGTCCAGACCTCGATCAGCCTCGATGTCACGGAAAGGGCCAAGCCGGCACGTGACGACGACGACCTGCAGATTCCGGCGTTCCTGCGTCGCCAGGCAAACTGATGCAGGCCTGGTGACCGAGCCTCCTGCATACTCCACGCATTCTTCGAGGGGCCTTGCGGCCCCTCTTTTTTTCGCCTCGGCATGATATAACGCCACGCCACGAAATTTGCGGTCAGGGAATGTCGAAAGCGGTCTCACGAAAAGCATGGAACGCGTTGGCCGGACTGGCGCTGTGCGCGTCGTTCGGGCTTGCCGGATGCGGCTCGTCGGACGAGGATGTCAACTACGTCGAACAGCCGGTCGAGATGCTCTACAACAATGCCCTCGACGAGCTGGGGGCCCAGGAATACAAGGCGGCGGCCAAGGGCTTCGAGGAAGTCGACCGCCAGCATCCCTACTCGGTGTGGGCGACGAAGGCGCAGATCATGGCAGCCTTCGCCTACTACCAGTCCAACAAGTACGACGAGGCGATCATCGCGCTCGACCGGTTCATTCAGCTTCATCCCGGTCATCGAGACATTCCGTACGCCTACTACCTGAAGGCGTTGTGCTACTATGAGCAGATCTCGGACGTCGGCCGCGATCAACGCATGACGCAGCAGGCGCTCGAAGCGCTGGCCGAGGTCGTGAAGCGCTTCCCCGAGTCGCCCTACGCCCGCGACTCCCGGCTCAAGGTCGAGCTGGCGATCGACCATCTCGCCGGCAAGGAGATGGCGGTCGGCCGCTTCTATCAGCAGCACCAGCAGTACGTCGGCGCGATCAACCGCTATCGCGTGGTGATCGAGCGCTACCAGACGACGACACATGTGCCGGAGGCGCTGCACCGGCTGGTCGAAAGCTACCTGTCGCTCGGCGTCAAGAGCGAGGCCCAGGAAGCGGCTGCCGTGCTGGGCTACAACTTTCCCGGCAGCGAATGGTATCAGGACAGCTACTTCCTGATGACTGGCGAGGGCACTCCGGCGCCGACCGACGAGAAGCCCGGCTGGTTCTTCGGCCTGTTCTGACCGGGCTTGCATGCTGGTCTCGCTTTCGATCCGCGACTTCGTGCTGATCGAGAAGCTCGATCTCGACGGCGAGACGGGTGCGGGCAAATCGATCCTGATCGATGCGCTTGGTCTGGCCCTCGGCGCCCGGGCCGACTCCGGTGCGGTGCGGCGTGGTGCGATTCAGGCATCGGTCGCGGCGTCGTTCGACCTGCCCTGCGGCCATGCCGCGCGCCAGGTGCTGCTCGATCAGGCACTCGAGGTCGAGGATATCCTCACCTTGCGACGGCTGGTCGGGACGGATGGGCGAGGCCGCGCGTTCGTCAACGACCAGCCGGTCTCGGTGGCCCTGCTGCGCAGGCTGGGCGGCGCGCTGGTCGAGATCCAGGGCCAGATGGAGCAGCATGGCCTGCTCGACATGGCGACCCACCGCGGTTCGCTCGATGCCTTCGCCGCCCTCGAGGGCCAGGCCGGGGTGGTGCGGGCTGCGTGGCGGGCCTGGCGTGCTGCGGAACAGGCCTCTGCCGACGCCGCGTTGGCGGCCGAGTTGGCGCGCCGCGACGAGGAATTCCTGCGCCACGCGGTGAAGGAGCTCGCAGCGCTGGCGCCGCGGGGCGACGACGAGGAGAAGCTCGCCCAGGAGCGGCAGGCGCTGCGCGCTTGCAGCGTCCTCGGCGAGACGCTCTCCCAGGCTCTGGGCGAGCTGGAGCATGGCCGCGGCGCAGTGGCCGCGCTGCGCGCGGCGCATCGGCTGATCGAGCGCCAGGCCGACAAGGCAGCGGGCCGTCTCGACGCTGCACTTGCGGCGCTGGATCGAGCGCTCAGCGAAGCAACCGAGGCCCAGGCGCAGGTCGAGGCGGCGCGCGAGTCGCTGGACGTCGATCCGACACGGCTCGACAAGATCGAGGAACGCCTGTTTGCCCTGCGCGCCATCGCGCGCAAGCACGGCGTGCCGGTAGCCGAGCTCGCAGCGCTCGCCGAGAGGTTCGAGAGCCAGCTCGCGGCGCTCGACGACGGCGAGGCCCATCTGCATCGGCTGGCGTCCGAAGCCAGGGCGGCGCGTGCCGCCTATGTCGGTGCGGCCGAGCGCCTGGCAGCGGCGCGCCGCAAGGGTGCCGTCAGGCTCGACAAGGCCGTCGCCGCCGAGCTGGCGCCGCTGCGGCTCGAGAAGGCGAGGTTCGTGACCGCAATCACGACCCTGCCCGAGGCCGAATGGTCCGAGCACGGCACGGAGCGCATCCAGTTCATGGTGGCGACCAATCCCGGCACGCCACCGGCGCCGATCGCCCGGATCGCCTCGGGTGGCGAGCTGTCGCGCTTCCTGCTGGCGCTGAAGGTCTGCCTCTCCCGTGTCGGCAATGCAGCGACAATCGTGTTCGACGAGGTGGATGCGGGCATCGGCGGCGCCACGGCGACGGCCGTCGGCGAGCGCCTGCGGCGGTTGGCCAGGGACGTTCAGGTCCTGGTGGTCACCCATTCGCCGCAGGTCGCCGCCCTGGCCGACCGGCAATGGCTGATCCGCAAGACGACGACCCGAAATGCCGCCAGCACCGACGTGCTGGCGCTCGATGCCATGGGACGTCGTGAGGAGATCGCGCGCATGCTGTCGGGCGCCGAGGTGACGGCCGAAGCGCGCGCCGCGGCGGACCGCCTGCTGGCGGCGGCAGGATAGGAGGGTGACGATGTCGCGAGCCGCCAAGGTCGTCGCCTCGGTCGCGGTGGACGATCTCACCGGTCGCCAGGCGCGTGCCGAGCACAAGCGCCTCGCCGGCGAGATCGCGCATCACGACAGGCTCTATCACGAGCAGGACTCACCGGAAATCTCCGATGCCGAGTACGACAGGCTGCGCCAGCGGCTGAAGGCCATCGAGGCGCGCTTCCCCGATCTGATGGATGCGTCCAGCCCGAGCCAGACGGTGGCACCGACGCCGACCACGGCATTCGACAAGGTGCGGCATGGCCGGCCGATGCTGTCGCTCGACAACGCCTTCAGCGACGAGGAGTTGCAGGCCTTCCTCGATCGCGTGCGGCGCGGCCTCGAGCGGGAAACCGACCTGGCACCCGATGCCGAGATTGCCCTCGCCTGCGAGCCCAAGATCGACGGCCTGTCGATCAGCCTGCGCTACGAGGACGGCGAGCTCATCGTCGGCGCGACTCGCGGCGACGGCACGACCGGCGAGGACGTCACCGCCAACCTGCGCACCGTCGGGGATATCCCGCATCGCCTGAGAGGCAGGCCGCCACGGGCGATCGACGTGCGCGGCGAGATCTACATGGAGCGCAAGGCGTTCCAGCAGATGAACGAACGGCAGGAGGCGGCCGGCGAGAAGACCTTTGCCAACCCGCGCAACGCCGCGGCGGGATCGTTGCGCCAACTCGATGCCGGGATCACGGCGACGCGACCATTGCGCTTCTTCGCCTATGCCTGGGGCGAGGCCGAGCCGCGTTCGTGGAAGACTCACAGCGAGTATCTCGGCCTGCTGAAGCAGTGGGGCTTCGAGGTCAACCCGCTCTCCCGGCTCTGTCGCACGGCAAGCGAGGTGCGCGACTTCTATCGCGCTATCGCCGCCCAGCGGCCGTCGCTGCCCTATGACATCGACGGCGTCGTCTACAAGGTCGATCGCATCGACTGGCAGGAGAGCCTGGGCTTCGTCAGCCGCGCGCCGCGCTGGGCGATCGCCCACAAGTTCCCGGCCGAGCAGGCGCGGACGCGGCTGAACGGCATCGTGATCCAGGTCGGGCGGACCGGCGCGCTCACGCCGGTGGCCGACCTCGAGCCGGTCAACGTCGGCGGGGTCGTGGTGGCGCGCGCCACCCTGCACAATGCCGACGAGATCGAGCGGCTCGATGTGCGTGTCGGCGACATGGTGATCGTGCAGCGCGCCGGCGACGTCATCCCGCAGGTGCTGGGTTACGTGCCCGAGGAGCGCCCGGGCAGGACGCACAAATTCCAGTTTCCGACCCATTGCCCGTGTCCGCTGCGCACGGAGGTTCGCAGCGAGGAAGGTGGCGTGGTCCGCCGCTGCACGGGCGGGCTGGAATGCCCGTTCCAGCAGGTCGAGCGGTTGCGTCACCTCGTGTCGCGCAACTGCTTCGACATCGACGGCCTCGGCGGAACGCACATCGAGAACTTCTGGCGCGACGGCCTGCTGAGGATTCCCGGGGACATCTTCCGCTTGCCGGCGCGGGTCGACGACATCCGCAAGCGCGAGGGGTGGGGTGATCTGTCGGTGCGCAACCTGGTGGCCGCCATCGAGGCGCGGCGCACAATAACCCTCGACCGGTTCATCAATGCCATCGGCATTCCCTTGATCGGCGAGGCGACGGCCAAGATCCTGGCGCAGGAATACGGCGCAGCGGACATTTGGCTGGCAGAGATGCTGCAGGCCGCCGGCGAGCGCGCCAGGGTGCCGGAGGCGGTGAAGAAGGAAAAGGCCGCCGCTGAAGTCGGGGCGAGCTATGGTCGGCTTTGCAATGTCGAGCAGATCGGTGTCACCACAGCCGATGCGATGTGCGCTTTCTTCAGCGAAGGCCACACGGTCGAGATCATCCGCGATCTGCTGGGCCAGCTCACGGTGCAGCCGGTCGAGCGGCGAGCCGTTGCGGCAGACGCCAAGCTGCGCGACAAGATCGTGGTGTTCACCGGCGAGTTGGTATCGATGTCCCGCGACGCTGCCAAGGCGCGCGCCGAGGAGCTCGGCGCCAAGGTTACCGATTCCGTGTCGAAGAGGACCAGTCTCGTCGTCGTGGGCGAGAATGCCGGCTCCAAGGCGCGCAAGGCAGCCGAATTCGGTATCCAGACCATGACCGAGGCGGAGTGGCTGGCGTTCTCGGCGGGGTGAACGAGCACTCGGGCCCGGACTGGCGTCCCTTCAGGATCGGATTGTGCCCGCAAGTGCACCGAGGTCGGCGTCGGAGAGCTTGTCTCCGCGGGGCGGATGATGATGTCGCCAAACGGAAAACGGCCGGGCTGAGCCCGGCCGTTCTCGAAGATCAGCGCTATGGATCGTCTTACTGGATGACGATCTCGACGCGGCGGTTCTGCGGCTCGCGCACGCCATCGGCAGTCTGCACCAGCAAGCCCTGCTCGCCACGGCCAATGACCGTGATCACGTTCGCCGGCACGCCGTTGCGCACCAAGGCGTCCTTGACGGCATTCGCACGACGCAGCGAGAGCGCCATGTTGTAGGCTTCCGGACCCGACGTATCGGTGTGGCCGGTCGCGGTGATGCGGGCGTTACCCTTGGCCTTGAAGGCGGCGGCGGCCTGGCCAATCGTGGTCAGAGCCTGCTGGGACAGGTTGGAACGGTCCCAGTCGAAGAACACCATGAACGACGGCGGGGCGACCGCTGCCGGCGGAGGCGGCGGGGGCGGAGCCGACGCCCCGAACTTGACCTGGATGGTCGCCATCAAGCTGACGTTGTTGTTGCTCCAGGCGCTGCCGTGAAAGTACGGATTGCTCGTTCCGTAGTAGCGGCCGTCGAGGTTGATTCGGAAGCCTGGGGCGAATTCGTAGCCGATGCCGAGGATGCCCTGGAAGGCGAAGACCGTGCTGTGCAACGAGTAGAAGGCATCCACGAAGGCCACGCCGGCGCCGGCACCGATGTAGGGGATGACCGAACCGAAGCTGCGGAAGTCATACAGCAGGTTGGCCATGACCGAGACCTGGCTGATCTGGCCGTTGATCGCGGCGCCACGGTAGAATTGCCCGGTGTTGTTCTGGCGATACAGGCCCTCCACCTCGATACGCGGGCCGACGAAATCGTAACCGATGGTGCCGCCGAGGCCCCAACCGGTGTACGGCGAGTTGTAGTGCTCCCGAATTTGCGTGCCGAACATCCAGTTCAGGCCGCCCTCGACGCCGATATAGATGCCGGGCTGGGCTGGGGCACCCTGGGCCTGAGCGGCGGCCGGCATGCCTGCTGCTGCAGCCAACACTGCCGTCACGAGCAACTTCCTCATTCCTTGATCTCCCTCGTCGCAGATATTTTCACGGGCCGTGGAACTTTCGACCGGTATGATTGGGTCAGCGCTGCGATAGTACGCGACCCGCCTGGGAGTCGCCACAATTTGGAGGTTCCTCCGACGCATTGCCGCCCTAGTGTGATTTTGAGGTAACACGTGCACACTAGCACCGCGAACTACTTGCATGGCTAAGGAAAACTACCTCCAAAAAGTCTCAGATTCAAGGCTTTCTCAATCTACCTTGCGAGGTCAAGCCAGCCGTTGACAGGTGCGGACAACCCTCTGCTGCAACCATTGGGATACTCGGCATATCCTGAACGCTGGATCGACAACAGGGGCACTCCGAGGCCCGCGCTCCAGGCCTCGCAATTGCAGGTCGGCCGGGCCTCATTTGCCGGCCTTGCTCGTCGTCGGCCGCCCATGGCTTCCCGGTAGACGCAGTGCTAGAGCTTGCCCCGTCTCGGCTTCATGGTCGCGTGTGCGTGCGGCGCTTGCTTTCTTGCTGGAGTAGACAGGATGGATTTGGCCCGCTTCCCGCGCCGGCGCTACACTCATGCCCCCACACCGATCGAGCCGCTTCCACACTTTACCAAGGCCTTGGCGGCACTCTGTCCGGGCGGCGTCGGCCCGGAAATCTGGATAAAGCGCGACGATCTGCTCGGCCTTTTTCCCGGCGGCAACAAGACCCGCAAGCTCGAGTTCCTGGCAGCGGATGCGCTTGCCCAAGGCGCGGATACCCTGATCACCTGCGGCGCCCCACAGTCGAACCACTGTCGCATCACGCTGTCTGCCGCGATCAAGGAGGGGTTGAAGTGCCAATTCGTGATCGAGGAGCGCGTGCCCGGAAGCTACCGGAAGGATGCGGGCGGCAACAACTTCATGTTCGAGCTGATGGGCGTCGAGGCCATCACCGTCGTGCCCGGAGGCTCGGACATGGCGGCAGCAATGTCGAAGGTTGCTCAGGAAGTCGCCGCGCTCGGGCGCCGAGGCTACGTAATCCCGGGCGGCGGGTCGAACGCGATCGGCGGGCTGGGCTATGTCGCCTGCGTGCAGGAAATGCAGCAGCAATGGCTGGACATGGGCCTCGCGCTCGATGCCGTCGTGGTCGGGTCGGGGAGCTCGGGAACCCATGGCGGCATGGTCGCGGGCTTCTTCGGCAACAGCATCAGGATCCCGCTGATCGGCATCGGCGTCAGCCGTGATCCCGCCGACCAGGAGCCTCTGGTCCACAAGGAGGCGCAGGCCGTGGCCGATCTGCTCGGCATCGGCAAGGTGCCGCGCGACGCGGTGAAGAGCGTGGGCGGCCAGGATGGTGGAAGCCGTCCAGATGCTGGCGAGAACCGAGGGCATTCTGCTCGATCCCGTCTATACGGGAAAGATCATGGCGGGTTTGATCGGCCTCGCGCGTCAGGGCCATTTCGAGCCCAACGCCAAGGTGCTCTTCATGCACACCGGCGGCCTGCCCTCGCTCCATGTCTACGAGGACGTGGTGCTTGGCCGAGTGGTCCCGGCCGATTAGCTTAGCTAGACTGGGCGAGTCGCTTCGTCGAGCCAGACCCGCGTCGCATCGTCGACTTGCGGACCTACCGTCTCGCGCACGCGACGGTGGTAGTCGTCGAGCCACCGCCGCTCGAGGTCGGTCAACAGGCCGGCCTCGATGCACGCCCGATCGATCGGCGCCAGGGTCAGCGTCTCGAACTCGAGATAGCGGCGGTCGGCGCCCTCGATTTGTGCTTCGCGCACGGCGACCAGGTTCTCGATTCGTATGCCGTAGGCGCCGGTTTTGTAGTAGCCGGGCTCGTTGCTGACGATCATGCCGGGCTGCAGGGCGACGCTGTTGGCGACCTTCGAGATGCGGTGCGGCCCTTCGTGCACCGACAGATAGGCGCCGACGCCGTGGCCGGTACCGTGATCGTAGTCGAGCCCGACCTGCCATAGCGCATAGCGTGCCACCGGCCGGGAAGCGCGCCGTGGCCAGCGCGATGTGACCTTTGAGGACTCGCGTGAAGCGATCGCGCATCTCGGCGGTCGGCGTGCCGATGGCCACGGTGCGGGTTATGTCGGTCGTGCCGTCGCGATACTGGCCTCCCGAATCGACGAGGTAGAGGTTGCCCGTCTCGAGCCGGCGTTCGCTCGCCGGTGTCGCATGGTAGTGCACGATGGCGCCGTTGGGACCGGCGCCCGAGATCGTGTCGAAGCTCAGGTCGCGCAGGGCACCGGTCTCCTGGCGCAGCGCCTGCAGCCGGTCCGAGACCTCGATCTCGCGCAGCGTGCCGCCGCGCGATTCGTGCGACAGCCAGCCCAGGAAGCGGCTGACTGCGGCTCCGTCGCGGCGATGGGCCGCCCGGATGCCGGCCAGCTCGACGTCGTTCTTGCAGGCCTTGGGCAAGGCCACCGGGTCGGCGTCGCGCACGATCTCGACGCCCGCCGCCTGCAGCCGGGTCACCGCCCACATCGGGGCGGTGGCGCTTTCGAGCAGGACGCGCTTTCCGGCCTTGCCGAGCATGTCGAGCGCGGCAGAGAGATCGTCGGGCGGCGCCAGGGTGACGCTGTTGCCGAGCCACGCCACGGTACGGTCGGGAACCTTGCGTCGATCCATGTAGAGGTCGACGTGACCATCGCCGTGCAGCAGGGCGAAGCCAAGCGCGAACGGCGTGCGCGGCACGTCGCCGCCCCGCACGTTCAGCAGCCAGGCGATCGAATCCGGTGCCGTCAGCAGGGCGACGTCGGCCCCTTTGCCTTTGACGATGGCGGCGATGCGGGAGCGCTTGGCGGCGCTGCTCTCGCCCGCGAGCTCGTCGGGATGCGGCAGCACCGGGGCGAGCGGCGCCGGCGGCCGGTCCGTCCATACGGCGTCGAGCGGGTTGGACTCGACGGGCACGAGCTCGCCGCCGGCGCGCTGGCAGGCGCGGGCGAAGCGCTCATGGCCGTCGAGGGTCTGCAGCCAGGGATCGAAGCCGAGCTTGCCGCCCTTGGGCAGGTTCTGGGCGATCCACGCTTCGGGTGGCTGCTCGGGAACCTGGTGAGGCACGAAGGCTGCCGTATCGACCTGGCTGCGCACCGCCAGGGTGTAGCGGCCGTCGATGAAGATGGCTGCGCGATCGACCAGCACGATGGCGAGGCCTGCCGAGCCGCGAAAGCCGGTCAGCCAGGCGAGGCGCTGTGCCCCGCGCGGCACATATTCGCCCTGGTGCTCGTCGGCGCGCGGGATGACGAAGCCGGCGAGGCCACGGCGCTGCAGTTCAGCGCGCAGGGCTGCCAGCCGGGCTGGCGGCGCGGGCGATTCGTCGAGCCCGGCAGCAGCACTGCCGAGCTCTGCCCGCCAGCTCGTTAGCGCCCGGGTAAGGGCAGCGTCTGCTGCTGGATCGATCAGCTCGATCCATTCGGGTCCGGAAAGGCCTTCCGGGGCAGCGGCAATTCCCCGCATCAGGGCGTCGAGGGCAGTGGCATCGGCCGGCCGGCCACGTTGGCCGAGCAGCCGGAGGGCATCATCGGAGGCGGAACTCATGTCGCGGGACCCTACGCGGGGTGTCGGAGCGAGGCAAATTGAGCAATAATTGTTCTTTCGCATATGCGAAATGCTAAAAAACTAGTCGTCATGCGTCTGATGCATATCGGCCTTCGAAGAGGCTCACTTATTGATGTAACTCAAGGGCCTATATTTGCTTCGTGCAGCGCAGCATCACTTACCGCGATGCACAATAGAGGAGAGTAACCATGATGACCCAGCCGATTCGGACCCTTAACAATCTGAGCAGCGAAACTTCGCCGGCGGGGGGAAACGTCGTTGCCGAGTACACCCTGCCCCTCTCGTTCGAAGACCGTCGTCTGCTCGATCTGCGTGCCCGGTATGCACGAGCCGAGGTTCTAGCGAACGGATTGGGCGATATGATCCTGTGGCTTCGCCGGACGTTCGGCGGGCTTTTCGCCGGGATCAGGGAGAACAACAAGCTTCGAGCCGCGGAGACCCAGCTCAATCGCATGACTGATCGCGAGCTTGCGGACCTCGGCCTGTGCCGAGCCGATATCGCCTTCGCGGTCCGCGAGACCCCGGGCTTCCGGCCACAGTTCGACGTCGCCGACCCGGTGACGGCGGCGAGACAGGAGTGGCGTCGCGCAGCGTAATTCCGCGTAGCGTAGCGTAAGCGTAAAGGGCCGGCGAAAGCCGGCCCTCTTTCTTTGTCGAGGTGAGCGAGAAGAGCGGGGAGCCTGGTTCGGGAAGGTAGGTCTCACGCGTCGAACATGATGACCGAGCGGAGGACCTTGCCGGACTTCATGTTGGCGAAACCCTCGTTGATCTCCGATAGCTTGATGCGGGCGGAAATCCAGTCGTCGAGCTGGAGGCGGCCCCTCATGTAGTGCTCGATCAGCCGGGGCATGTCGACACGGAAGCGGTTGGACCCCATCGAGGAGCCCTGGATCTTCTTTTCGCCGCGCAGGAACTCGATGCCGTGCAGCTCGATCTTGGTCCCGAACGGGATCATGCCGATGATCGTGGCCACCCCGCCCGGCCCGAGCATCTGGAACGCCTGCTCGGCGGTAATTTTGGCGCCGACTGCCTCGATGGCGTGATGCACCTGACCCTTGGTCAGCTCCCTGACCTGGGCGACCGGGTCGCCGTTACGCACGTCGACGATGTCGGTGGCCCCGAGCTTGGTGGCGAGTTGCAGCTTCACGGGGTTGGTGTCGACGGCGATGATGCGTCCGGCACCGGCGATCGCTGCGCCGTTGATGGCCGCCATGCCGATGCCGCCGCAGCCCAGCACCACGACGGTCTCGCCGGGCGCCACCTTGGCGGTGTTGAAGATCGCGCCAGCGCCGGTCATGACGCCGCAGCCGATCAGCGCCGCGCGGTCGAGCGGCATGTCCTCGCGGATCTTCACGATCGCGTTCTCGTGCACCAGCATCTGCTCGGCGAACGACGACATGTTGAGAAACTGGTGGATCGGCCCGGTCTTGTTCCAGGTGAT
>LNFM01003636.1_pt1 | contig 29976 bp, 33 predicted proteins | sample 596031 | NCBI WGS metagenome assembly LNFM01 (sample SAMN04254537, study PRJNA301005) | activated carbon metagenome | isolation source: dual media filters at the Ann Arbor, Michigan drinking water treatment plant | place: USA: Ann Arbor
GAGAGATCGGCCAAGGTATGGGCGCTGCCCTCAACACGTCAGCGGCGATGGGCGCCTATGTGCTCTCGGACCGCGGCACATGGCTGTCGTTCAAGAACAAGGACGCTCTGCTGATCGCCATCGAAGGTGACAAGCAGTTGTTCAATCAGTACGGCATCATTCTCGTCAATCCGGCTAGGCACGCGCACGTCAAGAAAGATCTCGGCCAGGCGTTCATCGACTGGTTGATCGGGGCCGAAGGCCAGAACGCAATCCGCGCCTACAAGATCGGCGGCGAACAGTTGTTCTTCCCGAATGCCGGCACCGCCGTGAATTGATCCTCCAGGGCACATTGGCGGTTGGCAGTTGTCGCGGCTTCCTATATTTCTGATGATATAGGACGAGGATGCTGAACTCTGCCGTCGAGCGCTCTATGACCGATGCCGGTAAGAATGATGCTGTCGACGTGCTCGTACTCGGGCTGGGCGATGTCGCATCCGCAGTCGCTCATTTCTTGTTTCTTGCTGGTTACACGATAGCGCTTCACGCGAGTTCACCTCCCAAGACGCACCGCCGGAAGATGGCATTCGCCGACGCATTCTGGGACGGGGAGAGCGAACTCGATGGCATCAGAAGTCGACGGGTACTGACGTCTGACGTGGGCGCGCTGCTGAAGACACGCTCCGCTATCCCGCTGATCGTCGCGCCGCTGGAGCGAGCCGTCGCAGAGCGTGATTGGGGCGTCCTTGTCGATGCGAGATTGAACAAGCGCACCGAGCCCCCGGATCTGACGAGAGTTGTTCCGCTCACCGTCGGCCTCGGGCCGGGCTTCGCACCGGGCCGCAACTGTCATATGGCTGTCGAGACCCAATGGGGTGAATATCTCGGTACGGTCATCCAGCAGGGAAGCACCAAGGCTTTGTCTGGGGAGCCCCGAAACATCGATGGCATCGGTCGCGAGCGTGTGATCTACGCGCCGTCCTCAGGTCGCGTCACCTGTTCACGAGAGATCGGAAGTATCATCGCGCTGCATGAAGAGCTACTGACGATCGATCGCATCTCGCTGCGCGCGCCTATTGCAGGCACTCTTCGCGGAGCGGTACGAAGCGGACTGGATGTGGTGGCGGGAGCCAAACTGGCAGAGATCGATCCGCGACCACCAGAAAGTGCGAATTTCTCGGGAATCGGACAACGACCGCATTCGATCGCGTTGGGTGTAGCTCGAGCCCTCGAAGGCGTTCGAGCCGGAACGGTTCGAACGACGAACGGGCACGACTGCATCGCCGGATCTCGTGCCGAGGCTGGATAGACAGATGGATCGACGTACCTTCGCGCTTGGTGCTGTCACCGCCGCTTTGACGCCGCGCATCGCGACGGCTGCGAAGGCCGTGAAGGATTCCGCCGGCCGCAGCGTCGACCTACCCGATAAGATCGATCGCATCTTTGCGGCAGGCGGGCCTGCATCCGTAGCGGTCTATGCGATGAGGCCGGATGCGCTGGTCGGCTGGCCGCGCGAGATCCTCAACGAGGAAAAGCCTTACGTGCTGCCATCCGTGCGCGAGTTGCCGGGCGTCGGCATGATCACCGGGCGTGGCGCCACAGCGAACGTGGAACTGCTGCTGAAGACGAAGCCGGACGTAGTCGTGGACTTCGGCTCGATCCGCAGCACGTTCGTCTCGCTCGCGGACGCCGTCCAGGCGCGCACCGGGATTCCCACAGTCTTGCTCGACGGGCGCTTCGAGGGCACCGCGGCGTCGCTGCGGCTGCTGGGCGGAATGCTCGGCGTGCCCGAACGCGGAGAAGCGCTGGCGCGCTATGCCGACGCGCTTTTCAGCCGCGTCGACGCGGCGCTCGCGACGACACCGGAGAGCGAGCGTCCGCGGGTCTATCTGGCGCGCGGTCCGGAAGGATTGGAGACGGGCCTCGAGGGCTCGATCAATACCGAGATCATCGAGCGGGCGGGCGGGCGCAACGTCGCTGCCGCCCAGGATCAGAGGCGCGGCATAGCCAACGTATCGCCCGAGCAGGTGCTCCTGTGGAATCCTGATGTCATCATTACGTGGGACCGGAATTTCCACGCGAGGCTGATGCTGGGCAAGGATCCGATCTGGCAGAGCGTCAAAGCCGTGCAAGAGGGGCGCGTCCACCTGGCACCGACCGCTCCGTTCGGCTGGATCGACCGGCCACCGTCGATCAACCGGCTGATCGGGCTGGCGTGGCTCGCCAACCTGTTTCACGGTAGCAAGGTGGCATTCGACATCGCCCGGGATACAAGAGCGTTCTACAAGCTGTTCTATCACGTCGATGTCAGCGACGCCGATCTCGGGACATTGATCGCATGGGCGGACGGGAAGCCACCGGGAATGAAGCCGCTTCGATGAGCGAGCGCTTCGCTGGGGGGATCATTCCGATCCTCGTACTGGCGTTGATCGCTTCGGTGTTCGTGGGGCTGAGCGCAGGCGCATTTCCGGTGACGCTGGATTCCTTCGGGCGTTCTGCCGCTAAACTGTGGAGTGGCACTGCACCGACCGCGCCCGACGAGCGCGTATTATTGAGCATCAGGGGCCCACGCGTGCTCGCCGCGGTAATCGTCGGCGCATCGCTCGCCGGTGCCGGCGTGGTCTACCAGGGGCTGTTCCGCAATCCCCTCGTTTCCCCCGATGTGCTCGGCGTCTCGGCGGGGGCCGGGCTCGGCGCGGTGCTCGGCATCTTCCTGTCGCTGCCACTGATCGCGATTCAGGGCCTCGCCTTCGCGGGCGGGCTGGCGACGGTGGCGCTGGTGTATGCGATCGCGTCGACGGTGCAGGGGCGCGATCCCACGCTCGTACTGGTGCTCGGCGGCGTCGTGGTCGGCGCGCTCGCGGGCGCGGCGGTGTCGCTGCTCAAGATCCTTGCCGACCCCTACGACCAGCTTCCAGCGATCACGTTCTGGCTGCTCGGGAGTCTCGCCAGCACGCGCGCGGGCGACGTCTGGAGTGCGCTCCCAGCCGTCGTCATCGGCCTCGTGCCGCTGGTGTTGCTGCGCTGGCGGATCAACGTGCTGTCGCTCGGCGACGAGGAGGCGCGCGCGCTCGGCGTCGAGGCCGGCCGCGTGCGCGCCATCGTCATCGCCGGAGCGACACTGATCACCGCGAGCGTGGTCGCGATCTCAGGCGTGATCGGCTGGGTCGGCCTCGTCATCCCGCACATCGCGCGAATGCTGGTGGGGCCGAACTTCGAGCGGCTGCTGCCCGCAGCGATGTTGATGGGCGCGGCGTATCTCGTGCTGGTCGACACGCTCGCGCGCTCGCTCGGCCGCATCGAAGTGCCGATCGGTATCCTGACGGCGATCGTGGGCGCGCCGTTCTTCCTGTGGCTGCTCTGGCGCGGTCGGCATGGGTGGCAGTAGTCGGGAGGTCGTGATGAAACTCGACGCGCGCGATCTCGCATTCGGCTATTCCGGCCATCCCGTCGGGCGCGACGTGTCGCTGACGGTCGAGCCGGGCGAAGTGCTGTGCCTGCTCGGCCCGAACGGCTGCGGGAAGACGACGCTTTTCAAGACGCTCTTGGGCCTGCTCCCGGCGCAAGGCGGAACGGTTGAAATAGACGGTATGGAATTGGCCGGCATGAAACGCGCCGATGTCGCGCGCCGCGTCGCCTACGTGCCGCAAGCGGGTGCGGGAATGTTCCCCTACAGCGCGCTCGATCTCGTGCTGATGGGGCGGACCGCGCATCGCGGGCTGTTCGCCGGACCGACGAGTGAAGACCGGGGGATCGCGCTCGGAGCCCTCGACGAACTCGGCATCGCCGATCTTGCACCGCGCGACGTGACGCGGCTGTCGGGCGGCCAGCGGCAACTCGTTCTCGTGGCGCGCGCGATCGCGCAGGCGACGCCGCTGATCGTGATGGACGAGCCGACCGCGAGCCTCGATTTCGGCAACCAGGTCGTGGTGTTGTCGCAGGTGCGTCGGCTCGCCCGGCGGGGCGCGGGGATCGTGCTCTCGACACACGATCCCGACCATGCGTTCGCGGTGGGTAATCGTGTGGCACTGATGAAAGACGGTGCGATCCTGGCCGTGGGATCGCCCGCGGAAGTGATGACGCCCGCGCGTCTCAGGACTGTCTACGGCGTCGATGTAACCATCGAGCGCCTTTCGGATGGGCGGATCGTTTGCGCAGCGAAGTTTGAAGAGGGCGCTGCTACTCCAGCAACTTCTTGAAGCGCTCGACGACGTCCTTGGGCGTGGCAGCGGTCTGCTCGACCAGCTTCTTCACGGCCGCTGCATCGATCGGGCTCAGCGGGAAACCGATCTTCGCCGCGTCCTCCTTGAATGCGGCATCCGCTACCATCGCATCGAAACCCTTGCGCAGGGCAACGAGGCGCGCCGGCTCTGTTCCGGCGGGTGCGACGAACGGAAAGCCCATGAAGAACGGCAATTCCGCGAACTCGACGAGCGCGCGATCCCGGGCATCGGTGAGCAGGTCGCGGCCGATCGCGGCGTCGGGCAGATGCGGCAACAGCGGCTTGGTTCGCGCGAACTGAATCACGACCTTGAGCTTGCCCGTATTCCATAGATCCTTCTGGCCGGCGAGGATGGCGCTCATGTCGATCAGCGTGCCGTCGACCTCGCCGCGCTGCAGGGCCAGCATGATGTCGGCAGCACCGGGGAAACCACGTACGATCTCGACGTTGTATTTGTAGACCTCCTTCAACATCAGGGCGAAGGTGAGGTTCGTCGAGCCCGAACGGTTGGCGCCGAGGTGGATCTTTATGCCGGGCTTCTTGAGGTCGTCGACCGAGCCGAGCTTCCCGTTTGCATTGGCGACGAGCACGTAGGAATCGGTCGCGAAGGACGAGATGCTGCCGAGCCACTCGAGCTTCACGGGATCGAAGCGGGCGTTGGGATCACCCATGATCGCGAATTGCGGCACGGAGCGGAGCATGCCGGCGATCAACGTGCCGTTGGTCTCGGGCGTGTTGCCCAGCCGGTTCGCGAGTACGATACCGGCCGCGCCGCCGCTCTGGTTCTGGACGACGACGGAGGGCTGGCCAGGGATGTGGCGGCCGAGGTGACGGCCGACGAGGCGTGCCGAAATATCGTAGGCGCCGCCGGGATTGGACGGGACGATGAGGTTGATCGTGCGCCCGGCATAGAATTGATCCGGCGCCTGAGCGTGGACTGGCATCGCTGCCAGTACGGATGACGTCAGCGCGCACAGCGCGGTGCCGATACGCTTCCGAAGAGCGGTGATAGCCAAGCCTGATCCTCCCTCGTCGCGGCTTCGCGCCGCCTACGTTGGCATTATATAGCAGAGGTCCCGTACATCGCGCGACTGGCTGTCGACCGCTTTGGCTTTTCGTTTGCGCCTGCCGAAGGCCGCGTTCATGAGGCCGAGGCTCGCTGTTGCACCTGTGAAGGCGGTCGGCCGGATCAGCTGATGGGCTTGCAGCGGCGCCACACCTCGGGGCCATCCTTGGCGCCGGGGCGGTTGAGTTGCAGGAGTTCCTGGCCCCGGATCATCACCATGGTGATCTCGCCCCCGGCGCCCGCCTCGTTCGTGGGGATCGTATAGCTGAAGCGGTATCGGCCGTAGACGCCCTGCACCTTGTTGCGGTCGGGCGTGACGATGCTCGAGCCGGTGATCTCCATGTGGGAGCCGCCATAGCACCAATCGCCGTCGATAGCGTCGGCGAGGGCGGGGAGGGATGAAACCACCGAACCTGCGAGCGCTAACCCGATCGGGCCTGCAACCGAACGCCTGGGCATCGTGAACTCCCGGACAATGACACAGAGGAAACATATCTAGTCTAGTCGGAATTCCGCGCAACGGCCAATGGGGACGAAGTGGATCGATGCAGCCGTCGTCTGCGGTGCTGATCCAGGCTCTGTTGCTGCTGCCCGTCACCCCGGACTTGACCGTCGTCAAGGAGTGCCGCGTCCCTCGATGAAAGGATCACCGGGAAGATCGGCGGAGTTCCCTATGACCTACAAGACCATACTCGTTCATCTCGGCAGCGAAGACCGCGCGCGCTCGGCCCTCGGCTTCGCGATCGGGTTGGCGCAACGGTTCCAAGCGCACCTCATCGGTCTCTATGTTTTCCCGTCCTATCCCCTGACGCCCCCCGTGCCGCTGCCCTTCGGCGCTGAAATCGCTGGGCAGATCCGTAGCGCGATCAACGAAGAAGCCCGCAAGGTCAAGGCGGTGTTCGACGAGATGACGGCCAGTCAGCCATTCGTATCCGAATGGCGCTCGATCACGACCGACCGCCGCTCCCCGGAAAAGATCGTGATCGAGCAGTCCCATGTCGTCGATCTCGTCGTCGCGAGCCAGGCCGATCCGTCCTGGAAGTGGAGCGACATCCTCGATTTCCCCGACAGCTTGGCGCTCGGCGCCGGTCGCCCCGTGGTCATCGTCCCGAACTACGGCCGCCACGATCACGTGCCGCGCGTCGTCACTGTCGCTTGGAATGGACGCCGGGAAGCCGCCCGTGCGGTCGCCGATGCATTGCCGCTGTTGCGCGAGGCCGAAGCCGTCAACGTGCTGACGGTGCGTGACGGCAGGCCATTGCCAGAGGGGCAGCTGCCCGACACCGAAATCGCCGCCTCACTCGCCCGTCACGGTGTCACGGTCGATCTCGCCGATATGATCGCCACCGAATACACGATCGGAGAGGAGATCCGCGTGCGCGCGATCGACCGCGGCTCCGACCTGATCGTGATGGGTTGCTATGGGCATTCGCGATTGCGCGAATTCGCACTCGGCGGCGTCACGCGGCACTTGATGCGCGAAATGACCATGCCGATCCTTTTTTCCCACTGAGCGCTGCGGAGCACCCGATGACCAAGTCGAACGCCTCGAAAATGACCAAGGAAGAGGCCGTTGCGATGCTGCAGCGCGTACGGCTCGAGCTGGCCCGTTGTCCGGATTTCCCGGAAGGCAGCCATGAGCACGGCTACGACTTCATCGCACCGCTGTCTCGCGACGGCCACATCGACGCCGAGGCGTGGAAGCTGCTGCGCGACCGCAGCCGCGTAAAGCGCTTCTGGGGCGGCGAGCCAGACGAGGTCGGCCATATCATTCACAAGCCGAGCGGCGCCTGGGCATTCCATTACGATATTCGCGGTGATGCGACCCATGACGACACCGGATATCATTTCGATACGCACAAGCTCGTGCCCGGCGAATACATCTCTCTCAAGGAGCAGGACGGCGTTTTGCGCACGTTCTTCGTACGCAGCGTCGTCGCCGTCGATTGATCCGCCTCCTGCCTCCCGGCGGCCGCTGGGAGCGCATTAGGAATTCAATCAACCAATCACCCAACCCTTTGCTTCCCCGGGCGAGCAAGCCGATCATCGATCGGATTGCTAAGACCCGGGGTCTTGCCGAGTGGAAGCGGGCACTCGGGCGAGGCGCGGCCCTCGATCGCAACTTGCCAGAGGAGGCCGCGACCGCGGCCCGGCGCCAGTGCGCCGACCCGATCGCTGACCTCTCTCCTTGCCACCGCTACGGCCGGCCCTGCCGGACGAGGCCGCGACCGCGGCCCGGCGCCAGTGCGCCGACCAAGTAAACTAGTGAGAAAGCAAAACGGGCACGCGGACGTGCTGCAGCACGTGGCGAGATGCGCCGCCGAGCACCAGCTCGCGCAGCCGCGAATGCCCGTAGCAGCCCATCACCATGAGATCGGTGTCGTTGCTTTTGGCGAGGTCCAGCAGCGCCGCACCGATGTTACCCGTGGCGGCCTTCGGTGCCAGCACTTCCGCCTTCACGCCGTGCCGGGCCAGGACGGCGCAGATTCCCGTGGCCGAATTCTCACGCGCGCCTTCGCGTTTGTTCGCCTCGCCGATCTGCGCGATCAGCACGATGTCGGCGCCGGCGAGCACCGGCATCGCGTCGAATGCGGCGCGGACGGCTTCGCGGCTGTCGTTCCATGCCAGCAGCACGCGCTTGCCGATGAACTCCGGCACCGGCGGATTGGGTAGCAGCAACACGGGCCGGCCGCTGTTCATGATCAGCGTCTCTGGCACGTCGAGATAGCCCGACAGGCTCCACGCCGGATTGACGGTGGACGCGATGACGAGATCGGCCATCCGCGCCTGCTGCACCGCGACCGTACCCACGTCGCCGAACGGGTTCTCGTTCTCGCAGTCGAGTTCGAGCCACTCGCCCTCGACCCCGGCATCTGAGGTCGCCGAGGCGAAGCGCGCCCGCATATGATCGATCTGGGGTTTGTATTGCGTCCGATGATCTTCGATCACCGCGCCGGCGTCCGCTTCGGAGCCCGGAATGATGATGATCGGCGGCATCACCGCCATCCCTATGAGATGGGCGCCATTCGCCTTGGCGAGTTGCACCGAGGCTTTGATCATCCCCGGAAAGCGCTGCTCGTCGTTGAAATGCGTCAGGATGGTCTTATAGGCCATGGCATGATCCTCGGGGTCTACGAACCCGATCAGGAAGCTCCCTGCGCCGCATCATTTCATTGACAGCCGTCAAGCCGGACGCACGCCCACGCGATCACAAGCGGCGCACTTCCGCCGCGAAAGCGTATCCGACGCCGCGCACCGTCTTGATCAGGCGTGGCGTCTCCGGCTCCGGCTCGATTTTTCGCCTCAGGCGCACGATGAGGCTGTCGATCGAGCGATCGAGGGGCGACCACTCGTGGCCTTTGAGCAGATCCATGATGTTGTCGCGCGACAGCACACGCGACGGCCGTTCCAGGAACACGACGAGCAGATTGAACTCTGCCGTCGTCAGTTCGCGCGGCTCTCCCGCTTGCGAACGCAACTCCCGCCGGTCCACGTCCAGCACCCAACAGTCGAACGCGAACCGCGGCCCCGGCGCTGCGGACCCGGCAACCTGCTGTGACGGAGCCGCCGATGCTCCCGGCGCGTAACGCCGCAGGACCGCGTGCACGCGCGCCAGCACCTCGCGTACGTGGAACGGCTTTGCGATATAATCGTCCGCCCCGAGTTCGAGCCCGACGATCCGGTCGATGGTGTCGCCCTTGCCGGTGATCATGATGATCGGGACATTGCGACTGGCGCGCACCTGCCGAGCGAGGTCGAACCCGTTCTCGCCGCCCAGGTTGAGGTCGAGCGTCACGAGGTCGACCGCTTCTTCCGCGAGGCGCTGAACCAGTTCGCTGCCGTCCCGCGCCTCGAGCACGCGGTATCCGTCGAACTCGAAGCACTCCCGCAGCAGCGTGCGGATCGGCTCCTCGTCGTCGACGACCAGAATGGTGGCAGTGGTCGCTGGCGCGGCCATGTCGTCCTCTCGCATTCCGCACTGCGCGGGCTGTTACACATTCTCACAAACTAGCACCCGCAGGCCATCACCGCGAAGGGGGACGGTGGTTTACTCCCGCTATCAGAAGATTCCATCGCATGAAAAAATTCGGGAGCGTCAGATGCTTGCCACCGCATTTACCCAGCAGCCTGCCGTTACTAAGGCCAGCCATGAGGTCCTCCAGTCGCGCCCCTTGGGAGGCGACATCCTGGCGCGGCGCCTGAGCGCCGGACAACTTCGCATTTTCGAGGCCAAAGACTACGTATTTCGCGAAGGTGATCCCGTAGCCAACGTCTATCTGGTCGAGGTCGGACACATCTGCATCTATCGCACGCTTGCCGACGGACGGCGACAGGTTATCGATTTCGCCTATCCCGGTGATATCGTCGGTCTGGGCGCCATGGGTGAGCACGGCAACAACGCTCAAGCCACCGCTCGCACGCGCGTGCGTTGCCTGCCGACGGCATCCCTGCAGCAGGCGATCAGAGAAGACGGCCGTCTCGGTCTCAAACTCTGCGAAGCTCTGTCTCGCGAACTGATCGCGTCCCGCGAGTTGCTCTTCACGGTCAGTCAGCGCACGGCCGGCGAGCGCGTCGCCTCCTTCCTGATCGGGTTGGCTCGTCGCAACGAGCGCATCGGTGCCGATCCCACCGAGTTCGTGCTGCCGATGACGCGCGCCGACATCGCCGACTTCCTCGGCCTGACCATCGAGACCGTAAGTCGCACCTTCACCAAATTGCGCGGGGACGGAATGATTGATCTTGCACAAAGCGTGCTCGTCACGATCGTTGATTATGACGGTCTGAAAGCGCTGGCCGACGGTCGGAACAATTGAGCGTCGATCCAGGAAATTCAGGGATTGTCGATGTGCGGTATGCTCGTGAGGAGAGGGAACGTGCAATCGGGTGATGCAATTTCCGCACTATCAGAGGTGGGAATGGCGCGACCGCCCATGCACTATCAGGTCGGCATAGCAGTTCTGGATACACCCCGGCTGGCGATAGCTACGGCCGAAGAGCTTCTCGATATCGGTCTGAAGCTGGATCAGGTGTGCCTCGTGGCGGTGCGTCGTGTCTTGGTCGCCTGCGCCAGGCTGGCGGCATCTTTCGCTGGGGGGCACGAGCGGTTGACCGAATTGCTGGGGGACGCTCGTCGATGGGCAGCGCCGGCTCCTGACGACGCGACCGACTGTGAGATCGTCGCCACCCAGCAGCAGTTGTTCCAGGCCTTCCTGCGCTCACAGCTGACCGAAGCGGGCTCGATCGTGAGGTCGCAAGCTCGACGTCAGCGATGGGACGTCGAATGCGCGATCCGAAACGGGGCGAGTGCCATCGTCACGCACCCTTGCGACACCCGCCAGCACTTGGTGGCGACCCGCATCCTGCTGGCCAACAGCACGCACAATGTCACGACCTACGACCTGCCACCGGTCGAAGCGACCGCTCGGCGCGCACTTCTCGTCGCGAGCCGAGCGTGCTAGCGGACATTACTTCTCCTGCCTCGTTCCTATGCAATATCGCCCCACTCGAGTCCCCGGGCGAACCATCCGTTCAGCGATCGGATGGCACAGACCCGGGGTCTTACCAGGGCGGAATGGGCGCAACGGCGATGGCCGACTTCGATGCTGTAAAGCCTGTGCTCGACACATTCGGGTCAAGACCCCGCCTCTCGGCTTTCGCCTCGGCCGGGGAAGCAGAAGTTTTGTGCGAACGCTCCGTTCACAGCAGGACGCGGTTCAAGCCTTGTCCAGGAAGCTGTCGATGAGCTTCTTCTGGCCGGCGTTGTCGAAGTCGACGGTGATCTTGTTGCCGTCGACCTGGGAGACGAGGCCATGGCCGAATTTCTCGTGGAATACGCGGTCGCCGAGTTTGAATTCGGAGACCTGGCGTGTCGAGGACGCCACAACCTGTCCTTCGATCAGCATTGGCCCCCGCGCGGGCTTCTTGGCATGCGCCTTGTCGGGCCACTTCTTCTGCGGCGCGGCGCTGTCGTAACCGCCGCCATAGCTGCTGGTGCTCCTTGGCGGCGTATTCTGCGACTGGCTCTGAGCGCGTTGCCAACCCGGCGTCTGATAGCCCGCCTGGAACTTCGGCGTGTCGAACCGGCTTTGCCCATAGCCGCCGCTGCCACCGCCAGCGAAGCCCTTGTAAGCGCCGGAGAACGGTCCCTTGGCTTCGACGACCTCGACATCGCCTTCGGGCAGTTCGTCGACGAAGCGCGAAGGCGTGGCGGCCTGGAACAATCCGCGCGTACGGCGGTTCTCGGTGAACGAGATGAAGGCGCGCTTTCTGGCGCGCGTGATGCCGACGTAGGCGAGGCGGCGCTCCTCCTCGAGGCCCTTTACGCCGCTCTCGTCGAGGCTGCGTTGATGCGGGAACAGGCCCTCCTCCCAGCCGGGGAGAAAGACGGTGTCGAACTCCAGCCCCTTCGCGGCATGCAGCGTCATCAACGTGACGCGGTCGCCGTCGTTGGCGTTGTCGGCGTCCATCACTAGCGTGACGTGCTCGAGAAAGCCTTCGAGCGTGTCGAAGTCGTGCATGAAGCGCACGAGTTCCTTCAGGTTCTCCAGCCGCGAGTGGGCTTGCGGGCTCTTGTCGGCCTGCAGCATCGCGGTGTAGCCGGACTCGTCGAGGATCAGTTCGGCGAGGTCGGTGTGCTTCATGCTGCCGACATTGCTCCGCCAGCGTTCGATAGAGCGCAGCAGATCGCTCAGCGACTTACGCGTCTTCGGCGTGAGTTCGGCGGCCTGTACCATGTCGGCAGCGGCCATCGCCAGCGGCACGCCGCGATCTCGCGACATGGCGATGATGCGGTTGACCGTCGTGTCGCCGATGCCGCGCTTGGGCACGTTGATGATGCGCTCGAACTTGAGGTCGTGCGTGGGATTGTGGACGATTTCCAGATAGGCTATCGCGTCCTTGATCTCGGCGCGCTCGTAGAAGCGCGGGCCGCCGATCACGCGATAGGGCATGCCGAGCGTGATGAAGCGGTCTTCGAAGGCGCGCATCTGGAACGAGGCGCGGACCAGCACAGCCATCTGATTGAGGTTGTGGCCGGCCTTGCGGAACTTCTCGATGTCCTCACCGACGACCCGGGCTTCCTCGGTGTCGTCCCAGACGCCGGTCACGACGACCTTCTCGCCCTTGGCGCCGTCGGTGAACAGCGTCTTGCCGAGGCGGCCCTGGTTCTTGGCGATAACGTGCGAGGCGGCGGCCAGAATGTGACCGGTGGAGCGGTAGTTGCGTTCCAGGCGGATCGTGGTCGCGCCGGGGAAATCCTGGTCGAAACGCAGGATGTTCTCGACCTCCGCGCCGCGCCAGCCGTAGATCGACTGGTCGTCGTCGCCGACGCAGCAGATATTGGGCGGCGCGCTTCTCCCCCCTCCCGCTTGTGGGGACGGGAGGGAGTTGGGAGGCTCGTCGGCATATGCGCCGAGCACTTCGTCCTCGCACACCCAGGTCGAGGTGAGTTCCCCGCCGCCGCCTGTTGCTGGCCGCTCCGCCGCGAGCGCGGAGTGGGACACCTCTCCTACGACCGGGGAGGAGACAATTGGCGTCGTGCCGTCGTGCCCGAGCGCCAGCAGCTTGAGCCACTGATACTGGACGGTGTTGGTGTCCTGGTACTCGTCGACCAGCATATAGCGGAAGCGCGAGCGGTAGTCGGCCAGGATGTCGGGGCGCTCGCGGAACAGGCGCACGCATTCGAGCAGGAGGTCGCCGAAGTCGCAGGCGTTGAGGTCCTTCAGGCGCTTCTGATATTCGCCATAGATCTGCGCGCCCTTGCCGTTGGCGTAGGCATAGGATTCACCGGCCGGGACCATGTCCGGCGTCTGGCCACGGTTCTTCCAGCCGTCGATCAGGCTGGCCATCTGGCGGGCAGGCCAGCGGTCTTTGTCGATACCGGCGACGTCGATAACCTGCTTGATGAGGCGCAACTGGTCGTCCATGTCGAGGATCGTGAAACCGGACTTGAGGCCTGCGACCTCGGCATGGCGGCGGAGTATCTTCACGCCGATCGAATGGAACGTGCCGAGCCAGGGCATACCCTCGATCTCGCCGCCGACCAGTTTGCCGATGCGCTCCTTCATCTCGCGCGCGGCTTTGTTGGTGAAGGTCACGGCGAGGATCTGGCTGCCCCGGGCGCGACCGGTCGCTAGAATGTGGGCGATGCGGGTGGTCAGCACGCGCGTCTTACCGGTGCCGGCGCCAGCGAGGACGAGCAGTGGACCGTCCAACGTTTCGACCGCTTGGCGCTGCTCGGGGTTTAGGCCTTCGAGATACGGTACGGCGCGCACGGCGCTCGCGCGGGCCCGCTGGGAGATCGAGCCGGTCTGCGGCGGCGGCGCAGGCGTCACGGATCTCGATTGCGCCGACGATGCGCCTGGACCGGCCGACGGTTGAACGGAAACTGACGTCCCCCAGGGATCGTCGCCGATATGCTCGGCGGCGCCGGAAGGCGGGTTGCGTTTCGTCTGGGCCATGGTGCCAGCTCTCTCTCACGAAAAACAATCAGACCGCTGCCATCCGGAAAAGGGCCGGAGCGCACCTGACGGCAGCGTTGTCAGCGCCTATGGTTCGGGTCGGCCGACGCTCTGCCGGACAAAGCCATTGATTCATGACTTATATCGGGCGCTCGTAGCACGGTGGAAGGCACTGTGGTTCGTCAGCGGCAGTCGTGCACAGGTTTGCGGCGCCCGATATTCCAGCTGGGGAAACCAGCCGGCGATGGCGTCTCGAGGCCATCCCATTTCACGCTCGCTTGTGCCATATAGATATCGTAGTTCCGGAGCACTGCGACAACAGGAGGCCGTCCGCGTGACGACGCATACGCGGCGGCGCGCCCTGCACGGGCCGGGTCCACACTCGGCCGTGTGCGGAATTGGTGCTGCTTCACAGAGTGTTGGTTCCAAACGGGGGGCTTCGCGATGGATTCTGCCAGCGCAGGTCTCGCTGATATCGACACTGGCGGGTCTGCCGGTGCATGGAGTGCCAAGGCATGAACAGTCTGCTCCTGTGGATCGGCGGGCTGCTGGTCGCGATCTTGGGTCTGCTGTTCGCCGCCCCCTACGTGATCGACTGGAACGCCTATCGCGGTGTCTTCGAAGAAGAGGCGACGCGCATCCTGGGCCGGGACGTTCGCGTCGGCGGCAAGGTCAACCTGCGGCTGCTGCCGTCCCCCTACGTACGCTTCGAGAAGGTGCGCATCTCGGACGCGGGTGCAGCACTCGGTGAGCCGTTCTTCCGGACGGAAGCCTTCACGCTATGGCTGTCGCCGACGCCCTTGCTGAGGGGGGCGATCGAAGCCAGCGAAGTCGAATTCGAACGTCCCGTTCTGCGGCTCGCGGTAGACCAGGAGGGGCGCGGCAACTGGCAGGCGTTCAAGATCGCGCCGGGCTCTCTGCCGTTCATGCCGAGCGACGTCATTCTGCAACAGGTCCGCATCCGGGACGGCATCGTGTCGTTACGAACGCCGGGCGTCGCAGAGCCGCTCGCGCTGTCGGGGATCGACGGAGAGTTGGCCGCATCGTCCCTCGACGGGCCCTACAGGTTTCGCGGCTTGGTCGATTGGCAGGGTTCGCGTCGGGAAGTGCGGATCGCGACGTCGCAGCGCGAGGCCGACGGAAAACTGCGCTACAAGGCCAGTGTGCGCTCGCCGGACAACGGCAACGTCTTTGCCGTCGACGGATTGCTGTCCGAATTGTCTCCGCGCGCGCGCAATACCGGAACGCTGACCGCCAAGCTACCACTTGCCACGGTGTTCGGTGGTCTGATGCCGCGCGATGCGAAGGCACGGCCGCAGCGCGGGGCGGACGCGATCGATCTGACCGCCAATATGGAAAGCGATCTGGAGGGCGCGAGGCTCTCCGACCTCGCGTTCGCCTTCGAGCAGGACGGCAAGCCCCAACTCGTCAACGGCGAGTTGGTCGCCAATTGGCGAAGTGGACTTCGAGTTGAGACGCGGCTCGCATCGCGCTGGCTCGATCTCGACCAGATCGTCGGGGCGGAGACGGCGCGTAAGCCACAACCGATGGAAACCGTGCGGCGGCTCATTGGGCAGGCGAGCCTGCTCCTGCCGCGAGATGGCACGTCGCTCGTCACGTTCGACGTCGATCAGGTCAACCTGGGCGGCGATGCGCTGAGCGGCGTAAAGCTCGCGCTGGCACGGGCGGGCGGGCTGACCAGCATCGGCGAATTCCGCGCAGCCCTTCCGGGCGGCGCACGCGGCGAACTGCGCGGCACGCTAGGCTCGTCGGCCAATACCTCGGCCAATACCTCGGGTGGCGGTCCGGCTAGTCAGCCCTCGGCGATCGCGTCGGGCGAGCCTGTGTCGGATACGTTCGAGGGCGAGATGGTTCTGCGCGGCTCCGGCTATCAGCGCTTCTCTGCCTGGGCGGGCGCGGACGGTCTGTTCGCGCCATCTGTCGACAAGGATCCGCAGGGCCGCCCCGATACGCCGTTCTCGATCTCGTCCCGGCTGCGCTTGGAACCCGACAGGGTGGCACTTTCGAATGCCCAGATCGAGATCGGTGGCAGTCAGATGCTGGCGTCGGTGGATTGGCGCTGGGGATCTTCGCCGAGGCTCGACATCAGCGCCGAGGGGCAGAAGATCGACATCGCGCCGATCGCCCCGGGAAGCCTCGATTTCACATCGGCGACGAGTGCCGCTGTGGGATCGGCCAATCCGCCACCGCGGTTCGCGGAAACCGGCTCGGTTCCGCTGACGCGCATCGCCGAGCGCGTCGCGGCCGTCGAAAGGGCGGTGGGCAGCCTTCGTTTGAAGCTCAAGGCACAAGAGCTGTCCGACGGTCAGACGACACTCCGGGACACAGACGCGGATCTGGCGGTTACAGCCAACACGTTGGCTCTGACCCATGCCGCCGCGACGGCGCCCTCGGGTGCGCGTGTCGAAATGCAGGGCGAGATTTCGGGATTGCGGACGAAGCCGGTGGGTACTCTTCGCGGTTGGGCCTCGGCCGCCGGACGCGACGCGTTGTCGTCGTTGATCGATGCGCTGCCGCCCGGAGCGCGCGGTGTGACACGACCCATGCTGGGAGACACGGCGAGGACCGACCTGGGCTTCACGCTGGTGCTCGGGGGAGCACTGCCTGATCTGGTCACTCTCAACGCCAGCGGAACGATCGACGGCTCGCGCGCTGTGATGGCACTGAAGCTCGACGGCGGGCTCGCTTTATGGCGCGAGGCGCCCTTCAGCATGTCGCTGGACATCGACGGGGCGGAAGCGGCCCGACCGGCGCGGCTCCTGGCCGGACGAAATCCCGGCGATGCGGCATCGGTGGCCGGTCCGGAGGGCGTGACGCTACGGATGCGTGCAGTCGGTAGCAACGTGCGGTCGATCATCACGACGGCGCGGATCGAGGCACAAGGCGGCGCGAGCGCCGAGTACGACGGCGGCGCGTCTTTGAACGGCGACGGTGCTCTCGAACTCGGCGGTTCGATCCGGTTCGCAGCGCCGGCAGCGGGCGATCTGCTCGTGCTCGCGGGCGTATCCCGACGACTGCCGGGAAGCGGCAACAACATCGACGGCAGCGTCGACATCGTGCGCAAGTCGGGCGCGACTACCTTCTCCGCACGTGGTCTCGAGATCGGAGGAAGCCGCGTCGCAGGCCAGATCGTCGTGACACGGCGGGGCGAGCGCACGCGACTGGACGGCCAGCTCACGGCGGACCGGCTTTCGATCGCCGGGCTGATGGGGATGATGCTCGACGGGAATGCCAAGCCGCCGATCGAGGCGAGCGCTGCAGACGCGGCCTCTCCTTGGCCCGACACCGGCTTCGCGCCGGGTCTCGTCGGAAACATCGAAGGTCAGGTGACGATCACTTCACCTTGGGCCATGCTGACGCCGGAACTCGGCCTGACCCAGGCCGAGGCTCGGCTCGCATTCGGGCCGGGAAGGATCGAGTTACAGGGCCTCACCGGCGCTGCTTTGGGCGGGCGATTCACAGCGCGCGGCACCATCGAGGCAGCACAAGCCGGCGCCGGCGTGTCGCTGGAAACGCGGATGACCGGCGCGCAACTCGCACAACTTGCGCCCGGCGGTGGCAACGCGTTGGCGGCGAGCGGCGAGGCGAACACGGTGCTGTCGATCACCTCGCGAGGGCTCACGCCTCGGGCGATCATGGCCACGGCTGTCGGGCGCGGCGAAATCGAAATTAGGAACGGCCGCATACCCGGCATCGCAGCCGAGATCGTCGACAAGGCAGCGATTGCGGCCATCGAGGGCGGCGAGGCGATCGAGCGGGCACAACTCGAACGGATGATCCTGTCGGAACGCCCGCGCAGCCAGTCGCAGATCGGCAATGTGAAGCTGCCCGTGGAGATCGCGGACGGCGCCGTGAAAATCGGGACGCTGGAGATCAATCATTCCGATGGGAGCTTGCGCAATTCGACGACGATCGATCTCGCTCAGCTCCGGGCCGATAGCGAGTGGCAGATCGTCTCTCGCCGGCAGTTACCCGGCGCTGGTCGAAGTGCTGGGGCCAAGCGCGAGCCACTGCCACCGCTCGTACTTGTGTGGACGGGACCGTTGGGCACGATCGCGCGCGGCGAGCCACGGCTGTCGGTCGAACGGCTGGAGCGCGAGCTGTCGCTCCGCAAGATGGAGCGCGACGCGGAGCGTCTGGAAGAGCTTCGGCGCCAGGACGAGGAGCGCGTTCGGCTCGAACAGGAGCGGCAACGGCGTCTGGAGGCCCCTGCCGTGGATGGCGTGCCGCCCTCAGCCGGGGCGGGGACGGGACCCGAAAGCGGCCCACCCGCTGGTCCAGGTAGCGCGCCCGTCATCCAGGCACCGTTTCCGGTTCCGAAGAACGCGGGACCGCAACCGGCCACCCCGCCCCAACGAAGCGGCGAAGCGGAAACGGCCGTGCCGCGCGTCGTGCGTCCGCCGACGGCGAGCGTACGCCAGCGCGAGCAGCAGAAGTCATTACAGGACTTGCTGATGGGCCAGCAGCCCTGACGGGATCAAGATCCGGCGGCGAGAGCTTTCCGCCGGAAGTAGTCGAGCACCCAGACGCGGACCGCGCCCGATAAGCCCGCGTCGCCGCGCTGACGATCGATGCGGCCCACCAGCACGGCCAGAGACACGCCCTCGGCAGTTGCTGCGTCGCGCAGTGCATCCCAGAAGGCCGCTTCCAGCGATATCGACGTCCGGTGGCCAGTCAGCGTGAAGGAGCGCTTCACGGGGCGGGTCGCAGCCAGGGGCCGCGCCGGTGGAGCCGGTATGGGAGTATTCGCGGCCATGTCAGGTTTCGCCATTGCTATCGCCGGGCTCGCGCTTGGCGCCGTCGAGTTCGCGACGAATACGCGCCTTGTCGACCGCCTCGCGTTCGCGATCGGCCTTGCTGCGACCATGGAGAACGCGGTTCTCGGCTGCGCGACGATCCTTTTCGGCACGATCCTTCACCTTGCGTGCCTTGCGCAGGTTGACGATCTCGGCGCTCATAGCAGACTCTCCCCTCTCGAGCGGCCATTTGGGAAATGCCCGTTGCCGCGAGGCTTGTGGCGGGCGATACCCTCATGACGTGGCCGCGTCAAATCGGCTACGTTGGGACGGCAAATTCTATGAATTCGGTGAAGAATTCGGCAGGAGGAACGCGATGGCCGAGCTGACGGTCGAGGCGTACCGTAAACTCGTTTATACCAAGGCCTGGCAGGCATGGCGCGACCCGGAGATTCCCGAATGGATCGATCCGGTCGGCGCTATCCTCGACAAACACCTGGGTACGCCGGTCGAGAAGAAGACCGCTGTGATCGTGGACGGCGAGCGTGTGAGCTACGGAGAGCTGTCCGTCATGGCGCGACAGGTGCAGGCGGGCCTCGCCGGCATCGGCGTCGAGCCCGAGCATCGCATTCTGTTCTTCGCTACCGATAGCCTCGAGTACGTGGCTATGTGGTTCGGAGGCCTGCGCACGGGGGCGATCCCGGCCGTCGTGTCCGACCTCTACAAGACCTCGGACTTACTCTACTTCATCACCGATACCGCCTGCCGTTTCCTCTATATAGACGCCGAGCAGGTGGGGAAGCTGAAGGAAATCGGTCCGAAACTGCCGTCCTCGCTCAGAACCATCATCGTGCGGGGGGATACCGACCTCGGCGAGCTCGCCGATGCGACACGGCGCAACGTGGTGCCGTTCGCCGCGATCCGCGCCACGGCGGCCTCGACGATCCCTTCGCATCTCCGGCACTCCAACGATATCACGTACATGTTCTACTCCGGCGGTACGACCGGCACGGCCAAGGGGATCACGCATCTGGCGTACGACTTCGTGATCGTTCCCGCGCGCCACGGCGCGATGTGGGAGTACACGGCCGACGACGTCGTCTATGCGACCTCGAAGAAGTACTTTACGCATGGCGTATGGCCGGGATTGTTCATCCCGCTTTCGCACGGCGCGACCGCGGTCATCACGCGCGATCCGCCGCGGCCCGACGTGGTACTCGATGCACTCGGCCGCTATGGGGTTACGAAGTGGGTGACGGTTCCCACGGTCATCAAGAACGTGCTCGAAGTTCTGAGATGCATGAACGAGCCGCCGAAGTTTCCAGCGCTTACGTTCGCAGTCTCGGCATCGGAAAAAATTCCCCCGCAGGTGTTCCAGGAGTTCTTCGAGCGGTTCGGCATCGAGATGCACGACTCGATCGGGTCGTCGGAGATCGCCTACGAGTGGATCGTCAACAGTCCCTCCGATTTCCGGCGCGGCAGCCTGGGACGGCCGGTCTTCGGCTGCGAGGTGAAGCTCGTCGACGACGACGGTGCGGAGATCCGGACACCCAACCGCGCGGGCGAATGCTGCATCAAGTCGCCGACGTCGTGCTTTTTCTATTGGCGCAAGTACGCGAAGTCGCGCGAGACGTTCGTGGGAGATTGGGCGCGGACCGGTGATAGTCTGTACTTCGACGAGGACGGCTATTTCTGGTTCTCGAGCCGCAACAACGATGTGTTCAAAGTGAGCGGCCTCTGGGTGTCGCCGACCGACATCGAAAGTGCGCTGAACGATCATCCGGCCGTGCTCGAGTCGGCCGTCATCGGCTACACCGACACCGATGGGCTCACGAAGCCGAAAGCGTTCGTGGTTCTGCGCGCCGGTCAAAGGGCAGGGCCAGAACTCGTCGATGCTCTGAAGGCCCAGGTGCGGCCGCTCGGCGGTTACAAGGTACCGAACGCTATCGAAGTTCTGGCAGAGTTGCCGCGCACGACATTGATGAAGATCGACCGAAAGGCGCTGCGCGGGTGAACGGAAAGGCTGCCAGTTTCGGACAAGCGCGCTGGCGGCGGGATGCGGCCATAGCGACGATCGCGGCTGCGATGGGACTGCTCGCTGTCGGCGTCGTGTTGGTCCTCCGGCAAGATCCCCTCAAGGAACCGCTCGCGCTCGATCCCGCAAGCGGGTGGACGGAGATCGCCTGGCCGCTGTCGCCGACGCCATGGTGGCCGAGCAAAGCGTTCGTGTGCAAGGAGACCGCGTGCGGCGGTGAGATGACGCTTTATCTCAGGGTCAAGGTCGGCTTCTGCAATTGCGCCGAAGGAATCGCCGACGACGCCGAATTGGAGAGGATCGGTGACTTCGCGGATCTCAGCCGGCGGCAAGAACCTCTCGCCGATGGCAAGGCGATCGTTCTCGCCGGTCTCCGGGGCCGCAGCCGGCCGTATCGGCTTCAGGTGTTGGGCACATCGGGTCGCAGCGTCGGTAGTGTCGTAACGGGTCTCAACAGCGGGTGCGACGCGGTCGTCGCGACCGGCGTCAGGCAACTGGATGGCCGCGAGGATACCGCCACTGCAGCAGCCGCGATCAGCGGTTTCCTCGAGAGCGCATCGGTCCGCCGATGGACGAGGAACGCGCTGGGACTGTGATGGCAGCCGTCCGCCACGGCCCCGCAGGTTCGATCAGCGCCGAGGCTCGATCGTGAACCCCAGCGTCGTCGCGATCGCCGCCATTTCGCGGAGCTTGCCTACGGCCTTACGCTTATCCGGCGGCTTCCCGGATGCGAGCAGCTCAGCGATCTCCGAAAGAAGACGTTGAATCTCTCCCAACTCGTTCATCGAAGCCTCTTTCGGTTCGCAGCGTCTCGATCGATCTGCCGCGTCGGCTGTAGGGCGCCGCCAAGCTCGATGCCCTCGGTGCCGACAGCTCCCCGCGAGGATCGTCGATCACTGGGACGCGTGTACCGCCAGCTGGCTCTCACGTGCGATCCGCTCGAAAACCTCCGCGGCGTTCTTGATCTGGTACTGCAGGTCGCTACCCGCTGCTGGAAGAAGTCGTGTGATCTTGTAGGTACCGGACGGAATCGACACCTGCAGCTTGTCTGGAAGGAACTCGACAAGCTGTCCGATCCTGAATTTATGACGCGCCATGTGTCCTCGTTACAGTTGCCGGTGTGCCGCTCAACGGGCCTTCTTCCCAGTCTTCCCCTTCGCTCCGCTGCCGGAACCCACTTGCGCGAAAGGTGACGCTGTCGTCGCCGCCGCCTTGGGCTTATCGGCCTTCGGCTTGCGCTTCTCGCGATTGCTTCTCGTTTGCCCCTTGGCCATCCGCTTTCCTTTTTTTCGAATGCATTGTGCGTCGTGGTGACGAGTTGTGTCGTGGTGACGAGGTCACTGTTCACGTGGCGCCGGAGGCCGGGGCGCCGCGCCGTTCATCGGGCTGGCGCATCGGGTCGATTTTCTAGATGGAGTCGAGACGGCGATGGCTACCGAGGGCATCCGCGGACCTGACGCGACGCCAAGTTAACGCAGCATCGATCCGGCCATACTGATCTGAGTTAGCTACCGGTCGAATACTTTCTGGTCATCTCGTACCCTTTAGCACGGCGCTCGCACGCGTCGATTTAATTCGCAACCACCAGATGGGCGTCGATCAAATGCGAGATCTCGAGGGTTTCAGCTCAAACGCGGCAGGCCATGCAGCGCTCGCCGTTTGCGAGTCCATGCTGCTGGCCCTGGTCGATCTCAAATTGCTGACGGCGTTGGATGTGGTCGGCGCGCTCGAAGACGCAGCCGCCGTTCATCGGGGCACGACGGGCAAGCCCGCGACCGACGCACTTCATCGCGAAGTTGTCGTTGTGATCGAACGCATCATCCGTGCCGCGCGATCGGGTTTGCCTCTTTGAACGTTTCGGCTGGCCATCCATCGCAAATGTGTCGCGCATAATTGATAAGCGTTCTCCAAGACCGACGCCGAGCGTCTCACGGTCGACGCAAAATCAGGATCAGCCGAACGATGCGCCTATCGAAGATCGCGTACTATCTGGATTTCTATCTCTGCCTTGCGCTCATCGCAAAACTCTCATGGCTGGCGGGTGCATCGGGCGCATGGGTCGATCGCGGGTATTGGCTCTGCTTTCTCGGCGTCGGCGCGGCAGCATGGACGTTCATTGAGTATGCGATCCACAAATGGGTCTATCATCACACCCCCTATTTCAGTGATCTTCACGGCGCCCATCACGATGCACCAGACGCTTTCGTGGGTGCCCCGCCGATCGTCGGAATAGTGTTGATTTTCGCGATCTTCTACGCGCCACTCGTCATCATGAGTCCGATTGCGGCGGGTGGACTGACGGCCGGTGTGTTGGCCGGCTACGTCTGTTACATGGCCGTGCACCACGCCGCACATTACTGGAAGCCGTCTCCCGCATCTCCGCTCTATGCGCTGTGCCGTCATCATGCGATGCACCACTACCGCTCCGATGAAGGCAACTTCGGCATCACGACCTCGTTCTGGGACCATGTTTTCGGGACAGTCATCCCTGCCCGGTACAGAGCCGATACGCAGATCAATTGACGAGGGTTACGGTCAAGAGCGGTGCGGCCGCTCGCCGGTCGTGGCGGAGCTGCGCGCGCTTTCAAGCCGACTGTTGGCGCGGAAGCGGGTAGTCGGGGCTATCGTAGAGCTCGCGGATTTCCGCGGCGGAGAAGCGCACCTCCTCCACCTCGAGAACGGTCGCTGACAGTTTGTCCGCGCTCTGCTGCTCGATGGCATATCTGACCGCTTCCGCACCGGACGAAAACCTCCGATATGACAGCGGCGCTCCTTTGCCGTAGCCGCGGCGGCCGACGTATACTTCTGCGGGCTCATCGAAATCGAAATGTTCCATACCCTCTATATGGCGTCTCCGGGGGCGGATTGCACCCCCACGCTCTCTGGCAGCCAATGTTGGCGTGTTCGCTGGGGGATGTCCCTGTATAATGGCGTCAGCGAAGTCGGAGATAGTCGGGGCAGGCATGACGACAGGCAAAGTGATAATCGTCGGCGGCGGACAGGCGGGGGTACAGGCCGCAGTGACGCTGCGCGAGATGGGCCATGCCGGGACGATCCGCCTCTTCTGCGCGGAAGGCTATCTGCCCTATCAGCGACCGCCGCTGTCAAAGACCTACCTCAAGGAGGACAGCCCGCCTGAAAAGATGTACCTGAGGCCAGACAGGTTCTTTTCGGAAAAGCACATCGATTGCCACACCGGCGCAAAGGTCACGGCGATCGACCGGGCGGCGCATTGCGTGACGACCGAGAAGGGCGATCGGTTCGCTTATGATCATCTCGTGCTCGCAACGGGCGTCATCAACCGGCGTCTGCCGGCGTCCGGCTCCGATCTCGACGGCGTCGTCATGCTGCGCGGTCTCGATGACGCGCACCACATGCGGCCCCGCATGCGCACGGCGCGGCACATCTTGATCATCGGTGGCGGCGTGATCGGGCTCGAGGTCGCGGCGCTGTCGCGCAGTCTCGGCATCGAGGCCGAAGTCGTCGAGTTAGGCGAACGGCTCGCGGGGCGCATCGGCAGCGTTGAGCTGTCCGACTACTTTCTCCGGCATCATCGGGCGATCGGCGCTCGTATTCATCTGAAGACGGGCGTCAAGGAGATCGAGGGTCGCAACGGCAAGGTCGTCGCGGCGCATCTGGACACGGGCCAGCGCATCGAGACAGATCTAGTGCTCGTCTGCATCGGCGTGGTGCCCGATACGTCGCTCGCGGATGCGGCCGGGCTCGACGTGAAGGACGGAATTCTCGTGGACGAGCACGCGCAGACGTCCGATCCCGCGATCCTGGCTGCCGGCGACTGCACGCGCTTCAAGCCGGCGCACGGGACGCTCGCCAGCATCCGCCTCGAGAGCGTGCAGAACGCTATCGATCAGGCCAAGTGCGCGGCAGAGACGATCGTAGGCAAGCCGCGGCCCTACGCGGCTCTGCCATGGTTCTGGAGCGACCAGGGAACGCTGAAGCTTCAGATCGCGGGGCTGACGGCGGGGCACGACCGCACGATCGTCAAGACCGATCCGGTGAAAGATGCGGCAACGATCTATTGCTTCTTCGAGGGGCGGCTGATCGGGGTCGAGTGCGTCAATCGGCCGGCCGATTTCATGGCGGCGCGGCGTGTGCTGGGGGCCGGGAAAGTCGTGCGCATCGAGGACGTAGAAGCGGACAGCTTCGAGCTGAAGGCGTTCATGTGAGCGCAGTCACCTCCTACATGTCAGCTACTTGAGTTCGTCGTCGTCGAGCTTGCGGGCGGCTTCTACGGTCATCATCGGTACGCCGTCCTGGATCGGGAAAGCGAGGCGGGCGACGCGGCTGATGAGTTCCTTGCGGCGGGCGTCATAATCGAGCGACGTCTTGGTGAGCGGACAGACCAACAATTCGAGCAGCCGCGGGTCCGGGCCGAACTCGGCGTCCATCTGGCTGCTCTCTTCGCCTTGCATCGAACTCTCCGCGTTTGTTGCCACGTCCAACTATTGCAGAGTTCCCCCGCCGCCGGCGGAGTCGCCCGCGGCGATCGCCATCTCGGCGAGCGCTATGAGGACGAACGCGCGGTCCTTCAACGTGCGCGCCTCCAATAACGCTTGCTTCTCCTCTGGCCCGAACGGGCTCATCGAGGCGAGGCCGTTGACCAGGGGTTCGAGCGGCGCGCGTGCGACCGCGGTCCAGTCGGCGTCGAGCTTGCGCATGGCAAGATACGATTTCAGCACGCGCATGAGTTCGGCACGGTCCACTTCCTCGACCGTCGTGTCCTGTTCGAAATCGCACGAAAACTCGCCGAACTCCGGCAACACGACGCGATATGGCTCCTCGGTCATTTCCTCCCGCAGCACGGAGAAGCGCGCGATGCCGGTCAGCGCAATACGCAAGCGGCCGTCGGGCAGCTCCTGATACGTCGTGATGCGACCGGCACAGCCGATACGCTTCAAGCCGATCTCCTTGCCACCGGGGCTTTCGCCGAGCGAGCCCGCCTCTCCCGGCTGGATGATGCCGATGATGCGGTGGTGAACGAGAGCGTCGTCCACCATCGCGAGATAGCGGGGCTCGAATACGTTGAGCGGCAGTTCCGAGCGCGGCAGCAGGATCGCGCCGCGCAGGGGAAACACCGGGATGCGGGACGGCAATTCTCCCGGCGAGCGATAACGTTCGATCAGCGCCACGTGTCGTTGCTCCTCCTCAGGCGTAGTAGCCGGGGCTGCGCTGCGACACTGGCCTTCCCCCGCGTTATCATTCGCTCACGAGAACATGAGCGAAGACAGGCGACGACGGCCGTCCATCGTAGCGGGGTCCTTGGGGCCCCAGGCCTCGAATAGTTGAACAAGCTGCTTGCGAGCGGCCTGCTCGTTCCAGTTGCGGTCGCGACGGAAACTCTCGAGAAGCTGGTCGAGTGCCTTTTCCTTGTCGCCACCAGCCGCGAGCGCCACAGCAAGGTCGATACGAGCCTGATGGTCGGCCGGATCGGCGGCGACCTTGCTTTCCAGACCCGACAAGTCGGCGGCGGGTCCGCCGGCATGCTTGGCGAGTTCGATGGCGGCCTTGACGCTGGTGACGGCAGAGGACGACTGCTTGTCCGGTGGGATCAGGCCCAGCGTCTGTTCTGCTCGGGCAACATCGCCGCTTTTCAAGTAGCAGCGTGCGAGCCCGGCCAGGGCTGCGACGTTCTGCTGGTCTTCCTGCAGAACCGAAGCGTAGATCTCGGCGGCACCCTGGAGATCACCGGCTTCGAGAATCTTTTCGGCCTCGGCGAGGGCTGCTTCCAGATCGGCAGCGCCATCATCGCCGATGATCTTGTCGATGAAGGCCTTGATCGTGCTTTCCGGCTGGAGGCCCATGAAGCCGTCGAGGGGGCGACCGTCCTTGAACGCATACACAGTCGGCAGAGACTGGATGCGCAGCTGGCCGGGGATAGACGGGTGCAAGTCGACGTTGAGCTTCACCAGCCGGACCTTGCCACCGTAGCTGCGCACCACCTTTTCCAGAACGGGCGCGAGCTGCTTGCAGGGGCCGCACCAATCGGCCCAGAAGTCGACGAGAACGACCGCCGTCTTCGACGCATCGATTACGTCCGCCTTGAAGGCTGCCGTCGTCGTCTCCTTGACGAGATCGGCGTCGCCACCTGCCGCGGGGGTCGCCCCGGGACGCTTGCCAAAGCCGAGTTCCATGTGTCGTCTCCTCGAGTAGGCGTGTCAGAAGGTAGCTGTGTCAGAAACCAAGGCCCGGAGCGAGCGGGCTGCGTGTGCCCCGGAAAGCGCCGGTCCGATCCGTTCAGTTTGCGAGCCGTCGCCGGGAACCCTCACTGCGGCTCACCCGGCTTCGGCTCGACGTAGTTTGGCGCCCCGGGCGCGTCTCGTCCTAGATATAGGACGCGCGGCTCGTGACCGCACGCGCGAATGAACCTCAAAAGGTCGTCGCGTGCAATGTTGGTTGTCGCGACGTTCTCGAGCGGGTGGCCATTGATCGTGTCGAAGGCCATCAGCGCTTCGTCCAGTATCACGGAAACGCTGCCGGCTTCATCGTTGATCAAGGCAAAAACAGTGACGGAGCCGGGGGATACTCCGAGAACCTCCCGCAATCGCTCGGCGCGACCGAAGGAAAAGCGGCCGGCTCCGGCGCGGCGGGAAAGAGCTTTGAGGTCGACTTCGGTGTGGGCGTGGGCCACGACCAGCCAGAGCTTGCCCTTTGGATCCTTCAGGAACAGGTTCTTGGTATGGCCGCCGGGAATCAGCCGATCGATTTCGGCCGACTCGGCGACGGTGAACACCGCCGGATGGTCGACCGTCGTCGCCGGAATTTTCAATTGTTCCAGTATGTTGATCAGATCCGCGCGGGTCTTCATCGCAATCGCCGACGGTTGGTCCGCTCGAACTCTCGGGCCGGTCTCTACGAGCTGCCATCTGCCAGCTAGCCGCTCGCAGTGCAATAAGATATCAATGCTCGACGCGATCCGAGGACTTGCACATGAGCCGCGCCCCGCAGACATCGGCCTTCCCGGCCACAGACCACAACCACGGGTCGTGTGAGGCGGCGCTGCTCGATAGGGCCGCCCGGCTTTTCGAGGCCAAGGGGATGAAGCTGACGGAACTCCGCCGGCGGGTGCTGGACGAGATCGCGGCCTCGCATCAGGCTCTCGGGGCCTACGAGATACTGGAGCGGCTCTCGGCCAAGGGCTCGCGGTTGGCTCCGATCTCCGTCTATCGTGCCATCGAGGCACTGCACGGCGCGGGCCTCGTCCACCGGCTGGAAAGCCGCAACGCCTTCTTCGCTTGTCATGCTCACCACGATCCAATGCGCGACCAGGTGTTTCTGGCTTGCGAGCAATGTGGGCGCGTGGCGGAGTTTCCAGGAGAGCAGGTATTTTCGGCGCTCCACGCATTGGTCGAAAAAGCGCAGTTCCAGGTGCGCCGCACGGTCACGGAAGTGAGCGGTACTTGCGCGTCCTGTCAGGCGCCCGCCTGAGATGACGGAGGCCAACGGCCAACACGGCCATCGACATTCCCCGCACAAGCCCGCGCACCCCCCCGACGAGCCACCGCACGCACACGACAGCCCCGGCCCCGACAAAGCCAAAGCCCATGTCCACGGCGTCGCACCGCTGGGACCCGCGGCCTCGGATGCGCTCGTCAGCGCGCGCGGGCTGACCGTCGAACGCGACGGTCGGGTGCTGCTCGAGAACGTCGATCTCGATATCGGCCCCAACGAGATCGTCACGGTGATCGGCCCCAACGGCGCGGGCAAGAGCACTCTGGTGCGCGCGCTGCTCGGCCTCATCGCGACGACGCGCGGTACGGTGCGGCGTCGCGCCGGTCTCGTCGTCGGGTATGCGCCACAGCGGTTCGACGTCGACCGTGCCATGCCGATGACGGTTGAGCGTTTCCTGCGCCTCGGCGCGGAGGCGGATGACGCCCGGATAGGCTCGGCTCTTCGTGAAGTCGGGGCATCACGTGTCGCGGGCCAGCAGATCGCGAGCCTTTCGGGTGGCGAATTACAGCGGGTGATCCTGGCTCGCGCATTGCTGCGCGATCCGCACCTGCTGGTGCTCGACGAGCCGGTGCGCGGCGTCGACTATGCGGGCGAGGCAGAATTGTACGAACTGATCGGCAACCTGCGGGACGCGCACAAGCTTGGTGTTCTCCTAGTGAGCCACGATCTGCACGTGGTGATGGCCAAGAGCGACCGCGTCGTGTGCATCAACCGGCATGTGTGCTGCTCGGGAATTCCGCACACCGTGGCGCGCGATCCCGAATATGTCCGGCTGTTCGGAGACGATGCAGCACGCGCATTCGCGGTCTATCACCACGAGCACGACCATCGGCACGATCTCAAGGGTGAAGCGGAGCCGGCTGCTCCTCATGGAGCGGCGCACCGTCCCCAGCCGCCCCAGCGGCGGGGCGAGTGAGGCTGGCGATGGAACCGTTTCTCATCCGCGCACTCGCCGCCGGTATCGGGCTTGCCGTGATCGCGGCACCACTGGGCTGCTTTCTGGTGTGGCAACGCATGGCGTTCTTCGGGGAGACCGTCGCGCAGGCGAGCTTGATCGGCGTCGCACTGGCACTGGCGCTCGACCTCGACGTGACGGCCACCGTGTTGATCGCGAGCATTGCCGTCGCTCTCTTGTTGCTGGCGCTCGGGCGGCAGAAGATCGTGCCGGTCGATACGCTGCTGAGCCTGCTCGCGCACGCCTCGCTCGCGATCGGTGTGCTGGCGACTGCCCTCGTCAAGGGCCGCTCGATCGACCTGATAAGCTTTCTGTTCGGCGATATCCTCGCGGTGACGCGCGACGACCTGCTGTGGATCGCGGTATGTGGCGTAGGCGTCCTGGCGACGCTGGCATGGCTGTGGCGACCGCTTTTGTCGATCGCCGTTCACGAGGAACTGGCGGCAGCGGAAGGCGTGGCGCGGGCCCGCGTGCAGGCTATCTTCGTGATCCTACTCGCGGTCGTGATCGCGATGGCGATGAAGATCGTCGGTGTTCTGCTGACGGTAGCATTCCTGATCATTCCGGCAGCCGCGGCGCGGCCTCTGTCGACCACGCCCGAAGGCATGGCGCGGCTTGCGGCAGGGCTCGGCGCTGCCGGCGTCGCGGGCGGGCTGGCACTGTCGATGGCCGCCGATACGCCGGGCGGTCCATCGATCGTCACGGTGCTCGCGCTGATCGCGGCGGCGACATTGACGTGGGCGTCGATGGTGAAGCGTTAGGGTGGTTTTCGCGCAGGCCGGCGTAGAGTGCGAGCGTCCACGACATCAGGACTTTCTTCCTTTCCCGAGCCCCCGACCTGCTGCCTCCCCGGCCGAGGCGGAGCCGAGAGCCGGGGCCTTGACCCGAGTGGGTTGGGCACTGTGACCGCTCCCCCACGCATAGCTCCCTATCCCACCGCCGCTTTACACCCAGCCGCCCCGTTGCTAGCGTCTTCCCACCTTCGAAGCGCGGCGCGACAATCGCGCGTCTTGCGCTCGAGAGGTGCCCCCCA
>LNFM01003809.1_pt1 | contig 29973 bp, 28 predicted proteins | sample 596031 | NCBI WGS metagenome assembly LNFM01 (sample SAMN04254537, study PRJNA301005) | activated carbon metagenome | isolation source: dual media filters at the Ann Arbor, Michigan drinking water treatment plant | place: USA: Ann Arbor
GAGCTTTGCATGGCGGTCTTTCCTGCCGGGCTGTCGGCATAGAAGGAATGTCGGGTAATCCCGGCGCCGCGTCCAATCAGGCTTGAGGCCTTGATTGATAATGAATGCTCATGAATGCACCACGCCAGCGGCCGCTAGCCGTGGGCCCGTTGCGGGCCTTCGAGGCGGTGGCGCGCCTGCTCAGCTTCCGTGCCGCGGGCGAAGAGCTGCACCTCACGCAGCCGGCCATCAGCCGCCAGATCCGCGCGCTGGAAGACGAACTCGGTGCGGTGCTCTTCCTGCGCGGCACGCGCCACGTCGAGCTCAGCGGCCCCGGCGCGCAGCTGCTGCGCAGCGTGGCGCCCCTGCTCACGCAGCTCGACGGCAGCGTGCGCCAGATCCGCAGCGCACAACGCCGCCAACCGGTAGGTGTCACGACCTTCGCCTCCTTCGCGTCGCTGTGGCTGCTGCCGCGGCTGGCCGGTTTCCAGAACCTGCACCCCGAGGCCGACATCCGCATCTCGGCCTACGACCAGCTGGCCGACCCCGACGACCCCGACATCGACCTCGCGCTGCGCTACAGCCTGGCCGCGCAGGCTCCGGCGGGCTCGACCCAGCTCTTCGGTGAGCTGCTCACGCCGGTGGCCAGCCCGGCGCTCCTGGAACGCCTGCCGCTGCGACACGCGGCCGACCTGGCCCGCCACACGCTGCTGGAAGAGGACGACGCACGGCCCAGCGCCGCCTACCTCAGCTGGCGACACTGGCTGCGCCTGCACGCCGAACCGGGGCTGGAACCGCGCGGCTGGGTCTACCTGAACTTCACCTACCAGCAGATCCAGGCCGCGCTGGCCGGCCAGGGCGTGGCGCTGGCCCGCGTGGCGCTGGTGCGAGAAGCCCTGGAACGGGGTGAACTGGTGGAACCCTTCGGCACCTGGGGCCGCGTGCGCTCGCCCTTCGCCTACTGGCTGGTGCGCTGGCCGGCGCGGCGTGAGCGACCGGCGCTGGCCGCCTTCGAGACCTGGCTCCTGGACGAAGCCGCGCGCACGCGCGCCGCGCTCGGCGATGAAGCCCTCACGGCAGGCACGCCCGCACGGCAGCCCTCAACATGAGGCGCGGCACCCGCTGCGCTAAATTCAAGACCATGTCCATCCTGCCCCGTCCCCTGCCCGGCCTGCGCCTTGCGTTGCGACTGGTTCTGCTGTGCACGCTGGCCGCGGCCACGACACTGCACGCCGCGCCCGGCGACGACACCGTGCTGCGCGCCCGCGAGGCGCTGACGAAGAAGGACGCCGCCGCGCTGGCCAGCGCGCGCATGACCGTCAACGAGGCCCGCCACCCGCTGGCGATGTGGGTCGAATACTGGGAGCTGGGCAACCGCCTGGCCACCGCCCAGCAGGCCGAGCTCGACGCCTTCTACGCGCGCTGGCCCGGCAGCTATGTCGAAGACCGCCTGCGCAACGACTGGCTGCTGGAACTGGGCAAGCGCCAGGACTGGGCCAACTTCCGCACGGAGTACCCGCGATTCCGCATGAACGACGACCGCGTCGTCACCTGCTACGCGCTGCTGACGCGCCACCTCGACGGGCAGGACGTGCGCGCACCGGCCCGCGCGGCCTGGCTGGCGCAGCGCGACGCCGACGAGGGCTGCTCGCTGATGGCGCGCACGCTGTTCGAGGCCGGCCGTTTCACCGAGGACGATGTCTGGCTCGAACTGCGCACATCGGTCGAGAACAACCGCCTGCGCGCCGCGCGCGACGCCGCGGCGCTGCTGGGCAAGGCGGCCGAGGCCCGCGTGGCCGAAGCCCTGGACCAGCCCGCACGCTACCTCGCCCGCACCAACGCCGGCCATGGCACGCACGGCCACGATCTGGTGCTGCTGGCGGTGATGCGCCTGGCCGCCGCCGACCCGGACCACACCGCCGCACTGCTGCAGTCACCCACCGCACACCGCCTGCCCGCGGCGCTGGAAGCCACGGCCTGGGCGCACGTGGCACGGCAGGCGGCGCTGAAGCACCTGCCGGGCGCGGCCGAGCATGCCCGCCACGCCTACCGACTGTGGGACCGCAGCCACCCGCCCGGCACGCAGCCCGGCTGGAGCGACGAGTTGCTGGCCTGGCACGTGCGCGCCGCGTTGCGCGAACCCGCGCGCGAGCCACGGCGCTGGCCGCTGATCGCCCGCGCCATCGAGGCCATGGCGCCAGCCGAACAGGCCCGGCCTGCCTGGGTCTACTGGCGGGCCCGCGCGCTGCAGGGGCAGGCGAGGCCAGGCGCCGAGGGCGACGCTGCCCGCGCGGCAGCGCAGATCGCGCTCGCCGGCATCGCGCAGCCGCTGGACTTCTACGGCCTGCTGGCTGCCGAAGAACTCGGCCAGCCCTTCAAGCTGCCTGCCGCCGTCGCGGCGCCGAGCCCGGCCGAGCGCGAAGCCGTGCGCGGCCAGCCCGGCCTGGCGCGTGCACTGCAGCTCATCACCCTGGGGCTGCGCAGCGAAGGTGTGCGCGAATGGAACTTCACGCTGCGCGGCATGCCCGAGCGTGAATTGCTGGCCGCCGCGCAATGGGCCTGCGAAAGCGCCGTGTGGGACCGCTGCATCAATACCAGCGAGCGCAGCCGCGCCGAGGTCGACATCACGCAGCGCTACCCGCTGGCCTTCCGCAGGCAGATCCTGGACACGGCGCAGGCCACGGGCCTCGATGCCGCGGTGCTGTTCGGCCTCATCCGCCAGGAATCACGTTTCATCACCGACGCCCGTTCCGGTGTCGGCGCCTCGGGCCTGATGCAGCTGATGCCCGCCACGGCACGCTGGACGGCGAAGAAGGTGGGCATGGACTTCAAGCCCGGCATGGTCAACGACCCGCAGGTGAACCTGCAGCTCGGCGCGGCCTACCTCAGGCGCGTGCTCGACGACTTCGACGGCTCGCTGGCGATGGCCACCGCCGCCTACAACGCCGGCCCCGGCCGGCCGCGCCGCTGGCGCGAAGGCGGCACGGTGATGGAGCCCGCCGCCTGGGCCGAGAGCATCCCCTTCAACGAGACGCGCGACTACGTGCAGAAGGTGCTGGCCAACAGCGTGGCCTACGCCGCGCTGCTGGGCGCAACGGGGCCGACGCTGAAGGCGCGCCTGGGCACCCCCATAGGGCCGCGCACGCCAGACGCCACCACGCCCGACCGCGAACTTCCCTGAATGCCCCCGAAGAAAAACACATGAGCAGGATCCTCGTCCTTGGCGGCACCGGCTTCGTCGGCCGCGTGGTCTGCGAACACCTCGCCGAACGCAGCAGCAGCGGGCAGATCACCGTGCCCACGCGCCGCGTCGCGCATGGCAACGCCGTGCGCCTGCTGCCTACCGTGCAGGTGGTGCAGTCCGACGTGCACGACGACGCCGCGCTGGCGCACCTGGTGGTCGGCCACGACGCAGTGATCAACCTCGTGGCCATCCTGCACGGCAGCGCCGCCGCCTTCGACCGGGTACACGTGCAGCTGCCGCGGCGCCTGGCCCAGGCCTGCCGCCAGGCGGGTGTGCGCCGGCTGCTGCACGTCAGCGCCCTGGGCGTGGGCCCGGACGTGGCCTCGGCGCCGTCGAACTACCTGCGCAGCAAGACCGCAGGTGAGCACGTGCTGGAACAGGCCGGGCTGCAGCTGACGATGTTCAGGCCCTCGGTCATCTTCGGCGCCGAGGACGCCTTCCTCAACCTGTTTGCCAAGCTGCAGGCCCTGGCGCCGGTGATGCCGCTGGCCGGCAGCGAAGCCCGCTTCCAGCCCGTGTGGGTGGAAGACGTGGCGCGTGCCGTCGTCGGCGCGCTCGATTGCGCCGACAGCATCGGCAAGACCTATGAATGCACCGGCCCCACGGTCTACACGCTGTCCGAGCTGGTGCGTCTGGCCGGGCGCTGGTCGGGCAACGAGCGGCCGCAGATCCCGCTGCCCGAATTCATCGGCCGCCTGCAGGCACTGGTGATGGAGTGGCTGCCGGGGCAGCCGCTGATGTCGCGCGACAACGTCGACAGCATGAAGCTGCCGAACATCGCCAGCGGCCAACTGCCGGGCCTGGCCGCTCTGGGCATCACGCCCACCGCGCTGGAAGCGGTGGCGCCGGGTTACCTGGGCCGGCAGCACGGCCGCGCCAGGCTGGACCGGCTTCGAGCAGGTGCAGGCCGAGGCTGATCTGTCCGCGGGCTTGTCGGCCCACTTGACAGTCTGGCTGCGCGCACCTGGATGCACGGCCGCAACTGGCCGATCGATAAGGGACTTTTCCGGTAGGCACGGACATTGCTGCTGATCTGCGCAAATTCCCAGGAGATCTGATGTCGACGTTCAAGTGGATGGCTGGTGTGGTGTGCTTGGCTGCCACCGTGTGTACGGCCCAGGCCGCAGTCGTGCTGAACAACAGCAGCCTGGGTTTCTACAACGCGTCGATAGGCACATTGCTCGACACGAACGGGACAAACGACCCCTTCCCCTGCGCCAACGTGGCCTGCGGTGACACCACCGTCACATTCGCGAGTGCGCCGAGTCTCAGCGCTGCCGCTGCCGTGCTCGGCAACTGGCTGACAACGCCAGCCACGCCCGGTGGAAGTGGTTGGTCTGCGGCAACCCAGGTCATTCCCCTGTCCTGGGCGGTGAATACCGAGACAGCCATCATCTACGAGATCCATGCGGGCCTTGGTCTGTCCAACTTGGTCCTGACGCTGGGCGTGGACAACGGCATTTTTGTCTGGCTCGACGGCGCCTACCAATTCGGCGCCCGCGCGGGTGGCGGTAGCTCGCTGGGCGAGTACACGGTCAACCTCGGGTCGTTGACGGGCGGCACCCATTACCTGCAGGTGCTGCGCGAGGATCATGGGGGTGGCACCGGCTACGCCATCAACCTGACGGGCGATAGGGCGACCGTGCCCGAGCCTTCGGCTCTTGCGCTCACCGGACTGGCCCTGCTGGCACTGGGCGCAACGCGCCGCCTCAAGACCTGAGCGACCGCCTCCGCCGCGGCCCGTCGGGGCCGCACATGGAATGCAAAACAGCCCGCCCATGCTGCGGGCTGTTCTGCGTCTAGTATGCCCGCCTGATGCACAGGAGAAAGCGCATGCACTTGGTGATCGGCAACAAGAACTATTCGTCGTGGTCGATGCGGCCCTGGGTGCTGATGAAGCAGCTGGGCATGCCCTTCGAGGAACACAAGCTGCGTTTCGACTTCACGCCCGGCTCGGCCTTCCGGCGTGAACTGGCGAACTTCTCGCCTTCGGGCAAGGTGCCGGTGCTGCTGGACGACGACTTCGCGGTCTGGGACACCATCGCCATCATCGAATACCTGCACGACAAGTTCCCCGGCCACGGCGTGTGGCCCGAAGGCATGCGCGAACGCGCCCGCGCGCGCAGCCTGGCGGCCGAGATGCACAGCGGCTTCAGCACGCTGCGCAGCCTGTGCCCGATGAACATCGAGGCCGCGCTGCCCGACGTCGGCGCGCGGCTGTGGGACGAGCACGCCGAACTGCGCAGCGACGTGGCGCGCATCGAGGGCATGTGGGCCGAAGCGCTGCTGGCCAGCGGCGGGCCCTTCCTCTTCGGTGCCTTCTGCGCCGCCGACGCGATGTTCGCGCCGGTGTGCATGCGGCTGCGCACCTACGCGCTGCCGATGCCACCCACCACCGCCGCCTACATCGCGCGCGTGGCCGCAGCCCCGGGTGTGCGCGCCTGGGTGGTGGACGCGCTGGCGGAAGAGGACTTCCTCGACTTCGAGGAACCCTACCGCAAGCACCGCTGAGGCGGCCGGCGCAGTGCCGTGATGGCGCAGTGACGCTGAAGCTCTACGTCGTCGGCGGCGCGGTGCGCGACGCACTGCTGGGCCTGCCGCACACCGACCGCGACTGGGTGGCCGTGGGCGCCACGCCCGAGGAACTGCTGGCGCTGGGCTACAAGCCCGTCGGCAAGGACTTCCCGGTCTTCCTCCACCCGACGAGCGGCGAAGAGGTCGCGCTGGCGCGCACCGAACGCAAGACGGCGCCGGGCTACCGCGGCTTTGCCATCCACGCCGCGCCGGGCGTGACGCTGGAAGACGACCTGCTGCGCCGCGACCTCACCATCAACGCCATCGCGCAGGCCGAGGACGGCACGCTGATCGACCCCCACGGCGGCCGGCGCGACCTGGCCGCGCGTGTGCTGCGCCATGTCTCCGACGCCTTCGTCGAAGACCCGGTGCGCCTGCTGCGCACGGCCAGGCTGGCGGCACGTTTCCCCGACTTCACGCTGGCGCCCGAGACCGCGGCGCTGTTGCAGCACATGGTCGACGAGGGCGAGGTCGACCACCTGGTGCCCGAACGGGTGTGGCAGGAACTGGCGCGCGGGCTGATGGCGCAGCGCCCCAGCCGCATGTTCGACGTGCTTCGCGGGTGCGGCGCGTTGGCGCGCCTGCTGCCCGAGGTGGACCGCCTCTGGGGCGTGCCACAGCCGCCGGCGCACCACCCCGAGGTCGACACCGGCCTGCACCTGATGCTGGTGCTGGACGAAGCCGCGCGACAAGACGCCCCGCTGCCGGTGCGCTGGGCCTGCCTGTGCCACGACCTGGGCAAGGGCACGACGCCGCGCGAGCAATGGCCGCGCCACATCGGGCACGAGTCGCGCAGCGCGAAGTTGGCAGCGGTCCTGGCCGAACGCCTGCGCGTGCCCAACGACTGCCGCGAACTCGCCGACGTCGTGGCGCGTGAACACGGCCACCTGCACGCCAGCGGCCCCCTGGGCGCGGCTGCGCTGGTGCGCCTGTTCGAACGGTGTGACGCGCTGCGCCGGCCGGAACGGTTTGTCCAGGTGCTGCAGGCCTGCGCCTGCGATGCCCGCGGCCGCACCGGGCTCGAAGCCCGCCCCTATGCGCCTGCGGCACGCCTGCCGCCGCTGCTGGCCGCGGCACGCGGCGTCGACACCGCCGCCGTGGCTGCCGCCGCGCTGGCGCGTGGCCACCAGGGCCCGGAGATAGGTGCCGCGGTGCACGCGGCGCGCACGGAAGCGGTGGCGGTCTCCCTGTCAGCGCATTCAGTCCCGCCGGCCTGCGCCTGACTCAGCGCCGCTTGGCTACAGCCCGCCGACGCGTCCATAGCGCCAGCGGCAGGGCGAGCGCCACACTCATCAACGTGGACGGTTCGGGAACGCTGCCGTTGGGCGGCGGTGCAGGCGGCGGGGGCGGGGGCGAAGGCGCGGTGAGGTCCAGCTCTACGCGGTTGATTCCGAAATAGCGGTTGAAGCCGCTGGCGCTGAAGTCCAGGCGCGCGATATCAGCCTGCTGGCGCGAAATGCCAAGAAAGATGGCTGAGTTGTCGCCCGCACCCGTGGTCGTGCCGCCCAAGTTCACGCTTTCGAGCAGGTTGCCCAGGATGTCGTATGCCGAGACGAAGGCGGTGAAGGGACCATAGGTGGCGGCATCGGCAAACTGAGCGCCCCCACCCGCTACCGCCGTCGAAAAGCTGATCGAGATCCGGTTGTCAGGGTTGTACGTGTTCTGGCTCAAGAGCACCCGGTCGCAGGCTGCAAAGTTTGCGGCGAACTGGAACCCGCCATAGCCCCCACACGACTGCACCACTCGCCACATCCCAGGCGACGGTGTGTTCGATACCGTGGCAGACACGCCCTGGTCGCTGACCACACTCAAGGGGCTGGTGAGGCCATGCGCCGTCGCCGTGGAGTAGCTGACGGGTGCCTGCCACCAATCGATGAAGTCGTCGCCGCCCATCGCAGCACGGCTGGTGACGATCGCGGCCGAGGCCGAGCCAGCCGCGAACAGGGCCGCCAGGGCTAGGCTGTGGATGGCGAGGTTGTGGTGTTTCACTTGAACTCCTGTCGGTGGTTGACGGCACGGAAGATAGGCAGGGCGCCTTGGGCACGCCTCGTCAAAACTGATGACCGCAGCCGCGAACCCCACAACCGCGGGGGAGTCGGCGCGGGCTGGCTCCAACCAGACGACGGATCACTCGTCGCGATCTCACAGGCCACCGTATCCTTCGTGCGCTGCGTGACCAGCTACTCCACCAAGCAAGATGAATCACAACCTCGACACTGGCACTTGGGACGCCTGCATCGACCGGTTGTATGACGCTGTCGGTCGCGAACAGCAACTCGCCCGAGCGCTGGGTGCGTTCCGGCCCTTTGTCGATGCGCGCGGCGTGGCGTTTCTGACCATCCCGGATATGCGCCACCCAGCTACGTCGCACACAGGCTCGGTGGGCGTCGACGAGCGTTCCCTGGTGGAGTACCACACGCACTTCAACGCCCACGACGAATGGGTCTTGGCCGCCAGCCGTCGCAGCGACTACGTGCTCGGAGCCACCTACCGCGGCAGCGAACTGGTGCCGCGCCGCCGCTTGCGCCAGAGCTACTTTTGGAAGGCCTTCCTGTCACGGTACGGCATCTTCGACATCCTCACCGGTCTGGTCGAAGCGCCGCACCGCGACGGCCCGGCATCGTTCATCACCTTCCACCGCCACCAGGGCCAGGCGCCCTTCTCGGCCGCGGACAAACGGTGGTTGCATGTACTTTTGCCACACCTTCGGCAGGTACTGCGCCTGCATCGGCGGCTGGCACCGGCGTTGGCGTTGGGGGCTACCTTACGTGAAATGGTGCAGCGGATCGAACAGCCGGTGTTGTTCGTCGCCGCCGACGGCTGCGTGGCCGACTGCAACCCCGCGGCAACGGCCGCACTGGCCCGGCCCGGGGGCTGGTTGCGTCGTGTCGACATGCGGGTGGAACTGGCAACCGAGGGCAACTGGAAGGGGATCGCGGTATGGATGGACCTGCTGCGCCAGGCCAGCAGCTTGCAGGTGTCTCTCGTCGACGTCGAAGGCAGCGCCGCTACCCTCGACATGCGTCTCGTACTCGGCGCCGCCACTGACCCCATTGCGGTCCATCCCGCGCTGGCCGTATGCACGCTGAACCCGGGCCCGCGCAACCTGGCCCAGGTCCTGCGTGCTCGGCACGGGCTGACGGCGGCCGAGTCACGCACTGCTGTGCAGATCGCAGAGGGCCGTACGGCCGGCGAAATCGTGGCCGCAAGTGGGCTCTCGATGGCCACCGTGCGCACACACATCGCGGCGGCACTTTCCAAGCTCGGCCTGACCAGGCAGTCGCAGTTGGTGGCCCACGTGCTGACGCTCTGAACGGTCGCCCTTCGAGATGCCCGCCCTGACTGGCACGACAGCGCGAGTCAGGTACTGCGATGCTGCTGCAAGCGGCCACCGCGCTCAGAAATCGGTCCTGCAATCGACTCCACGCTCGCCGGGGCCGCGGCCACGCAATGGATCGCAGGCTGAAACGCCAGCTTCAGCCCGACGCCACCACGCGGTCGCGGCCGCCGAACTTCGCCGCGTACAGCCGCCGGTCGGCCAGCGAGAACAGCGCCGTGGCGTCGGGTGCCTCCACCGCACCGGCCACGCCGATGCTCACGCTCACCTCCAGCCCCGTGGCCACGGCGCCCCAGGCCTCTGCGGCGATGGCGGTGCGCAGACGCTCGGCCACGGCCAGTGCCGCCGCGACTTCCACGCCGGCCAGCGCCAGCACGAACTCCTCGCCGCCGTAGCGCACGGCCAGGTCGCCTTCGCGGCAGCTGCGCTCGACGAGGCGCGCCACCCGACGCAGCACCTCGTCGCCGGTGGCATGGCCGAAGCTGTCGTTGACCCACTTGAAATGATCCAGGTCCATCAGCAGCACGGTCAGCGGCACGCCGTGCTCGGCGCGCGGCAGTTGCCCGTCCATCCAGAGTTCCAGCGCGCGGCGGTTGGCCAGGCCGGTCAGCGGGTCCTGCGTGGCGTGGCGTGCCCACTGGCTGGTGAGCCGGGTCAGTTCGATGCGCAGTTCACGCTGCACCACTGCTGCACGTGCCGCGGCGTCAGACTTGCGGCGTTCGATCTCGCGCACGCGCCGCAGCGTGGCCAGCGCTGCGGCCGCGTCGCCGCAGCGCTCTTCGGCATCGCTCAGACCCTCCAGCGCCTCCTGCAGGTCGTCCAGCGCGCCGCCTTCCTCGAGCAAGGCCACGGCGCGCTGGTAGCTGTCGCGCGCCGCTGCCGCGTCCCCCAGCGCGAAGTGACTGCGCCCGAGCTTGCTCACGCACAGGCCTTCGTTGGGGCGCATGCCCAAGGCGCGGTAGGCGGGCTGCAGTGCCTGCAGTTCGGCGATGGCCTCGGCATGGCGGCCCAGTTCGGCCAGCGTGATGGCCAGGTTGCCGCGCGCCATGGCGTGCACACGGCGTTCGCCGGCGGCATGGCTGGCCTCGGCCAGGGCCTGCCAGTCGGGCAGCGTGGCCAGCAGGGTCTGGTGGCGCTCGACGGACCCGACAGGCAGCGAGTCGGCAAGCCGGTTGCGGGCATTGATGGCCGACAAGCGGCCGTGGGCCTGCTCGGACAGGTCACCATGTACGCGCAACAGCGCCTCGGCCTCGTCCAGGCAGGAGATGGCGTGGTGGTGGCGCCCGATGACCGAACTGCACACGCCGATATTGCGCAGCACCCGGGCCAGGCGCAGTGGCTGGCCCGATTCGCGCGCCAGCAGCTCGGCCTGTTCCAGCGTGGCGATGGCCGTGGCATGGTCGCCCGACAGCCGCAGGGCGGTGGCCATGCGGTTCAGTGCGTCGCATTCGCCGGCGCGTGCAGCGTCGCACACTGCGGCGTCGCCGTCCGATGCCACGGCAATCTGGAAGACCTCGCGGGCCGCGGCCGCCGCACGCAGGCTGTCCATGGCGTCGCCAGCCAGCGCAGACACGGCCGACAGCGTCAGCAGCATCTGCCCCCGCTCGAGGCCGGCCAGCGCGGGCACGGCGCCGCGCGCGGCGCTGAGTGCGGCTTCGATCTCGCCGCGGTCGGCCAGGGCCTGGACGGATTCGGGGGTGACGGGCTTCATCGGGTGCCGGTCGATGATAGCCAGCGCCTCAAGCCGCCACGGCCCGTGGGCGCGCCAGGGCCCACAGCCCGGCGAAGGTGAGCGCACCGTTGAGCAGCAGCAGCTCCAGCCCCAGTTGCCAGGCGCCAAAGAGCGCCTGCTGGTTGACGTCGATCAGCCAGCACAGCGCCGGCGCGGCCAGCGCCACCCCGGGCACCCAGCGGTCGTTCACGCTGCGTCGTGTCAGCACGCCGAAGGCGAACAGGCCCAGCAGCGGGCCGTAGGTGTAGGCCGCGATCTTCAGGATGAGACCGATCATGCTCGGGTCGTCCAGCGCCTTGAAGCCCATCACCAGCGCCATGAAGAGCGCCGCGAAACCCAGGTGCACGCTGCGGCGCACGCGCGTGCGTTTCGCCTCGTCCCAGTCGGCGCGCTTCTGCAGGCCCAGCAGGTCGATGCAGAAGCTGCTGGTGAGTGCGGTGAGTGCGCCGTCGGCGCTGGGAAACAGCGCCGAGATCAGCGCGATGACGAAGAGCACCTGCACCGCCACCGGCAGCCAGCCCAGCACCACGGCCGGGAAGAGCCGGTCGCCCGCCACCTGCAGCCCCACCGTGGGCGCAAACAGCGCCAGCAGCCCGCCCAGGTAGAGGAAGAGCGAGACCACGGCCAGCAGCACGAGCGAGAGCACGACGACGTTCTTCTGCGCATCGCGCAGGCGCCTGACAGAGATGTTCTTCTGCATCATCTCCTGGTCCAGCCCGGTCATCGCGATGGCGATGAAGGCGCCGGCCACCACCTGCTTCAGCCACCAGGTCTTGGCGTAGGGGTCGGTGCCGAAGACGGTGCTGATGCCGCGTTCCTGCATCTGCGTCAGGCTGCCGGCCACGCTGAGGTCCAGCTGGGCGAGCAGGAAACCCGTGCATACCAGCAGGCCCAGCAGCATGCCGGCGGTCTGCAGCGTGTCGGTGAAGACGATGGTGCGCACGCCGCCTTCCACCGTGTACAGCAGCACCATCAGCAGGATGACGGCAGCCGTCAACCAGAAGGGCAGCCCGAAGCTGTCGAGGATGGTGTCCTGCAGCACGCGCACCACCAGGTACAGGCGCGCCGTGGCGCCCAGCGTGCGCGAGACGACGAAGATCGCCGCGCCCGTGCGGTAGCTGCGCGGGCCCAGGCGGTGCTCGAGGTAGCCGTAGATCGAGGTCAGGCCATGGCGGTAGTACAGCGGCAGCAGCACGAAGGCCACCACCAGGTAGCCCAGCACGTGGCCGAGCACGATCTGCAGGTAGGTGAACTGCGTCAGACCGACCGCGCCGGGCACGCTGATGAAGGTCACGCCCGACAGCGAGGTGCCCACCATGCCGAAGGCCACCAGCATCCACGGGCTGTTGCGGCTGCCGATGAAAAACGCCTCGTTGTCGGCGCGGCGCGAAGTCCACCAGGCCACGCCCAGCAGCAGCGCGAAGTAGCCCAGCACGAAGGCCAGCAGGACGGGGGCGGTCATCGGCAGGCTAGAACATCAGCCCGATGAGCATCGCGATCACGCTCAGCACCACCGAGCTGGCAAACGGCAGGTACCAGTCGCGGCCACGCGCGCGGAAGCTGAAGTCGCCGGGCAGCTTGCCCAGGCCGATCTTGCGCAACCAGCCCTGCAGGCCGTTGAAGACCAGGCAGGCGAGCAGGAAGACGAGCAGCCAGCGCATCGGGTCAGCTGCCGTTCAAAGTGTGTGCATGCGGTCGCCGGCCAGGAAGCCGACAGGGTCGAGCGTGATGCCCCGGCCCAGCGCCAGCACCTTGAAAAGCTCGCCCATCTCGTGTTCGTTGATCAGCTTCTGCGCCGCGGCCCGTTCCCGCAGGGAGGCGGGCTGCAACAGGTCGACGAGACCGCAGTTCAGCAGGAAACGCGCCTGGCTGGTGTAGCCCAGCACATCCAGGCCGGCGTCCTGCGCGGCCAGCGCGATGCCGGTGAAGTTGACGTGCGCGGTGATGTCCTTGTCGCCCACGTCGGCCAGCGGGTCGGTGTCGGACAGGTGCGCGCGGTGGCACATCAGCGTGCCGCCGGTGCGCTGCGGGTGGTAGTACTCGGCCTCGGGGAAACCGTAGTCGATGAAAAACGCCGCGCCACGCTGCAGGCGTTCGGCCAGGCTGCGCACGAAGGCTTCGGCCTGGGGGTGGATCTCGGTGACGGTGCCGGGCACGAAGGGGCCGTCGACCGGCGGGCGCAGCGCCGTGGGCCGGTCGGCCCAGGCAAAGGTCTCATCCCTCACGACGACGCCGCGTTCTTGCCAGTCCTGGCCGTCGAAATGCAGCAGCTGCACCGGCATCGCGTCCAGCACCTCGTTGCCCACCACCACGCCGTGCAGCGTGTCGGGCCAGGCGTCCAGCCATTGCACCCGCGCGCCGAAGGGCGCCAGCCGGGCCGCCTGCCTTTGCCGCAGCGCGCCCGAGACGTCGACGATGGCGTACGACCGCACGCGTTCGCCCAGGGCACCCAGCAACTGCTCGGCCAACGCGCCCGAGCCGGCGCCGAATTCGAAGACGGTGTCGGCCCCGGCGGCGTCGAGCGCCTGCGCCACCTGGCGCGCCAGCGTGCGGCCGAACAGCGGGCTCAGTTCGGGGGCGGTGACGAAGTCGCTGCCCGAAGACGGCATGGCACCGAACTGCCGGCTGCCACGGGCGTAGTAGCCCAGGCCCGGTTCGTAGAGCGCCAGCGCCATGTAGCGGTCGAAAGGCAGCCAGCCCCCTTGCTCGACGATGGCGCGGGTGATGCGCTGCACGATGGCCGTGCCCGGGCGGGCTTCAGGGCGCGCCGATAAACTCTGTGCCCCGGGTGCTTGCATTCGCGGCATTGTAGAAACCACCCAACTTCCCGCCGGCCGCCGCAGCGTGTGCAGCCGGCCCGCACCGCCCTCATGGAATCCCTGCCCGTCGTGCTCGTCACCGGCGCCGCCCAGCGCATCGGCCGCGAGATTGCCCTGCACCTGGCCGCCAGCGGCTGGCGTGTGGGCGTGCACTACCGCAGCTCGTCAGCGGCGGCCGAAACGACGGTGGCGCAAATCCGGGCCGCCGGCGGCATGGCGCAGGCCTTCGCCGCCGACCTGGCCGACGAAGCCGCCTGCAATGCCCTGGTGCCCGCGGTGCAGGCCGCTTTCGGCCGTGTCGACGCCGTGGTCAACAACGCCTCGCTCTTCGAGTACGACGACGTCGCCAGCTTCAGCGCGGCCCGCATGGACGCGCACTGGCGCGCCAACACGATGCCGGCCATCCTGCTGGCCCGTGCGCTGCACGCGGCGCTGGCCGAGGCGCAACGCGGCTGCGTCGTCAACATCCTCGACCAGAAGCTCTGGAACCCCAACCCCGACTACCTGAGCTACACCCTCAGCAAGGCCGCGCTGGAAGCCGCGAACACGCTGCTGGCGCAGGCGCTGGCGCCCAGGGTGCGTGTCTGCGGCGTGGCGCCGGGCGTCACGCTGCTGTCGGGCGAGATGAACGACGCGGAGTTTGCTGCCTCGCACACGATGACACCGCTGCAGCGCAGTTCAACGCCCGCCGACGTGGCGCACGCCGTGCGCTTCCTGCTCGAATCCCCCGCCGTCACCGGCACCACGCTGCTCGTCGACGGTGGCCAGCACCTGCAGGCCCAGGGTCGGGACGTGATGTTCCTCGCCCGCAGCGAACCCCAAGGGCGTGGCTGACGGCCCGCCCACGAAAGCGATCTGATGCAAAGCCTGTTGAACCACCCGAGCCTGATGGACTGCCGGCGTCTCTTCCTGCGCAACTACGCGGTGTGGATCAACATCGGCGTGCACGACTTCGAGAAGAAGGGTGAGCAGCGGGTGCTGATCAACGTCGACCTGTACATCCCGCTTTCGCTGTCGACGCCGAAGGACGACAAGCTCGACGAGGTGGTCGACTACGACTTCATCCGCCGCACCATCATGGCCCGCGTGGCCCATGGCCACATCCACCTGCAGGAGACGCTGGCCGACGACGTGCTGGCGCTGATGCTGGCCCACCCGCGCGTGCGCGCGGCGCTGGTGTCGACGGCCAAGCCCGATGTCTACCCGGACTGCGACGCGGTCGGCGTCGAGGTCTTTGGCTTGAAGGAACCCGCATGAACGACCTCGCCGACCTGGCCACCCTCGCCGCGCCCGCAGCGGCGCCGCTGAAGGACACCCGCAAGGCCGACTTCGAGGCCAACAAGCTCAGCAAGCGGCTGCACCACCAGGTGGGCCTGGCCATCACCGACTTCAACATGATCGAGGCCGGCGACAAGGTCATGGTCTGCCTGTCGGGTGGCAAGGACAGCTACACGATGCTCGACATCCTGCTGTCGCTGCGCAAGCGCGCGCCGGTTCACTTCGACATCGTCGCCGTCAACCTCGACCAGAAGCAGCCCGGCTTCCCCGAGCACATCCTGCCCGAGTACCTGGCCAAGCTGGACATCCCCTTCCACATCGAGAACCAGGACACCTACAGCATCGTCAAGAAGCTGGTGCCCGAAGGCCAGACGATGTGCAGCCTGTGCAGCCGGCTGCGCCGCGGCATCCTCTACCGCGTGGCGGGCGAACTGGGTGCCACCAAGATCGCCCTGGGCCACCACCGCGACGACATGGTGGTGACGATGCTCATCAACATGTTCTTTGGCGGGCGGCTCAAGGGCATGCCACCCAAGCTGGTCAGCGACGACGGCAGGAACGTCGTCATCCGCCCGCTGGCCTACGTGGCCGAGACCGAGATCGAGAAATGGGCGCACCACCGCCAGTTTCCCATCATCCCGTGCACGCTGTGCGGCAGCCAGGACAACCTGCAGCGCGTGCAGGTGAAGAAGATGCTGCACGAGTGGGAACGCCAGTACCCGGGGCGCAGCGACAACATGCTGCGCGCGATGAGCCATGTCGTGCCTTCGCACCTGATGGACCGGAAACTCTTTCCCTTCACGACGATCAAACCCACCGGCGTGCCGGACGCCGCCGGGGACATCGCCTTCGACGAAGAGCCCTGCGCCGCACCGGCCGCTGCCAGCCCGGTGCTCTGGCAACCGGGCTCGCCCCGCGACACCGAGGAGTGAACCATGCAAGCATCCGAACGACCGCATCGCCGCTGGTTGCTGACGGGCCTGCTGGCAGCCACCGCGCTGCTGGCCGGCTGCGCCGGCATGCGCAGCGTCAGCAGCGAAGTTTCGAGCTTTGGCGAATGGCCGGCCACGCGCGCCCCCGGCAGCTACGCCTTCGAACGCCTGCCGTCGCAGCAGGCGCAGGCCGCCGAAGCCGAGCGCCTGGAGGCCGCTGCCACAGCCGCGCTGGCCAAGGCCGGTTTCACGCCGGCGCAGGCAGGCCAGGAACCCGAGGTACTGGTGCAGGTGGGCGCGCGCGACAGCCGCTTCGTCGTGCAGCCCTGGGACGACCCGCTGTGGTGGCGGGGCGGCTTCGGCTACTGGCGCCACGGGCCGTGGGGCTCGCCGCGCTGGGCCCTGAGCATGCGCTACGACATGCCCCGCTACGAGACCCAGGTCGGGCTGTTGCTGCGCGACCGCGCCAGCGGCAAGCCACTGTTCGAAACGCGCGCCGCGAGCGAGAGCAACGTGCGCGCCGACAGCGCCACGCTGGGCGCGATGTTCGAGGCCGCGATGATGGACTTCCCGCGCCTGGGCATGAACCCGCGGCGGGTGGTAGTGGAGTTGCCGGCGGCGCCCTGAGCCCTTAGGCTCCAGGCGCATGCCATCGCCGACACTCACCCAGCGCCTGGGCGCCACCACGCTGTTCTCGCGCCTGCCGGCCGAGCAGCTGCAGACCCTGCTCGAGCGCAGCCCGCGCAAGCGCGCTTCGGCCGGAACGTGGCTGTCCGACCCGGGCCAGGGCCTCAAGCACCACGTCGTACTGCTGGCCGGCGAACTGGAAGCCCGCCGCAGCTGGACCAGCGATGATGGTGCCGAACAGACCCGCGTCTGGCGCGTAGGCCTCGCGCCCGACGGCCCTGGCTTTGCACTGCTCAGCGCCGCCAGCAGCCACATCGGCGTGCGCACCGTCACCGACGCGGAGTGGGTGGCGATCGATGCCGACGAGCTCGACCGGTTGCTGGGCTGGCACGACCTGGGCGGCAGCCCACTGCTGGCACGCCACCTCAAGGTCTTCCACACCGTGCCGCTGGAAAACGTGCAGCAGGCCTTCGAGCGCATGGTCGAACGGCCTGCGGCGGCCGGCGAGACCGTCGTCGCCCAGGGCGAGCCCGGCGACAGCTACTACATCCTGTTGTCGGGCGAAGCCGAGGTCTGGGTGACCGACCCCATCAGCGACGAGACGGCGCTGGCCACCGTGCTGGGCCCGGGCGACGCCTTCGGCGAGGAAGCGCTGCTGCTGGACGGCAACCGCAGCGCCACCGTCAGGATGATCACGCCGGGCCGCCTGCTGGCGCTGGCCAAGGCCGACTTCGACGCGCTGCTCAAGCCGCGCATGGTGGCGGTGGTCGACGCCGCCGAGGCCCGCGCGCTGCTGGCCGAAGGCAAGGCCAGGCTGCTGGACTGCCGCTACGAGATGGAATACGAGGAAAGCCGCATCCCCGGCGCGCAGCTCGTGCCGTTGCAGACCCTGCGTCACCAGGGCGTGTTCACGCTCGACCCGGCGCAGGACTACATCGTCTACTGCCGCAGCGGCCGGCGCAGTACCGCCGCAGCCTTCCTGCTGCGCGAGCGCGGCATCCGCGCCAGCTCGATGGTCGGCGGCATCCGCGACTGGCCCTACGAGGTCGACAGCAGCCGGGCCTGAGCACCGAGGGTTGCGGCGCTGCCGGGCATGCGCCTACTGCCGCCGGATGATGTGGATGTAGTCCTTGCCCAAGTGCTGCTGCTCGATCATCTCGTGCCCCGCCTGCTTGGCGTAGGCCAGCATGTCGCGCATCGACCCCGAGTCGGTGGCGACGATGCGCAGCACCTGCCCGCTGGTCATTTCCCCCAGCGCCTTCTTGGCCTTCATCAGCGGCACCGGGCAGTTCAGGCCCCGGGCATCGATTTCCTTGTCGATCTGCATGCTGGTTTCCCTCGTTAGCTCCTTATGGTCTTCAGTCTTCCCGCATCAGCAGCCACAGCTGCAGCTTGAGCCCGCCGACGGCGCCGAGCATGATGCCCACCACCGCGATGACGCTGATGAGGCTCAGCGTCGAGATGCCCGACAGCCCCTGCCCCACCGTGCAGCCGCCCGCCGTGACTCCACCCACGCCCATGCACACGGCGCCGCCCAGGTGCAGCGCGGTGTCCTGCGTGCTGCTGAAGCCTTCCCACTGGAAAGTGCCCGACGCGAGCGCATAGGCCAGCGCGCCGGCCACGACGCCGATCACCGACACCACGCCCAGCGTCAGCACCTGCTTGGCGTCGTAGTTGATCACCCAGTCGATGGTGCGCGCCATCGGCGAGGTGAAGCTCAGCGCCTGCATGCGCCCGCCGGCAGTGCCCAGGTAGGTGGCTTCCAGCGTCTCTGGGTGCTCGGCCACGAAGCCGAAGTGACCGATGACCCACCACATGCCGGCGATCACCGCGCCTATGCCCAGCCCGGCCAGCAGGCTGTTGCCCGAGGTGCGGAACTCCGCGTCGCGCAGCGCCCAGGCCAGCAGCGCGCCGCCCACCCCCAGCGCCATCAGCAGCCCGGTCAGGCGCGCGTCGAGGCCCAAGTTCGCCGCCAACCAGGCCGGCAGGCCGCTGCCCGCGGGCATCTCGAAGGCCACCAGGTCGACGGTACGGCTGCGAAGCTGCGCGGTGAGGCCGCGCATCGTCGCGTAGGCCGCCAGGCCCATGACGCAGAACACCACCAGCGACTTCAGGCTGCCTTCGCCGATGCGCACCAGCGTCTTGCTGCCGCAACCCGAGGCCAGCACCATGCCGAAACCGAAGAGCGCGCCGCCCACCAGTGCCGACAGCCAGATCACGCGGCCCGAGGAGTAGATGGTCTGCGTGGCGTCGATCCAGCCCAGCCAGGCCATGCCATAGAAGCCGATCATGGCCACGCCCACCGCCATGCCCCACATGCGCATGCGCGTCCAGTTGCCCATGTTGAAGATGTCGCTGACGGCGCCCATGGTGCAGAAGTGCGTGCGTTGCGCCAGCGCACCGAAGGCCACGCAGATGGCGAACGAGGCCCACAACACCTGGGTCTGCAGTGCATTGACTTGGGCGATGTCCATGTGGCGCACAGGGGCTGATACGGTGGGGGGTTCTATCACGCCCCCGCGGTGCTCGGCCTAGTGAAGAACCTGAGTGCGGGCCCGACTGCAGCCGCGACCGCGGCGGAGCCCGCCTCGCTCAGCGCGCCGGGCTGCGGCGTGCCGGCGCGGCCACCACCGGCGGCGCGTCCATCGTCGCCAGCAGGCGCTGCCGCCCTTCCAGCACGTGCTTCTGCGCCAGCGTGCGCGCCCGCGCGCCGGTGCCGCCGGCGATGGCCTCGAAGATCTGCCGGTGCTCGCTGTTCGAGCGCCGCATGTTGCCGGCAGCGTCGAAGTAGCGGCGGCGGAAGAGGTGAAGTTCCTTGACGTAGTCGTCGTAAGCCTGGTGGGCGCGGCGGTTGCCACCGAGTTCCAGGATCAGCGCGTGAAAACGCAGGTTCACCGCGTAGTAGCGTGTGCCGTCGCCGCGCTCGCACATGTCGTCCATCTGCGCCAGTAGCTGCTCGAATTCGGTACGGTGCGCCGGGGACAGGTGTTCGGCAGCCTGCTCGGCGGCGTGGCCGAAGAGCAGTGCGCGAAGTTCGTAGATCTCCAGCATCTCGCGCACCGAGATCTGGCGCACGAAGACGCCGCGGTTGGGCACCGCCGTCACCAGGCCGATGCCGGTGAGGATGCGGATGGCCTCGCGTATGGGCCCGCGGCTGGTGCCCATGCGCAGCGCCAGTGCGGCTTCATTCAGGCGTTCGCCGGGCAGCACCTCGCCGGCGTGGATCAGCGCCTGCAACTGGTCGGCGATGGTCTGCGCCAGGCCGGTCGAAGGTGTCGCCGACACAGCGGCCGGCGTCGGGTTCGGCACGGTCGAGAGGGTCGCAGCAGGGGTTCGGGCGCGGGTGGCCATGGCCGAAGGATGCTAGCGCGCGACCAGCCGCCGGTCGCCGAAACCGCGCTAAGTGTTTGCGATAGTCCTCAAAGTGTTGACACTTTGGCTGGAGCAACCGGACACTTGCACGCTCGATCTCGCCACCGGTCCCGCCATGCCCCACCTGCCTGCCTCACCCGCGCTGGCGCGCTTCCGCGTCGTCGACCTCACCCAGGTGCGCGCCGGCCCCACCGCCTGCCGCCAGCTCGCCGACTGGGGCGCCGACGTCATCCAGGTGCAGATGCCCGAGCACATGCGCGGCGACGACACGCTGGGCGGCCAGGACGGCAGCGACTACCAGTACACGCACCGCAACAAGCGCAGCGTGACGCTGAACCTGAAGGAGCCCGAGGGCATCAAGGCGCTGAAGCAGCTGATCAACACGGCCGACGTGGTGGTCGAGAACTTCCGCCCCGACGTCAAGTTCCGCCTCGGCATCGACTACGAAACCCTGGCCGCCGACAACCCGCGCCTGGTCTACGCCAGCATCTCGGGTTTCGGCCAGAGCGGCCCGCTGGCCGAGCGCCCGGGCTTCGACCAGATCGCCCAGGGCATGGGCGGGTTGATGAGCGTCACCGGCTTGGCCGGCCAGGGCCCCGTGCGCGTTGGCATCCCGATCGCCGACCTGTGCGCCGGCATCTTCGCCGCGCAGGGGGTGCTGGTGGCGCTGCTGGAACGCGAAGTGAGCGGGCGCGGCCAGTGGGTGCAGAGCTCGCTGCTGCAGTCGATGGTCTACATGATGGACTTCCAGACCGCACGCTGGCTGGTCGACGGCGAGGTGGCCGGCCAGGCCGGCAACTTCCATCCGACGAGCATTCCGACCGGCGTCTACAAGGCGCGCGACGGCTACATGAATATCGCCGTCTTCGGCAGCAAGATCTGGGAACGTTTCTGCCACACGCTGGGCGCGCCAGAGTGGATCACCGACCCGCGTTTCGCCGACAAGCCCAGCCGCAGCGTCAACCGCGACCTGCTCAATGCCGCCATCAACGAGCGCCTGGCTCACCACGACCGGGACCGCTGGATCGAGCGCTTCAACAAGGACGGCGTGGCCTGCGGCCACATCAACAGCATGGACGAGGTCTTCGCCGAGCCGCAGGTGCAGCACCTGGGCATGGTGCAGGACGTGGTGTCGAACCGACTCGGCCCGCAGCGCCATGTCGGCCAGCCGATGACCTTGGATCGCACGCCCAGCCAGCTGGTGCGAGCGGCGCCGAAGCGCGGCGAGCATACCGAGGAAGTGCTGGGCGAGCTGGGCATGACGCCCGGCGACATCGCGCAGCTGAAGGCGCGGGGGGTTTTCTGATGCAGACCGCAAACACCGGCGACTACGTGTCGCCCACCGAACGTGTGTTGGTGCGCCTGGAAGGCAGCACGCTGCACATCGTCTTCAACAACCTGGCGCGGCACAACGCGCTGTCGGTCGACATGTGGGGCGCCGTGCCCGCCTTGCTGAAGCAGGCCGAACACGACGACCGCGTGCGCCTGGTGGTCTTCAGCGGCGCCGGCGAGAAGGCCTTCGTCTCGGGCGCCGACATCTCGCAGTTCGAGGACCAGCGCGCCGCCAAGGAAGCCGTGAAGGTCTACGAAAGCCTGGCGGAAGACGCGCTGATGGCCATCTACCGCTTCCCGAAACCGACGCTGGCCTGCATCCGCGGCTGGTGTATCGGCGGCGGCGTCAACGTGGCCATCAGCTGCGACATCCGCATCGCCGCCAGCGATGCCGTGTTCAGCATCCCGGCCGCGCGCCTGGGCCTGGGCTACCGCTACTCGGCGCTGAAGAACCTGGTCGACCTGATCGGCGTAGGCCCGGCGAAAGACCTCTTCTTCACCGCGCGCCGCATAGCCGCCGACGAGGCGCATCGCATCGGTCTCGTCACGCGCACCTGCGCGGTTGAAGAACTGCCCGCGCTGCTGGCCGAATACACCGGCAGCATCGGCGAGAACGCGCCGCTGACGGTGATGGCCGGCAAGGCCATCATGGGCGAGATCCTCAAGCCCAGCCCTGAACTCGACATGCAGCGCTGCCGCGACCTCATCCTCGGCTGCTTCGAGAGCGAGGACTACGCCGAAGGCCGCCGCGCCTTCATGGAAAAGCGCCGGCCTGTGTTCAACGGTCGCTGAAACCCGCGACCACCGAGAGATCTCCATGATGAAGTCCTACGCCCTGCGCGTCGAAGGCACGCAAGCCGTGCTGCAGCCCGTCGATGCACCGATGCCCGAACCCGGCCCCGGCCAAGTGCTGCTGAAGATGCACGCCGCGGGCCTGAACCGCGGTGAGTTCATTCCCGGCGGCCTGATCAAGGGCAACGCGTCCAAGCCCGCAGGCATCGAAGGTGCGGGCGAGATCGTGGCTTTCGGCGCCGGTGTCACCGGCCTGCAGGTCGGCCAGCGCGTGATGGGCCGCTGCGCCGGCGCCTTCTCCGAGTTCGCCGTGATGGACGTGCGCGAGGTGATGCCGGTGCCGGCCGGCCTGTCGATGACCGAGGCCGCCGCGGTGCCCCTGAGCTTTCTGGTCGTGCACGACATGCTGGTGCTGCAGGGCCGGTTGAAAGCCGGCGAGTGGCTGCTGGTGACGGGCGTGTCGTCCGGCGCCGGCGTGGCCGCGCTGCAGACCGCCAAGGCGCTGGGCGCCAAGGTCATCGGCACCTCGGGCTCGGCCGAGAAGCTCGAGAAACTCAAGGCGCTGGGCCTGGACGTGGCACTGAACACCCGCGCCCCCGACTTCGCCGAACAAGTCATGGCAGCCACCGGCGGCCACGGCGCCGACCTGGTGGTCAACACCGTCGGCGGCTCGGTCTTTGCCGAGTGCGTCCGCTGCATGGCTTTCGAAGGGCGTCTGGCCATCGTCGGCTATGTCGACCGCCAGCTCAGCGCCGAGATCGACCTGCAGGCCGTGCACGTCAAGCGGCTGACGCTGTTCGGCGTCTCGAACAAGCAGCGCAATGCCGATCAGCGCGCCGCCGGCGTGCCGGCCTTCGTCGCCGACCTGCTGCCGGCCTTTGCCGACGGCCGCATCCGGCCCCTGGTCGACCGTGTTTTCCCCTTCGACGAACTGCCCGCCGCACAGGCCGCGATGGAGGCCAACCGCCACCTCGGCAAGATCGTGCTGCAGATCGCAGCCTGAACCCAGCACCCCGGCCGAGTGCGCCGCAGAGCGTGCCGGCGCCCGTTCCCCAGACGCACCCCCGACGGACCCCCAGGAGACCTCCGATGAGCTTCAAGACGACCCCGAAGGCGCCCGCGCGCCGCATTGCCCTGGCCGCCGCGGCCAGCCTGTTCGGCCTGCTGGCTACCAGTGGCAGCGCGTGGGCGCAGGCCTGGCCTAACAAGCCCATCCGCCTCATCGTCGGCTTCGCCCCTGGCGGCGCCGCCGACTACGTGGCGCGTGCCATCAGCGACCCGCTGGCCAAGGTGCTGGGGCAGTCGGTGGTGGTGGAAAACCGCGCCGGGGCCGGCAGCAGCCTGGCCGCCGACTTCGTCAGCAAGGCCCCGGCCGACGGCTACACGCTGCTCATCGCCAGCCCCAGCAGCGTTTCGGTCAACCCGGCGATGAACCCCAAGCTGGTCTACATGAAGGACCTGCTGCCGGTGACGCTGGTGACGACCTCGCCGCTGGTGGTGGCCGCCAACCCCAAGGCCGGCATCAACTCGCTGCAGGAACTGATCGCTACCGCGAAGAAGGCGCCGGGCTCGCTGAACTACACCAGCTCGGGCATCGGATCGGCGCCGCACCTGGGTGCCGCGCACTTCAGCAGCGTGGCCGGCGTGCAGATGGTGCACATCCCCTACAAGGGCGGCGCCCCGGCCATCCAGGCCGTGGTGGCCGGCGACGCGCAGATCACCTTCGGCACGCCGCCGTCGGTGCTGCCGATGGTCGAGTCCGGTCGCCTGAAGGCGCTGGCGGTGTCCAGCGTCAACCCCACGCCCCTGGTGCCGGGCGTGCCGGGCACGGCGGCCGCCGGACTGCCGGGTTACAGCATGTCGTTCTGGTACGGCCTCTTCGTGCCGGTCGGCACGCCGGCCGACATCACGAAGAAGCTCTTCGACGCCACGCAGGAAGTGATGCAGCGCGCCGACGTCAAGGCGGCGCTGGCGCGTGAAGGCACCGAGGTGGCGCTGTCGAAGTCACCCGAGGACTTCGTCGCCTTCCTCAACGACGACAACCGCTTCTGGGCCAAGCTGGTCAAGGACTCGGGCGTGAAGACCGACTGACGCCCCGCTCGGCGGCGGGGCACGACGCCACGGCCACGCTTGCGGCGCGGCGCAGCGACGACAATCGGCGCCGGCCGGGGTTTCCGGCGCCGACAGCCGTTTCCCGCCCTTCGACATGAGCGATGCCCGCGCCCTGCTGCTGACCGACGTGGTGGACAGCACCCAGTTGTCCGAAACACTGGGCGACGCGGCCATGGCGAGCGTGTGGGCGGCCCACGACCGCGCCGCGCGAGACCTGCTGCCGCGATGGCGCGGGCGCGAGATCGACAAGACCGACGGCATGCTGCTGCTCTTCGAGCACGCAGCCGATGCCGTGCAGTACGCGCTGGCCTACCACGGCGCGCTGGCCGGTCTGCCGGTGCCGCTGAAGGCGCGTGCCGGGCTGCACGTGGGCCCCGTCATCCTGCGCGAGAACAGCGCCGACGACGTGGCGCGCGGCGCCAAGCCGCTGGAAGTCGACGGCCTGGCCAAGCCCACCGCGGCACGCGTGATGTCGCTGGCCCGCGGCGGCCAGACCCTGCTCACCCCCGAGGCGCGGCAGGCGGTGGGCGCATCGGCGCTGCCGCTGCAGTCGCACGGGTACTGGGTGATGAAGGGCGTCTCGGAGCCCATCGAACTGTTCGAGACCGGCGAGGACCCTGCCGCTTTCGCCGCACCCCGCGACAGCGAGAAGGTCTACCGCGTGGTGCGCGTGGGCGAACGCTGGCTGCCGGCACGCGAGATCCCGAACAACCTGCCGCAGCAGGCCACGTCCTTCATCGGGCGCGAACGTGAACTCGACGAACTGAAGGCGGCACTGGGCCAGTCGCGTCTGGTCACGCTGCTGGGCATGGGCGGGCTGGGCAAGACGCGGCTGTCGCTGCAGGTGGCGGCCGAGCTGATGGCCGAGTTCCCGGACGGTGCATGGTTCCTCGACCTGTCGCCCATCCGCGACCCCGCGCTCGTCGTCGGCGAAGCAGCGCAGGTGCTGGCGGTGCGCGAGGAGCCCGGCCGCCCGCTGCTGCAGACGCTGTGCGCGCACCTGGCGCACAAGCGTGTGCTGCTGGTCATCGACAACTGCGAGCACCTCATCAAGCCCGCCGCCGATCTGGCGCACGCGCTGCTGCGCGCCGCGCCGGGCGTGCGCATGATGGCCAGCAGCCGCGAGGCGCTGCGGGTGCCCGGCGAGCAGGCGGTGCCCATCCTGCCGCTGCCGGTGCCGGCGCGTGGCGACAGCCTGGACGTGCTGCAGCGTTCCACCGCCGTGCGGCTGTTCGTCGAACGTGCGCAGGCGCACAAGCCCAGCTTCGAGCTCAACGAACGCGAGGCGCCGGCGGTGGCCGAACTGGTGGCGCGGCTGGAAGGCATCCCGCTGGCGCTGGAACTGGCTGCCGCGCGTGTGCGCTCGCTGGGCGTGGCCGACATCAACAAGCGTCTGGGCGACCGCTACAAGCTGCTGGTCGGCGGCAGCCGCGTGCTGCAGGAACGCCAGCAGACGCTGCGCGCGCTGGTCGACTGGTCCTACGAGATCCTGCAGCCCGAGGAACAGCTGGTCTTCAAGCGCCTGGCGGTGTTTGCAGGCGGTTTCGACCTGGCGGCCGCCGAGGTGGTGTGCGGGGCGGCGCCGCTGGAAGACTTCGAGGTCATGGACAGGCTGGGCTCGCTGGTCGAGAAGTCGCTGGTGATGATGGAACAGCGCCCGGACGACGCCGGCGACACCCGCTACCGCATGCTGGAGACGCTGCGCGACTACGCGCACGAGAAGCTGGTGCAGGACGGCGAGGCACCCGACACCCGTGCGCGCCACGCCCAGCACTATTTTGTCGTCGCCAAGCAGGTGCGCGACGGCATGCAGGGCCCCGAGCCTGCCCCGTGGATCGAGCGCGCCGAAACCGAGATCGACAACCTGCGCGGCGCGATGGCCACGGCGCTGGCCGGCGGCGTCGACGCCGTCATCGCCGTGAAGCTGGCGATGGCCGTGCAGAGTTTCTGGCTGCTGCGCGGCTACGTCAGCGAGGGCCGCGCTGCCGTGCGCGCGGCGCTGGCGCTGCCGGCGGTGCATGGCTCGGACCGTTCACAGGCCTGGGCGCTGTACGTGGGCGCGGTGCTGGCCTCGGCACAGAACGACCACACCGAGGCGCGCCAGATGCTTCAACAGGGCCTGGTGGTGGCGCGGCGGCTGGGCAACCTGCTGGAGATCGCGGCTACGCTGTCGACGCTGGCGGTGGCGCAGTTGCAGGGTGGTGATGCCGCAGCCGCGACGGCCAGCGAGACCGAAGCGCTGGCGCTCTTCCAGCAGATCCGCCACCGCCAGGGCGAGGTCATCGGCCACCTGCACCTGGGGCAGTGCGCGGCGTGGCTGGAAGACGATGCCAACGCCGTGCGTTGGCTGGAAAGCGGCCTGGCCATCGCGCGTGAAATCGGCCAGCCAGAACTCGAGGCCGAGTGCTGCTTCGAGCTGGGCATGCTGGCCTGCCACGCGGAAGATGCCGAACGCGCGCGGCGCTGGTTGGACGACGCACTTCGCGTCAGCCACGCCTCGGGCAACAAGCGCGGCGAGGCTTGTGCGCAGTGGGGCCTGGGGCGGGTCGATCTGCTCAGCGAAGACGCCACCGCCGCGCGGCCGCGCTTAGCCGCGGCATTGCAGGCCTTTCGTGACTTCGAAATGCGCGAGCAGATGCTGGGCTGCATGGAGACCTGGACCGAACTGGCGGTGCAGGAGCACGCGACCGGTGCCCGGGGCGAGATGGCGCGCGCCGCTGCACTGGCCGAAGCGGTCGAACAAATGCGCCGGCGCTGGAACCTAGCGCGCCCACCGCGCGCGCAACTGCATTGGCGGGCCAGTGTCGACGCCCTGGGCGCCGATCTGCCCTCAGGCCGCGCTTGGTCGGTCGACGAGGCCGTCGCCGAGGCCTTTCGGCCAGCTCCCGCCGTCTAAAGCGCCAACCGCCGGGTCGGAGGGCCTCCTAGCCGCGGCGGCGACGCAGGGCCAGCGCCGCCGTGCCGAGTGCCAAGCTCACCAGCGCGAGGCTGGCGGGTTCAGGGACAGTCTGTACGGGGCTCACCGAAAAGCCCGGCGCCCTGTAATCGACATCGGCAATGAACCGGCTGATGCTGATCTGCGGTGGGTATTGGCTGATTGCCACGGCGTCGTCAAAGTCTTCGTATGCGGCGCCAAACGCCACCAGGCGCGAACCGGTCGAACTGAACTCGAGCGAGAAGTAGTTGTTGCCCCCGCCGGCGATACCGATCGTGGCCTGAACGGGCGTCGACAGCGTGGTGCTGAACGAATCCACCTGGCCGTCTACGAACCCAATGTTCTGCAGCTTCTGCGTGAGGGCGTCGGACGAGTCGGGCGGCGGCGCGAGGTCGGCGCCATATGTGCCCACCGACAGGACCTGCAGGATCACGTTGGGCGCGGCCAGGTCATACAGGCCCACCTTGACGTCCTGCATCTGGATGCCGGCGCAGTCGGATTGCTGCTGCGGCACGAACACGTTCGAGTTGATGTTGGCCGGGAGCGCGCTCAGGCACGTGTCCGGCACGTAGATGGCGCCCACTGCGCGCCAGCCCAGGGAGGGAAATGCCGAACCGAAGTCCGGATCAGCATTGATCACGACATACGCCGCATCAGCCGTGCGCGTGGCCCCCAGCGCGATCACGCAGCCCAGCAGGGCCACCTTAAAAGTCTTGGCAAGTGAGGTGTTGGTCAATTCGGACTCCAGAATTCCATCTGGTATACCAGAAGCAAGAAACGCACCTCAGGAGGCCTTCGCATCGTGACAAGCAACCCGGTGCGAGGCATCCCACATTGCCGGCACCCCAAGGCGCTGACATTGCGCAGGTCTGCCGGATGTCGAACTGTAAGAAACTTCGACAAGTTTGGGTCCCCCCGATTCGACTGTCCGACGCGCCCGAACATGACCGACCTCGCCCCCCTGCCCGCCACCCCGCCCGGCCGCTACCGCCACTACAAGGGCGGTGACTACGAAGTGCTGGGCGCCGCCCGCCATAGCGAAACGCTGGAGCCGCTGGTGGTCTACCGGCCGCTCTACGACAGCTCGGGGCTGTGGGTGCGGCCGCACGCCATGTTCTTCGAGCAGGTGCTCGTCGACGGCGTGCTGCAGCCCCGATTCGCCTTCGTCGGCTGACGCGCGCAGGGTTCGACAACGCACCGACGACGGGGCGCAGCGGGCGCATGGTGGCTTTCTGGTCGCCCTTCGGCGGCCACCCGTCCCGAAAGGCCCGCATGAAGAAATCCCTGCAAGCCCCCGCACGCACGCTGGCCCTGGCGCTGGCTTTGGGCACGCTGAGTTTCGGTGCCCCGGCGCCCGCGCTGGCGCAGGTCAGCGTGGGCATCGGCATCGGTGTCGACCTGCCCGGGGTGCGCATCGGCGTCAACGTGCCGTTGTTCCCGAACCTGGTGCGCGTGCCCAACAGCCCGGCCTACTACGCGCCGCAACTCGCGGCCAACTACTTCTTCTACGAAGACCGCTACTGGGTCTACGCCGACGACCGCTGGTACACCAGCACCTGGTACGACGGCCCCTGGGGCTACGTGCAACCCGAGGTGGTGCCGCTGTACGTGCTGCGCATCCCGGTTCGCTACTACCGCCAGCCACCGACCTACTTCCGGGGCTGGCAGCGCGACGCCGCGCCGCGTTGGGGTGAGCACTGGGGCCCGGCCTGGCAGAACCAGCGCCGCGGCTGGGACCAGTGGGACCGCCGCCGCACGCCGGCGCCGGTGGCACTGCCGGTCTACCAGCGCGACTACCGCGGCGACCGCTACCCGGGGCCGCAGCAGCAGCGCGAGTGGCAACGCCGCGACCCGCGCGAACCCTACGGCCGGTCTACGAGCGTCCGCACGCCGAGCCGCCGCGCAGCCGCCCGCAGCCGCCCGAGCGCAACCGACCCCCCGAGCGTGAGCGCCAGCCCGAACGCGGCGGCCCGCCGCAGCGAGGATCGGACCGTGACGTCGATCGTGGTTCCGACCGCAAACCGGACCGGGGTCAGGACCGAGGCAACAACCGCAGCAATGACCGCGGCAATGACCGCGGCAATGACCGTGGCAACGACCGCGGCAACGACCGCAAGAACTGAAGCCGGGCGGCGTCAGCCCGCCTCGTCGGTGGGGGCGCCACGCACACCGCCATCCCAGCGTCGCACCCCGGGCAGGTCGAGGTCGAAGAGGTCGAGCGCCCGGCCCACGGTCTGGTCGACGATGTCCATCACCGTCGCCGGCCGCGCGTAGAAAGCCGGCACCGGCGGCATGATCACGGCGCCGTTGCGCGTGGCCTGGTCCATCAGCGCGATGTGGCCGGCGTGCAAAGGTGTCTCGCGCAGCAGCAGCACCACGCGCCGGCGCTCCTTGAGACAGACGTCGGCCGCGCGCACCACGAGTTCGTCGTTGTAGCAGTGCGCAATGCCGCTGAGCGTCTTCACGGAGCACGGCGCCACCAGCATGCCAAGCGTGCGGAAGGAACCCGACGAGATGCTGGCACCGATGTCGCGTGCGCTGTGCACCTCGTCGGCCAGCGCGCGCACCTCGGCCGCGCTGAAGTCGGTCTCCTCGGCCAGCGTGCGCGCGCCCGAGGCGGTGAGGATGAGGTGGGTCTCGATGCCGCCGGCTGCGCGCAGCAGCTGCAGCGCACGCACGCCATAGACGACGCCCGACGCCCCGGTGATGGCGACGATGAGCCGGCGTGGGGCGGGTGCGGCGGGCGGCGGGGCGGCGGGTCCGGGCATGGCGTGGGGGTGAATCAGCAGTGGCGGCCTGCACATTCTGGCCGCCACGGCGGGTTTGCGCCCGCCAGGGCTCCAGTTCATCGACTTGGCACGAGCGCGCCGCACCGTCCGCCGCATGGGCGCCCCCGTCGAGGCTCGCG
>LNFM01003638.1_pt1 | contig 29967 bp, 28 predicted proteins | sample 596031 | NCBI WGS metagenome assembly LNFM01 (sample SAMN04254537, study PRJNA301005) | activated carbon metagenome | isolation source: dual media filters at the Ann Arbor, Michigan drinking water treatment plant | place: USA: Ann Arbor
GAGGTCTACAAAGACATGGCGCACCCGTTTGATATTCTCAGCCTTGCGCCCTTTGAGGTCGGTTTCGTTGATCGTAACGAAGATGCCTGCACCTTGTTTGCTTAGCTCCACTAGCTTGTCGTAATTCTTGGCCAGCGTGCCATGCAGAATTTTGGCTAGGGCCTTGTCCTTACGGTCGTCGTTGTCGTCAAAGGTCTGGAAGGTGAACCTGTCCGTCGTGGGATCGAGCAGGCGCAGGAACTTCTCGGCTTGTTTTCTATCTGGAGTTGAAGTATTGACAGAGGGCGAGCCGGTCCCCGGCTTGACTTTTCTGCTTGTGAAACTTCCTTCAGGCTGCGCAGGGTGTGCCCCCCTCGCAGCCTTTTCTTCGGTCGGTACTTTCTTGAGCATGACATTTGTTCCGGGGTTGGCCGCCGCGCGGCGTTGATAGGGCTGTTTTCATTTTTCTCTTCCTCTTTCCTGAGTTCTGTTTTCTACACTCTGTTTTCTGATTTCTATCTGGGCCCGGCGCGTACGCCGTAGCTTTGGTCGCGCAGTAATTCTTATTTTCCGGCGGCTTTGCGCTTTGGTTTTGCCTTGGCGCTTTCTGCTTCTTTGGCTTCTAATTCGTCGTATTCACACTTGACCCAGCTGGCGACGTCGGACCACCAACGCACACCATGCTGATACACGCAGCCATCGGGACCAAGAATCTTGACGTTGGAGTTGTCTAATACACCTCCAACCGCTACCGGATGAGCGTCCGTGAACCAGTCCTGCTCGCCCGTCTGCACGTGAAGGTTTGACTTCGTCCATACCTTCCGAGGGTACAGCTTGGATTCCACCATCCATGCAACGATAGGTGCCTTGGTATCTATGGTGTAGTCGTCCGGCGTACCTACCCAGTCAACGACAAACCAACCGGGAGTGGCGGGGACGTTCTCGTACCGGGTTTCGTGGTAAGGGTCGCCCTGATCGTTGGGGTTGATCATTGGCATCACGCTTCCTCCTGTTCATCGGGGAACAACTCGTCAGCGTCGTAATCCGGGTCGAGAAATGCGCGGTCGATCCATGCTTTGCGCGCCTCTTTTACCCGCTCCAGGCGTGTAGCCGCTAAGGCAACATGATCCTTGGATGTCTCCGAGTGGTCGATGCGCCATGCGGCTACGAAAGCATCGTGCCACAGATTTCCGGCATTCTCGGCTCCGTCGCCATAGCTGGCGATCACCTTCAGGGCGATATCGAAAAGCATCAGGTTGTGAACCCGCGCTAAATATTCCCTCTCCTTGTCGTTGAGTGTCATCTCACGCAACCTCCTCGGTCATCTTTTTGAAAACGCTCTCCGGCTGAGCCTTGATCCAGGCCTCGACTTCGGCTTCGACCCAAGCGGTCTTCCCACCAAGAACACGCGACCGCGGAAACTTCGGCGGCTCTTGGCGCATCCAATGCCAAAGAGTCGCGAACGTCACCGGCACGCGGTGCAGGACTTCCTGCTTGCCGATCAAACGCAGCGGGTGTCGGCTAGGTTTGTCGTGCGTCTCCACAAAAACGACGGGCTGGGGGGAGGTTGATTTCTTGATCATCACGGCGTCTCGCTGTGTTTGCGAGCGCGGTTTGGCCACACACTATAGGGAGCCGCACCACGCTCTGGGGTTGAGCGTGCTCAAAAGGTTTTGAGCTTTTAGGTACGGCTCGCAGTGAGCCTGAAAACGCTTTTAGTCTGGAATGCCGTTTTTCAAAAGCGAAATTGTATGACCCTAATTCCGTAGCGAAATCACGTTGTTAGTCGCTCCGCCGTCAATCAGTGCCGCAAACTTGTTGGCTACAGCCTCCATGATGCGGCGATTCTCTTCGGCATACTGGTGCCTGTCGTACACGTCTGCAATCCCGCCTTCGCGGTGGTTCTGTATGCGGTTCATGGCGTCGCGCCCAAAGCCCAATGCAGTAACGGTGCTGCCGTGGGTACGCCTTAGATCGTGCGGAGTGGCTCGCTCCACCTCCAGTTTCTTGCAGATGTCACGCATCGCGCGGTCCAGCCCAGTTATAGCGCCGCCGCGCGGCCCGGCGAATACCAGACCGGTAGAATCCATGTCGGCAATAATTTGCTGCGCCGCCTTCGGTAGCCATACCCGATGCGTCCCGCCGTTCTTGGTGCCGGGCCAATCTAGCGCGGGCACCGGCTTACCCGGCATGGTCCACCATCCATCCACAATATGTTCGGTCCGCATGTGGGCCACTTCGCCGGGACGCTGTCCTGTTAACAGCACAACTCTTAGGGCCATGCACTTCACTAGCCCGGCGCTTTCAAACGCCGTCCAGAAGTTCGGTATCTCGCCTTCCGATAGAATCCGCTCGCGGGCGGTGGTGGCATTGCGATCTACACCGACACAAGGGTTGATCTTGACGACATCTTTCTTGATGCCGAACTTGAACACGGCGCTAGCTGCCGCGAGAACCTGATTGGCCAGAATTGGTGCCGCGATGCGGGACATCATCGCCTCGACATCGGCGCGTGCAATTTCTCCCGCTCGCAACTTCCCCCAACGGGGTAACAGGTAGCGCTTGATCAGGTTGTCCCCCTGTTTCCAACTCTTGTTCTCCTTCATGGCTGCAGAGCGGTGGAGGTCCGCGAGTTCGCTAAAGGTGCCCTTGCTACGCTCGGCGCGGCGGTCGGCCTGTGGGTCTTTGTCTTCGGCAACTGCCAGCATGACCTTGGCCGCCATACGTCTAGCGTCGGCTAGGCCTACCCGTCCGATGTGGTACCAGCGCGGCCGACCGTGTCGCGAGTAGATACACTTGAACGCCCGGCTACCGGACGGCTGTATCTGCACCGCTAGGCCGTGCTGCAGGGTGTCCCATACAAGGTACGATCGCTCCCTTGGCTTAAGCCGCCGCAGGGCGAGATCGTTCAGCTTTATCTTGTTCGGAGGACTACGTGTCATGGGTGCGCTCCAGCTAAGCTACAACTAAAGATTGATGCTAACTGGGCTTAATGGGATTGTTAATCGATTTAAATGCTAAGGCTCTGGCAGAACACAACTTTCTGCCCTTAGTTAAAGGCTTTTAACGGAGCTTAAAGGTGGTAAATCTTAACGAGGCGTTAACCATCTTTATTCATTTGTTGCTAAACATTTCTCGCGCCGCAGGGGGCTCTCGTGTCGATCTCGGTTGGATCAAACGCCGCCTCCTATCTCAGCTATGCCGGTAATGCTTACGGGGCCGGGAACCCGGCGTCGAAAGCCAGTCCTGCCTCAACCGATACTAACGACACGTCCTCGCCATCGTCGTCGACCTCGGTCACGCTGTCTGACGAGGCCAAGGCCTATCTGGCGCGAACCGCGGCGGAAAGCGAACAGCCTTCGCTCGCGACCCTCACCACGCGGGCGCGCGCCTGGTTCGACCAGCAATACGTTGCGCTCGGAACGTCATCGGCGATGCTCGATGGGCAGGTCGCCGTCGATCTGTCCGGCCAGACGCGCGCCACCTTGTCGGCGATTGCCGACAATGCACAGGGCCAATTCTCGACGGACGAGGTGGCGGCGGCGACCAGGACGTTGCAGTCACGGTTCAACGACGCGGTATCTCCGCATGTCGTGATTGCCCGGCACACGGGAGATTATGCAAGCCTCTACGCCGCGGCGTCGGATTATCTCGATCGGGCCGGTGCGGACGAGAAGGCAACGCCGGCCTGGAAGGATCAGAAGCAGGCCGTGCTGGAAGGCCTGGCCGCCGCCAGGTCGGCCTTCGGCAGGGCTCCGGTCACCGGCAACGATGCGGATCCGGTAAGGGCGCTGCTCGACAAGGCGTCGACACAAAAGCCTTCCGCCACGAATTCGAGTCCGGACACCCTGGTAGCCAACGCGCGGACGATGCTCGATGCGCAGGCGGGCAGCGCCAGGGATAACGGCAAGGAACTGGTCTTCACCGGCGGCAGGCAGACGGGGCAGCAGGTGGATTTCACCGACTTCGACAATCGAACGCTGGCCGTCATGGCGTTGAACGGTGATGCATCGTTCTCGGCGCAGGAAGCCGGCGCTGCGAAGGCAGAGCTCAATCTGCGCACCAGGAGCAGCCTTTTGAACGCGTTCGATTCATCAAGTGGCACGCAGGCCAGTAGTCTGGCGTTACTCCAGCACTACGCGAAAATGAGTTCCGAGGAGCGAAGCGTCCTCGGTTTCACGGAAGATTACGCCAACAAGATCGCGGCCAACTATCGCACGGCGGCATCGATACAGAGCACTCTCGGTGCCGGCGCCGGGCTGGCCGCCTATCTCTAACGTCGTCCGCTATTCTTCCGGCTCGGTCGTGAACAGCAGCGGATAGCCCTTGGCGCGGCCGGCGTCGGTGGCGCGGGTGGCCTTGGTCTCGGCGACGTCCCTGGTGAACACGGCGACCACGCAGACGCCGCGGCGGTGCGCCGTGATCATCACCTTGTGGGCCTGGTCCTCGGTCATGCGGAATTCCGCCTTCAGCACGGTGACGACGAATTCGCGCGGCGTGAAGTCATCGTTGACGAGGATGACCTTGTGCAGGCGCGGCCGTTCGGTCTTCGTTTTGACCTTTGTCTTCGGCTTGGCGACGGTATCGATCATTCCGGTGCGCGGTCCTGACACGAACGGGTCACAACGGGCCTGCCGCGATCACTTGGCGCGGCAGTCCGCAAGCCGTTGCGTCATGGTCCGATCGCCGCGGCTGACGGCCGTCTCGATCAGTTTACAGGCTCCGGGCCGGTCGTGAAACTGGCTGTTTGCCGACAGTTTCAACTCGACCAGGGCTTTCAGCGCACCGGGTTCGTCCAATTCCGCGGCCTCCGCCGCGTCATACAGCACGCGCTTGGGATAGCTGACCCGCACCTCGGGATGTTCGGCCAGCAGTCGCAACACCTGCAGGCGCGCGTCGAAATCATACCCGCTGCTGATTTCGATCAGGCGCACCGCCTCCTGGATGTCGCGGGGCACCCATTTGCCTTCGAGCGCAAGCCGTCCCAGCATGCCCTTGGCCATCCAGCTGTCGGACGCACCCTTCAACAGCGACACTGCGCGCCTGGGGTCGGCCGGGCCGCCTTCGCCGGCAATCAGCATTTCCGCCAGCGGGACGATGGCGCCGCCGGGATCGGGGCGGCGGGCTTCCTCGAGCAGCGTGCGCGCGCGCGCCGGATCGTCCTTGCGGATCGCGGTCGCCAGTTCGCGCCTGGCGCCGAAGACATCGGCCTTTGCCATCCTCTCCAGGATGTCGAGACCGCGGGCGCGCTCGTCCGGCTTGTCCGACGCCGCCAGCAGGCGTCCCAGGGTCACCAGCAGGCCTGGCTTGCTTGCGTCCCTTGCAGGGTTGTCGACGGCACGCGCCGCCCAGTATCGCGCGGCGGCGGCATCGCGCCTGACGATGTCGCCGTCCTCGAGCCGCCGCACCAGCACCTGCGTCGCAAAGGGATGCCCGAGTTCAGCCGCCTTGTGCAGCGCTTCGGCGGCCTCGGTGCGGGTGACGAGCGGCAACTTGTCGAGGTCGCCGCGATCCCAGGACTTGTGATGCTCGTAGAGCTGGTACCACGCCTCGGCATTGCCCTGCGCGGCGGCCTCGCGCAGCATGGCGATCGCCTGGTCCCTGCGCGCGTAGGGCAGGTTGCGCGCTACCGCGACCTTCAACTCGGTGTTTGACGGGTCGGCGTCGAGTGCCTTCCGGCAGCTTGCGGCGCGCAGATCCCAGCGCCGGCGCAGCGCGTCTTCACCGATATACTGCTTCGGATCTTCAAACAGCTTCTGGCAGAGTTCGGCGGCGTTTTCCGTCGTCAGCGGCGGTCCCGGCTCCAGCGATTTGGACTCGGCGGCGGCTGACCTGCGAGACGGCAGCGACAGCACCGCCACCACAAGCGCAGCAAACAGGGCGGCAGCAGCAACGGTCGCACGCACCTTGGGCGAGAGGCGATCGGTTGCAGGAAATTTCGGGGGCGTAACCATGACGATGCCAGATGCGGCCTGGTGGCCGGTCGTGCTCGTCTGTCGCCGCGGCTTGCAGATTCGTTCAAATCAGAAGCGGAAGGCTTGTTTCGCAGGCAATGCGCGACCCGGAACTGCCGGACAAGCGGGCAGGTAGGGCCAATAGTTGCTCATGTGCAGCGCTAACTCGAATGTGAAGGACAAGCGATTTCAGCGCTTTGCGCGACGCAATTTGCGTGTCACCATATCTTCATTCGACGGGAGGGCCGCAATGCGCTGGTATGTCTCGATCGGGGCTGTGCTGATAGCGGGCGTGCTCGCCGGCGGCGACGTCGCGGGTGTCGCCGCTCCGGGCCCGAACAACCGGCCGGACCACCCGCTGAGTTCTCAGCCGCGCCAACTCGCCGCCAAGGAAGCCCATCCAACCGTCGACGTCGAACTCGTTCTCGCCGTCGACGTCTCCTACTCGATGGACATGGACGAACTCGCGCTGCAGCGCGAGGGCTATGCGCAGGCCATCATCTCCAAGGAATTCCTGCAGGCGCTGAAGAACGGCCCGAACGGCAGGATCCTGGTGACCTATTTCGAGTGGGCGGCTTCCACCGACCAGAAGATCATCATTCCGTGGCGGCTGATCGACGGGCCTGAAACGGCCGACGCCGTCGCCCACGAAATCGTCAAGACACCGGTCCGCCGGGCGTCGCGCACATCGATCTCGGGTGCGATCAATTTCTCGATGCAGCTGTTCGACGAGAGCCCGCACCGCGGGATCCGGCGCGTGATCGATATTTCCGGCGATGGCCCGAACAACAACGGCCCGCCGGTCGTGCTCACCCGCGATGCCGCGCTGGAGAAGGGCGTCATCATCAACGGCCTGCCGATCATGGTGAAGGAGCCGTCCTATTCCACGATGGATATCGACAATCTCGATCTCTACTACGAAGACTGCGTGATCGGCGGTCCGGGCTCCTTCGTGGTGACGATCAAGGAGCGCGACAAGTTCAAGGAAGCGATCCGCACCAAGCTGTTGCTCGAGGTCGCGGGCCGTACGCCGGAGCGCCCGGTCGTGCCGGCCGCCGGCCGCGAGCCGCGCGTCAACTGCATGGTCGGCGAGAAGATCTGGCAGGATCGCTGGGGGCGATAGGCCAGAGGCCTACCGCCTGAACCGCGCCACCAGCTCCACATGCGGCGTATGGCGGAACTGGTCGACGGGCGTGACGCCTTCGATTGTATAGCCACCGTCGATCAGGATCCTGGCGTCGCGCGCAAACGTGACGACGTTGCAGGACACCGCGACCACCACGGGAATCTTGCTCGCCGCAAGCTGCGTCGCTTGCGCCTGCGCGCCCTGCCGCGGCGGGTCGAAGACGACCGTATCGTAGTCGCGCAACTCCTGCGGCATCAGCGGGCGGCGGAACAGGTCGCGCGCCTCGGCCTTGACCGGCTTCAGCCCCGAGGTCGATGTGGCGGCCTTCTGCAGGGCTGCGACCGCGCCGGCGTCGCTGTCGAAGGCGGCAACCCGCGACTTCGCCGCCAGCCGCAGCGCAAACGGGCCGACACCGCAAAACAGATCGGCGATGTACTTGCCGCGCTTGCAATGTTCGGACACCAGCGCGGCGAGTCGCTGTTCGCCTTCCACCGTCGCCTGCAGGAACGATCCGGGCGGCAGCGCGACGTGAGCGGAGCCCATCGAGACGACCGGCGGCGTTCGCATCAGCACCAGTTCGCCGTGGCGCGTCAGCCGCGCCAGCCGGTGCTGTTCGGCGATCCGCGACAGCTTAGTGATCATGGCCGTCGACAACGGACCGGAACCGCGCACGTCGACATCGAGCCCGCTATCGGTCGCGGTGACCTGGATGTCGAGCGGCTTTCCCATCGCGATCAGCGGCTCGGCGATGGCCCAGGCCGTCTCGATCGCGCCATCCAGATGCGGATCCAGTATGGGACAGCGGTCGATCGGCACGATGTCGTGCGAATTGGCCGCGGCAAATCCGACCTTGAGGACGTCATGCGTTCCCATCCGCGCATGCAGCGTGATGCGGCGGCGGCCCAGGCCATGGGCATCGACCAGGGCTGAGACCTCGCAATCGATCCCGGCCTGCGCCAGCGTCGTGACCACGAGTTCGCGCTTCCAGGCGCGATAGGCCTCGGCGTTCCAGTGCTGGATCGCGCAGCCGCCGCAGACGCCGAAATGCGGGCAGAACGGGGCGATCCGCGCCGGGCTTGCGGCCTCGACCCTGATCAACCGGCGGCGGTCGGGATGGTGGCCCGGAACCGGCGCGACCTCGACCGTATCGCCGCCGATCGTATAGGGCACGTAGATCCTGCTGCCGCCCGCCATGGCGACGCCGTCGCCGTGATGGCCGACGTGATCGATGACGAGCCGCTCGGTGTCAGCCACGGCGTGCGCCCATGAAGAATTCGATATTGCCGTCGCCGCCGGTGATCGACGACGGAAACACCTCGATCCCGGTGCAGCCGAGCGAGGCGGCGAAGCCTGAGATGTCGTCGCAGATTTCCTGGTGCACCATGGCGTTGCGGATGATGCCGTGCTTGGAATGCCTTCGCTCCGCCTCGAACTGCGGCTTGATCAGCGCCAGCAGATGCATCGGCGCTGCGGCCAGCGACAGCGCCACCGGAAGCACCGCCTTCAGCGAAATGAAGCTGACGTCGATGACGACCACATCGGGCCGGGCGGGCAGGCGCCTGCCCTCGAATTTTCGGATGTCCGTTTCTTCCATCGACACGATCCTGGGATGGCCGTGCAGCGAGGGATGCAACTGGCCGTGCCCGACATCGATCGCGAAGACGAGGCTGGCGCCGTTCGCCAGCAGCACCTCGGTGAACCCGCCGGTGGATGCGCCGATATCGAGGCAGACATGGCCCTCGATATCGATGGGGTATTGCTCCAGCGCGCCCGCGAGCTTGACGCCGCCGCGCGAGACCCAGGGATGCGCCGGCTCGGCGGACAATTCGGCATCGGCGGGAATGGCTTCCGACGCCTTCAGAACCTGCTTGCCGGCGGCCGTCACGCCGCCGGCCTCGATCGCGGCGCGGGCGCGGGCACGGCTTTCGAACAGGCCGCGCTCGACCAGCAGCACGTCCGCGCGCTTGCGGGGAGGGGGTTTGCTTTCGCTCTTGTCAGCCAATGTCAGCTCGGTTTGCTGTCAGCTCGATGTGCCGGCGGCGCGGTTCGCCGCCAGCGCGACGCAGGCCTCGAATGCGGTGAGATCGTGCCAGATATCCGCAGGCGCCTGTCGCGGCGTCACCAATTTAGCACCACGCAGGTCCAGCGTGTGGATCATCATGAGGTTGTCGGGCAGGCCGAAATCCTCCACCGTAAGCCCATCGCGGTCGATCAGATGGCCGCGTTCGGCCTTCGTGACCGCAAACGATCGGGCGACCCGCTCGGCATAGATGGTTGGATCGTTGCTGTAGGCGAAACAGATTTTTCCGCGGCCGGCCATGTAGCCGAGTTCATAGACGGTGCCGGCGTCGGCACTGGGGCCGCGAAACGGCGTAAGGTTGGCGATGATCGCGTCGGCGGCGTCCATCATCGCTTCGTTGCCCTTGAAGATCGCAAGCGATGCATTCGGCGCGGTAAGGTCGACCGCGTTGTCGAGCGGGAAGAGCCCGGTCAGTCCACGGCGCGCGCAGATCGCGGCCTTGCGGCGTCCGATCCCGACAGCGTCCGGCAGGAACACGTCGGGACCTGCCAGATAGATCTTCATGGGATTACCTGCGAAAGAACCAGGCCTTCGGTGCTGACCGTATCAGGACCGAAGGCGCGGTGTCTCACGCGAGTTTGACCGTCTCGGTTTTGTAGTCCTTGCCGAGCGCATCGAACACCTTGGCGACGATGCCCTTGGCGTCGAGGCCGGCGCGGCCATACATCGCGTTCGGCGAGTCGTGATCGAGGAACTCGTCGGGAAGGATCATCGCGCGCATCCGAAGTCCGCCGTCGAGCATGCCGTTGTCGGACAGCGTCTGCATGACGTGCGAGCCGAAGCCGCCGATCGAGCCTTCCTCGATGGTGAGCAGGACCTCATGGTCGCGCGCCAGCTTCAGCAGCAGATCGACGTCGAGCGGCTTCATGAAGCGGGCATCCGCAATCGTGGTGGAGAGGCCATGGGCCGCGAGCTCGTCGGCGGCCTTTTCGCACTCTGCCAGTCGTGTGCCGAAGGAGAACAGCGCGACCTTGTTGCCCTGGCGGATGACGCGGCCCTTGCCGATCTCCAGCGGGATGCCGACCTCGGGCATTTCGACGCCGCGGCCTTCGCCGCGCGGATAGCGCACCGCGCTCGGGCGGTCGTTGATGGCGACCTGCGTCGCGACCATGTGCACCAGTTCGGATTCGTCGGACGCCGCCATGATCACGAAATTCGGCAGACAGCCGAGATAGGCGTTGTCGAACGACCCGGCATGGGTCGCGCCATCGGCGCCGACCAGACCGGCGCGGTCGATGGCAAAACGTACCGGCAGGCTCTGGATCGCGACGTCGTGCACCACCTGGTCGTAACCGCGCTGCAGGAAGGTCGAGTAGATCGCGCAGAACGGCTTGTAGCCTTCGGTGGCGAGACCTGCCGCAAACGTTACGGCATGCTGCTCGGCGATGCCGACGTCGAAGGTGCGGTTCGGGAACGCCTTGTTGAAGATGTCGACGCCGGTGCCGGACGGCATCGCCGCGGTGATGGCGACGATCTTGTCGTCCTTCTCGGCTTCCTTGACCAGGCTCTGGCCGAACACGTTCTGGTAGGCCGGAGCGTTCGGCTTGGCTTTCGCCTGGGCGCCGGTGGCGACGTCGAACTTGACCACGGCGTGATACTTGTCGGCGGAAGCTTCCGCCGGGCCGTAGCCCTTGCCCTTTTGCGTCACGACGTGGACCAGGATCGGGCCGGTTTCCATGTCGCGGACATTCTTCAGGACCGGCAGCAGATGGTCGAGGTTATGGCCGTCGATCGGGCCGACATAATAGAAGCCGAGTTCCTCGAACAGCGTGCCGCCGTCCATCATGAAGCCACGGGAATATTCCTCGACGCGGTTGGCGCGGTTCGCCAGTACCTTCGGCAGATGCTTGTTGATCTGCTTGGCGGCATCGCGAAGGGTGCGGTAGGTCTTGCCGGAGTAGAGCCGCGACAGGTAGGCCGACATCGCGCCCACGGGCGGGGCGATCGACATGTCGTTGTCGTTGAGGATGACGATCAGGCGCGAGTTCATCGCACCGGCATTGTTCATCGCCTCATAGGCCATGCCGGCGGACATCGAGCCATCGCCGATGACCGCGATGATGTTGTTCTTGCCGCCGGAGAGGTCGCGGGCCACCGCCATGCCGAGGCCGGCCGAAATCGAGGTCGAGGAGTGCGCGGCGCCGAACGGGTCGTAATCGCTCTCGCTGCGCTTGGTGAAGCCGGACAGGCCGCCGCCGGTACGCAGCGTGCGGATACGGTCGCGGCGTCCGGTCAGGATCTTGTGCGGGTAGGCCTGATGGCCGACGTCCCAGATCAGACGGTCACGCGGCGTATCGAAGATGTAGTGGATCGCGGTGGTCAGTTCGACCACGCCGAGGCCGGCTCCGAAATGGCCGCCGGTCACCGACACGGCGTCGATGGTTTCCTGACGGAGTTCGTCTGCGACCTGCCGCACCTGCTCGATCTTGAGCTTGCGCAGATCGTCGGGCGTGCGAATGGTATCTAGAAGCGGCGTTTTGCTAAATGTGGTCACAGCGATATTCCAATTTTGCATGTCGGTGCGAATAACCCGACGCGAGATGGGGTACGCGTTAACCGCGCAGTGAAAATCCAGATGCCGGGTGCCGCCTCGGCGGGCCGGTATCTGATTTGAAGCCTAGATGCACTCCGGACAGAACCAAGTGATATGCATCACGTTGGCCGCTTCTAACCCTTCCCGGTCGTTTTTCCTGAGCTATTTGAAGCGCTTGCTGCCGTCGCATGGCGCGGCAGGCACGCTCCTCAGCCCTTAGAACCGTTAAGCTTTACACCAAAGCGACCGCCAAAGCCAACCCGGCGCGAGGGCCGGGTTCCTGGCCTGGTCATCGAAATATCCAGAATTTCAACCGCTGCGGCGGGCGAAAAGTTCCGTACTATCCGCGTTCCCTGCGCCCAAGGCGTCATTTTTGGCGGTTTCGATGGTTTTCCATGCGCTTTCGCGGACGGCCTGATCGCCGGTCGCGACCGCCAGCGCTGCATCCGGGAGAGCCATGCGTTCGCTAAGCGGGACCGGTCCGCAAACGATCATGAAAAAGTCGTAGGCATGCGGCCGTTCGTTGGCCATGACGAACTGGAAATGGACGCGGAAAAACTGCCAGCGAAACTTCGTGTAATGCTCGGGCCTGATGATGTCGCGAAAGCGAACCGCGACGATCCTGGGATTGCGTCCGGCGGCGCCGACGTCGATGCCGTGACTGGTGATCGGATCGAACTGGTAGAAGTTCATCACGTCCTTGCGGGCCTGGCAGTCGATCCAGTCGATCGACGGCTCAACCGCCAGCATCCGCAGATGCTCGCGGAATTGCGCTGACACCGTGTGGAATCCGACGATCGGGAAATTTCCGCCCAGCGTCAGCAGCACGATCCGCGGGCCATGACGGCCGAGCGCAGGGTCGAGCTTCAGGGCACGCGCCAGCATCTCGGTGCTCAGGAACGAACCGGAGCTATGGCCGACGATGACGATTTCATCGGCGTCGGTGGTCCGCACGACGTTGACGAGGTGTTGCGCGAAGCGATCGATGCGCTGGTCCCACTCCGGGCGCTCGCGGCGCGAGAACTCCCAGGTCCAGATCGTGTCGCTCAGGAGATACAGCACGTAGGTGCTGTTCTCGGTGTATTTCAGCATCGTCCCGAGCAGAGCAACGAAAATCGCGAATGCCGCCGCGATGCTGAACAGGTCAGGAATTCCAAGCGCGTTCAGGCCCTTCTCGAAGACAAAGGCGACGCCCGCGGCGCATGCCGCTTGCAGCAGCAGCAGCAAATGAGGGTAGGTGATGAAGGTTGCGAACCGCCAGTTCGCCTTGCCGAATCGCGCAATCGTGCCTGACAAGACGAGGCGCCAGTAGATCCAGACCGAATGGCAGACCGTGCGCCAGATCGGTGACGCCAGGTCCTGCTGGATGAAATCCTCGAAGCGAAGGAAATCGTATGAGGTGCGCGTCTGCCAGTCGTCCGCCTTGGTATCGATGCTCCAGGACGCGATCTCGTCGTCGGATGCGACCTTGGGCCGGCTGATGGTTGCCGCGACCTGGTACAGCCGGCTGAATTTCCGCAACTCGGTCCGGAACATGCGGTAGTACTGCGCCAGCCCGCGCGGATCGTATCCCTGGATGTAGATGATATGGCGGTGCTGGACGCGCACGAATGGTCCCCAAGTTGCGCGGGACTATATCAGGCCGGGCAGGGCGCGAAGAACTAATTCACCCCGGCACTTTGTCCCATCCATGGCGCCGCGTGTGAAATTCGCCTGATAGTACCTGCCGATGCGCCAAAACCCGACGACCGGGCGGACCTCCGGGCGGTCACTGAACGTCGAGCGGCGTACTCCCGGTGACCTGGCCGGCCGCATCCGTCGTAATCTTGTCGACGCGCGCCTCCGCCTGCCGCAACAGCTCTTCGCAGCGGCGCTTTAGCGCCTCGCCGCGCTCGTAGATTGCGACCGATTCCTCCAGCGGTACCTTGCCGTCCTCGAGCCGCTTCACAATCGACTCCAGTTCCTCGATCGCGCGTTCGAAAGTGAGCTTCTTGATGTCGGCTTGGGTGTTTTCGGCCATATTGCGTTCCCGGATGCGCCCCAGGTTGCGGGCGCAGAATCAAGCTTATAGCGTTTTCAGGCGAAGCGGGCACCGGTCCGCGTAAAGAAAACGTGTGAAAACAAAGGGCTAAAGCCCGAAAATTCAGGCATCCATCAACGCGGTGACGTGGGCCGCGACCGATTCTTTCAGCCCCTGAAGGTCGTAGCCGCCCTCCAGCACCGAGACAACCCGGCCGCCGGCGCTGCTGTCAGCCAGATCCATCAATCTGCGGGTGACCCAGCCGAAATCCTCCGCCTTCACGTTGAGCGAGGCCAGCGGATCGCGGTAATGCGCGTCGAAGCCGGCCGAAATGAGAATCAGCTCCGGGCTGAACTTCTGCAACTGCGGCAGGATCAGGTTTTCGAACGCGGCGCGAAACTTGGCGCTGCCGTCTTCCGAGGCCAGCGGCGCGTTGACGATGGTGTCGTGTTCGCCGCGCTCGCCGCTGGCGCCGGTGCCGGGAAACAACGGCATCTGGTGCGTCGAGGCGTACATCACGGTGGGATCGGACCAGAAGATGTCCTGCGTTCCGTTGCCGTGATGGACATCGAAATCGACGATCGCCGCGCGGGCGATGCCGTATTTGCGCTGGGCGTGGCGCGCCGCGATCGCGACGTTGTCGAAGAAGCAGAAGCCCATCGGCTTTGAGACCTCGGCATGATGGCCGGGCGGGCGCACCGCGACGAACGCATTCCGATGATTTCCGGCCATCACCGCGTCGGTTGCGGCCACCGCGCCGCCGACGCCGCGCATCACGGCCTCCCAGGTGCCCGGCGACATCGACGTGTCGCCGTCGATGTAGACCAAGCCGCTGCTGGGAGCGATGTGCCTGAGTTCGCCGATGTAGTGCTCGCCATGGCACAGCGCGACGGAATCCAGATTGCCTTCCGGCGCTTCGCCGCGCGCGAGCGGCTTGAAGCGCTCTTCCCCCAGCACCTCGGCCACCGCGCGCAGCCGGTCAGGGCGTTCCGGGTGTCCCGGAGGCGTCAGGTGGTCGAGACATGCGGTATGGGTCAGCAGCAGTGTCATGCAAAATCCTGGCGTTAGGAAACGCGCGGGCGCGAAGGGCCTAATCTAGGCCCTCGATGGCCGCTCGGAAAGAGCCGGCACGCCCCGGGATCAGTTTATCCTGATGATGCGATCCACCGCGGTCGGGCCGACCGGGCTGTTGGCCCTGAAGTAGGCATTCAACGCGTCGATGTCGTAGATGCCGGTTTGCGGCGCGGTTCCCTGTGTGAAGACAGTGAAGCCGTCGCCGCCGACCGACAGGAAGTTATTGACGGTGACGCGATAGCTCGCGGCGGGATCGATCGCCTTGCCATTCAGCGTCATGCGTTCAGCGATGACGCGTTCGCCGTCCGGCTTCGTGCCGTCCCAGGCATAGGAAAAGCCCTTCGAGACCTGCAGGATGCGTGGCCGCTTCGGATCGCGCCATTGCTGTTCCAGCATGTCCTTGATCTGCTTTCCGGTCAGCGTCATCGTCACGAGCTGGTTGCGGAACGGCTGGCTGGCAAACAGATCGGCGTAGGTCACCGCGCCGCCTTCCTTGCGCGCAATATCGGTGCGGACGCCGCCGGGATTGGTGAAGGCGATGTCGGCGCCGCCCTTCGCAGCGTCGCGGGTTGCCGCGAGTTGCGCGTCCGCGATGATGTCGCCGAGTGGACTCTCGCCGGCATTATTGGGCACGCGCGACAGCGTTTCCGCCACCGAGCCCGCCGGACGGTTGGCGATCGGTGCGGCCAACCTGTCGTAGGCTTCGATCAGCGCGGTCTGTTCGGCGTCCCTGGCGAGCGTCGCTGTGCGGACGATGGTGTTGTCGGCCCTGGCGCTGATGATGTCGCGCGTGACGGGATCGAGCTTGAGATCGATCGCGGTGACGAGCGTGCCGTATTTGTCTGCGCTGGTGACGAGCCGCTTGTCGATCTCGCAGACATAGGCGCGGTGGGTGTGGCCGGTGACCACGACGTCGACCGACCTGTCGAATTTCTTGACGATGTCGACGATCGGCCCGGAAATATCCGGACATTCATTGTAATTGCCGGTCGGCAGTCCGCCCTCGTGTATCAGCACGACGATGGCCTCGACGCTGCGCGTCTTCAGTTCGGGGATCAGCGCGTTCACCGTCTCCGCCTCGTCGCGGAATTCGAGATCGGCGACGCCGACCGGCGAGACGAGGCCCGGCGTGCCCTTCAGCGTCAGGCCGATGAAGGCCACGGGAATGCCGTCGAACTCCCTGATCTCGTAGGCGGGAAGCAGGGGCTTGCCGGTGCGCTTCTCGATCGTGCTGGCGGCGAGATAGCGAAACTTCGCGCCGGTGAACGGATGCGGGCCCCGGCATTTGTCGACCGGGTGGCAGCCGCCGTTCTGCATTCGCAGCAATTCGTCCTTGCCCTCGTCGAACTCGTGGTTGCCGACGGAAGCCAGCGCCAGTCCCATCATCGACAGCGCCTCGATGGTCGGCTCGTCGTGGAACATCGCCGACAGAAACGGGCTGGCGCCGATCAGGTCGCCGGCCGCGACAAAGATCGTGTTGCGGTGCCCGTCGCGAAGCTGGCCGACCAGCGTCGCCATGTGTTCGGCGCCGCCCGCGGCGACCGTGATCTTCTTCGTCTTGTCCTCGGGGTCCGTGATGACGATCCCGCCCGGGGAAGGACGCAGGTAGCCGTGAAAATCGTTGATCGCGAGAATGCGCAGATCCACCGGCGGGGTCGTTTGGGCGTAGACCGGTGCGGCCGCGTAGAGTGCGACGAGCAGTGCAAATGCCGAAACAGGGCGAAGGGAATTTCTCATGACTTTGACATAGCCGCTTGTTGTGTCACCGTCATTGCGAGCGCGGCGAAGCAATTCATCGCGCGGCATTAAGAAGGAGTGGATTGCTTCGCTGCGCTCGCAATGACGGCAGAGGTGAAATCGCGCCTTGGGCCTAACTCCTCTTGCGCTCGAAGAACGCCTTGAACGCCTCGACCGCTTCCCGGGAACGCTGAGGTGCCCGGTCATGATCTTGCCCCCGAAACAGGCGGCATTGGTGCCGCTGGCCAACCATCGGGCCATATCCTACATGATACGGCAAGGGGCCGAACGGTCGCGGTGGATTTTCCCACCGATGTGATGACGAGGTTTATGCGATGCAGTTAGGCGGAATTCATCATCTGACCGCGATCTCCGCGAAACCGCGGGAAAACCTGGCTTTCTACACCGGCCTGCTCGGCATGCGGCTGGTCAAGAAGACGGTCAACCAGGATGACGTCTCTGCCTACCACCTGTTCTACGCCGACGGCAAAGCCAACCCCGGCACTGACCTTACCTTCTTCGATTTTCCGGCCGCACCCGAGCAGCGCGGAACCAACTCGATCTCACGGACCGGCCTGCGCGTCGCGGGCGAAGCCAGCCTCGGCTACTGGCGGGATCGCCTCAAGAAGTCCGGCGGCGTCACCGGCGATGTCATCGAGGTCGACGGCCGGCTGACGCTGCCGTTTGAGGACGGGGAAGGGCAGCGGCTGGTGCTGGTCGATGACGGCGGTGCTGGTATCGTCTCGCCATGGGAACGAAGCCCGGTGCCGGCAGAGCATCAGATCCGCGGCCTGGGTCCGATCGTGCTGACCGTGCGGGAGCTGTCGCGCACCGCCTTCGTATTGACCGAGGTCATGAACATGCGCCGTGTGCGCGACTATGCGGCCCACGGCGCGCAGATCCATGTGTTCGCGATGGGCGAGGCAGGGGGAGAGGGCGGCCCCGCCGCCGAACTGCATGTGCTCGAGGACAAGGACGCGCCCATTGCGCGGCAGGGCGCCGGCGGTGTCCACCATGTCGCGTTCCGCACACCCGATGAGACGCAGTATCACGGCTGGACGCAGCGGCTGAACGAGCTGCGCGTGCCCAACAGCGGCGAGGTCGACCGCTTCTATTTCCGCAGCCTCTATTTCCGCGAACCCAACGGCATCCTGTTCGAGATCGCCACCGATGGTCCGGGCTTTGCCACCGACGAGCCGATGGAAACGCTCGGCGAAAAACTGGCGCTGCCGCCGTTCCTCGAACCGCAGCGTGTGGCGATCGAGGCAGGGCTCAAGCCGATCGTGTAGACTCGCAGGATGGGTCGGCAACCGATTGCAGTCAATCGCGCGCTTCTTCGGCGACTACGACGCGGAAGCGATCCGCCCCGGCACGGCCTGGCTGAACTGACGAACGCGCCCGGCACGACGGGGAGCGAGCGGCCGGCCGTGCAACCTGATGCGGTTGCGCGCCTCACGCAGATACATGGGTTCGAGGCGGATATTGAAGAGTTCGTCGTGTGAACGAGGCCGGAGGGTACCGAATGCAATCCGGGTTGCGTGCAGCGCCCGACCGATGGTGCGCCGGTTTTCGTCGCTGTCGATCCCGGCCATTGCGCAGGTCCGCGAAAGCGCGACAAGCGCACGGCCCGCCCGGGTGACGTTGAAACCGAGAAGGCTCATCAGGATACGGGCGGCCGGCTCGCTTTCGCCGATCGCAAGCAGGCGTGTGCCGAGATTATGGAAAGTGACCAGCGCCCCGCGCAGGTTGCGCACGGCGAGATCATATTCATGGATTGCCTGCGACGTGGTCGCCAGCTCTCGCGCCTTGGGTAGTGCTACATTGCGAAAGAGCATCATCCGCTTGAGAGCCATGCGCCGAAGATGCAGCACACTTCGTATCGGCTGGCCGACCTGGTCGACGAGAAAGTGGCCGAGCAAGACACTGGCGACAGCCGCCAATGGGTAGACATACCAATGCATGCCGCGCCCTGATTCAATCCGGGGTTTTCAGCCTTCACGTTGCAACGTGGCTGCCGGCTCAATCAACCCTAACAGTTCGTTAGCCTCAAGCGAAATCGCAGTTCGTCGCTGCGCAGCCGCGAATGTAGTTAACGGCGGCAGCTGGCCGAGGGCTGCTATTGTCCCGGTGAAATTCGCAACCGCCGGTGCGACGTCGGCGAATCCGGTTCCGGAAGTCCCAGTTTGCGCCATGCCGGCATGACCCGCGCGTCGAGCAATTCGAGATAGGCGGGCGTCTGCGAATAGAACCGGGGCTCGATGACTTCGCCGCGATAGACGTCTTCGAATTGAGCGCGCGCACGCTTCGCATTGGCGTGGTCGCCGACGCTATCGTAAGCCACGGCAGCAAACGCCAGGTTTGCCCAGTGCCTCGGATTGATCGCGATCGACCGCTCCAGCCAGAGAATGGCGTCGTGATATTGTCCCATCAGTGAGTAGTTGAGACCTAGCATCAGGCACCACACCCATCGCATGCGGTCCTTCGGCGATTGCGCCAGCGCCCGCTGCAGCGGTTCTATTCCCAGTTCCGGGCGGCCGCTGGCGAACTGCAGATGTCCGTTCCAGGCGATGGCCTCGACCAGGTTGGGATCGAGCTCCAGCGCGATCTGGTTTTCGGCCAACGCGGCTTCGATGCGGCATTGCATCTGGCGCAGCCGCGACATCACGAAGCGGGCATAGGCGTTGTGGCGGTCCAGCGGCATCGCCTTCGCCATCAGCCGGTCGGCTTCGTCGATGAGCTGCGCATTGGCGTCGCTGGGCCAGCCGAACACCTGCTCGACCATGGTGACGGCGCGGCCCACCAGTGCGGCCTGATCGTTGGCATTGATTGCCAGCGCCTTCTCGAACATGGCCCGGACCTGCTGCAGGGCGTCGAGCGTGTTGGCGCGGTAGTAGGCGGCGCGGGCCTGCATCACGAGGTCGGTGGCGTCAGGGCTCTCGGAATTCTCGGAATGCCTGGCCTCGGCCTCGATGAGCTGGAGGTTCAGCGCAATCGCAAGACGGTTGACCACTTCGCGCCTGATGTTGCGCACCGCCGCCTTGTCGACCTCCATCGTATCGGCCCACAACACCGTTCCGGACAGCGTGTCCCACAGCTGGGCCGTGGTATCGATGCCCTGATCGAAGCGCTCGACGCTTCCCTTGAGCACGTAGCGCACGCCGAGTTCGACGCCCAGAGCGGGGATATCGATCTCCTTGCCCTTGTACCTGATCGCAGTGTCCCGGCCGATCACATAACTGCCCTTGATCCTGGACAGTTGCGCCGTCACCTCGTCGGTGATGCCGTCGGAAAAATACTCCTGCGCCGGGTCGCCGCTGACGTTGGTGAACGGCAGCACCACGATCGAGAGCCGCACAGGTTTGGCGAGCGGCTTGTCCAGAGGCGGCGACAGGGCCGGCGCGGGCGCCGCGGCATCCGGACGCCATGCCCATGTTCTTATCGGACGCGCGATATTCTTCAGTTTCTGCTCGCCCATGTCGGTGAAGCCGAGATCGTCGCGAATCTGCTCGCGCACCATCGAGGAGACGCAGATGCCATCGACGGGGGCCAGCGCTTCCAGCCGGGCAGCAATATTGACGCCGTCGCCCGCGATATCGTCGCCGTCGGCGATGATGTCGCCGACATTGATTCCGATTCTGAACCGGATTCGGTCGGACGATGCTTGTCCCTGCTCGAGCTCCACGACGGTACGCTGGATATCGAGACCGCATTGCACGGCGGCGATGGCGCTGCCGAACTCGGCCAGGAATCCGTCGCCCGTGGCACGGATGACCCTGCCGCCATACTCTTCCACTTTGACAAAATTCACTTCCTCACGCAGGCGGCGCAAGCGCGAGAACGTCAGCGCTTCGTTGCGCTCCATCAGGCGGCTGAAGCCTGCGACGTCGGCAAACATGATCGCGGCGAGCCTGCGAACGGTGGGCAAATTCTTGCAATTCTGCGTCAAGCGAAACGTCCCGATAATACGCGTGATCCGGTCACATTGCCGGGCCTGTGCCAAGGAAACGTCAGCACTGCATTGCGGGAATGTGATCCAAGTTACGGATAGTGGGTGCCCAATTTGATTAGTCCACAGGCGCTGCAATAGGTTCAAAGAGGAGCAATACGGAATTGCTCTTGCGCCATGAATTCGGGCAAATCGTGGACGGCGGGGAACGAACTTACCTCGCAGGTAAGTCGATGAAGCGGCGGGTTCTGGCCGGTCTCGCAGGATGGGTAGCGCAGCGAAACCCATCATGATCGGGGCGGATCGCGTTTCGCCAATCCGCCCCGCGGAGTCGTGTAGCGCTGGTGGCTTACGTCACACTTCGTTCTTCGGCACGTATTTGCCGAGCACGCACTTGTAGCGCTGCAATTTCCAATCGTGATACGGCCCCTTGGCGAGCCAGTCGGCGATTCCAATTTGTGCGTTCACGGCGCAGGCACTGAACGTGATGCCGGATTGATCGCTGGTGGTGACGACTTTCTCCAGGCAAAGCTGGCTGTTGCAGAGAACGGCTATGAGAGTGACGAGCATGACGACCTTCGTTGATGATGAATTTCCAGATCATTGCAATGCAGGGTTCATGCCAACGTGGGTGCGCGCGGTATTCGTCTCGGCGCCCCGTGACCTGCAAAATGACACGCATCCGCAGTCGCGCCTTTCGGCACGAGCGGGCAGTGGCAAACGCCCGGGAATACAAGTTGCGGGAATTTTAGAGTGGGGCCGGAGCGATTCGCAAAAGCGTAGAATTACGGGGCTACGCCCTTAGCGGCTTCGATGGCAACGGTTTCTCAGTGGCTGGCGCGGCTTTCGATCTCGCCGCGTTCGATCGTCAGCGTCACGTCGGCGAACGTCTCGAGCAGTTTCGGATTCGATTCCGTGATCAGCAGCGTGATGTCCTTGTCCTGCGACCGCAGCCGGCGCAGCGCTTCGGCGTAGCGTTGCGCCAGCACCGGCGCGAGACCCTGGAACGGCTCGTCGAGAATGAGCAAGCGCGTGCCCAGCATCAGCGCGCGGCCCAGCGCCACCATCTTGCCCTGTCCGCCGGAGACCGATCCCGCCGGACGCTTGGCGAGTTCCTTCAACTCCGGCAACACGGAATAGGCGCGATCGAGCCTGCGCTTCGACTCGTCAGCGCTCAGTTTCGCGACGCGGCCGGGGAGGAGGATGTTCTCCTCGACCGTGAAAGCGGAAAACAGCCGGCGGTCTTCGGGCGCATAGCCGAGCCCGAGCGACGGCCGGCGGTGCGGCGGGATCGGCCCGAGGTCTTCGCCGCCGAGCCGCACGGTGCCGCTGGCTTCCGTAAAGCCCATGATGGTGCGCACCGTCGTGGTTTTGCCGGCGCCGTTGCGCCCGATCAGCGCGGCGCTCGCGCCCGGCTGCAGCGAGAAGGTGACGTTGCGCAGCACCGGCGCGCCGGCGATCGCGACGTTGATGTTCTCGAAACTCAGCATCGGCGTCATATTCCGATCACCTGCTCTCGAACCTTCGGATCGGCCAGCACCTCCGCGGGCGTGCCGACCTTCTGGATCTTGCCCATGTTCCACACGGCGACGCGGTTGGCGTAACGCTCCACCATGTCCATGTCATGCTCGACGAACACCGAGGTCACCTTTTCCTTGGCGAGCGCCGTGGTGAGGATATCCATGATGCCGAGCTTTTCGGACGAGGCGACGCCGGAGGTGGGCTCGTCCATCAGCAGCAGTTTCGGCTTCAACGCCAGCGCCAGCGCGATGTCGACCAGCTTGCGCTGGCCTTCGGGCAATTCGCGCGCCTTGCGCTCCGCGTAGGATTTGACGCCGACAAGATCCAGCAGGCGTTCCATCTCCGGCGCTTCCGGCAGGCTCGACAGCGACTTGAACCCCGACGGGCGTCCCTTGAGCGAGGCGGCGGCGATCAGCATGTTCTCCATCACGGTCTGATCGAGGAACAGTTGCGGGATCTGGAAGGCGCGGGCGATGCCGAGCTTGGTGATGGTGCGCGGCAGATGCGCTGTGATGTCGTGGCCGAGGAAGCTGACGGTGCCGGCCTGCGGCCGGAGATAGCCGGTCGAGATGTTGAGGAACGTGGTCTTGCCGGCGCCGTTCGGTCCGATGATGGCGAGGTTCTCGCCCTCATGGACGTCGAGGTCGATGCCGTCGGCCGCGATCACGCCGCCGAAGCGGATCTTGATGCCTTTGGCAGAGAGCAGGATGTTGGCCATCAGTGACCTCCCTGCTTCGAACGATCGTCGCGTTGGCGGAGGCCGATCAGGCCGTTCGGCGCGTAGAGGATGATGACGATCAGCACCACGCCGAGAATGAGCTGCCACGAGTCCGCAAGATGGGCGGCCGCATAGAAGCGGACGGTCTCGAACATGGCGGCACCGGCGAACGCGCCGAACGCGTGGGCGCCGCCGCCGAGGATCGCGATGAACACGAACTCGCCCGACTTGGTCCAGAAGCCGAACTCCGGCGTGGCAATCTGCTGGATGATCGAGACCAGCGCGCCGCCGACACCGCCGAGGAACGCCGAGATCACGTATCCCACCAGCAGCACATGGCGCGCCGACGTTCCCAGATATTCGAGCCGCGTCTCGTTCGACTTGATGGCCCGCAGCATGTGTCCGAGCGGGCTTTCGAGATAGCGCTGCACGCCGAAGAAGGCCGCGATCGCGACCAAAAGGGCCACGTACAGGATGACGTACTGGAACGTCTCCGGATCGAAGGAAAATCCCAAGAGGCCGGGGCGCGCGACCCGGATGCCGTCGGCACCGTTGGTGTAGTGGAACATCTTCTCCAGCAGCGACCACAGCACCATCGAGAAGGCGAGGTTGAGCATGCCGAAGAAGATTTCGCGGTAGCGGACCACGAACATGCCGACGATCAGGCCGATGACGGTGGACGATATGCCGCCGAGCACGATGTAGAGCAGGATGTCGCCGCCACCGACATACTTGCCCCAGAACGCCGCGCTATAGGCGCCGGTTGCGAAGAACATCGCGTGTCCGAACGACACCTGTCCCGCCTGCAGCAACAGCACGATGCCGAGCACGACGATGCCCTTGGCGAGGATCAGCGCGAACAGCGTGGCCCAGCTCGCCACGAACAGCGGCGCCAGCGCTGCGACCACGAAGAAGACGACGGCGACCGCCGTGATGGGCTTGAAACGGCCGTTCATCAGATCTTCCTCACCTGCACCGCGCCGAACAGGCCGAACGGCCGCACCAGCAGCACCAGCACCATCAGCAGATACGGCACCAGCACCTCGAACTCGGGCTGGATATAGATGATGAACGCCCGCGTCAGGCCGATCATGAGCGCGGTCAGCGCGGTGCCTTCGATCTGCCCGAGGCCGGCGGTGGCGGCGACCGCAAACGAGAGCACGATCATGTCCGCGCCCATCCCGGGCACCAGCGATGTGGTCGGCGAGGCCAGCGCGCCGCCAAGCGCTGCGAAGCTCGCGCCGATCACAAACGTGACGAAATAGACTTTCCTGGCGTCGATGCCGATGGCGGTGGAGGCCTCGCGGTCTTCCGTGACAGCCAGGATCACGGCGCCCGCCAGCGTACGGCGCAGGAAGTAGCGCAGGCCGAGCAGCGTCAGCAACGCCACCAGCGGCAGCAGGATGACTTGATAGGATGTGTAAGCCACGCCGAACACGCTGATGTTTGGCAGCAGCTTCAGCGGCTCGGCGGCGAAGATCGGCTGCACGCCCCAGATCAGGCGCTGCAGATTGTCCATGATCATGAACGCCGCGAACGTGATCAGGAGCTGCAGCACGTCGTCCCGCCCGTAGAGCGGCCGCAGCAGAAAGCGTTCGATGAACCCGCCGCAGATCACGCCGATGGCGATCGAGGCCACGATCAGCGCGGGGTAGGTCAGCCATGGCGAAATGGGCGCGACGGCGAGGCTTAAGGTTGCGGCGAGGTAGGCGCCGAAAGCGTAGAGCGAGCCGTGCGCGACGTTCACCACGCGCAGCACGCCGAAGATCAGGCTGAGCCCGACGGAAACCAGAAACACCAGCGCGGCGTAGCTGATGCCGTCGAGAACGGCCAGGGTGGCAAGTGTCGTATTCATGGGAAGCCTTGGGGGCCTTCTTGGGGGGAAAGCCCGTCCTCCGGGGCAGGGCCCGGAGGACGGAGAATCGCGGCGTTACTGCTTGAAGGTCGGCACGTCCATCTTGACGAATTCGGGCTTCAGCGTCTTCAGCCATTCGACCGAACGGATGCCCGCCGGATTGGTGATTACCTTCGGATCGAAGATCATCATGTTGTCGAGCAGCTTGAAGTCGTAGCCCGGGACCGTCTTGGTGACGCCGACGAGCTGGGCTTCGAGGCCCTGGTTGTCTTCCGGCCGCAGCGTGACCGGCCTGCCGAAGCCGGTCGCGAACTCGATGCCGGCGGTGGCATCGACGACCTGCTCGCGGGTCGGCCAGTTGCTGCCGTTGGCCTTGATCGCCTTGTCATAGGCGGTCTGCAGCGCCGCGAACGCCTGCGCCATGTGATAGACCGGATAGATCGGCCATGCGCCGGTCTTGGCCTTGAACGCCTCGTTGAAGGCCTTGAAGGCGGCATCGCCCTTCTTCTCGGGATGCAGGAACCAGTGGTCGCCGCGGGCGCCGACGATCAGGCCTTCCGGCAGATCCTTGCCGAGCCGCTGGATCGAGGATTCGCCGATCGCCAGGATGAACGTCGACTGCTGCAGCAGGCCGCGCTGCCCGGACTGGCGCACCAGCGTGTCGAGGTCGCCGCCCCAGCTCGTGGTGAAGACCACGTCGGGCCGCAGCGCCAGCAGGCGCGAAACCTCGGTGGAATAGTCAGGCGCGCCGAATTTCGGGAACAGTTCGGCTACCACCTGCACGTCGGGCTTCATCGCCTTCAGCGCGGTGGAGAAGATCTCCCAGCTCTCGCGGCCCCACGCGTAGTCCTGGTTGACGACCGCGATGGTCTTGAAGTTGGGCTTGGTCTTGAGCAAGTAGAGCAGCACGGCCAGCATCTCGGGGGTGCCGTTGGCCTGGGTGCGGAAATTGTAGCGATACTTCTTGGTCTCGAGGATCGAGGCGGCGCCGCAATCCCACATGAAGTTCATGACCTTGAGGTCTTCGGCGACCGGCACGAGCTGATTGCAGCTTCCGGATGAAATCGAGGCGAACGTCGCGTCCACCTTGTCGTCCTGCACCATGCGGCGATAGTTCGAAACCAGGGCCTCGCCGCCGGCGCCTTCATCGACGAACGACAGTTTGACGGGCACGCCGCCGATGCCGCCCTTCTTGTTGAGATCTTCCGCGATCATTTCGGCCGCGGCCTTGGCCGGCACGCCGAACACGGAGGCCGGGCCGGACAGGAATGTCGTGATGCCGACCTTGATTTCCGCAGGCTTGCCCTGCGCCAGGGCAGACCCGGCAAACAGTACCGTTGCAGCGGTGGCCGCAAGCGCCGTCTTCAACACCTTCATGAAAAATCCTCCCTTGTATTTGTCGACTTTGGTCGAGGCCTGTCGGCCATCTTCTTGTTCTTGCCACGCGCCGCGACACTACCGGATTATCTCCGGCATTGCCTAGCCTTGCCGGAGACTGCCGATAGCGCGCCAGAACATGGCTCCGCCCCAGTGAGCATCAAGGTCGCAGCAACGCAAGTGGCTTGTTCGGCCTGATATGACCGTGCGCGGCTGCGCCGCAGCAGGCATCGCTCCCTCCGTCATTCCGGGGCGCGCCTCTTGGCGCGAACCCGGGTTCGTGCTTCGCACGCCCCGGAATGACGAGACACGCGGGATGGGTGGAGGTAGCCGCAAAGGCCGAGCGGGCGGGTGATCGTCGTCGACAGCAGCGTCTGGATCGACTTCCTCATCCGATGCAGAGCGGCACCACCCACATGCCATGCCGGCTTTCAGCGGCAAGATGACCCAACGGGGTATGCGGATTGGCTCTTTGCCTCGGAGGTCATGCCGCTGTAGTTTCCTTCGAGCTGGGTCGTTGCTTGCTCGCGGAGATCGATACGGAGAGAGCATTTCCAATCGAGATGACGCAGATGGCGGAGCGATGAACATCGACGGGGCCGACGCGCAATGCGAATCCAGTCAAGACAAATGCGGTTCGAATCCTATCTCCTGGATCTGGATCGGGGTTGTCTCCTGTTGGACGGCAACGAGGTCCTGCTGCGACCAAAAACCTACGCGGTCCTGCTCCACCTTGTAGAAAGCCGAGGCCGGCTTGTGTCGAAGGAGGAACTGTTTTCTGCCGTCTGGCCGAATCTGGCGGTTACCGACGATTCACTCGTGCAGAGCATTGGCGAATTGCGCCGGGCGTTTGGCGAAGACGGAGCGCGTCTCATCAGGACCGTTCCACGTCGGGGCTATCGTTTCGAAGCGGACGTGTTGCCGGCGGAAACGGCCGAGCGGCTCACTGAAAATATCTCATCCGTGCCGCCGGCGTTTGGCGATCCGGCTGCATTACCTCAGCCGACCTTGGCTGCGCGTCCGTCGCTTGCTGCATCTGAGGCTTCCTTTGCCGGTTGGCGCGTCGGATTGTACGCGGTGTTCACCGCAGCCGCCTTGCTGGTGGCCGGAGGTTGGTGGAGTGGATTTGGGAACGGATTGAACATTCGGGGGCGTGTCGATCAAGCCGCGGACGTTAGAATTCGAATAGCAGCAAAACCCGCGATTGCGGTGCTTCCGCTGGTCCACCAGAGAGGTGACGTCGCTCGTGAATATTTCGCGGATGGATTGACGCAGGACATCATCAACGGATTGGGACGGTTTTCCGAACTCACCGTGATGTCGTGGAATGCCGTGCTACCCTACAAGGGCAAGCCTGCAAGTCCCGGACAAATCGCCCGCGATCTTGCCGTGGACTATCAGGTGGAAGGCAGCGTTCTCCAGATCGGCGAGCGCGTGCGCGTGACCTCGCAGCTAGTCGGCGCTGATGGCCGGGTGCTCTGGGCGGCACGCTTCGAGGAAGCACTTGCGGATGTTTTCGTCCTGCAAAGGAAGGTTTCCGCCGAACTTGCCGGTGCTCTCGCAATACGCCTTACGCAGTTCGAACAGCGACGGGTGCTGGCGAAGCCGACCGAAAGTCTCGAAGCATACGACTACGTGCAGCGCGCGCGGCCGGCACTGCAGGGTCTGACGCGGACCGGCAATCTGGAAGCGCGGACGCTACTGCGGCGGGCGGTCCAGATAGATCCCGACTATGCTGCCGCATACGCGGCACTGGCCGAGGCCCATTACAACGCAGTGTCGATGGGTTGGGCGGAATCTCCGATAGAGTTTCTGAAGCGCGCCGAGGACATGGCGGGCAGGGCTCTGAGCCTCGACGAGTCGGAGGTACGGGCACATGTTATCCTCGGCCGCATTCACATTTTTTATCGCCAGTACGAGCAGGCGAAGTTGGCATTGGACCGGGCCATTGCGGTCAATCCAAATGATGCCAATGCGTTGGCCGGGCGTGGCAACATCCTGATGTGGCTGGGTCAGACCGATGCCGCAATCGGTGCGCTGGAGCTGGCGCAGAGAGTGGATCCGGAGCTCAATCCGATAGACCGGTTCGCGCTTAGCCTGAGCTACTATCTCGGTCGCCGCTATGAGGCGTCCATCCAGCAAGCGCAGATCAATATCCGAAAAGCGGATGGCGCGCATTTCAACCGCGTCGTACTTGCCGCCGCCTATGCGCAACTCGATCGGGCCGATGAGGCGGCACAAGTGGTGACCACGCTTCGCCAGTTGGATCCGACGTTCGATCCCAAGGTATTTGGCAGCAAGTTGCTGAATTCCGAGAATCTCGAAGACCTGCGCGACGGTTTGCGCAAGGCCGGCTTTCAGACGTCTGCGCTGGCGACGCCGCAGCGGGAGCGGTGAGAGTTAGTTAGCGCGCTTCCAGAAGTTTGCGGTTCTGGTTGGCCTTGTCGATGTTGACGTCCTTGTTCTGCTGGAACACGGCAACCCCGGTGGGCGCCGCAAAGAGGTAGAGCTTGCCGTCGCTGACCAGCCAATGTTCGGGATCAGCTTCGACAATTACCCCGCGGCCGAGTGCCATTGCGCAGAAATTGGCGAATTGCGGCGCGTAGCGCATCGGATCGGCCTTGAACAGTTCGCGATGCTCGGGGCGCGCAAAGCGGTAGCGTCGCTCGTCCCATTCGTATTCCACGTCCGCTAGCCCAGCCACTGCCTTTCCGTCGGTGAAGTACGCGACCGGGTCATATCCCTTGATGGACAGAGGGATCGGATCGGCGGCACACGGAGACGCCGGGATTGCAAACGGGAAGGCCGCCGTCAGCAGAACAAGCCGGAGCGCAGCTCGCCGGGAGGGATGGAATCCCTGAAGCGCTTTCACGGGCTTGTTCCTCCTCGGCAGTGTCCTGAGCTTCTGCCGTTCCCTCTCATTATAAAGGCGGGGCGTCGCGGCAGCTATTGCTAAATTTCATGACTTTTTCGGCGTTTCCTCGGCTTTCTTTCGTGACGGTGAGCCGTCCGGTCTGATTGCTGGCTGTGCGGCGCCGAAACACTCGATCGCGCCACCGACAACCCGGGAGACGCGACATGACGCCCGCCACGACAATGAGACGCGCCGCGATGGCAGCCAGCGCCGTCTTGCTGATGTCGACTGCAGGAGGCCACGCTCAAAGCCCCAATGACATCTTCATTGTCAAATCCTCGTCGAAGGCGCCCGACGCCGTTGTTGCGGCCATCAAGTCGTACGCGGAGCTGAAGAAATGGCCGCATCTCGGCGAGAACAAGGTCAAGCAGGGTGAGGTGACGCTCGTGAAGGTTTGCATTCCCGAGGTCGCCGGCGCGCTTTGGCCTGTCGGCTTGCAGGTCAGCGCGTTGCTGCCGTGCGGCAATGTGGGGGTCTACAGCAAGGGAGGGATCACGGAAGTTTCCCTCCTGCACCCGCGCTACATGCACGTCCTCTATCCCCATGCTGCGACGGAGCGTGCCGGGGCGATCGCCCTGCCGCTGTTCAGCGAAATGCTCGACCACGTAACGCGGTAACGCGCAACTCCACGAAAGGAAGATCGATGAAACTCGGTTCATTCAACGGGACGCTGGCTGCCACCATGTTCCTCGGAGGGGCATTTTTGTCATTGCCTGCGGCAGCGCAGGGCCAATATGTCGTCAAGCCGGTGGTCGAGAAGAAGCTCAAGCAACTGCCGCCGGGGCCGCTGTATTGGCGGGTCGAGAATTTGCCCACATTTGCCCTGGCGCAGGTTGCGGCTGGCTGGAAGCCGGACCTCGTCCGCTATGATGAGACGCCGGTACTCGCCGCCGAAGTGGCAGGTAAAGTCTGGCTGTTCACCTTGGGTGCCAAGGGCGGCTCAACTCCGGGCGCCACGAAGGTCGCCGAGATCGGACCTGTACCTCCGATCACGGCCCCCGAGTATCTTCTCAGAGTCAACCATGGCAACGGACCTCCCGGTGCCAAGACACCCGTGCACACCCACCCCGGGTCGGAAGCCTTCTACGTTGTCGAGGGGCGATTGGGCCAGCGGACACCCCACGGCGTCAGCC
>LNFM01003639.1_pt1 | contig 29962 bp, 25 predicted proteins | sample 596031 | NCBI WGS metagenome assembly LNFM01 (sample SAMN04254537, study PRJNA301005) | activated carbon metagenome | isolation source: dual media filters at the Ann Arbor, Michigan drinking water treatment plant | place: USA: Ann Arbor
GCTGAAAAACTCAGCACGATAGAGCTGCAACGTGGCTCAGATTTCAACGTGAACGCGTCTCGAAATGGCCCAGCTTTGGAAATGAATCAACAGGCGAGGCTGCCAAGCATGTACGCGTCCGAGGCCTCGCGCGCATTTGTCCAGTCGCTGGGTACGTGGCCGTACCAGCGCTCGGGGGGCTGGTATTGGCGGTCGCCAGGCCATTTCAGAGCATCGTACGGACCAGCTTTGGACTTGTGAACAACACGGCCGAGGTCCGCGAGCTTAAACACGTTCTTGTTTGACACCGACATGTCGGTCATCGACAAGACGTTCGAGGGTTTAATGTCTTGGTGAGCGACGCCGTGGCGGTGGAGCTGTCCGATGCCCAGCGCGACATCGCTAAGGATGCTCAGGATGACGCTGGCCGGGAAGATCCCCACTGTCGAAAGCTGCCTGCGCAGATCTCCCACACCAATCTCCATGAGCAGGCAGTACACCTGTTGCCCATGGATGCTTGTGTACTCGTGGTGGATCAACTTCACAAGCCGAGAGAGCCTTTTGGCGCCGCACAGCTCCATAGCCTCGCGCTCGAAGATGGCCAAACTGGTTAGACGCTGAAGCTCCAACACCGGATCGGACGCGCGCAGCGCTGCGGCGAAGTCGAGGGCCTTCACGAAGGCAAATTCGGCGCCACGTTCCGCAATGTAGCCAGTTCCGAAGTTCGATCCCGTACCGCCTGGCTGGCGAGCCAGTTGCTGTACGAGCTTCCACCCGCTTGGCAGTGTGTGACCGAGCAACTGGGATGCTGGCGCCGGCGGCGTCGTGCCTGGGCCAACTACCGAAGCGACGGGTGCGGCCGGAGCGGTTGGATTTGTACTCAAGTCTCTCTCTCCCAGATTGTTATCTGCACCCAGCATGCCGGATTTCGACTGGACTGTGGCCCGACCATACCCGGCCACCCTTCAGGCACGCACTAGTTCTGGTCCGATAGGCAGCATGTGCGACTGCTTTGGGGCGGGGTAGTGGATGACCGTTGCTAGCCGGTTCCTGGCGTCGGCCTCTCCTACTTGCCTTAAGACTAAGAACTTTGCGGACTACGCTAGCAGTGCCGCAGCCTACCGGGTAGCAGGCGCGTCCGTCTGCCGCAACATCAAGCTCATGGCCCGCGTCCGCTGCCGCATCGCATCTGTGATGGTGGCCAGCAGCGCCTGATAGGTGGCATGGCGCATTCGCTTGGGTCGAGCGTGCCCTAAACCGAGGCGGCGCTCAGCCTTTCGTTGCTGCCGCCACGCTCTTGCTGCGGCGCCCTCGGATTGGCACGCATTGGCCACGGCGTTACAGCGGCGGCACGCGAACCCACCCCACCGCAAGTGCAGCACCGCCGCGCGCCGCGAACAGCGCGGGCAAGCGAACCAGGGCCGCGTGCCGCCGTAGTTGCAGGGCGTGCGGAGGATGCTGATGTGCTGCACCAGCGGTCGGCCAGCGAAGTCGTGGGCCAGGGCCAGCACGTCACCCTCGACGCCGTAGCCGACGTACCGCCCATCAGGCCAGTGCACCCTGCCCGCCTCGCCCGGCTCCAGCGCGCCGATGCGTGCCCAATGCCGAACGTCGATGCGTCGTAAGTCCTCAGCGACCGCTCGCCAGCCAGGGCGACCGGCGCCGTATCTTGCTCCACCGTGGCTCATCACATCCCCTTGTCTTGAAATCGAGTCGAACAGGAACGATCCCCGCACCCTCGCCCGCCGCATGCACCGCAGGGTCCATCGACGCCAGCACCAGCGCCAGCAAGGGCATACGTGCAGCCGCAAGTGGCAACGTTGCCAGTCCCCAGGCCCCGCGGCCTCACCGGTCAGCCCAACTGGCGCCAAGCCGCCCCAGGAGGTGAGTGGGCTCGCACCAGCGCATCGGGAACGAGAGCGCGGGGTGCATCGCGGCCTCTCTCGTGGTGCTGCGCAGGAAGCGGCGCACAGGCCCCGGGCGCTGCGGCTCGGGCAGGGTCGGCTTGCGACAAAGCGCCAACACCATGAGGCGCCAGGGCAGCGACGCAGCGTTGTTGGAGGAGTCGGTGCGGGCTCGCTCGGTCATGCGGCGGTGCCGGTAGGCGTGGCGTCAGAAAGGCCCGGCGGGGTGCGCCAAGGGCGGACTGTGGCGGTGCCACAAACCTCGGCGAGCGTGTCTTGCGGCATGGCGGCGGGCTGGGCGGCCACGCTGACGGGCAAGACCCACGACCTCGGCCTGTCGCGCTGCGGTACCACTCGCGGCGCTGCCTGGGAGCGCGGTGCGGGTGTCACGGGCCGCACCTGAGCGCGAGAAAAGCGGCCCGCCGAGACGCCCTCGGCGAAGAGAAGAAGAACGGTCGAAAGTGATACGCAATATGAGGTCGGGGCTATGAGGTCGGTCGGCTGCGCGGCTGGGCTATGAGGTTGATGGGCTATGAGGTTGGTCATGCTGGCGCCAGCCCGACGCTCAAGTGCGGCATCGCTCTTGGCCGCTGCGGCGTGGGTCCTCGGCCCTTTGCCGGTGCTTGTGGCCAGCTTCACCAGGGCCGTGCTCTTTGCTGGGGCCTTGGCCTCGCGGTCAGGCCGCAGACCTAGCATGGCGCGCACATGCGCCCTGAATCTCACTCGTTGAGCGTCCCGATGGTTTTGGCCTGATGTCAGTTCTGCGCCGCAAAGGCGACCATCCGCTACCGCAAGCACGATCACGTGCATGTGCGGTCGCTTCTGATCCCGATGAACGATGGCTGAGACGACGTGGCTGACGTTTTGATCGACCCATGCCAGGCACTCCTCGTAGAAGGCCGGCACGTCCCAACCGGGCGGCGGCTGGAAGACGTACTCGATCCCCACAATGGCATCTACACGGGTGCGGGAGCTGTCCAACTCGATGCCAAGCTCATTGAAGATGCTGGCGGCGACCTCTGCGCATACGCCCAGCTCGCTTGATCCCCTGAGCACCGTGTTGTGCACGGTGCGGGCTGGGTCGATGGGGTGGCGGTGACGGTGGCCCTCGTTGCCCTTGCGGCAGTTGTGCTGAAGGCAAACAAGCAGGACCTCAGTGGGCCGCTTCGCCCGTTTCACCTTCTTGGTGTTGAGGGTCTTCCTGTCGAAGTTGAGCCCCACATCCCAATCATCCGGATTAAGGACTTCAACATCAGCGGCTGATGCCTTGCTCACGGTCAATCTGCCGTGCCGGCCAGTGCAGCGCCAGCCACGTCGGGCTCGCCTACCAGCGCGTACACGGCAACTCTCTTGTGTCGGTACCCGTCAGCGTCGAAGAGGTCGCGCCGAGTGGTCGTGATGCTGTACCCGAGTGCCCGAAGCTCAAAGATGCGCGTGCTGCTCTGCATGATCCCCGCACGCCTGAAGTCGAAGGTCGTCTTCTCCCCGATTCGCAGCATCTCAACCATGCGGTCGCGTTGCGCGGCTGTTGCCGAGCTACCGGCGCAAGACTTAGCCGCGCCAGCTTTGCGACTGCGCTGGAACTGCGACGAGTCGGCGCGCTGTCTGGCTCGCCCGACCTCGCTCGGGCCGGCGGGCGATGCCGGCGGTGCGGCGGGCTTCGGGGCTGTGGCGCGAGGCGGGGTGGCAACGTTGCCACTTCCACCTACGGCGCCGGCCGTGCTGCCGCCGGTCGCGGGTGGCTGCGGCACGCGGGCCTTCGAGGGCGCGCTGGCGGGCGGCTCGACGGGCTTCGGATTGCGCAGCGCGCCGACGAACGTGTGCGACACGCCGCAGTGCCGGGCGATCTCGCGGTCGCCCATCTTGGCGGCCTCGGTGTCGTCCAGCATCATCTGCACGGCATGCCGCTTGTCGGCCACCGTGCGGCGCAAGCTTTGGCTCGCGCTGGTGCTGGTGCTGATGCCGCAGGCGTGCCACGCCGTGACGTGCTGCGAGCCGAGTGCCGCAATCGCAGTGCCCGTGCCGGGTGCGCCTGCCTTGTCTTCGATGGGACGGGCGCTGTTCATTGGGCCACCCCGAGTACGCGGCGCAGTTCTGCCACGGGCCATGCCAGCCGGCCATTCACTCGAACCGGCCGCAGCGGGCCGCTTTCGAGGCATGCCCACATTCGCAGGGTCTGCGGCCTGCGGCTCAAATGGAACGCAGCGCAGTCGGTCGGTACTGCTGCGCGAGACTCTCGGTCGAGCGAGACATACCCGGCCGGCAGGGCGCCGTGGGGCTTGGTGTGGAGGTCATTCGCGCCCGCGAAGGGCACGGCGGGTGTGCTTGAAGTGCTGGTCATTGCAGCCTCGCTTGAGGGTTGGGCAATGCCACGGCTCTGGTGCCTGGGTTTGCCCACCCATCACGGGTCGGCTCCACACGACGACGGTCCAGGGCCTCAGCGCACTACTGCGCACATCTGGCGATGTAGAACACTGATTGAACAGCGTTCATGGATGAATATACAGCGTTGATTGATACCTGTGGGTACCACCAGTAGGTACCTAGCAGCGACCTCTCAGCGGTATTTGCCTCAGCAGGCCAAGCCGCGGCCTTGGCGTTCGGCGCGGCTTGTGGCTAGGCCTGGCTGGGGCGAAACGTGTTCAGGCGGCGCCCACCACCCGCAGTACCGGCGTGTCCTCGGCCTTGGGCTGGAAGTCGATGCCGGCCTCCTTGAGCATCCATGCCTCGATGCGCTCGTGGTGCATGCGCAGCAAGTCGAGCGGTCGCACGTGGTAGTGCTTATCCGCAATGGCGCTGGGCTTGTGACCCTAATCTGCGCCACCACGGCGAGCCGGCGTCACGGACGGCGCGGTCGCTGGCCTCCTGGTCAGCGCGCTCCCGGCGTGGGTCCTTGCCCTCGTCGATCAGCCGCTGAAGGCGTCGGGCCTGTTCCCGAGCCATGGGATTTGTGTAAATGCCCCAGCCGTCCGCGCTGATGGGCCGGCCGATGTTCAAGCGGATGAATTGCCCGTCCCGCGGTCAGGCTTGAAGATTTATGGGCGAGCGCCGTGAGACGCACGACGCCAAGCTAGGCATCTTATCGCTCCATAGAAGGCCTGGCCTGAGGTACTTCAGACGACAGATGCCGGCCGCCAACGCTTTCGAGTACCAAGGGCAGCGAATAGGGCTCCAGTCACTAGGACAAGAGTGGCAGGCTCGGGCACAGCAAACACTCGCACACCAATCCTCTCAAGCTCAGCCGTGCGGGGGGCCCATGCTGTATGGGCGGAAAAACCGGGTCCAGTTGGGACATCTATCCGTTCGTGTAGGGCCCCTGGGCACCTTTGGATTGGACAGTTTCCTTCCATAGACCAAGCAAAGGACGGGTCGACGCTGGAAAACCGAGAAATGCCAAACGTGGATTCCTGAGAAAAGTCAAAGTAGAGACCTTCGCTATTGGCATTTAGCCCATTACCCCTGAGATTGACTCTCGAGCTGCCCTGAGCGAAATCGGCACTGTTGAAAGTACTGCTGTAGCTATCGTCTGAGAACGTAAGGCTCCAAGAGATCAGGTCAGCTGTGGCGAGAACGCCTATGCGGCCGTTGGTGACGATGTAGCCTTGGACATAGGTGGCACCCGACGGACTTATGCTGCCTGGCGCTCGGTCATTGAAGGCCATGCGATCGATTCGGTATTCGGCAGTTGAAAGCACAGCCTCGGCCTGCGCACCGAGAGCAAGCAAGAACAATGCATATCCTGCTATGCCTTCCTTTAGTCGCGGCTTCATCTTGCACTTCAGAGTTTTCGCGCCAACACCCTGCCGCATACTGCTTCTAACTATCATTTTGTGGGCCTTTAGCCGCAATGCTTGATCTTCCCGACGAGTGTCGCAGGAGTGCCGCTACCGCCTCCCCCCCGATTTCGGGGTGAGCAAGTTGGGTAAACCTGTCAGAAGACTGGAAGGGAAGTTCGAGGCTGAGCAGAAGGCAGCAGTCCTCGCGCTCAGTTTTTTAGCCGAGGCTCGAAAACAGACACGAACGCCAGTGCGGTCACTCAAAGTGATCCGTCCTTCTCCGCTGTGCTCATCGTCCTTGACGCGCGACAACTACGTGGTCACCTTGGCCCGCGACTCTTGAGTGCCGGTACCGCTAGCAGACCAAGCGTGATGCGTTTGCCGATGTGGCACCTTGAGCTTGGACCGCGCAAAAGAATTGCACTACAGACTGGCGCTACCGCCGCCGGTCGTGCTGGCGACTGGCGCCATCGCGTTAGGCCGTGGTCACCACTCGAAGCGAAGGCTTGTCTTCGACCTTCGGTACGAATTGAAGTCCTGCCTGCTCCAACATCCAGGCTTCGATGCGCTCGTGGTGCATCCGGAGCATGTCCAGGGGGCGCACGCGGTAGTGCTTCTCTGCGATAGCACTGGGCTTGTGGCCCTGAATCTGTGCCACCACACCGACAGGTACGTCCACCCATTCCGACAAAGTGCCGAACGACCTGCGCAGGCCATGCAACGTGACGTGGGGTAAACCGGCAATCTTCAAGGCGCGCGTGTGGTTTGCTCGCGCGTCCTGCAGCCGGCCGCTGGCCGCACCCGCGCTCGTAAAGACGTAGGGGTTCTTCGGTCGACGCGGCAGCCAGGAAAGCAGATGCGCCACGTAGGGCGTCAGCGGAATAGTGCGCTCGCCCTCGACCTTATCGCGCATGCGCAGCGCCTTCCACTGAAAGTCCACGTCCTGCCACCGAAGACCCGCCAGTTCTTCGCGGCGCGGGCCGGTCAGGAGCAAGGTCTGCAAGTAGGCGGCAGCGACCGGGTTGGGGTCAGCTCGCACAGCCTTGAACCATTCGGCAAGCTGCTCCCGCTGCAGTGAGTCCGTCTTCGCGGTCGGCTTGCCCAGCTTCTCGCGGATCTTCTTGCTGCGGCACGCCTCGGGCAAGGCCAGGAGGCGGTAGTCGTCGCTCTCGGCGCACCAGTTGAGGAAGGCGCGCAGCAGGCGGAAGCCCAGCAGGGCGCGGGCGGGACGAGTCTTCATCTCGCGCGTCACCCATGACTGCACGGCTGCGGCGTCGATCTCGGCCAGCGGGCGGGCCAGGAGCGGGCGCAGTGGGCCGACGATGGTCTTGCCCTCGGCCCGCTTGCGCTTCTTGCCGCCCTCGGTGGCAAAGGCCAAGTGGTCCGCGTGGTTGCGCACACTCCAGTGCGGCTTGCGCTCGGCGCAGTAGACCTCCCAGGCCATGAGGCCCGTGACTTCGAGCCGTTGCCGTGTCGCCTTGTCGGCCTCACGCACGGCCCGGTCACTGGCCTCCTGCTCTGCACGTTCGCGGCGCGGGTCTTTGCCCTCGTCGATAAGACGCTGCAGGCGGCGGGCCTGCTCTTGGGCCTTGGGGATGGTGTAGACGCCCCGACCGTCCTCGCTGATAGGCTCGCCGATTGTCAGGCGGATGGTCTGCCCGCCGCGTAGCCGGCCCTGGAAGATGAAGGCGCGGGCTCCCTGCCCCGTCACCCGCAGCGCCAAGCCCGGCGCCTTCGAGTCCCACATGAACGCCTGCGCCTTGTCGGCCGGGCATACGAAGCTGGCCAGCCGACCGGCTGTGAAGTTGACCTTGGCCATGTCCGCATCCCCCGATGCGTTCACCTGCAAAACCCATGTAAGCAGCCGTGTAAGCAGATTCTACGAATCTCGGTCAACACTGTCCAACACACGCAGTCGGCCGATAGACCGCATTGATGCTGGCTTCCATAGGCGAGAGGAGTCAGCGGTCAACACTTCGGAATCGTCAGAAATGCCCTATCATGCATATTGAAAATCCGCGTGTCGGTGGTTCGATTCCGCCCCAGGCCACCATCATTCCTCGGCGAGCCCGTCCATCGTGATGGGCTTCGTCGTTTCTGGGGTGGCCGCATGGGATCCCGCCGGGACTTCCGGAGGTCGGTCGGAGTTCGGTGCCGACCCTCGATGCAGCATGTCGCAGCCCACCGGCCTTTGCGCGGGTCCACAAGATCCAAATCAACGGGCTACCCGGGCACCCTGTGAGCCCGAAAGAGGCGGATCTCAACCGACCCCCGCAAGCGCGCGACAAGATGGCACCACGCTTGGTGCAGTCGGCCAAGCTGCATGGGCACGACCCGCGGGTTCACCTTCGGGACGTGCTCAAGCGGCTGCTTGCGCCACCGAGCAACCTCATTGACGAGTTGTTGCCACACATCTGGAAGCCAACGATCTGACCGCTAGAACGGCGTCCAGGACGCCGTACTTCGTCAGCGCCTGCTCCAGGGCAATTCGATCACGCTTCTGCAGCCGCTGTGGAGTTCAGCTCGTGCGCCACGCTCCACATTCGCTGTGAATCCGCCCTGTCGCATGCTGCTGCGTGCCCGCACTCTCGGGCCAGGTGGTGGCGCCTACGCGCCGTAGGCCCCCATGAAAATTCGAAGGGCCTCGCGCAGAAGAGCCCTGTTTTCCCGGGCGTCCGGCATCTCAAGCTGCAGCAGTCCGCGGATGTGCCCCGATCCCAGGAACATCGACAGGAACAGATCCGCAGCCTGAAGCGGGTTCCGCACCTTCAGCGTGCCCGCCATGTGAGCAGCGCGCAGGTATGCAGCCAGTTCGCCTTTCACGCGTTCTGGGCCTTCGATATAGAAAGCACGGCAGACCTCCGGCTGCGCCCCGGCGACGCCGTAGACGGAGCGCAACGCGCCCAGGGCGTCGTCCCCGCGCGCCAGGGCGAGAAACCGCGCGCCGATCGCCAGAAGCGCCTTCTCCGGATGGTTCGGGTCCAGCACCCCGGCACTGGCGACACCAGCCACAACAGCCGCCGACCTGTCGCGGACGACCGCCTGGAACAACCCCTCCTTGGAGCCGAAGTTGTTGTACACGGTCGTCTTTGACACACCGGCGTCCGCGGCGATGGCATCCACGTTGGCACGCTCCAGGCCATGCTCGTTGAAGTGCCTCTGCGCCGCTTCCAGCAGGCGCCGGCCGCGCTCGGGATCGCGTGGCCGCCCGCGTTGGGGCTTGGGAGCGGGAGCGGGAGCCGGGGAGCGGGTCATCGGCAAATTTAGTGGACTTGACAGTTCACTATAGCCCACGCACATTAGTGAACTCTCGCGCCACTAAATGACGGCGACTCGAGCGACCCCATGACGCAACGGACGATCGACTGGAACGCGCAGCGGCACGCTGCGCGAGATGCGGTGAGCGCGTACGCCTATCGGTGGAAGAACTTGCACCGACCCCACAACACAAGGCAACTTCCATGCATCGACGTTCCCTGCTGACGCTGGCCGCGCTGTCCACCGCCGGCCTCGCCCACGCGCAGTCCACCGCCAAGCCCAGCTCACGCCCCTTGATCCCCAACACGGAGTCCATCACCATGAACGACGTCGTCATCATCGGCGGCAGCTTTGCCGGCCTTGCGGCCGCCTTGCAGCTCGGCCGCGCCCGCCGCAAGGTCACCGTTCTCGATACCGGCTTGCCGCGCAATCGCTTCGCCGGCCACTCGCATGGCCTGCTGGGCCACGATCACAAGCCACCGCTGAACATCCTGGCCGAAGCGCGGCAGCAGCTGGCGCGTTATCCCACGATCAGGCTGGTGAGCGCCCGGGCCGACAGCGTCTCCGGCGCCATCGACCATTTCTCCGTCCACACTGGCGATGGCGAAAGCCTTGCGGCGCGCCGCGTGATCCTGAGCTATGGGGTCGCCGACCAGATGCCTGATGTGGCGGGCTTTGCCGAAGCCTGGGGGACGTCCGTCGTTCCCTGCCCCTATTGCGACGGCTTTGAAGTCGCCGGCCAGCATTGGGGCCTCGTCTGGTCAGGCCCGCAATCGCACCAGTCGGTCAGGCTGTTCCAGGATTGGACCGACAAGTTGACTGTCTTCGCCGATGGTCACGACATTCCGCCCGAGATCAAGGCCGATCTGGCGCGCCGCAGCATCCCTGTCGTCGAAGGCCGGATCATCCAGATCGCCCATCAGAAGGGTCACATCACCACCGTCAATCTCGATACCCGCCGCCAGGTCGCGGTCGACGTCCTGTTCGCCCATCCGCGCACCAAGCCATCCGCGGGCCTGCATGAAGCGCTGGGCCTCGCCACGGTGGCGACCCCGGGGGGCATCGCCCTCAAGGTCGACGAGCGCCGCCAAACCAGCTTGCCCGGCATCTATGCCGCCGGCGACCTCACGACGCCCCAGTTGCCTTCAGTCTCCCAAGCATCGTCGCAGGGCGCGATGGCGGGCATCTTCGCCCAGCAATCGATGCTGGCTTGAGAACGAAGACTCCCTTCTCCGGTTGCCGCGGGCTATCGCCGGATTGGCGGTCCCGGCGTCAGCGCGACCCACAAGTCTTGCCGCTCATCAGGGGTGTGCGTTGCAGATCATGCAGGTTGCCAGGACTCCTCAAGGATTGACATGAGTGCGCTTGAACTGAAGGTTCCTCCCCCCATCGTGACGCTTGTCCTGGCGCTGCTCATGTGGCTGACGCCTGCCGTCGCGGGCCTTGTGCAGATTCCCGATGCGGCCCGCATTTTCTGCGCCGTGGTTTTGGTGTGCGTCGGCCTGGGCATCAGCATCGCCGGAGTGCTGGCGTTTCGGCGCGCCAAGACCACCGTGAATCCGGTTCAGGCAAGCATGGCGTCCTCGTTGGTCATCCGGGGCGTGTACCGCTATACGCGCAACCCCATGTATGTCGGGCTCGTGTTGATCCTGTTGGCGTGGGCAGTGCTTCTGGCGAATCCGTTCGCTGTCCTGTGGGTTGTCGTGTTCGTGCTCTACATCACTCGGTTCCAAATCTTTCCGGAGGAACGTGTGCTGATGTCTCTGTTCGGGAACGAGTACGAGGCTTACAAAGGCAGGGTACGCAGATGGGTGTGAGGCCTGACTGGGCCGCAAGGCTTTCCCCAAAGTCAATCGCCTGACTTTCTGCCCGCAGTTCGCCCGCCACCAGACGCCAAGCGGTCGTGCGCCAACTGGTCGAGCCGTGCCGTGTCGCATGTCGAGATGGCGCAACCTCCAGTCGAGACCGCTCGTCGGCATCCAAAAAGCCCTTTGTCTTCAACGACTCAGGGCTTTTTTCATTCCAACGGGGTCCGCCGAAGTGCGGCCCGATCCAGGCGCTTTTGCAGAAGGTCTCGCGGAAAGCTTGCAGAGGCTCCAAGAGCTTCCAGCTTCACCCCCTCATCAGTCCTTGGTGAGCAACAGCTGGCCGGCCTTCTGCAACCTGTCCTTGAAGGCACCGGCGATCTGGCCCAGCAGGCCGGGCAGTTCGATGTCCATCGTCACGGTGGCGTCCAGCACATCGAGGCTGCCGGAGATGGTCTGACCCAAGGCCGCAAGGCTGAAGGTGAGCCGGTCGCCGTCCCAGTGCTTCTCGAAGACCCTGGCGCCGCCGGGCAGCTGGTCGGCCAGCTTCGAGAAGCCCGTCTCGATGCGGCGACGTGCCTCCGCGCGGCCGAGCTGGTGCGGCATGCTGATGCGGATTGGGGTGCTCATGTGGGCAAGGGTCACGCAAAGCGAAACACCCCGTGTGCAGAACAGGTACCGACCCCCGGCCATGGCGACAACCGCGCCTTGTTCAAAAGGCAGCCAAGCGGAGGAGCAGTCCTCGCCGCCGGACGGGCCCGGGGGCTGGCATCGCGGCGTGGCGCCGCGGGCCCCTGGCCTCAAGGGGTCGACAGCTCTGGCGGCCCAGGCCGGTCTTGCGGCCCGCCGGCTGGGCTCTTGCATCCGCCGCTCCGGTTCACGCCCCTGCCTTCAACGCCAGCCGGAGCGCATCGACGGCCGCGCGCAATTCGCCGTCGATGGCCGCTGCCTCGGCGGCCAGCGTGGCACGGGGCGCGCCTGTGGCCACCGTGTCCTCGAAGGCCTGCAGCCGCTCGGCCAGCGCCGTGAAGCCGGCCACCGCGCAGGCGCCGCGCAGCGCGTGGCTGGCCCGGGCCCAGGCAGTCGGGTCGCTGTCGGCGTTGCCCAGTGCTGGCACGCCCTGGCCGTACAGGCGCACGAAACCGCCGAACACACGCTGCAGCGCGTCCAGCCGGTCGCCCACGTAGCGGTGCGCGGCGGCCAGGTCCAGGCCCGGCACGCACGCCAGCCGGTCGTTCAGCAGCGACAGCGCGGGTGCACCCGGCGCGTCCAGAGACGACGCCGTGGCCGCTTCGGGCGGCAGCGGCAGCCAGCGCAGCAGCGTCGCAAACAGCGCCTCGGCGTCGGCGGGCTTGCCGATGTGGTCGTTCATGCCGGCCTCCAGGCAGGCGGCGCGGTCCTCGCCGAAGGCGTTGGCCGTCATGGCGACGATCGGCAGCCCGCGCCCCAGGCGGGCGCGGATGCGTCGCGTGGCCTCCAGGCCGTCGAGCAGCGGCATCTGCACGTCCATCAGCACGAGGTCGTAGCGGCGAGTGGTGGCCAGCGCCACGGCGTTCTCGCCGTTGTCCGCGGTCTCCACCACCAGGCCGGCGTGCGTCAGGATCTCGCGCGCGACTTCCTGGTTCACCGGGTTGTCCTCGGCCAGCAGCACACGCTGGCCGCGGTGGCGCTGGCGCACGCGGGCTTCGGCTTCGCCCGCCGCCAGCCGCGCCACCGGCAGCGGCGCGCCGGTGCGGCGCAGCAGCCGCACCAGCGTGTCCAGCAGTGCCGAGGCGGTGATCGGCTTGACCAGCACCGCGTCGACCGAGGCGCTGCGCGCCTGCGTCCACATCAGCGGCTCGTCGAAGGCGGTGACCAGCACCGCCGGCGGCATGCCGTCGCCGAGCCGGCCGCGCAGGCCCTGCAGCGTCTGGATGCCGTCGAGCCCGGGCATGCGCCAGTCGACGAGCAGCAGGTCGTAGGGCCGGCCCAGCGCCAGTTCGGCCTCGACATGGGTCAGTGCTTCGGCGCCGCTGCCCAGCGCGGTGACCTTCAGCCCCAGCGCGGCCAGACGGTCGGCCAGCGCGGCGCGGGCCTCGTCCAGGTCGTCGACCAGCAGCACACGCAGCCCGTCCAGCGCCAGCGGGGCGCTGCGCTCGCCGGCTTCGGGGGCTTGCTGCAGCCGCACGGTGAACCAGAAGGTGCTGCCCTCGCCGGGCCGGCTGCTCATGCCGACGCTGCCGCCCATCAGCGCCGCGAGGTGGCGCGTCAGCGCCAGGCCGAGCCCGGTGCCGCCGTGGCGGCGCGTGGTCGAGCGATCGGCCTGCTCGAAGGCCTGGAACAACCGCGCCTGGTCTTCAGGCGCGATGCCGACGCCGGTGTCGCGCACCTCGAAGCGCACCTCGAGGCCATGGCGGTCTTCGCGCAGCAGGTCGCCGCACAGCCGCACCCAGCCGCGTTCGGTGAACTTCACCGCGTTGCCCAGCAGGTTGATGAGCATCTGCGCCAGCCGTGTCGGGTCGCCGACGAAGCGCGCCGGCAGGTGGTCGGTGTCCAGCACCAGCTCCAGGCCCTTGTCGCGCGCCGGCGCGGCGACGATCTCGAACACGCGGGTCATGAGCTCGTCGCGGCTGAACTCCAGCTGCTCCAGCGCGACCTTGCCGGCCTCGATCTTGGACAGGTCAAGGATGTCGTTGATCACCTGCAGCAGGTGGCGCGCGGCGCTGTCGATCTTGCGCAGCCGGTCCTGATGCAGGGCGTCTTGCGTGTCGCGCGTGAGCAGGTGCGTGAGGCCGATGATGGCGTTCATCGGCGTGCGGATCTCGTGGCTCATGTTGGCCAGGAACGCACTCTTTGCGCGCGTGGCTTCCTCGGCCTCGGCGGCGCGCCGCTCGAGCTCCACGTTCAGCTCGGCCAGCCGATCCTGCGCGCGCTGCAGTTCCGACACGTCGCTCGAGACCACCGTGAAGCCGCGCAGCACGCCGTCGATGAGGTCGGGCGTGTACTCCACGCGCCGTTGCACGGTGCCGCGCAGCGGGTCGTGCGCGGTGACCTGGATCGTGCGCGGCATGCCGGAGAGCACGTCGCGGATCACGGGGGCGCTCTGCGCGTAGCGCTCCTCGCCCAGCATGTCGCGCAGCGGCGTGCCGATGAGCGAGTCCAGCGGGCGCTGGAACTGCACCGCGTGCGCCGCATTGGCGAAGCGGCAGCGCTCGTCGCGGTCCCAGTAGGCGATCAGCGTCGGCGTGCCGTCGGTCACGGTGCGCACGAAGCGTTCGCTGGCCGCCAGCGCCTCGTTGGCCGCCGCAAGCTGCGCGGTGCGCTCGCCCACACGCAGCTCGAGGCTGCTGTTGGCGGCCTGCAGCGCCAGCTGCGCGCCGGCGATGCGGTCCATCATGCGGCCGAGGTCGCCCGCCAGGCTGCCCAGCGCATCGGACCCGGCCGCGACGCGGGCGATCTCGGCGGCGGCGCCGGGGTTCACGTGCCCGGCGTCGAAGTCGGCCGCCGCCTGCTGCAGCGCACGCACACGCAGCGCCTGCGCCTGCAGCCAGCGGCCGAGCACGAACCAGCCGCCCAGCAGCATCAGCGCCGCGGCCAGCGCCATCGTGGCCAGCAGTTCGGCCGCACCCAGCGGCGGCTCGACCAGCCGCGTGACCTGCAGCTCCGGCGCCCCCGGCAGCGTGTCCCAGCGCATCCCCTGCGAAGCCCGCAGCAGGCCGTGCGGGACCGATGCCGACGGGGCCGGCGGGGCCGACCTGGCCAGCGTGCGCTCGGCGCGCCGAACCTCGACCTCCGTGCCCGGGTACACCAGCCGCGACAGCAGCGCCGGATCCAGCGGCGCAAACAGGCGCAGGCGGCCGGTGCGCTCGCCGATGCGCAGCGCGCCGCCGTCGATCACGCGGTAGACGGTGGCGTCGGCCTCGCTCCAGCTCCAGCCCATCGGCGTGCGCGTGGCCGGCAGTTCGGGCACGCCCTGCGAACGGGCGCCCAGGCGCAGGATCAGCCGGCCTTCGGCGTCGTCGATCACGGCGTGGGTGAAGTCGCCCTGGTTCAGGGTGGCGACCAGCCACAACTGCAGGCGCGAGTTGCGCACGTCTTCAGGCGCGGTGCCGGCGCCGGCCTGCCACAGGTCGAGCTGCTGGGCCAGGGCGTAGGCGCCGTCGCGCCAGTTCTGGTCCATCGAGGCGAGGCGCGCATCGAGGTAGCGGCGCGCGTCGGCAAGCTGGCGCTGCTGCTCGAGCTGCGTCGTGCGGTCGACGAGCCATGCGACGCCGCCGCCGCCCATGCCGAAGACGATCAGCACGATGCCGATCAGCCGCAGCCGCAGCGGCTGCGGCAGGCGCGCGCGCGCCGTCACGGCTTGCGGCCCGCCCAGCGGTCGACCAGCATCGACGACAGTTGCAGTGCCTGCGCGGGCGCCGCGTTGTCGCTGCTCTCGCGGAAGAAGCGCTCGGTCTGCGCCAGCTGGGCCTCGGAGAAGCGGCCGTCGGCGCTGAACTGGCGTGGGTAGTCGCGCAGCATGGTCCCGAAGGCAACCGCCTCGGGCCCCTCGAGCCCGAGCCTGGCGACAAACTCCGCCGGGCTGTTCTCGAGCCGCCAGGCCAGCGTGCGCTGGATCATGCGCACCATGCGCTCGGCCAGCCGCGGGTCCTGCTGGATGAGCGCCGGGGTCGTCATCAGGGTGCCCCGAAGGAAACCCTCGCCGGGCAGGCCGGCCGGCTGCCCGGGGCGGCCGATGCGCACCAGCGGAAACGCCAGCCCGGCCTGGTCGAGGCGCAGCCCGAAGGGTTCTTCGGAGACGATCGCGTCGATCACGCCGCTGCGCAGCGCGGCGGACTGCGATTCCCAGGACTGGCCCGCTGCGACGATGCGCACCGAGTCCGCGTTGAGGCCAGCCTGGCGCAGCAGCAGGGTCAGAAACTGCTGTGAGTTGGTGATGAGCGCCAGCGATGCGCTGTGCACGCCCACCGCAAGCCCCTTGAGGTCGGCCAAGCGGCGCACGCGGCCCTTGAGCGCGGGGCGCACCATCAGCGACAGCGGCACCAGGTCTTCCACGGCGGCCAGCCCCACGAGGCGGATGCCGGCCAGGTTCTCGTTCATGGCCGCGGTGAGGCCGAAGACGCCGAAGCTCGCGTTGCCGCTGCGCATCTCGCGGATCGCGACACCGCCGCCGCCGGCGAACTTCAGCCGCACGGCCAGGCCTTCAGCACGGTCTGCACCGATGCGCAGCGCCAGTTCAGGGATGGCCGAAACCGAACTGCCCGGGCCCGGCGTGACCAGCACCACCGGCTCCAGTGCCTGGGCCCGCAGCGCGGGCGAGGCCAACAACGCGAGCCCGGCAGCGCTTCCGGTCAAGAGACTCCGCCGATCCGTCATGTCAGCACATTCAGTGGTTACACACGAGTGTGTCATTGCCCTGCAGCAGGGTCAACGCAACGGGTCCCTCCGCACCCGGGCCGTGTGGCGGGCGTGTCGCGCGGATGCGTCAGCGGCCCGGCGGGCACAGCAGGCACCTGGGCGTCTCGATGGTCTCCACCGGCAGCCACTGGCCGGTCAGCGCGGCGTGGGCTTGCCCACGGCGCAGGTGGGTCAGCCCGGCGGACAGGCCGGGCATGGTGTTCCTGATGGGGTGGGGTTGGCGGACGGCGTCGGGACTGGCGCGTTCGTTCATGACGGGCGGCGGCCGGGGCCGCACGGGACATTCGGTCGCTGCCCGCGCCGCAGCCTGCTGCGCAGGCTCAGGCGGCCGCCGGTTCGACGGCGATCGCGCCGGCACACGCCGCGTGGCAAGGCCGATTGATGCCGATCAATACACCGGCCTCCCGCTGCGGTCACGGTCACGGGTTCGGGCCAGGGAACGGACGCACGGTGCGGCCGCCCCGCGCCCCCGGGAGCCCCGATGACACCGATCCACACGCTGGCCTACACCGAAGTCGGGCAGACCGATGTCGCCCGCGTGGGCGGCAAGAACGCCTCGCTGGGCGAGATGACGCGCTCCCTGGCCGGCGCCGGCATCCGCGTGCCGCCGGGCTTTGCGACCACGGCCGACGCCTACCGTGCCTTCGTGGCGCACAACCGGCTGACCGAGCCGGTGGCCGCGCTGATCGCCGACTACCGCGCCGGCCGCCGCGGGCTGGAAGACACCGGTGCGGCCATCCGCCGCCTGTTCCTGCAGGGCGCCTGGCCCGAGGACCTGGCCGCCGCCGTCCGCCAGGGCTACCGCACGCTGGCGCTGCAGCTGGGCCAGCGCGAGCCCGACGTGGCGGTGCGCAGCAGCGCCACCGCCGAAGACCTGCCGCAGGCCAGCTTTGCCGGTCAGCACGAGAGTTATCTGCACATCCGCGGCGAAGACGCGCTGCTGCACGCCTGCAAGCGCTGCATCGCGTCGCTCTACACCGACCGCGCCATCGCCTACCGCGAGAACCAGGGCTTCGAGCACCAGCGCGTGGCGCTGTCGGTGGGCGTGCAGCACATGGTGCGCTCCGACCTGGGCGGCGCGGGCGTGATGTTCACGCTGGACACCGAGACCGGCTTCCCGCACCTGGTGCTGATCAACGCCGTCTGGGGCCTGGGCGAGACCGTGGTGCAGGGCAGCGTGGACCCCGACGAATACCAGGTCTTCAAGCCGCTGCTGGCGCGCAGCGGCTGCACGCCCATCGTGCAGCGGCGGCTGGGCGCCAAGGCGCAGCAGCTGATCTACGAAGGCGACGGCTCTGCCGCCGACGGCGCCGCCGTCACGCGCCTGGTGGACACGCCGGCCGAGCAGTGCGCCCGCTTCGTGCTGAGCGAGCCGCAGGTGATGCAGCTGGCGCGCTGGGCGCTGGCGATCGAGTTGCACTACGGCCGGCCGATGGACATCGAATGGGCGCTCGACGGGCGCAGTGGCGACCTCTTCATCGTGCAGGCCCGACCCGAGACCGTGCAGGCACAGGCCGCCGCCGCACAAGGCGCGCTCAAGACCTACCACCTGCCGCCGCACGGCGAGCCGCTGGTCAGCGGGCAGGCCATCGGCGTGGCGGTGGCCTGCGGGCCGGTGTGGCGGCTGGAGGGGCCGGGCCATGCGGACGACTTCCCGCTCGGCGCGGTGCTGGTGACCGGCATCACCGACCCCGACTGGGTGCCGATCATGAAACGCGCCTCGGCCATCGTCACCGACCACGGCGGCCGCACCTCGCACGCCGCGATCGTGAGCCGCGAGCTCGGCCTGCCGGCCGTCATCGGCTGCGGCGATGCCACGCGCGTGCTGCAGCAGGGGCAGCCGGTGACGGTGTCGTGCGCCGAGGGTGACCAGGGCCACGTCTACGAGGGCACGCTGGCGTTCACCACGCGGCAGCTCGACCTGGCCACGATCCCGGCCACACGCACCAAGGTCCACCTGATCCTGGCCGACCCCGCCAGCGCGCTGCGCTGGTGGCGCCTGCCGGCCGACGGCGTGGGGCTGGCGCGCATGGAGTTCGTGGTGGGCAACCACATCCAGATCCACCCCATGGCGCTGGCCACCTGGCCCGACGTGGCGGACGCCGAGGCGCGCGCGCAGATCGAGCAGATCACGCGCGGCTGGCCCGACAAGGCGCAGTTCTTCGTCGACACGCTGGCGCGCGGCATCGCGCGCATCGCGGCGTCGCGCCACCCGGCGCCGGTGATCCTGCGCATGAGCGACTTCAAGACCAACGAATACGCCAGCCTGGTGGGCGGCCGCGCCTTCGAGCCCGAGGAAGACAACCCGATGATCGGCTGGCGCGGCGCCAGCCGCTACTACAGCCCGGAGTACGAGCCCGGCTTTGCGCTGGAATGCCGCGCCGTGAAGATGCTGCGCGAGCAGCTGGGCTTCGACAACGTGGCCGTGATGATCCCCTTCTGCCGCACGCCGGCCGAGGCCGACCAGGTGCTGGCGGTGATGGCCCGCCACGGCTTGACGCGTGGCGAGAACGGGCTGCAGGTGTGGGTGATGTGCGAGATCCCGGCCAACGTGCTGCTGGCGGAGGAATTTGCGCGGCGCTTCGACGGCTTCAGCATCGGCAGCAACGACCTGACGCAGCTCACGCTGGGCGTGGACCGCGACTCCGACCGCCTGTCGCCGCTCTTCGACGACCGCAACGAGGCCGTCAAGCGGCTCATCGCGCAGATCATCCACAAGGCGCACGCGCTGGGCCGGCCGGTGGGACTGTGCGGCCAGGCGCCCAGCGACCACCCGGACTTTGCGGCCTTCCTGGTGCACGCGGGCATCGACTCCATCTCGGTCAACCCCGACAGCTTTGCGGCCGTCAAGCAGGCCGTGGCCGCGGCCGAAGCGGCGCCTGCCGATCACCCGCCCGGCCCGGCGCACGCCGCGCCGCGGGAACCGACATGACGCCGATGCCCGCGCGCGCGGCGCTGCTGTGCTGGGCGCTGCTGGCGTGGCCGCAGGTCACCGGCGCCGGGGCGCTGCCGTCCGCGGCGCAGGGCCTGACGGTGGCGCAGGCGGAGACGCCGGGACAGGCGCCGGTACAGACGCAGGTACAGGCGCCGGTGCCAGCATCGGCCTCGGCGCCTGCATCGGTCACGCCGTCCACCGTCACGCGCAGCGGCAACGTCTACGTGGCCGGCGGCCAGGTGCGCCCGCGAGCCGCCGTGCAGGGCGACCTGGTGGCCGTGGGCGGCCGTGTCGTCGTCGACCAGCCGGTGCAGGGCGACGCGCTGCTGGCCGGCGGCTCGGTGGACGTGCGCGCGCCGGTGGGCGAAGACCTGCGCGCCGGCGGCGGCGACGTGCAGATCGACTCCAGCGTCGGCGGCGAGCTGCGGGTCTCGGCCGGCAACATCACGCTCGCGCGCGGCGCCAGCGTGGCGCAATCGGCCGCGCTGATGGGCGGGCAGGTCACGCTGGAAGGCCGCGTGGCCGGCCCGCTGCGCGTGCAGGCGCAGCGCATCCGCATCGACGGCGCGGTGGGCGGCGACGCCCTGCTGCAGGCCGAGCAGATCGAGCTCGGCCCGCAGGCCCGCATCACCGGCGCGCTGCGTTATGCCTCGCGCGCCACGCTGCTGCGCGCACCGGGCGCGGTGGTGGAAGGCGCCGTCACCCGCCGCGACCTGGACCCCGACGACACCGACGACCGCGACTGGCAGGACCGCGGCTGGCACGCCCGCAACGGCATGCCGCACGGCCACGACGCCATGTCCTGGGGCCACGGCTGGCCGCGCGGCGCGGCCTGGGGCGGCGCGGTCTTCGGCTTTCTGGCGCTGCTGGCCAGCGCGGCGCTGTTGCTGCTGGTGTTTCCGCGCTTTGCGGCGCAGGCCGCGGGCCGGGTGAGGGCCGAGCCGGCGCTGTCGGTCGGTCTTGGCCTGGGCACGCTGCTGGTGCTGCCGGTGCTGGCGGTGCTGCTGTTCATCACGATCCTGGGCATCCCGCTCGGCCTGGCACTGCTGGCGCTGCTGCCGGTGGTGGTGCTGGTGGGCTTCGTGGTGGGGGTGCTGTGGCTGGGCGGGCTGGCGCAGGCCGCGCTGCAGCGCGGCGGCCGCGTCGGCGATGCGGGCGGCACGGGCGGCACAGGCTTCAGGGCCACGCTGGGCTTCTTTGCGCTGGCGCTGCTGGCGGTGATGCTGCTGGGCGCGCTGCCCTTCGTGGGCGGGCTGGTGCTGGCGCTGCTGACGCTGCTGGGCCTGGGTGCCTGCGTGCTGACGCTGCACCGCCGCCGCCAGGGCCGGCCGCCGCCGCCGGCCACGCCCGGCTGACTGGCGGCGCACGGCCCGGGCGCCCGGCCGATGCGGATCGTCAAGCCGACCCCGGCAGCGCCCCCACCGCCACCTCGCAGCCCGCCGTGAACGCCTCCTCGAACACCGAGCACCCCGCCAGGTCACCGTGTGCAAACCGCACCCGGCCCCGCGCACGCCGCAGCGCCAGCAGCGCCGGATGCCGCTGCACGCCCGGCCGCGGCACCGCCATCGCATGGCCCCAGCGGGTGAGCGCGACACCCTGCGCACGGTGGTGGATGTCCGGGTGCATCAGCGCCAGCTCCTGCAGCACACGCTGCCGCCAGGGCGCCGGGTCGTCGGCCAGCAGCGCCGCACGCTCGGCCACGGGCAGCGCGTGGTACGCCGTCAGCACGGTGGCCCCGCTGCGCTGCCCCAGGCTCTGGTGCAGCGCATCCACGTAGCCCAGCCCGCGCCCGCCGTAGGGCACGCTGTCCCAGGCGGCCGGCACACCGGGCCGGTCGAGCAGCGGCGCGTCGATGGGCACGTTGGCCACCAGCCAGGGCGCGTGCTGTAGCAGCGCGGCGGCCTGGCGCAGGGCTTCGGGCGGGGATTCGAGCACACGCGCGGCGATGAACAGCGGCACCGCCAGCACCACCAGCGCAGCGCTCCAGGCCTCGGCCCGCTGGGTGGCCTCGTCCCAGGCCAGCACCTGCACGCCGTGGCGCGACTCGGCCACGCGCAGCACCGTGCGGCCGGCGTGCAGCCGCCCGGCCAGCGGCGCGGCCAGGCGCTGCACGAGCCAGGCGTTGCCCTCGGGCCAGGTGAACACGGCTTCGTGCTCGGTGTGCTCGTCGCCGGGCGCGCTGAAGCCGTGGCGGCTGGCGAAGTAGTGCACGCCGGCCCAGGCCGACACGGTGTCGGCACCGGCGCCGTAGTCGTCGCGGCAGCAGTAGTCCAGGTACCAGCGCAGCCGGGCGTCGTCCAGGCCTTGCGCGCCGAGCCACTGCGCGAAGGTCTGGCGGTCGAGTTCGGCGGCCTCCGCGCTCCACGCGGCACGGTGCGCGGGCAGCGCAAAACGCCGCGGGCCGGTGCCCTGCGCGCTGCGCACGGCCTGCGCAAAGCGGCGGTACTGCGCTGCGGTGGCCGACGACGGATCGGCCGGCGGCAGCAGGCCCTCGGCCCAGGCGCCGTCGATGAACAGGCGCTCCTGCGGGCTGTGGCACAGGTGGCGTTCATCGGCCACCGTGCGGCCGGCGTGCTGGCGCAGCAGGCCGGTCTCGTGCAGCCAGTCGCTGACCTCGTGCGAGGCCGGCGTGGGCAGCGGCAGGTAGTGCGCACCCAGCGGGCACGGCAGCCCCGCCACCACGTGGCCGCGGCTGTTGCCGCCGGCGCTGTCTTCCAGCTCCAGCACGGCCACGTCGGCCACGCCGCGCTGCGCCAAGGCACGCGCTGCCGACAGGCCCGCGATGCCGCCGCCCACCACCAGCACCTGCGCCCGGCGCTGCACGGCGGGCGCGGGCAGCGCACCGCCGCCGCGCGAGCCGGCACGCAGGCGATGACCGCGCTGCGGGCTGCTGCCCACCCAGGCCGCGGGCGGCGGTGGCGGATCGTGCGGCGTGCAGCCGGCGGCGGCCAGCGCAGCGCCGAGGCTGCCGCCGACCAGCACGCGGCGGCGCGTGGGGCCGGGGCTCATCGCGCGACGCGGCCCCATTCTTCCTCGAAGGTGCTCACCAGCACCTGGTTCGACAGGCGGTTGGGCTCGGCCGGCACCCGCGCCATGTCGGGCGGAAACTGCAGCAGCGCGGGCAGGCCGTCCAGCGTCAGGAAGCGCAGCCCCGGCGGCAGCGCGGTGGGCGTGCGCCAGGGCCGGCGGCCGGCGATCACGAAGCCCCATTCGCCGAAGCTGGGCACGTGCACGTGGTACGGCGTGGTGGCCAGGCCCACCGCCTCGAGCGTGCCGACCACGGTCCAGAAGCTCTTGCGCGCGATCAGTGGCGACGTGGTCTGCACCGCCAGGTAGCCGCCGGCCGACAGCGCCTGGTCCACACGCTGGTAGAAGCTGGTGGTGTAGAGCTTGCCGAGGCTGAAGTTGGTGGGGTCGGGGAAGTCGATCAGGATCACGTCGAAGGTGACGGGCGCCGGGGCGGTGTCGCCGGCGCCGGGCTGCCGCAGCGCTTCGAGCCAGGTGTAGGCGTCGGCGTTGACGATCGTCACACGCGGGTCCTTCAGCGCGCCGGCGTTCAGTGCCACCAGCGCCGGCTGCTGCGCGAAGAGGCGCGTCATGTGCGGGTCCAGTTCCACCAGCGTGACCTGCTGCACGCCCGGGTGCTTCAGCACCTCGCGCACCGCCAGGCCGTCGCCGCCGCCCAGCACCAGCACGCGCTTCGGCGCGCCGTGCGCGGCCAGCGCGGGGTGCACGAGGCTCTCGTGGTAGCGGTACTCGTCGCGGCTGTGGAACTGCAGGTTGCCGTTCAGGAACAGGCGCACGCCGGTGCTGCCGGCAGTGACCACCACACGCTGGTAGTCGCTGCTTTCGCGCACGACGATGTCTTCGCCGTAGAAACGGTCCTCGGCCCAGGTGGTCAGGTGATCGGCGCCGAGCATGGCCGCCAGCAGCGTCAGCAGCACCGCCGCGCTGGCCAGCACGAAGGCACCGAAGCGCCGCACCTCGGCCCTGAACACCACCAGCGCCCACACCGCCACCGCGGTGTTCAGCAGCCCGAAGAACAGGCCCGTGCGCACCAGCCCCAGGTGCGGCACGAAGAGCAGCGGAAACGCCACCGCCACCGCCAGCGCGCCCAGGTAGTCGAAGGTCAGCACCTGGGACACCAGGTCGCGCAGCGCCCAGCGCTCGCTGAAGTGGCGCTTGAGGATGCGCATCACGAGCGGGATCTCCAGCCCCGCCAGGATGCCGATGACGCCCACCAGGCCGTACAGCAGCACGCGGAACGCGCCGTCGGCGCTGGCCGGCAGGCTGCTGTGCGCCACGAACAGGAACGCCGGCATGAGCCCGCCGATCAGCCCCACCAGCAGCTCGATGCGCAGGAACTGCGCCACCAGCTGGTGCTCGATGAAGCGGCTGAGCCAGGAGCCGATGCCCATCGCAAACAGGTAGCAGCCGATGATGGTGCTGAACTGCAGCACCGAGTCGCCCAGCAGATAACTCGCCAGTGCACCGGCAGCCAGCTCGTACACCAGGCCGCAGGCCGCGACCACGATGACCGAGGCCAGCAGCGCCAGCTCGGCCGGCGCCACGCGGGTGGCGGGGTGCGTGTCGGGCGCGGTATCGGGCGCGTTGTCGGGCGGGGCGGCTGCCGGGTTCATCGGGGAAGCGTACCGCAGCGCCCGGCGCACGCCGCCGGTCGCGTGCGGGACAGCCCAAGCCGCCCGGCGCTGGCGACAATGCGCGGCATGGGAACCGTCTATCTCGTGCGCCACGGCCAGGCCAGCTTCGGCGCGGCCGACTACGACCAGCTCAGTGAACTGGGTGCACGCCAGTGCCACGCCCTGGGCGGCTACCTCGCCGGCCGCGGCCTGGCCTTCGAGGCCGTGCTGCGCGGCACGCTGCGCCGCCATGCGCAGTCGCTGGACGCGCTGGGCCAGGGCTACGCCCCGACCCACGGCGCGCTGCCCGCGGCGCTGGAATGGCCGGGCCTGAACGAATACGACAGCGACGCGCTGGTGCGCGCCATCCACCCCGAGCCGCTGCAAGCCCCCACCACGCCCGAGATCTACCGCGCGCACTTCCGCCTGCTGCGCCTGGCGCTGGCGGCCTGGATGGCCGGCACCAGCGCGCCCGTGGGCATGCCGGCCTACGCCGACTGGGTGGCCGGCATCACCGCCGCGCTGGACCACGTGCGCCGGAACCACACCGGCAACGTGCTGGTCGTCAGCAGCGGCGGCCCCATCAGCACGGCCGTGGGCCAGGTGCTGGGCACGCCGGCCGAGACCACGATCGAGCTCAACCTGCGCATGCGCAACAGCTCGCTCACCGAGCTGGCCTTCACGCCCAAGCGCCACATGCTGGTGGCCTACAACCACCTGCCGCACCTGGACACGCCCGAGCGCCGCGCCTGGGAAACCTATTCCTGATCAGGCCCCGTCGGCCACCCACGCGAACGTCAGCCGTGCACCGCGGCCGAGACGATGAGCCCGATGGCGATGCACATGCTGCCCACCACGATGGCCAGCGCCACGTTCTTCTTCTCGATGATCTCGGCCCACAGGTCGTAGGGCGTGAGCTTGTCGATGATCACGAAGCACAGCCAGAAGATGGCCACGCCGATCAGCGCAAACAACATGGAGCCGAAGAACACGCCCGGCTTGAGCCACTCGATTCCCATCATTTGAAGCCTCCTGAAAAAGACGATAGCGCTACGGGGGCCGACCCTGAGCCAGCGCCTCCCATCAAGCGGGCGCCACGGACGGGCTCCGCCCGGCCGTCGGGGCCGCCCCCTTGAGGGGGAGCGGCGCAGCCGCTGCGGGGGTGGTTCACTTGTGCCCGCCGCTGCCGCTGGACCAGCCGCCGTAGGAGCCGCCACCGCTGCCCCGGTAGCCACTGCCGGCGCTGCGCTGGCACTGCTGGTACTCGGTGCTGGCGGCGCCGAAGGTGCGGCGCACGTCGTCGCAGTCGTCGTTGCCGCAGTTGGACAGCACGATGGCCAGCACGAACAGCGCAAACAGGATGAACACCACCTTGGCCACGCCGGCGCCGCTGCCCGTCACCGGCGCCGCATCGCGCTGCAGCGCGGCACGCGCGCCGGGCTCGATGGCAAAGGCCTCGGCCACCTGTGCCGCGCTCAAGGTCTCGCCGGCCGACCAGGTGACTTCCGAGCCGGTCTGCTCGCGCGACAGCCGCTTCTTCGCCGCGGCGCCCTGGCCTTCGTAGTCGGTGACGTGCGCGCGTTCGCCCTGTTGCACACGCCAATAGAACTCGCCCTGCACCCAGGTCACGCGCGCGCCATAGGCCCAGCGCTTGCGGTAGACCACGCCCTGCCAGGTGGCGCTGTCGCCGCGCACCGCGGGCGCGCCGGTGAGGGGCTTGACCCAGCTCCAGCCCTCGTTGCTGTCCACCAGGAAGGCGAATCCCGCGGTGCGGTTGTAGAGCAGGTACTCGCGCCAGAAGGTGGTCTCTTCCTCGCTGTCCTCGGGGATGTCGCAGCGCTCCTGGTAGCCCACCACTTGCCATGGGCAAGGCGGGCCGCCCAACGCCAGCGTGCCGGTGCGGCCCAGCGGAATCTGCGGCTCGGCCCCCGCCACACCGGCGTTGGCCTGCGCGTAGTGCTTGAGGTCGCCGCCGATGCCGGCGCTGATGTCGACCACCGCGGCGCATTGCGGGCAGGCCACGCTCTGCGTCGTGGCCAGCGTCACGGGGACCGCACTGCCGCAGCCGGGGCACTGCAGGCTGCGGCCGGTCAGCGTCTTCTCGCTGTCGTCCTTCAGGCCGCTGAGGGCCAGTTCGCTGAGCGCCACGCTGCGGCCCACCGACCAGTGCAGCCGCGCCGGATCGCTGCCGTCCAGCGTGGCCACCTCGCCGGCGCCGTTGCGCAGATCGACCACCGTGAACTCGCCTTCCAGCCGCGGCGGCGCGGGCAGTTCGCCCTGTGCGGCCAGCAGCCGCGCGCGGGTGATCGACGCCACGTCCCAGGCGCGGCCGTCGGCCAGCACACGCTGGCCAGCGCGCAGGCCGGCCAGCGCCGATGCATCCGCCGGTGCATCGGCTGGCAGCGGCGCATCGAAGGCGATGACGTAGGCGCCGTTGTCCTCGCTCAGCCAGGCGCTGCGCTGGTTGTCGAACAGCGCGTGCCATTCGTTCCAGGTGCCGCCTTCGTAGGCGTATTGCAGGCGTCCGACCAGCGTGAAGCCCACGCCCTGGCGCGTGCCGCGCGCGCCCAGCTGCAGCGGGCTGTGGTCGTCGAAGAGCTCGGCGCTGATGCCGATGCGGCGCAGCGCCTCGCCGTCGCGCACCAGCGTGCTGCGGCAGAAGCTGCAAACCGCGCTGGCCGACGCGGCCGACGCAAACTCGACCGGCGCGCCGCAGTGGGGGCACGCAGCGCGGTACGCGCGCTGCGTCACCTTGAGCCCCCAGGCTTGTCGCTACGCGCCTTCGCCACCCCCCGAGGAGGCTGGCCCGCCTTGGGGCGGCCCGGCGTCGGGCCGTCGGCCAAGCGCATCTAGACCAGCTTCTTCAGCAGCTCGGCCTTCTTGGCGCTGAACTCGTCGTCGGTGAGGATGCCCTTGGCCTTCAGGTCGGCCAGCTTCTCGATGGTGGCCATCACCTCGTCGGGCTTGATGCCCGCGGGCGCGGCCGGCGCGGCTGCTGCGCCGCCGCCAGCCCCACCCTGCAGCCCCTGCTGCAGCTGCTGCGCCATCACCTGGCCCAGTGCCACGCCGGCGCCCAGCCCCATCGCATCGCCCACCACGCCGCCACCGCCGCCGCCCGCCGCGCCTTCGGCGAACTTGGGGATGGCCTGCGCCGTCTGGTACTGCATGAACTTGCCCATGTCACCGCCGACCATGCCCATGCCGATCTTCTGGTCCAGGATCTTCTGCAGCTCTTCGGGCAGGCTGACGTTCTGCACCGTCACGCTGGCCAGCGTCAGGCCGAGCCTGGTGAACTCGGACTCGGTGGCGGTTTTCAGCTGCTGGGCGAATTCGATCTGGTTGGCGGCCAGGTCGAGGAAGGGCACGCCGCTTTGCGCCACCGCGTCGCTGATGTGCTGCAGCATCAGGCCGCGCAGCTGGCCGTCGAGGTCCTCCACCGTGTAGCGGTCGCGCGTGCCGCTGATGGCGGTGTGGAACAGCTTCGCGTCGGCAATCGCATACGCGTAGTTGCCGAAGGCGCGCAGCCGCACCGCGCCGAAGTCCTTGTCGCGGATGCTCACCGGCTGCGTGGTGCCCCAGCGGCGGTCGATCTGCTGGCGCGTGCTGAAGAAGTACACGTCGCTCTTGAACGGGCTCTGGAACAGCTTGTCCCAGTTCTGCAGGTAGGTCAGCACCGGCAGCGTCTGCGTCGTCAGCTTGTACATGCCGGGGCCGAAGACATCGGCCACCTTGCCTTCGTTGACGAACACCGCCACCTGGCTTTCGCGCACGGTGAGGCTGCCGCCGTACTGGATCTCGTTGCCGGCCATCGGATAGCGCCAGGCCAGCGTGCCGTCGCCGGTTTCGGTCCATTCGAGGATGTCGATGAACTGCTTCTTGATGAAGTCCATCAGTGCCATGGCAGCGGTCTCCTTGGGAAATACCCGGTGCGGCGAATAATACGCGGCAGGTTCAGGAGCCCAGTGTGCAGAAAACGGCATGGCAGATCGCGGTGGTGGGTGCCGGTCCGGTGGGGCTGGCGACGGCGCTGCACGCGGCGCGCCTGCTGCCCGGCGCGCAGATCACGGTGTTCGACGCCCGTCCGGCCGACCACGACGTGTCGGCCGACCCGCGCACGCTGGCGCTGTCGCAGGGCAGCGTGCAGTTCCTGCAGCAGCTGCAGGCCTGGCCCGCGGCGGCGGCCGAGCCCATCCTGCAGGTGCAGGTGTCGCAGATGCCGCCCACGCTCAGCACGGCCCTGGGCGAGCCGGCGGTGCGGCTGAGCGCCGCCGAGCTGGGCGTGCCGCAGCTCGGCGCGGTGCTGAGCTACGGCGCGCTGGTGGCGCCGCTGCAGCAAGCCTGGCAGCAGGCGGTGGCGGCAGAGCCCGCGCGGCTGCACCTGCGCCTGGGCACCGCGGTCTCGGCACTGAAGCCGGTGCAGGGCGGCGTGGAGCTGGACGCCGGCATCGCGGAGACCTTCGACCTGGCCATCGTCGCCGAGGGCGGCGTGTTCGGCGACCGATCAGGCCCGGCGCGCGCCGGCGCCAGCGGCTCCCCGGGCGGCGCGCTGCTGGCCCGCTGGCGCCAGCCCCTGGTGGCCGACTACCACCAGACCGCCTGGGTCGGCACCGTCACGCTGGACGGCGCCACGCGCGGCCTGGCCATCGAACGTTTCACGCGCCACGGCCCCGCCGCGTTGCTGCCGCTGCCGGCCGACGCGCAGGGCCGTGCGCGCGCGGCGCTGGTGTGGTGCGTGGCCAGCGACGACGACCCGGTGCTGGCGCTGGACGACGCGCAGCGCTTGGCCGTGCTGCGCACCATCTTCCCGCCCGCGGCCGGGCGGCTGGTGGACATCACGCCGCTGAAGCCCTTTGCGCTGGGCCTGCACGCCGAGCGCACGCTGGTCGGCGGCCGTGTCGTGCGCATCGGCAATGCCGCGCAGACGCTGCACCCGGTGGCGGGCCAGGGCCTCAACCTGGGCCTGCGCGACGCACACGAACTGGTGGCCGTGCTGCGCTGGGCCGATGACCTGGACGCGGCGCTGAAGCGCGCCGACTGGGCGCGCGCCGCCGACCGCTGGAGCATGATCGCCGCCACCGATTTCCTGGCGCGCAGCTTCACCTGGAAGCTGCCCGGTGCCGCCACCGCGCGCGGGCTCGGGCTGGCGGCGCTGCAGGCGATGCCGCCGGTGCGGCAGTGGCTGGCGCGGCGCATGATGTTCGGCAGCCGCTGAGCGACGGGCGGCGGCGGGCGCCGTACACGGCCGCCCGCCGCTGCACACCCCGCTACAGCCGCCGGTGGCGCAGCGCCGGCAGCTGCGTGCGCACCTGCGCGATGCGCGCCGGGTCGACCTCGGCGATGACGAAGCCCTCACCTTCGGGCAGCACGTCCAGCACCTCGCCCCAGGGATCGACGATCAGGCTGTGGCCCCAGGTGCGGCGGCCGTTGACGTGCGTGCCACCCTGCGCGGCGGCCAGCACGTAGCACTGGTTTTCCACCGCGCGGGCGCGCAGCAGCAACTCCCAGTGCGCCTGGCCGGTGGTGTGCGTGAAGGCCGCCGGCACGCACAGCAGATCACACGGCGGCTGCATCAGCGCGCGGTAGAGCTCGGGGAAGCGCAGGTCGTAGCAGATCGACAGGCCCACGCGCATCGGCTCGATGCGGGCGTCGGGCTCACCCGATTCGCCCGCGTGCACCAGCGAGCCGGCGTTCAAGGCCACCGGCTGGCTGCCGGCGCCCAGCGTGCGGCCTTCGTCGTAGCTCTCGCGGCCGTTGTCGAAGGCAAAGAGGTGGATCTTGTCGTAGTGCGCGGCCAGGGCCCCTTCGGGCGAAAAGACGCAGCATCGGTTGAGGACCTGGTCTTCAGTCGCGGTCTTCACTGGCAAGGTGCCGCCCACCAGCCACAGGCCGTGCTCGCGGGCGGTGTCGGCCAGAAAACGCTGGATCGGGCCGTCGCCGGCCGCCTCGGCCAGCGCGAGCTTGTCGGTGTCGCGGCGACCGAGGATGCAGAAGTACTCGGGCAGCAGCACCAGCGAGGCCCCGGCCGCGGCGGCCTGCGCCACCAGCCGGGCCGCGGCCGCGCGGTTGGCGGGCCAGTCGGGCGTGGACACCATCTGCACCGCGGCGATCTTCATCGCGCGATGGTACGGCGCTGGTGCCGCGGCGGCGCGCGCGGCGTGAACTCGTCCACACACTTGTTCAGACCGGACACATGGGTAACGGGTGTGCCGGGACATGGGTAACGGTTCTGTCAAGTGTCGGTGATGGGCGCTGTCAGGTCGATGGACAT
>LNFM01003640.1_pt1 | contig 29961 bp, 32 predicted proteins | sample 596031 | NCBI WGS metagenome assembly LNFM01 (sample SAMN04254537, study PRJNA301005) | activated carbon metagenome | isolation source: dual media filters at the Ann Arbor, Michigan drinking water treatment plant | place: USA: Ann Arbor
AAGCGCCGGCGAAACTCGGGCTCGTCTTCGACGATGATGATCGAAATCGGGGCGTCACTCATCGACTCACCTTTGCCATGGATGGCGGAACATGCCGCATGATAGCCGCCGCACCAGAGCGGCTGCGGTCCGTGCTAACCGAAATCGACTAGGTCGATCGACGGCGCCGGCCGCCTGCATCATGCGCCGAATATCAAGGTGCCAGGCGTTCACGGCGCCACTGCCCGTCCGGCGCGCGTGTGTAGAGCAGACGATCGTGCAGTCGCGAGGGCCGTCCCTGCCAGAACTCGACCGCAGTGGGCGTGACCCGATAGCCGCCCCAGTGGGGCGGGCGCGGCGGATTGAGCCCGTGGCGCAGCCCCATTTCGGCCGCTTTGGCCATCAGCCAGGCCTTGCCGGCGATCGGCTCGCTCTGCGGCGAAGCCCAGGCGCCAATGCGGCTCGCCAGCGGCCGGCTCTCGTAGTAGGCATCGGACTCCTCGGCGCTGACACGCGCCACCGTGCCGTCGATGCGCACCTGTCGCTCCAGTTCGCGCCAGAAAAACAGCAGGCTGGCGTGCGGATTGGCGGCCAGGTCGCGCCCCTTGCGGCTGTCGTAGTTCGTGTAGAAGACAAAGCCATTTTCGTCGTACCCCTTGAGCAGCACGGTGCGCGCGGCGGGGCGCCCGCTCGCATCGGCGGTGGCCAGCGTCATCGCATTCGATTCGAGCAGTTGCGACGCGAGCACCTCGGTCCACCAGCGGGTGAACTGGCGGATCGGGTCGGGATCGGCGTGGTCTTCGTCGAGCGCGCCGCGCTTGTAGTCGGTGCGAATGTCGGCAAGGTTGGTCATCGGCGTGGGTAAGGCAGCTAGTGCGTTGGTCGCGCGGCAGGCGTGGCCGTGGGCTCGGCCGCGATCATAGGCGGGCGGCGCGGGCGCCTCTTGGACGCTGCGCAAGGGGCCTCTTCAGTCCTGGCGCAACTGCGCGTCGGCCAGACGGGCGAGGCGTTCGAGGTGCGGATCGCGCAGGCCGTCGGCACGCAGCGCCTGGACCGTCCGCTGCAGATAGTCGAGGCTGGTGCCGAAGCTGCCGCGCGCGGTGCGCAGGATCTCCACCAGTTCCGCTTCCGACAGGCCACCGCAGTAGTTGATGCCGTCGGTGCGGACGATGAAGGCGAGCGCGCGCAGGTCAGCGCCATCGTCCAGTCGACGCGCGCGCAGCCAGCGCGCCGCGTATGAGCCCATGAACATCTCGCGCTCCCACAGCAGCGGCAACTGATCTCGCACGACTGTCGGCGGGAGCCGGTAGGCGATGCCCGCGCAACTGCCGCCGCGATCGAGACCCGCAACGACCCCCGGGTGGGCGAAGGTGCCGCGGTACTTGATCGAGCGCAGGCACAGCTTGCGGTGATAGCCGAACACACGCGCCGGCACCCGCCGGTCATGGTCGAACTCGGGCTTCCACATCAGCGAACCGTAGCCGAACACCCACAGCGGCGTACGCCCGTTCCAGTCGTTCAGGGTGGCGTCGAGCATGGCGCGCAGCGCCTCGTCGCTCAGCCGCTGCTGCGGCACCGGCTCGGTCTCGGCCGCCACGCCGGTCGGGCGCGTCATCGATCGCGCTCCTGCCGCAGCGCGCCGACGCCCCCGCCGGCAAGCATCAGGGCCATCAGCCAGAACATCACGCCCGCGCCCAGCACCGCGCCGAACGCGCCGAACACCAGCGGCAGGGCGACGTGGCTGCTGTTCATGATCGTGGTGCGCAGTCCGAGCGCCTCGCCCACCCGCCCTTCGGGTGTGCGCGCGTGCAGCAGCGACATCACGTTGGGCTGTGCGCTGCCCAGCCCCAGACCGAGCAGGAAGGCGCAGGCCATCAATGGCACCAGTCCGCTGAACAGCGGTATCAGCGCGAATGCGGTGGCGCCGGTGAACAGCGTGAAGGTGAGCACCTGCCATTCGCGCCAGGTGCGCGAGATCGCCGGCATGGCCAGCCGAATGATGAAGGTGGCGGCGGCAAAGCTGCCGAGCACCAGCCCGATCTGCGAGGCGGACAGGCCGATGCGCGTGCCATACACCGGCACCATGAAGGTCTGCAGGTCCCAGGACATCGAGATCAGGCCGCTGGCGATCAGGACATTGCGCACCGGTCGGTGGCGCAACAGGTCGAAGAAGGCCCGTTCGGCGGGCGCCTGCGCCTCGCCGCGGCGATCGGGCAGCTGACGGCGCTGCGACAGCAGCAGGCCAAGGGCCACCAGCAGCACGCCGAAGAACACGGCGAAGGTGATCCGGTGACCGACCGAGTCGATCAGGAAGCCACTCGTGATCGGCGCGATCAGGCCGGACGTCGAGAAACCCAGTGCCAGGTAGGAGAACGCGGCGGCACGCTGGCCCGGCGCGGCCTGCTCGCCGACCACATGCTGGATCGTCATCTGCACGTAGAGGAAACCGGTACCGATCAGCGCCGCAGCGACCAGCAGCGGGGCGACATCGGCCACCGCGTAGGGAAAGGCGGCCGGCAGCGCGATGCCCGCCGTCATCAGGCTCACACCGAGCAGCAGCGGGCGCCGCGGTCCGACCGCGTCGAGCCAGCGCCCGGCACGCACCGCGAGCAGCATCGGCACGAGGGCGAACAACGCCATCATCACGCCGACGGTGAAAGCCGACGCCTGGTTCGACAGCGCATAGAGCGAACCGGTGACGCGGGTGGCCCCGAACGCGGTGTGCGTGAGCACGGTCAGCACGAGCAGGCGCGCCAGTGTCATCGGGCCGCGCGGGCAGGTGGCTGCCAGACCACCAGCGCCACGCCGATGCAGGTGACGGCCACGCCGACCACCGTCAGTCCCGTCGGTACCACGGCAAAGAGCAGCCACTCCAGCACCACGGCAATGATCGGCGTCAGGTACAGCAAGCTGGTGACCCGCGTGGCCTCCCCACGCCGCATCAAGGTGTGCAGCGCATTGACCGCAAGAATCGACGCGAAGACGATGAGGAATCCCATCGCACCCAGCAGCGGCCAACTCCAGGTGACGTCGAAACCTTCGACAACCAGCGCCAGGGGGGCCAGCACCGCCACGTTCGCAGCAAACTGCACCAGCGCTGCGCTGCGCAGATCGACCTGCGGGCAGAAGTGGCGTTGATAAAGTGTTCCCACTGTGATCGCCATCAGCGACATGAGCACCGCTGCGAGCGCGCCGCCGCTGATCGCGCGCATGTCGATCTTGTGCCAGACGACCAGAGCGACGCCGAGCAATCCGACCAGCACGCCGAGCCACTGGTAGCCGCGCAGACGCTCGCCCATCAGGAACGCGGCGACAAAGGCGGTCACCAGGGGTTGGGTTGCCAGCACCAGTGCCGTGATGCCCGCCGACATGCCCATGTACTGCGCGTAGTGGCTGCCGCCGAGGTTGGCGGCGTGCATCAACAGGCCGGCGACGATCACGTGCAGCCACTCGCGCTGCGTGGACGGCCAGCGCAGCGCCTGTTGCCGCTGCCACCAGGCGAGCAGCGGCAGCAGCAGCACGATGCCGATCATGAAGCGCAGCGCAAGGAACGTGAAAGGCGCTGCGTACTGCAGGCCGAGCTTGGTCGCGAGGTAGCCGGTGCCCCAGACCGCGACGAAATACCACGCCAGCAGCGGCGAGGCCAGGCGCAGCGAAGGGCTGGAGTGCGCCGGCTGAACGGTGTCGCCGCGAGGCGGCGTGGGTGGGCTCATGGGGCGGGGCGCATTTTCGCAGAAACACCACGCGGCCCGAATTCGCGTCGCGAAGCAGATGCGCGCTGAGCCCGTGCCGTCGTTTCCGCCCTGTCTGCGCGATCGGCCCGAACCGCTTGGCCCGAGGCTCGGCAAGTCAGGAATGACAAGGGGCGCCTGAGGCGCCCCCAATCCTGTCCGGCAAACCGGTGGGTCACTGCTCCAGCTTGATTCCCTGCCGCTTGACCAGATCGATCATCTTGTCGCGCTCGACAATGATCTGCTTGCGGAACTCTTCCGGCGAATTGCCGATGGGCTGCGCGGTCTGCTGCTGCAGCCGGGCGCGGATATCCGGCATCGCCAGCACCTTGATCGCGGCGTCATGCAGGCGCTTGATGACGGCGTCCGGGGTCTTGGCCGGCGCCAGCAGGCCATACCAGACCTGATCGTTCACCGGCGCCATGTTCAGTTCGGCGAACGTCGGCACGTTGGGCAGCTGCTCAAGCCGCTTGGGCGCGGCGACCGCGAGCGGCCGCAGCTTGCCGGACTGGAAGTGCGGCAGCGACGAGGGAATGTTGTCGAACAGCACCTCGACCTGGCCGGCAAGCACATCATTCAACGCCGGGCCGGCGCCGCGGTACGGAATGTGAACCATAAATGTCTTCGACGTCGCCTTGAACAGCTCGCCCATCATGTGGCCGATGCCACAGGTGCCCGAGGTCGCGAAGGACAGCTTGCCGGGATTCGCCTTCAGGTACTTGACGAAGTCGGCCATGTTCTGCGCCGGCACCTTGCCCGGATTGACGGCGACGACATTGGGCACACCGACCAGGTTGGTGATGGTGGCGAAGTCGTCCGGCGACTTGTAGGGCAGCTTCGGGTTGCAGGCGGGGTTGACGGCCATCGTCGATACCGTGGCCATGCCGAGGGTGTAGCCGTCCGGCGCGGCCCGCACCAGTTCGGTGGCGCCGGGGGCGCCGCCGCCGCCACCGCGGTTTTCAACCACGACGGGTTGACCCAGTTCACGGCTGAGCGGCTCGGCGATCAGTCGCGCCACGATGTCGGTGGTGCCGCCGGGCGCGAAAGGCACGATCAGGCGGATCGGCTTCGACGGATAGGCTTGGGCCAATGTGATGACAGGCACGGCGGACAGCAAAGCAGCCGCAAGCAGGCGTTGAGTGAGCGACATCTGATGCCATCTCCTTGAATGTGATTCGCGACCGGCACCGGAGCGGTGCAGTGTGCCGCTGGCTGCCGCGACCGGCAGGCCAGGGAAAGCTAGCACGTGACCCGTCGGCTGCCGTCTCGCGGTTTTCCTCAGTACCCATCGGGTGGGCGAGCTGGGTGGCGGCCGGGTTCAGGGGTGACCGCACGAGCTGCTTTGGCGGCGCGGCGCCTGGCGGCGGCCACGGTGGTCGGCGATGGATCGCCGCCAGGCGGCGCGTGCTATCGCAGCATCAGCGCACCTTGTCACCACCCTTCGGTGCGGACTGCGGCGGTCGTATCGACCCATCGGCGGTGCCTGCCTGACCGACCGGATCCTCCTCCCAATCCGTCGCGACGCGCCCGATCGCTATCGGCGTCTTAGTGAAGTCCAATTGGATTGGTCGAAGCGATAGCTACAGAATTCGCCTTGTCGCGGCTGCGCCGGCCGAACGAACAACGGTTTACTTCACTCACTCACCCACTCACGAAAGCTTCATCTCATGTCGATCATCAATACCCAGGTCCAGCCGTTCAAGACCACCGCCTATCACAACGGCAAGTTCATCGAAGTCACCGACCAGTCCCTCAAGGGCAAGTGGTCGGTGCTGATCTTCATGCCGGCAGCGTTCACCTTCAACTGCCCGACGGAAGTCGAAGACGCCGCTGACAACTATCACCTGTTCCAGTCGCTCGGTGCCGAGGTCTACATCGTGACGACCGACACCCACTTCTCGCACAAGGTGTGGCACGAGACCAGCGCGGCCGTCGGCAAGGCCCGCTTCCCGCTGGTGGGTGACCCGACCCATACGCTGACGCGCATGTTCGGCGTGCACATCGATGCCGAGGGCCTGGCGCTGCGCGGCACGTTCGTCATCAACCCTGATGGCGTGGTCAAGACCGCGGAGGTCCATGACAACAGCATCGCGCGCGACGTCAAGGAGACGCTGCGCAAGCTGCAGGCCGCGCAGTACGTCGCCAAGAACCCCGGTCAGGTCTGCCCGGCCAAGTGGCAGGAAGGTGCCAAGACGCTGACGCCGTCGCTGGACCTCGTCGGCAAGATCTGATCGTCGCCTGACGCCACCCCTGCCCGCCGGCCTCGTGCCGGCGGGCAGACTCACTTTGCCCATTGCGGATCGCCCCATGTTGGATGACAACCTCAAGACGCAGCTCGCTGCCTACCTGCAGCGCCTCACACAACCGGTGGAGATCGTGGCGTCGCTCGACATCGTCAACGCGCCCGCGGCATCGAGCGAGATGCGCGAGCTGCTCGACGAAGTCGCGGCGCTCAGCCCCCTGATCAATGTGCGGCACGACGGCGACGCGCCACGGCGACCGGCCTTCACGATCAGCCGCGCCGGCCACGACATGGGCGTCAGCTTTGCCGCCATTCCGATGGGGCACGAGTTCACTTCGCTGGTGCTGGCGCTGCTGCAGGCTGGCGGCCATCCGCCCAAGCTGGAGCAGGAGGTGATCGACCAGATCCGCGCACTCGAAGGCGACTTCGCCTTCGAGACCTACATGTCGCTCACCTGCCACAACTGTCCGGACCTGGTGCAGGCGCTGAACCTGATGGCGGTGCTGAATCCGCGCATCCGGCACGTGGCGATCGACGGCGGCCTGTTCAAGGCCGAGGTCGAGGCGCGCCAGATCATGGCGGTGCCGACCGTTTACCTGAACGGCCAGCCGTTCGGCTCGGGTCGCATGGAGATCGGCGAGATCCTGGCCAAGATCGACAGGGGTGCGGCGGCGCGCGACGCGCGCAAGCTCGCCGCCAAGGAACCGTTCGACGTACTGATCATCGGCGGTGGACCGGCCGGCGCCGCCGCCGCGGTGTACGCGGCGCGCAAGGGCATCCGCACCGGCCTGGTGGCCGAGCGGGTCGGCGGCCAGACGCTCGACACGCTGGGCATCGAGAACTTCATTTCCGTGCTGGAGACTGAAGGACCGAAATTCGCCGCCGCGCTCGAGGCGCATGCGCGCCGCTACGACGTCGACATCATCGGCGGTCAGCGGGTCGAAGCGCTGACGCCGGCTGCGGTGCCGGGTGGGCTGACGCAGGTCGCGCTCGCCAACGGCGCGCAACTGCACGGCAGGACGGTGATCCTGTCGACCGGCGCGCGCTGGCGCAACGTCAACGTGCCTGGCGAACAGCAATACCGAAACAAGGGCGTGGCCTACTGTCCGCACTGCGACGGCCCGCTGTACAAGGGAAAGCGCGTCGCGGTGATCGGTGGTGGCAATTCAGGCGTGGAAGCGGCGATCGACCTGGCCGGTGTCGTCGCGCACGTGACGCTGATCGAGTTCGCCGATCAGCTCAAGGCTGATGCCGTGCTGGTGCGCAAGCTGCGCAGCCTGCCCAACGTCGCGGTGTTGACCGCGGCGCAGACGCTCGAGATCGCCGGTGACGGTCAGAAGGTGACGGGCCTGCGCTACAAGGATCGCGCGAGCGGTGCCGAGCATGCGATCGATCTGGCCGGGGTGTTCGTGCAGATCGGTCTGGTGCCGAATACCGAGTGGCTCAGGGGCACCGTGGAGCTGTCGAAATACGGCGAGATCGTGGTCGACGGCAAGGGCGCCACCAACGTGCCGGGCGTCTTCGCCGCGGGCGATGCGACGATCACGCCGTACAAGCAGATCATCATCGCGGCGGGCGAGGGCGCGCGGGCGGCGCTATCGGCCTTTGACCACCTGATCCGGCATGGCGCCGACACCGCTGCTGCGGAGAAGCTGGCGGCATAAGGCGGAGGTGCGACTGCGCCCAACGGCGCACACGCGGTTCGAACGGGCATCAAAAGGGCGGGGGCGCCAAAGCGCCACCGCCTTTCTTTGCAGCGGCGATCCACGGCGGGTCGGCCAGGTCGACCCGCTGCCGCAGGGCGCTCAGGCGTCGCGCACCAGCAGCACGGGCGTGGCGCAATGGGCGGTGACGCGGGTGGCGACCGAGCCCATGACCGCCTGCTTGAAGGCGCCATAGCCGTGTGAGCCCATCACCAAGACATCCAGTTTCTTCTTCTTGGCGTAGGCCGCCAGCTCGTCACCCGGGTTGCCGGCCAGACGCACCGACTCGGTGGCGATGCCGGTCTTGTCGAGCAGCTTGCGCATCGGCGCGACCGCGGTATCGAAGGCCTTGGTCTGCATGGCCTCGACCTCGTCCGCGGAAAACGCCGGTAGGGCAATGCCGGCCATGTCGGGCATCACCGCGCCGGCGAAGTCCGGTACCACGTTGAGCAGCGCGATCTGCGGTTGGGCCCCGAACAGGTCGCGATGGCGGATCACGAAGCGCACTGCTTCGCGCGCGTACTTGGAGCCATCGACCGCCACGCCGACCTTCAGCGAGTCGCTCTTCGGGGCATGGCTGTCGCGCAGGACGAGCATCGGTCGCTTGGTGCGTGCCAGCACGGAGTTGGTGACGGAGCCCATCACCAGGCCGGCAAAGGCGCCGTGCCCGTGCGACCCCATGACGATGAGGTCGGCATCAATGCGCTCGGCCGCGGCCGCGATCTCGTCACCGGGATGACCCACGCGGTAATCGGTCGCCGCTACCAGGCCGGCCTTTTTCAGTACGCTGATCGCGGGTTTGAGCGCCTTGCCCGATTCGTCGGCGTAGTAGGACCGCACGGCATCCTTGCCCACCACGCGCGCAGCGCGAACCGGGATCTGCAACTGGACGTTGAGCAACTGCACCTGCGGGTCGGTACCGATCAGGCTGACACGCGAGGCGATGAAGTTGACGGCCGCCTGACTGACCTTGCTGCCGTCGACAGGAACCAGGATTCTCATGGGGCGCCTCCGTAACTGGGTTCGCTTCTGCCGTGGTCGGCCGCCTCGTCTGTTCGCTCGCTTGCGGCTGCATCGACCTCCAAATTCAGTCTACGTGAGCAGATCCAGCACGCTTGATCGCGACGCAATGCAGGCGTGAAAAAGGCCGGCACGCAGGCATGCGTCCGGCCCGCTCGATGTGCAGGGGTCTACTTGGTCGATGCGCCCGATAGCGGACAGGTATTCAGGCCGAGCAGCCCGTACAGCGGGCAGAAGCGGAACAGACCGGTGGCCAGAGGCACGATGCCGACCAGGCCCCACAGTCCGATCGTGCCCATGGCGGTGAGCGCCAATAGCACGACCCCGGCGACAATGCGCAGCAGACGATCAAGTCCTCCAACATTCGCTTTCATGGTCTATCTCCGAGTGATCTGTCAGCGGGGAAACCCGCGGCTACAGGTGAGGCGCAGCCAACTTAGAGTCGATAAAACGGCGTCTCAGTAACCCTGATCACACGGACCACTAGGACATCGGCCCGGTTGGTGGGGTGGGGGGCTGGTTCGTTGTCTGAGCCGCCGCCTGACCACCGGCCGCAAGCTGGCGCAGCGAACGCGGATCGACAATGCCGACCGACCCGCGCCCGAGTTGCACCCAGCCGCGTTCCTCGAACAGCTTGAGTTGGCGACTGACCGATTCGCGCGACACGCCGAGCTGCTGCGCCAGTTGTTCGTGCGATGCGTCGATGCGTTGACCCTTGCCCAGCAGGGCGGCGGCGAGCCGCTGGTCAAGCCGCTGGAACCCGACCGCCTCGACCAGTTCCATCAGGCGGGCCAACCTCTCCGAAAAGAGTACGAAGACCTCGGCACGGAACGGCGCGTGCTCGGCCAGCAAACGATCGAACACGGCCCGCGGCAGCAGCGCCAGCTCCACGTCGGTGAGGCATTGGCCGTGCGCGGCATAAGGTGTGCTGCCGAGCAGACAGCCCGTGGACATGACGCAGCTTTCCCCTGATTCGACGTCATACAAGTTCAACTCACGGCCGTTGTCGAGGGAACGCGTGACACGTACGCGGCCGGACAGCACGATCGGGAAACCGGGGCACGCCTCGGTCTCGCGAAACACTGGCGAGCCGGCAGGCAGCTTCAGCACCGTGAGGTTGGACGACACGTCCTGCGCGAGCGCGGGCGGAAGGTCCGCCAGTGAAGGCATCGCCAGGCGAACGCGGGACAGCGCGGTTTCTGTGGGGTTAGCGAGCATCGTCGACCACCAATCAAGTTCGGGACCCGGGCAGGATGCGAATCCCGACCGACATTGAAACACGCATCGCTTCGAATGACCGGCGCGTGGTCAAAGGTCCGACTCGAGCGGACCTCGCCCCGCCGGCCAACCCGTCCCGGATATGCGCAGTCGCTCGCGCCGGGTCAGTCGGGTCGATCGTCAGGCCCACTGCATTGAACTGGCGGGCCTCGACCACATCTATGGTGCGATTTTGCCGAAATTTCAACCGCCCGAGGAGCAGCGCGTGCAACCAACCGAACAACGAGCCATCCTGACGCTGGCCATGCTGGCCGCCTTTGCCGATGGCGCCAAGGCAGACCGCGAGCGCGAAGAAGTCCGACGCGTGGCGGAGTCGCTCGGCGGCGACCTGAACCTGGCGGGCGTCTACCAGGATGTGCTGCTCAAGCGGGTCGACATGGCCAGCGTTGCCGGCCAGCTGTCGTCGCCCGAGCTGCGCCAGTTGGCGTTCGAACTGGCGGTGGGCGTGTGCGAAGCCGATGGCCTGCGCAACGACGCGGAAACCCGGTTCCTGGCCGAACTCGGCCAGGCATTGGGACTAACGCAGCCGCAGATGGCCGAACCGGCAGCAACCGCCGATGCGCTCGCCACGGTGCCGCTGGACGAGATCGTGGGCAGTACGCCGGCCGCCGCGGCGACGGCTGCTTTGGTGCCGGCGCCCGCCACCGGTCCGTCCAACGTCACGCTCGACGGCACGGCCGAAGCTGAGCTCGACAAGTCGATCCTCAATTACGCCATCCTCAATGGCGCACTCGAGCTGCTGCCGCAGTCGATGGCGTCGATGGCGATCATTCCGCTGCAGATGAAGATGGTCTATCGCATCGGCAAGCGCTACGGCTATGAACTCGATCGCGGCCACATCAAGGACTTCCTTGCCACCGTCGGTGTCGGCCTTACCGGGCAGTACCTGGAAGAGGTCGGCCGCAAGCTGATCGGCGGACTGTTCGGCTCGGTGGCGGGACGCATGGTGGGCGGACTCGCGCGCGGTGCCACCGGGGTGGCGTTCTCCTTTGCCACCACCTATGCACTCGGTCAGGTGGCCCGCCGCTACTACGCTGGTGGCCGCACCATGAACACGCAACTGCTCAAGGACACGTTCACGCAGATGCTGGGCCAGGCCAAGGGCCTGCAGGCGCAGTACCAACCGCAGATCGAGCAGCAGGCGCGCACCGTCGACGTGAGTCGGATCGTGCAAATGGTCCGCGGCACCTGACGCATCGACGTGCGCGCAGGGTGGTCGCCGCATCGCTATGCTGCGGCCGCCATGAACATCCATCCTGATCTCGGTGCGGTCGCCGCGCAATTCGATGCGGCCGATAAGGCGGCCGACGCAGAGCGCCGCTTCGCCGGTGTTGCGCGCCTTTATGGCGCCGCGGCGTTCGGCCGGTTGGTCGCGGCGCATGCGATCGTGGTCGGCATCGGTGGTGTTGGTTCGTGGGCGGCCGAGGCGCTGGCGCGCAGCGGCGTCGGCCGGATCACGCTGGTTGACCTCGACCATGTGGCCGAGAGCAACATCAACCGCCAGATCCACGCACTCGAAACCACGCTCGGACAGGCCAAGGTGCTGGCGATGGCGTCGCGGATCGCCGCCATCAGTTCCGCCTGCCGCGTCGACTGCATCGAGGAGTTCGTGGCGCCAGCCAACATCGGCACGCTGTTGCCGAGCGCCGATGTGGTGATCGATTGCATCGACCAGGTCGTGGCGAAGGCGGCCTTGCTGGCATGGTGTCGGCAGCAGGGTGTTGCTGTCATCACCTGCGGCGCTGCGGGCGGGCGCCGGGATCCAACCCGCATTCGCCGCGCTGATCTGGCGCGGGCTAGCGGCGACCCGCTGCTGGCCAAGCTGCGTCATCGCTTGCGGCGCGAGCACGGCTTTCCACGCGAAGGAAGCTCGGATCGAACGCAGAAGTTCGGCATCCCCGCGGTGTTCTCCGATGAGCCGGTGCTCGCCCCGTTTGCGCCAGCCGACTGCGATATCGAATCACCGCAATCCCAGGGGCTCGCATGCACCGGCTATGGCTCCAGTGTGACGGTGACTGCACCGTTGGGCTTTGCCGCTGCAGCGCTGGCGCTGGACACGCTGGCGCTGGCGCCGCTGGCGCAGGCGATGCCGAGGGCCACCGCCGATTGATGGCGGTCAAGCGCCGCGCGAGGTGTCCGCCTAGCATCGGCGCATCAGAAGAGCTTGCGCCGATGCCACGGGCCGGCGCACCATGCGCATTGAAGAGACACCCAACAGCTTGGGAGAGACAATGATCAAGAAGATTCTGCTGCCTACCGACGGCTCGGACCTGTCGACCAAGGCGATCGCCGGCGCGATCGAACTGGCCGCCAAGATCGGCGCCAAGGTCGTCGGGCTGACAGTCGTCGAGCCTTACTCCTATTCGTCGCTGTCCGAGTACCGGCCCGAGTCGTTCGACGATTACGAGGCACGCATGGAAAAAGCCGCGGTCGAGCGCCTGGCGAGCCTTGAAGCTGCTGCCAAGGCGGCTAATGTGGAAGTGCAGACGATGGTCAGCAAGTCGTTCTCGCCGTATGAGGCGATCATCGACGCCGCCAACAAGAATGGCTGCGACGCGATCTTCATGGCCTCGCACGGGCGCCGCGGGTTGAACGCGGTCCTGCTCGGCAGCGAGACGCAGAAGGTGCTTACGCACTCGACCATCCCGGTCATGGTGTACCGCTAAGGTGCACCACCCCAGGGCGGGCATCGAGCCCGCCTAAGAGCCTGCGGCTTTCCGGCCGCAGGCTCTTTTCGTTTGTGCTTGTGAGCGGGGCCGGGCAGGCAAGGCGGCCCTTGCGTTGCATCAAGCGGACAACCGGCGGTGGGCCGTACTTTCGGCAGGAAACATCCTCAGGAGACGCTCATGACCGCGCAGACCGTGCGCCATGCGGAGATCTTCGTCGGCTTCAAGCCGATCGACGACCTGCATCGCGAGTTCGAGGACATTGTCAACGCGTTGAATGATCCCGCGGAGGCGGACTACGGCGAGCATCTGCTCGCGCTGCACGAGCACATGCTGCGCCATACCGCGCTCGAAGAGCGGCTGATGCGCGAAGAGAACTACGAGCATCTGGGCCCGCACCATCGCGAGCACGAACGGTTCATCGAACGTCTGGCCGACATGCGGCGCCGTTTCGACGCGGGTGATGTCGACGGCGTGCGCCACTATGCCGCCGAGCTGATGGGATGGTTCGCCGCGCACGCCCAGACGATGGATGCGCCGCTGGCGAAGTGGTTGCGCGGTCACTGAGTACGCGCAGGCCATGGTGACCGATTCGACGCCGCCCGACGTCCAGGCCGATCCGGCGCGGGCCAACGCCTATGCGGTCGGCTGGCCGGCGATCGACCAGTTGCACGCGGAATGCGATGCCTGCCTGGCCGTACTGGAGCGGGCCACACCGGCCGAGCAGGTCGATGCATTGGCCCTGCTGTTCAGCCATCTGCTCGATCACTTCGGCGCCGAAGAGGCGCTGATGCAGGCGAGCGATTATCCGCGGTTCGATTGCCACAAGCGCGAGCACGACGCCGTGCTGCGCGTGGTGGCGCGCGTGCGTCCGCTGTGCGAGGCCGGCGATCACGACATCCCGGTGCGCCTGGCCACGGAGTTTCCGCAGTGGTTCGGCGTGCATGCGAGCACGATGGACGCCGCCCTGGCCGTCTGGCTGCGTGAGCAGTCTGCCGCGCAAGACCCGCCGACCTGAGGTTTCCGGCGCGGCTGGCGTGCCGTAGTCTGGCGGCGGCTTCGCTCTTGCGCTCCCGCGCTCGCTTTCTTGCGTCCTTTCGTCGATCTGTCGTGGGGGTTCCGGCGCGTCCTTGCTGCCGAGGTGATCTCCAACTTCGGCGCGATGCTGCGCCGGCTGGCGATCCCCTGGATCGCCGCGCTGACGCTGGATGCGACGCCCTTCGACATGGGGTTGCTGCTGGTCGCCGATGTGGCTGGCGGGGCGCTCGGTGCGCTGCTGCTGGGTGCCGCCATCGATCGCTCGTCGCGCCGGCGCGTGATGGTGCTCGCCGATCTGGGGCGGGCCACGCTCATCGCCGGCGTTGCGTTGGCCGTGCTGGTTGATCAGCTCGCTTTCTACATACTGGTGCTCACCGCGGCAGGCAGCGGTGCGCTGACGGTCGCCTTCGAACTGGCGCGGTCAGCCTGGATCGCCGAGTCGATGCCGGGTCCGGACCTGCCGCGCTGCAACGCGCAACTGGCCGCGGGCAGCAGCCTGAGCGAAACCGCTGCCTTCGCGCTGGGGGGCTGGTTGTTCCAGTCGCTCGGCGCGCTCATGGCACTGATCATCGACGCCGCAAGCTGCCTCTTGTCTGCATGGTGCCTGCGCGGCGTACCGGCGCCGACGCCACCCGTTGAACCAGCGCCGCACCGGTCGATCTGGCGTGCGCTACTGCAGGAGACACGCGACGGCATGGTCGCAGTGCGTGCCGAGCCGAGCTTGCGTGCACTCGCGGTGGTGGAAATGCTGCTGGCGGCAGGCATGAGTCTGGCCGGCACCAGCTACCTGCTGTATGTCACCCGCGACCTTGCCGTGCCGATCGGCTGGCAGGGCATGATCTTCGCGCTCGGCGGTGCCGGAGCGCTGGCCGGCGCCGCGCTGGCGCCTGCGATCGGACGTCGTCTGGGCAGTCGGCGCGCACTGATCGTCGGACTGGTCTTGCTGGCGATGGGGACGACCTGCATACCGCTCGCCTCGCCCGTGTTCGGGCTGGCGGGCGTGGCAGCACTTCTCGTCGCGCATCAGATCGTCGGTGACGCCGGCCACACCTTGCACGACGTGCATGACCGCACGTTGCGGCAGATGCTCGCGCCGCCGCGTGCGTTGGCGCGGGTGGACGCCAGTTTGCGCACGCTTGGGCAGGGCACCACACTCGTCGTTGCTCTGCTCGGCGGTACGCTGGCGACCCTGCTGGGCACGCGCAGCGCGCTGGTGCTGTCGGCGGCGCTGTTCGCCGCCGCAGCGCTATTTGCGGCCTGGCGGCTTGGGTCGATCCAGGGCGCCACGCCGGACTGACGCTTGCAGTTGCCACGCGCCACACCGGCTTCACACAAGTTCACATGGCGCACAAACGTGCGCAATGTCGGTCGTCCACAGTGTCCTCATGGCTGCGCGACCGACGTGCGGCCGCTCAACCGGGAGCCGACACATGACCGCACCGAACGATCCGCACACGCCGAAGACCGACCAGGCTGCCGCACCCGCACGACCGTCCGACGCACCGCGCAGCCGCTGGCGCCGGTTCGGCTTGATCGGGCTCGGCATGGCAGTCATCACGGCCGTGAGCGCAGCCGCCGTGTCGCAGCGCCCGGCGTTTGCGCATGGCGCCGGCTTTGGTCACCGCGGCTGGCACGGCGCGATGGACCCCGAAGCGATGAGTCGGCGGATCGACTCGATGGCCGGTTGGATGCTCGCTGATATTGACGCCACGCCGCAGCAAAGGGAGCGCGTGGCATCGATCCTGAAGGCGGCCGCCAACGATTTGCGGCCGCTGCGCGAGAGCCATCAGCAGGCACGCCGTGACTCGCTGCAATTGTTCGCCGCCCCTGAGCTGGACCGGGCCAAGCTGGAGAAGATCAGACTCGAACAGATGCAGCTGGGCGAGACGGTGTCACGCCGCCTGCTGCAGGCGATGATGGATGCCGCTGACGTCCTCGCGCCCGACCAGCGGGCCAAGCTCGTTGCCACCTGGCAGCGGCGCATCGAGCGCCGTGGCTGAGTGCGGCCGATGTTCGACCGTTCAGCGTCAGCGCTGGCACGCCGCGCCGGCGATGCGACCCGTGCGCTGACGAACCCGCGCGTCATCGCTACAGTCGCGCCCATGCCGCGTGTCCTGATGATCGACGACGACGCCCGCCTGGCGGCGATGGTGCGCGATTACCTCGCTCCCGGCGGCTTCGACGTTACGCTGGCCGGCGACGCCGCCCAGGGTCTGGCGTTGCTGGCCGCCGAGCCAGGCGTCGAGCTCGTGATCCTCGACCTGATGCTGCCCGATGCCGACGGCCTCGACATCTGCCGCCGAATCCGCGCTCGCCACGACGCCCTGGCGCACGTGCCGATATTGATGCTGACGGCGCGCGGTGATCCGGTCGACCGTGTGCTCGGGCTCGAGCTGGGCGCCGATGATTACCTGCCCAAGCCCTTCGAGCCGCGTGAACTGCTGGCGCGCGTGCGGGCCGTGTTGCGCCGGCGCCCGCCGGCCGGCGCGGCGGCCGAGGTCCTGCGCTTCGGGCGCCTGGCGATCGATCGCGACGCGCGTGCCGTCAGCCTGGATGGCGCTGCACTGGCGTTGACCTCGCATCAGTACGAACTGCTGGCGGCCCTGGCCGAGCGTGCCGGTCGCGTTCTCTCGCGCGAGCAGCTGATGGACCTGGCGCCTGGCCAGAACGGCCATGGCGACGGCGCCTTCGATCGCTCGATCGACGTGCACATCGCCCGCATCCGCGCCGCGATCGAAGACGACGTGCGTCGACCCAAGCGAATCATCACCGTACGCGGCGCTGGTTATGTGTTCGCGCGCCAGCAGGATTAGCGGAGTGCGCCACGCCTGGGACATCGCAGCGCGGCGCGCGCGACGGAAGCGTATGCGTTACCTCGGCCAGCACTGCCCGATGCCATGAGGCGTACGCACCGCCTCTACTGGCGCATCTGGTTCGCGGTGCTGGCGAGCCTGGCCCTGTTCACGCTGCTGGCCGGCCTGTTGTGGAAGGCGATCGGCGAACGCCCCTATCGAGGGACAGAACACGCGCTGGCCGAACTGGTGGTGGCGGTGCTGCCGCCACCCGGCGCCGAGGTCGAGGCGCAGCGCGGCGCGCTGCTGCACTGGCAACAGCGGCTGCGTGCCGACCTCGCGCTGTTCGGAGACGACAGCCGCCGCGTGGCATCCACCGCCGACGACTTCCCAGCCGCAGTGAAGATCGACACCGATGATGATCCGGTCGACTGGGTTCGCACACCGCGCGGCACGGCCTTCGCGCTGCAATTGCCGGATGGTCGCGTGCTGCTCGCACGACGCGAAGGTGGCGCGCGCTCGCCCTTCGGCCTGCTCTCGGGGCTGGCGCTGATCATGCTGGCGGTCGGCGTCGGTGCGTATCCGGTCGCACGTCGATTGACGCGCCGGCTCGAACGACTGCAGCAGAGTGTGGAGCGACTCGGCCGGGGCGATCTGCGCGCCCGTGTCGATGCCAGCGGTTGCGACGAGGTGGCACAGTTGGCCAGCAGCTTCAACCAGGCCGCGGCGCGCATCGAGGAACTGGTGCAGTCGCATCGCAGCCTGCTGGCCAATGCCTCGCACGAACTGCGCTCGCCGCTGGCGCGGGTGCGTCTGGCGATCGAGATGCTCGATGATGCGCCGCCGGAACGGCGCGCGGCGCTGCGGCGTGAAGTGGAACAGGGCATCGGCGAGATCGACGTGCTGGTCGAGGAGATTCTTCTTGCCGCACGGTTGCAGGCGACGGCCGACGTGGCACCGCGCAGCGAGTTCGCTGAGGTGGATCTGACGGCGCTGGCCGCGGAGGAGTGTGCGCGTGCCGAGGTGTCGCTGGATGCAGACACGGTCAAGATCGATGGCGACACACGGTTGCTGCGTCGCCTGTTGCGCAACCTCATCGATAACGCGCACCGACATGGAAGTGCAGGCGGTACGTACGAGGTTTCGGTCGAACTTCGGGCAGTGCCGTCTGAAGTGAGGCTGCATGTCCATGATCGCGGACCGGGGGTACCACCTGCGCAGCGTGAGCGCATCTTCGAGCCGTTTTATCGCCTGCCGGGTGCCAGCGAGGCGGTCGGCGGCGTCGGCCTTGGGCTGGCGCTGGTGCAGGCGATTGCGCAGCGGCACGGCGGCCGCGCCCGTTGCCTGCCGCGCGCCGGTGGCGGATCCACCTTCGAAGTCGTGCTGCCGCGTGCTGGCGCGCAGGAGAACTGACACTCATCAAGACCGCTGCCGCCTGCGGTGCGCTAATGGGTTCTGGCAGGCCGTTCGCCTGGCCGGGAGTGACATGGGATTGTTGGTCCGACCAGTTGGGCGCTGTGTCGCACTTGTCGTCATCGTGGCGCTGTCCGGCTGCGCCAGTCTGCTGCCGACCGCGAAGACCGAAGTGGTGTCGGGCTGGAACAGCTACCAGGATGCGGTGCGTGCTCTCGGCGCGATCGAGCCCTACACGGCCACGCGAAACGATGTTCATGCGCTCGGCCTTGATCCTGAGAAAAGTCCGACGATCACCGTGCTGCACTTTGCCGATGTGTTGCAGCGTTTCTCGGCTGCAGCGCTGCAAAGGCCCGAGGACCTGGACCCCGGCGTGCGTGACTGCCTGCGTGCCGGCAAGCGGTGCACCGGTTATGCGATCGCGGCGAAGAAGCTCGACAGCGATCGCGTCGGCAACTTCTGGCTCGATTCGTTCAACTTCCGGCGTGAGATCGTTACCAGCGGCTGGAGCGTCGATGCGCTGCTGGTGTTCGTCGATGATCTGCTGGTGTATGAACTGATCGGCGGCCAGCCGACCGTCAACCAGGTGGAAATCCGCCGCAATCCGCTCGGCCCGCTGCAAACCTGGGGCGACTGGCTGGTGCCTTCCTTGCGCTGAGCTTGCGTGCGTCAGAGTCGCCCGATGACGACTTCGGTGACGTACATGATCTCGCAGTCCCGGTCGCCGGACGTGATCGACGTGGTGGCCGTGCGCCCGGCGGCATCACGCAGGTTCACCAGGTCGCCGCGCAGCGTGACCAGCTCACCGTGGCGGATGCGCTTGATCTGCGCGTAGATCGCGTCGCTCGACGGGATCACGTGCACGTTGGTGACGTGGGGTGCGAGGGCATCCCACTCGGCCTGGGTCATCGCGTCGCGTGGCCGCAGGAACAACGCGCGCAGACCGTTGGAGGCGCCTTCGTGCGAGTAGCGAAAGCGCGCCACGTTGGCGGTGTCGGTCATCGGGCCGTAGCCCAGGCCGATGTCGTGGGTCGCCGGGCGCAGGCCGGGAATCCAGTTGGCCAACGACTGATACGGCTTGAAGCGCTCGATGTGCAGCACGCGTCCGCGCGTCTCGAACCGGGCCACCGGCAGCAGCGTGTCATCGGCCAGGCGAATCGGTGGCGCGTCGGCAAGCGGCTGCACGACATAGCTGCCCGGGTCGGTGCGCCCGGCGGGCACCTCGACCGAGCCGGGCCGATCGAGCCAGGCCGATGCGCCGCCGGCGAATGCGATCAGCAGGGCGCCGGCGGCAATCAGATCGTTGCGACGAACCATGGGCCGGTGCGCTCAGGCCAGGCCCTCGGCGCGCGCTTGCGCCGCAGCCTGCGCCGGAGCGAGGCCCTGCTCGTACATGTCGGACCAGCGGGTTTCGTCGAGCATGTCGTGCGCGCGCATGACGCCCCATCCCAGTTCGGTGCACACCGCCGCCAGCCACTCGAAAAGCGTCATGTCAGTCTCCGTATCGGCGGTCCCGATGTTAACCATGCAGGTGGTCGCAAGCATGCGTCGACCCGCTGACCCGGGGTGCGTGAAGGCGCGCGTTATGCTCGCCTCAACGACATCGCTATCTGGCAAAGGACCCGACAATGGCCGACCGCAACTCCCCTGCAACCGGCAGCACGCGTGACGCAAGCATGGATGCCACCGACCTGTGGCGCGAGGAGATCGTCACCGATCGGCGGGTTGGCACCCTGCGGGTGATGACCCCGATCCGACCTGACGGCAGCGCGGATCCGGCACGTCACGTGGCCTACGTAGGCGAAGCGCAGATGATGACCAACATGGGCGCGCTACCGATCAGCTTCGAGATCGAGGCTGATTCGCTGGCTCAGGCCGTGGCCGGCTATGGTGAGGCGGCACACGAGGCCTTTGAGCGGACCATGCGCGAGCTGCAGGAAATGCGTCGTCAGTCGGCCTCGTCGCTGGTGTTGCCCGGTCAGGGCGGTGGCGGCTTCGGTCCCGGTGGCATGCCGCCCGGACTGGGTGGTAGCGGCAAGATCCAGATGCCGTAGCTGGGCGCCTGATCGGCCGTGATCAGGTGGGTGGTGCGTCCAGCTGGTGTGTCAACCTTGATGGGAGCCGTTCAGGCGCCGCCGATACCGACGGTCACCTTGCCCGTCCCCTCACAGTGCGGGCAGATTCGGGCGCCCTGACGCCCGCTGCCGCCGCACTCCGGGCACACATCCTCGCCCGTGCCGGGCGTGCCCGCGGGCACCTGGTCACCGGGGCTCATCTTCGGGGGTGCAGGCGGCCCGCGGTCCGTGCCGTTGCTTCGCTCGTCGCGTTGATTGCTCATCGCTTGCCTCCACGATGGAGGCGCGGCAAGGCCCGTGCCGTGCCGAGTGGCAAAGCGTCAGAGGGTGCGCGCCTTGAACGTATCGCACGAGGCGATTCGTCCCGATTCGAAGCCGGTCCGGAACCAGCGAGCGCGCTGTTCGGCGGTGCCGTGTGTGAACGATTCAGGTACGACGCTGCCGCGCGAGGCGCGTTGCAGCGTGTCGTCACCGACCGCGGCCGCAGCGCGCAGCGCTTCTTCGAGGTCGCCCTGCTCGAGGATCTGCCGTGAGCGCTGGGCGTGATGGGCCCAGATGCCCGCGAAGCAGTCAGCCTGCAGTTCCACGCGCACCGATAAGGCGTTGTTCTGCTGCGGTGTCAGACGCGCGCGCAATTCGTTCACCTGCTTCATCACGCCCAGCTGGTTCTGCACGTGGTGGCCGACCTCGTGCGCAACGACGTAGGCGGCGGCAAAGTCGCCCGGCGCGTTGTGACGTTCCGACAGCGCGCGGAAAAACGTGAGGTCGATGTAGATCTTCTGGTCGGCGGGACAGTAGAACGGCCCGGCCGCCGCCGTGCCGGCGCCACAGGCGGTCGGCCATTCGTTCTCGTAGAGCACCAGGCGTGGTTCGGCATAGCTGCTTCCAGCTTCGCGGAACAGCGCATTCCATGTGTCTTCGGTGTCAGCCAACACCACGCTCATGAAGCGGCCGGCCGCGTCGGTTGGCTTGGTTGGCGGGCCGGCAGGCGCCTGCGTCTGCGGTGTGGCGCCTTCCAGCCCGCTGAGGACCCCCATCACCAAACGGGGATCGACGCCCAGGAAGTACGAGGCGACGAGTGCGATGACAACTCCGCCGATACCCAGGCGACCGGCGCCCATGCGCCCCATGCCGGCGCGCTGGCCGCGCCGATCTTCGATATGGTCGCTTTCCCGTCCGTCGGTCCGCATGACTTGCTCCAAGATGCCTTGCTGTTGCGCTCTCCTGTCCCAGGACAGGCGGCCGCCGCGCAGCGTACTTGGACGGCGCCGTGCTGCCTACTCCGGCAGGAAGTGCGCCCCCCGGCGGGCATTGGCGCTGCGTCAGTCGTCGTAGCGATCCCGGCGGTCGTGGCGGCGGTCATGCCGGCGTTCGTGCCGATGCTTGTGCTTGCCGTGGCCGATGTGGCGGACTGGCACGTAGTAGCCGTGGCCGGGCCTGCCGTAATAGACGGGCACTGGCGCATAGAGCGGGGCCGGCAGCACGACGCGCGAAGGGATGTAGACCGGCGCCGGGTGGACGATCGGGTAAAAAGGCGCCTGATAAACCGGCACGGGCCGCAGTGGCGTGCCGAAGTGAATGCCCAGGTGCGGCGTGTCCACGCGGATCGTCAGGCTGTTGGCGTTCGCGGTCAATGGCAGCGTTACGGCGCTGGCGACGACCAGGGCAAGAGCGGCAAGCGTTTTCATCTGTCGTTCTCCGGTGCGTTCATGATGAACGTGTCCGGATAACGTCAGCTCGGCTGCGGTCGGACGACGGCCAGGCCGGCGACTGTTTTGCCGGTTGTAACCGGCGGGTCAGCGCTTGCCGGCGGGACAGGGACTGTCGGAGAAGGTGACCGTACCGCTGCTGTCGCAACGAAACACGCTGCCAGGGGCCAGCAAGACCTGGTTCGCCTCGATGACGGTGGCAGCAGCACGCTCGGGTGTGGCCTTGGGTGCGACCGAGGTGACGGGCACCACCGGACCGGGTGAGACGGGTGGATGACTCCAGCGCCAGGCCAGCAAGCCGATACAGCCAATGAGAATGGCGGTCAGGGCCAGCATGAGGATGCGCAAGGTCAGATCGAAGCCGCGATCGCGGCGAGGTGTGCCGATGGCGATGGGTTGCATGATCGGGATTATGGCTTAGGCCGGATGGCCCCGCATGACCCCAATGCGCTGCCTTGACGGCCACCACGCCCGGTCGCTTGGACGACCGATTGCGGGGGATCCGGGTAGGCGCGAGCTAGTGCGAGGATGGCGACCATAGCGCTGGTGCGCCGACTCATCATGGGGTCTGCCGGCAGCCTGGGTGCCCTGCGGCTTCGGTGTCCGCAAAGCAGGTGCAATGAGGTCAATCGCAGCCTTCGAAGAAGAAAGTAGACCGTGTCCGCCTCCAGACTGCTTCTGACCGCGTGTTTGTCCACTGCCGTATTGATTGCCGGGTGCGGTGGCGGATCTCCGTCGCCGGCACCCGCTCCCGCGCCGGCGACTCCGACCCCATCGCCGTCGCCATCGCCAACTCCCACGCCGAGCCCGTCGCCGTCGCCGTCGCCAACGCCGACGCCCACCCCATCGCCCGCACCCGCACCGCAGGTCAGCGCGATCTCTCCGACGACGCTGGCGCCCCCCGGTCGACTCACGGTCTCCGGGACCAATCTCGACCGCGTGGCGTCGGCACGGCTGGGCGCCACCTCATTGGCGATTGCGTCGCAGTCGGCCACGTCGCTCGGACTCGATGTACCGGCCGGCGCGAGCACGGCGTTCCTGACGCTTGTCGATACGGCGGGCACAGCGCGCCAGGGTTCACAGCAGGTCACCATCGTTGGCCCGGTGACCGTGGCCTCGCTTTCGCCGGCGTCGCTGCTGACCGGGGCGTCGCTGACCATTGCCGGCAGCGGACTGGATCGAGCCAGCAGCGTCGAGTTCGCCGGTGGCGCATCGGCGGGCATCGCCTCGCGCAGTGGCAGCACGTCGATCACGGTCACCGTCCCGAGCAATGCGATTACCGGCCCGGTGACAGTGGTGTCGTCCACCGGCGAGCGTGCATCGTCGAGCACGGCGTTGACGGTGGTCCCCCGCATCACGGTGACCAATCCCTCGACGACGAGCGTCGCTGCGGGCGGTACGGTGACGCTCAACGGCAGTGGCTTCAGCGAGGTGGCGGGTGTATTGGTCGGCAGTGCTGCCGCCACGATCGGCCAGCGCAGCGCCACGCAGCTCAGCTTTGCGGTGCCGGCAGGTGTGTCCTGCGGCAGCATTTCGCTGCTGTCGGCCAGCCAGCCAACGGTGTTCGGTGGTGCCGTGGCCGTGGGCGCTGGCTGCGCCCTGCGGGTCGAGTCGATCGAGTTTGCGCAACTGATGTCGCAGACGGTCTCCGATACGCGACAGCGGCTCGTGCCCGGGCGTGAGACGTGGGTGCGCGCCTACGTTCTGTCGGCCGCGACCGGTGTCACGGCCCCCACCGTGCGCCTGACCGCCTTCAGCGGCAGCACCTTGCTGGGCACGGTGGCGATGTCCGGACCAGGCACGGTGCCGGTTCTGGCACCCGGGGCCGCGCTTCCCGACAGCATGCGCTACAGCACGGCGCAGAGCTACAACGCGCGCTTGAACGACACATGGGTCGGCCCCGGGTTGCGGGTCGAGGTGACCGTGGATCCGGATCAGCAGTTCGGCACCGCCGTGACGGCGAGCGCTACGCCTGCGATGGGCACGCGAACCCGGATCGACCTCGTGCTGGTGCCTCTGGTGTCGGGCACCAACGTACCGAGCGTGCCCACCACCGCGATCAACCAGGCGCTCGACGAAATGACCCGGCGCATGCCGGTTGCGCGCAACGACATCACGGTCTCGATTCGACAGCCGTACACGCTGACGTCCGTGACCGACGGTGTCGATGCGTCGTCGGAGTGGAGCAGCGCGCTGAGCGAACTCGACCAGTTGCGTCGCCGAGAAGCGCCCAGCAAACACTATTACGGACTCGTGCGCCCGATGGTCAGTGCCGGCACGGCGGGCATCGGTTACGTCAATAGCGTGGGATCGACGTCTCCGTTCCTCGCTTCGATGGGATGGGACACCAGTCGCAGTTCCTGGCTGCGAACATTCACCCATGAACTGGGACACAACTTCAGCCGTCGTCACGCGCCCTGCGGCGGCGTGGCGTCATCCGATCCGAACTATCCCTATACCGGTGGCGTCCTCGGAAGCACGCCACTGTTCGACGTACTCAACGACGTGGTCGTGTCGCCCGTCGGTTCGAGCGGCTCGATGCTGACAGACGTGATGGGCTACTGCAGTGGCGCCTGGTTCTCCGACTACAACCTGCGCGAAGTGCAGCGGTTCCTCGAGGCGTCGCCGCAAGCGTCGTTGTCCGTGCAGGCGCAGGCGGCCGCCGGCGGCGCCAAAGCGGGCGGCGACGTGCTGGTGATCTCGGGCGCCATCCGGCTCGACGGCGTGCAACTGGCGCCGGTGCAGATGCGCCGCGGTGCCGCGCAGGCGGTCGAACAAGGGGACTATGAACTTCGGCTACGTACCACCGACGGACAGACGTTTGCCGTGCCGTTCGATGCGGTGTTGGTCGACCATGCGATGCCGCCCGAGCGCCACTTCCACGTCGAAGTGCCCAGTCCGGGTCCGCTCGCGGCGGTTGAACTGGCGCGCGCAGGCTCGGTGTTCGTCACTCGGGCCGCGGCGCCGATGTCGGATGCGGTCCGCATCGCCGCTGCCGAGCGGGTGCAACTGGCTACGGTGGGTGGCGATGTGCAACTGACGTGGGACGCTGCCCGCCATCCTTTCGCCTCGGTGACCCATGTGGCGGACGGCGCTGCCGGCGCGGAAGAGACTCGGACGGTGCTCGTGCTGGATGCCCGCGGCGGTCGCGTCATGCTCGACACGTCCAGCCTGCCGGCTGGCGGCCGATTCGAGGTGTCCCTGTCGGACGGCATCAACGCCCAGCTGCGCTCGATCCCGCGCTAGGCCGGGGCAAAAAAAAGCCCGAGGTAAACCTCGGGCTTTGAAACCACCTTTAGGAGGTGGAGGAGACAACCTGCGGATCCGCCGCGACTGCCTCGCCGCGGATCGAACAGAGCGAACTGTAGCAGCTCTGGTGCGTCGCAACACGGTTCCGAGAGTCTCCTCGAATCAAAACACTCCATGATTTACGTCGAATATGACGTCTATGTCATCGAATCACGGCTAACTCTCACAGCCTAGTTCGCCTTGTCGGGCGTACGTGATTCTGCGTTGCTCAAAGACCATGGCGGTTTCACTGGCATTTCCGGCGCGATCGGCCCGCACCTGCAAGTCTCGCAAATAGGCGGCGAGTGCTCGGCATTGGGCCGCCTGCTGTGCTGCTGCACTGGGCGTTTCGGTGCCAACAGACACGGACGCGAGGCGACCAGTGGGCGGCGACGGACGCGGCGCGCGTGGCAAGAGCACGGGGGCAGGCGAGCCAAGGACCGCAGTTGCCGCTGGCTGCGCGGTGCGGGACGACGGCGAAACCACGGAGCCTGACTCAGTTCGCGCATCGGCGCGCGCCGGGGGTAGGGTCGGGCTTGTCGGCACCCGCTGTGACGCCACGGGCCGGGGTGCAGTCGGGTTCTGGCTCACGCCGGTTTGCGGCGCGGGCAGCGGCTCGCCGTGGTCACGCGCGTTGACCGTCGCCGGCTCGGGCGCAGCGGTCGGCCGCGGTGCAGCCTTGTCGCCTGACCGGATGTCGTCAGCCGATGGCGGGACGATCCTGGCGACGCCGCCAGCGGAAGCGGGCGCCGAGTCGACCAGCGAACGGTCGAGCTGCGGTCGGGAGGCGAGGTACAGGGTCGCGAGAGCGATGACAATCGCGCCAAGGATCGTCAGCCAAAGTAGTTTCATGGGGTGCCGGCAAGTGAATCGGTATCACGGCAAGAAGCGTGCGGGCTGTCCTCAAGCGGCGTCGTCAGGGCATTGCGATCGTGCGAACACGTACTGAGCCGCTCGCGCGCCCCCCCACGCTCGCGGGCGCGCGGCCACCACACTCGCGCGCGCCCGCGCACCGGCAGCGCGGCCGCGTGTCGCGCGCGCTGTTCGCGGTGTTGGCTGCGGTCGGGCTAGTCGCAGCGGTGGTTGTGCTCACCGACCGGGCATCAGTCGGGCCAGTGACGACCCCCGACCTGCCCCTGGTGGCGTCAGGACGCGCGGTATCGATCGACGACGGCGACACCTTCGTTTTCGTCCCGACATCGCCGGACGGCCGCGACCTTCGACGCTACCGCGTCAGGTTGCACGGCGTCGATGCACCGGAACTGCTGCAATCGCATGGGTGGACGGCGCGCTCGGCGCTGGCCGCGTTGTTGCGCGACGCGCTCGTCAACGTCGACTGCTACAAGCGGGATGCGCGAGGGCGCGCTGTCTGCCGGGTGCATGTCGAAAGCGAGCGAGTTGGCAGCGGTGCGCTCGATCTCGAACTGGCCCTGCTGGAGGCGGGACACGCCTGGCACTACGTCGCCTATGCGCGCGAACAAACGGCGCTGGAACGCGAGCGCTATGCGGAAGCGATGGCGCGAGCGCAGGTGGCGCGCCGCGGCCTGTGGCAGGAGGATGCCCCGTTGGCGCCTTGGCAGTGTCGGGAACGACTGCGCGCTGGACAACAGTGTGGCTGACTCGCGCCGTCGGCCTCAGGCGAGCAGCGCTTGCGTTTCTGGATGGCGCCGGATGTAGGCGCGCACGTAGGAGCAGCGTGGCCTGACTTTCACGCCGAGCTGTTGCGCATGGTCCAGGGTCGCGCGAACCAGCGCGGCGGCGATGCCCTGGCCTTCCAGCGCGGGCGCAACCTCGGTGTGGACGATGTGCATCACACCGTCGGTCAGGTAGTAGTCACAGCGGCACAGCCAGCCTTCGACGCGCGCTTCGAAGCGCGACGCTGCCTGGTTGTGAACGATGTCGATCTGACGGTTGGGCTGGGACATGGCGAAAGCTCGGAGGAAGGCAGTCGACGGCAAGACACGAGCGTCCAGCATGCCTGCCGCCCTTGTAGCGCGACGGACCTGCCCCGATATGTTGGGGCAGTGTCGACGCCTGTCTGGCTGATGGCGACGACCCCTTTGCACCCAAGGAGTGCATCTCGATGAAACTGCCATGGAACCGCATTGTCGCGCTGTCCGCCGCGGCGGTGTTCGCCGCTGCGGCGGGCCTGACCACGCTCAGCGCGATCGGTCAGAGCGCCCCGAAAGCGGAGCCGCGCACCGTCACCCCACGCGGCCCGCTGCTGGAGCAGGAACAGCAGTTGGTGAGCCTGTTCGAGTCGGCGGCGCCGTCGGTGGCCTACATCACGACCGAGCAGGTGCGAGCCACCGGCTTCTTTACTGCGGCCGTGTCGCAGGGTGCCGGCAGCGGTTTCGTGTGGGACACGCAGGGCCATGTGGTGACCAACAACCATGTGATCGCCGGGGCGCGGCGGGTGTTCGTTCAACTCGATGCCGGTGATCCGATCGAGGCAGAACCGATCGGCTTTGCGCCGCAGTACGACCTCGCGGTGGTCAAGCTCAAGCGGCCGCCGAAGAACCTGCGCGCGATTGCCATCGGCAGTTCCAAGGACCTGCGCATCGGGCAGAGCGTGATCGCGATCGGCAACCCGTTCGGTCTGCAGCGCACGCTGACCAAGGGCATCATCAGCGCCCTGGATCGGGAACTGCCGACCGAGGGATTTCGAGAGGTGGCCGGCGTGATCCAGACCGACGCGGCAATCAATCCTGGCAACTCCGGTGGTCCGCTGCTCGATAGCGCCGGCCGCCTGATCGGCGTGAACACGGCGATCCGTTCCGCCAGCGGCAGCTCGGCCGGAGTCGGGTTCGCGATCCCGGTGGATCTCGTCAATCGCACGGTGCCCAGCCTGATCGCGCGCGGCCGTGCGCCGCTGCCTGGCATCGGCATCGATCCGTTTCCGCCCGACATGGTGGCGCGCGCCGGCCTCAGCGGTGTGGTGATTCGCAGCGTCGGTCGCGGCACGCCGGCGGCGCAGGCTGGGCTGCGCGCGGTCGACCGGCAGACCGGCGACCTCGGCGACGTGATCGTCGCGGTGAACGGACGCCGGATCGATTCGGTGACGCAGTTCGCCGCCGAGTTGGACCGAGTGGGCATCGACAACACGGCCGAACTGACGGTCAGGCGCGACGACAAGGAGCGAAAAGTGCGGGTGCGAGTGATCGACCTGCAAAGCTGAGGCATGGCTTAGTCACGGCGCGATGCGCCGTGGTGAAGGTCTGCGCGCTTCAAGTCGTCGCGAACAAATACCGCGACTGGCGCCAAGAAAACGCACCGACGCCTCGCGCCGGTGCGGAACCCATCGACTACTTGTTGCCGGTCCAGCCGGGTGGCAGGTTCGAGCGCACGCCGGTGTCTTCCTGGCGTGCGCCGCGGCCACCACCGAAGCGCTCGCCCGGTTTGCGCGGGCCGCGCGGGCCCGGCTTGCCGGACTTCGGCGGACGGGGGCCGGCGTTGCCGCCGCGGCCGCCGCCACCGCCACCGCCGCGATTCCCGAAGGGCGACGCGTTCAAATAGGCATTCGGATCGGCGAGGATGCGCTCGTCGCTCGGCTCGGGCTTCGGCGGGCGTTGCAGCTTGCCGGTCTGCGGATCGACCAGCGGGTTGTACTGCGGATCGCGCGGCGCACCGCGTTCCTGGTTGCGCCCACCGCGACGACCGCCCGCGGATGCGCCCTCGGCGCCTGCCTGCTGGGCTGGCTGCGGCCGACGTGGCGCGCCCTGCGGATTCGGGTTGCGCGGCTTGCCCTGTCCTGCGCCGTTGCCGCGGCGTTCGCCGCCCTGACCCCGGCCATCGCGGCGCGGTGCCGTGTGGTGCGCGTCGCGGCGCGAATGGCCGTGCGGTGTGCGGTCCGGCTCGTGCGCCGGCTCGGGCAGCAGCGACGGACTGCCGCGCTCGAAGCCCGGCACCACCTCGCGCGGCAGTGCCAGCTTGGTGAAGCGCTCGACATCGCGCAGCAGGTTCAACTCGTCGGGCGCGACCAGCGACAGCGCCTCGCCGCTGGCGCCGGCGCGACCGGTGCGACCAATCCGGTGCACGTAGTCCTCCGGCACGTTGGGCAGGTCAAAGTTGACCACGTGCGGCAGGTCGTCGATGTCGATGCCGCGCGCGGCGATGTCGGTGGCCACCAGCACCTGCAGGTCACCCTTCTTGAACTCAGCCAGCGCGCGCGTGCGTGCGTTCTGACTCTTATTGCCATGAATCGCGAGTGCCGGGATCTGGTGCTTGAGCAATTGTGCGGCGAGCTTGTTGGCGCCGTGCTTGGTGCGGGTGAACACGAGCACCTGGAACCAGTTGTGTTCCTTGACCAGGTGAATCAGCAATTCCGGCTTGCGCTTGGCATCGACCAGCAGCACCTTTTGCGCCACCGCTTCGACGGCGGTGTTGCGCGGTGTGGCCTGGATGTGCTGCGGCTTGTTCAGCAGGCCTTCGGCCAGGGCCTTGATCTCGTCGGAGAACGTGGCCGAGAACAGCAGGTTCTGGCGCTTGGGCGGCAGCAGCTTCAACACGCGCTTGATGTCATGGATGAAGCCCATGTCGAGCATGCGATCGCCTTCGTCGAGCACCAGCACTTCGACCTTGGACAGGTCGATGGTGCGCTGGCCGACGTGGTCGAGCAGGCGGCCCGGCGTGGCGACGACGATGTCCACGCCTTGCTTGAGCGAACTGATCTGCGGATTGATCGACACGCCGCCGAAGATCATGGTGGAGGTGACGTCGACGTGCTTGCCGTAGACGCGCACGCTTTCCTCGACCTGGGCGGCCAGTTCGCGCGTGGGCGTGAGGATCAGCACGCGGATCGGCCGGCGGCCGCTCGACGGGTTGTCGGTGAGACGCTGCAGGATCGGCAGCACGAAGCCGGCGGTCTTGCCGGTGCCGGTTTGTGCGCCGGCGAGCAGGTCGCGGCCTTCGAGGACCGCGGGAATGGCTTGTTTCTGGATCGGGGTCGGTTCGGTGTAACCGACATCAGCGACCGCACGCACGAGCGCGTCGGACAAGCCGAGACTTGCGAAAGACATGAGAACCCT
>LNFM01004211.1_pt1 | contig 29961 bp, 33 predicted proteins | sample 596031 | NCBI WGS metagenome assembly LNFM01 (sample SAMN04254537, study PRJNA301005) | activated carbon metagenome | isolation source: dual media filters at the Ann Arbor, Michigan drinking water treatment plant | place: USA: Ann Arbor
TGACGGTGGGGGCGCCGAAGCTGCGCTCGAGCACGACGTTGCGGCCCTTGGGGCCCAGCGTGACCTTGACCGCGTTGGCCAGGATGTTCACGCCTTCGACCATGCGGTAACGGGCGTCCGAGCCAAAGATGACGTCTTTTGCTGCCATGTGTGTTTCTCCAAAAAATTAGATGTGCCGGCTGTCGCCGGTGAGTTCTTCTGTCTGCGGCCGGGCGTGTGGCCCTTGACTTCGCTGCGCGAAGTCAGCCTGCGACGAAAGTGATCGCTACGCGATCACTTTTCAACAACGGCGAACAGGTCTTCTTCGCGCATCACCAGCAGTTCGTCGCCATCGACCTTGACGGTCTGGCCGCTGTACTTGCCGAACAGGACGCGGTCACCGACCTTGATGTTCAGCACGATGAAGTCGCCCTTGTCGCTGCGCTTGCCCGGGCCCACGGCCAGGACTTCGCCCTGATCGGGCTTCTCGGCGGCGTTGTCGGGGATCACGATGCCGGACGCGGTCTTGGTTTCTTGTTCAAGACGCTTGACGATCACGCGGTCGTGCAAAGGACGAAGTTTCATGTTATCTCCTGTGGAGTGACGTTAAGGCGGGTTGGCCAACGAAGTAAGCCCCCGCTGACATGCATGGACCGGAGGCCAATTGAGGGAGTTTCCCTGGCGGTTTCCGATCGTTAGCACTCAACACCGGTGAGTGCTAGCAAAGCAATTATAGGGGCCGCGCGTGTCAGTTCAAGAGGCCCGCGAAAAAGGCGGGAGCGCGTGAGGCCGAACCGCCGGCTCGGTCTTTGCGGCGCCTTCGGGCTCAGGCGCTGCCGCCCTGCACCTCGTGCCCCTGGGACCGCCAGCGCAACATGCCACCTGCCAGGTTGGCCACCTGCAGAAAGCCGGCACGGCTGAGCAGCACGCAAGCCTGGGCTGACCGGGCGCCCGAGCGGCAGACCGTGACCACGGGCCGGTCCTGCCGGAGTTCGGCCTTGCGCGCTTCCAGTTCGGCCAGTGGCAAGAGCAAGGCGCCGGAAATGTGGCCCAGCGTGTCGTTGAATTCGGCGGGCTCCCGCACGTCCACCACCTGCACCTGGCTGGCCAACTCGGCCAGGCTGTCGGGTGCGATTTCCCAGATGCCGCCAAACGTGAAGGTCAGCGGCGCCCAGCCCGGGTCGACCGCCGGCCCGGCGGCATTCTGCGGTTCGCCACAACGCAGGTTGGCCGGCACTGCCACGTCGATGAGCTTGGGGTGGGGAAGGCCGAGGTGGTTCATGTAGCCGGCGAAGTCGGCTTCGCTGGCGCTGCCGCCCAGGCGGGGGTTGAAGCCGCGCTCTTCGCCCACGCTGCTGACCGTGAGCCCGCGGTAGTCGTGGCCGGGGTACAGCAGGCAATGCTTGGGCAAGGTGAAGAGCTGCTCGTGCACCGATCGGTACAGCTGGCTGGCGCTGCCCCCTTGGAAGTCGGTGCGACCGCAGCCGCGGATCAGGAGAGCGTCGCCGGTGAAGGCCATGCTCTTGTCGTCCAGCACCCAGCTCGTGCAGCCCTGGGTGTGACCCGGTGTGGAACGGGCCTGCAGGTGGCGTTGGCCGAACATGACGGTGTTGCCATGTGCCACCAGGGTGTCGGCGCCCACCGCACCGGAAGCCTTCGACAGCACGATGCGGCTGCCGCTGCGCTGGCGGTGCAGCCAGGCGCCGGTGACGTGGTCGGCGTGCACGTGCGTTTCCAGCGTGGCTACCAGTTGCAGACCCAGTTCGCGCAGCAGCGCGCTGTCGCGGGCCGTCTGCTCGAAGACGGGGTCGATCAGCACCGCCTGGCCGCTGTCGGCCAGCAGGTAGGTGTAGGTGGACGAGGTGGGGTCGAAGAGCTGGCGAAAGACAAACATGGTCAGGACTCCCGGTTCCGGTCCAGCAGAAGGTCATTCAGGACCATGCCCACCAGCATGGCTGCACCGAAGATCCAGGCTTCCTGCAGCCCGCTGGCCATGGCCACCAGCGCCGGCCCAGGGCAGAAGCCGGCCAGGCCCCAGCCGGCGCCGAACAGCGCACCACCCAGCAGCAGGCGGCTGTCGATGCCTTTTGGCTGCGGCCAGTCGATCGTGTCACCCAGCCAGGTGAGCTTGCGTTGCCGCGCCCAGGCGAAGGCCAGTGAAGCGATGGCCACGGCAGCGCCCATCACGAGGGCCAGGCTGGGGTCCCAGGCACCGCCCACGTCCAGGAAACCTTGAACCTTGGTGGGGTCCGTCATGCCGCTGGCCAGCAGTCCCAGACCGAACAGCAGGCCACTGGCCAGCGCAAGCAGGTGTCGCACGGTGTTGGCTTTCATGCGAACTGCCGCAGCGCTGCCACGGTGAACATGCCCACGCCCATGAACACCAGCACGTTCACCAGCGAGCGGCCCGAGCCCTGGCTCAGCCCGCACACCCCGTGTCCGCTGGTGCAGCCATTGCCCATGCGGGTGCCCACGCCGACCAGCAAGCCGGCGAGCACCAACACCAGCGTGCCCGCGACGGGCCGTGACGGTGGCAACGGCGCCAACAGCTGCCACAGCCACGGCGCGGCGAGCAGGCCCGCCAGGAAAAGCAGGCGCGTGCTCTCGGGACGCATCGGACGGCCTGACAGCAATGCACGCAAGGGGCTGGCCACCAACGTGGTGATGCCGGCGATGCGGCCGCTGCCCAGCAGGAAGAGGCCGGCAGCCAGGCCGATCAGCAGGCCGCCAGCGACTGCGCTGTAGGGAGTGAACTCGGACCAGGCAATGTTCATGAGCGACGGCTGGAAGTGATGGCAACAGCGCAAGACTGCCACAGTGCCAGGGAGACATCAGCTTGGCTACGATCTGACGCATCGGCCATCAGCCATGCGGAACCTGCCATGCCCAAGCCCCGTGCACCCCTGAATCGCTGCCATCGCCTCTTGTCCGTGGCGGCCGTGGCCAGCTGCCTGACCGCATTCACTGGGGCCCTGGCAGCCGACGCGCCGATGCCCATCTTCGACGCCCACCTTCACTACAGCCACGATGCCTGGGAGCGCCTGCCGCCCAAGGAAGCCGTCGCCCTGCTGCGCCAGGCGGGCCTGAAGCGGGCCATGATTTCGAGCAGCAGCGACGAAGGCACGCAGAAGCTGTATGCCGAAGCGCCCGACCTCGTGCTGCCCTCGCTGCGGCCCTACCGCAGCCGCGGTGAACTGGGCAGCTGGATGCACGACAGCACCGTGGTCGCGCACCTGGAATCGCGGCTGGCCAGGTACCGCTACGTGGCCATTGGCGAGTACCACATCTACGGCGCCGATGCCGACCTGCCGGTGATGCGCCGCGTGGTGCAGCTGGCACGTGAACACCAGCTCTTCCTGCATTCACACTCCGATGCCGAAGCCATCGACCGCCAGTTCAAGCAGGACCCGCAGGCGCGCATCCTGTGGGCCCATGCGGGTTTCGACTCACCCGACAAGGTTCGCGAGATGCTGCGCAAGCACAAGAACCTGTGGTGCGACCTGGCCTTCCGCAGCGACCACGCCAGCGGCGGCAAGGTCGACCCCGCCTGGCGCGAAGCCTTCCTGGAGTTTCCCGACCGCTTCGTGGTGGGCACCGACACCTTCACGCCCGAGCGCTGGTACTACGTGGGCGAACACGCCAAGTGGACACGTCAGTGGCTGGCCGACCTGCCGCGTGACGTGGCAGAACGCATCGGCTGGAAAAACGGTGAAGCGTTGTTCACGTCGATGATGGCGCGCACGGGGGCGAAGTGAAGGGCTCGGCGGCCATCTGCGCGTTGGCTGTCGCTGGCTTGGCGGCGATGCCTGCACGCGGCGCCTGCCCGCCAGCCGTCGATGGCGCGCAGCTGATCAGCGCCGGCGCCGTGCAGGCCAGCTGGTCGCCCGAGCCTGCGCCGCTGAAAGTGGGGCAGCCCTTTGCCTTGCGGGTGCAGCTGTGCCCGCTTGACGCCGAGCTGCTGCGGGTGGACGCCACGATGCCCGAGCACCGCCACGGCATGAACTACCGCCCCTCGATTCAAGCGATGGGCCAGGGCCGCTGGCGTGTCGAGGGCCTGATGTGGCACATGAGCGGCCGTTGGGAACTGCGCCTGGACGTGAAAGCCCAGGGTACGCAGCACCGGCTGCTGCAGTCGGTGGTCCTGCCCTGATCACGGGGGCCGGCGTGAAGCGCCAGGCACGCATCGTGTGTGTGACCGCCTGGGTCGCGCTGGCGGCGGCCTGCAGCGCCGCAGTGGCCCAGGCCGCAACGGGGCTGCTGGACTTCAGCCTGGAAGAGCGTGCGCGCATCGTGTCGCATGGCCCATGGCCACCGGTGCCTTCGCCCGACGGTGCCAACCGCGTGCATGGCCGAGCGGCGGCCGTGGCCTGGGGGCGTGAGCTGTTTTTCGACAGACGCCTGTCGGCCGGCGGCCAGCTCTCGTGCGCGAGCTGCCATGTGCCGGCGCGAGCCTTCCAGGACGGCTTGCCGACCGCACGAGTGGGACCCGGCGCCGAGCCGGGCCGCCGCAACACCCCCAGCCTGCTGGACAGCGCGCAGCACCGCTGGTTGGGCTGGGACGGCGCGCATGACTCGCTGTGGGCTGCCAGCCTGGCGCCGCTGCTGGCGCGCGACGAAATGGGCCAGTCGGCACCTGCCCTGGCAGCCCGCGTGCGCGGCGATGCGCAGTCGGCCGCCCGCTACCGGCGCGCCTTTGGCCAGCCCCTGCCCGCCGACGACGAACAACTGGTGGTGGACATGGCCAAGGCGCTGGCGGCCTACCAGGCCATCTTGACTTCGCCGCGCACGCCTTTCGACACCTTCCGCGATGCGCTGGCGCGGGGCGACTGGCGTGCCGCAGCCAGCTACCCCATCGCGGCGCAACGCGGCCTGCGCATCTTCATCGGCCAAGGCCGATGCAGCGTCTGCCACGTCGGGCCCAGCTTCACCAACGGCGAGTTTGCCGACATCGGTGTGCCCTTCTTCGTGCGCGGTGGTGTTGATCCCGGCCGCCACGGTGGCCTGAAGCAGTTGCAGGCTAGCCGCATGAACCGGCTCGGTGCGCACAACGATGCTGGCCCGCAAGACCCGCGGGCAGTGAGCACCCGCCACGTGATCATCGAGCCGCGCCACTTCGGCGAGTTCCGTGTGCCGGGGCTGCGCCAGCTGACACACACCGCGCCCTATATGCACAACGGCAGTCTGGCGACGATCGAGGACGTGGTGCAGCACTACTCGGCGCTGAACGAAGAGCGCCTGCATGCCGATGGTGAGCGCATCCTGCGGCCCCTGAACCTGACACCGGAACAGGCCAACGACCTGGCGGTCTTCCTGCGCAGCCTCAGCCTCAGCCTCAGCCCTTGACGTTGATGGACTCGCCTTCCACCCACACCTGCTGAATCTGCAACTGCGGGTCCAGCACCACCAAGTCAGCCCAGGCCCCCACGTCGATACGGCCGCGGTCGGCCAGGCCCAGGTGGTCGGCCGCCAGCGTGGACGTGCGCCGCGAGGCTTCGGCCAGCGGCAGTCCCAGGCCCACCAGGTTGCGCAGGGCCTGGTCCATCGTCAGCGTGCTGCCGGCCAGTGTGCCGTCGGCCAGCCGCACACCGCCCAGGCATTTGGTGACGGTGTGGCGGCCCAGCCGGTAGTCGCCGTCGGGCATGCCGGCCGCAGCGGTGGAATCGGTGACGCAGTACAAGCCCGGGATGGCACGCAGCGCCACGCGGATGGCGCCGGGGTGCACATGCAGCAGGTCGGGGATGATCTCGGCGCGGTCGGCGTGCGCCAGTGCGGCGCCCGCCATGCCGGGTTCGCGATGGTGCAGGCCGCTCATGGCATTGAACAGGTGGGTGAAGCCGGTGGCGCCGGCCTGCAGCGCGGCCACGCCGTCTTCGTAGCTGCCGGCCGAATGGCCGATCTGCACCACGAAGCCGTGGTGGCGCAGCGCCACGATGAGGGCCAGGTGGCCCGGCATTTCGGGGGCGATGGTGATCAGCATCAGCGGGGCCAGAGCGTGAAGCGCCAGCACGTCGGCCAGAGAGGCCGTGGTGGCGAAGTCGGGCTGTGCACCCAGCCGCGCCGGGTTGATGTAAGGGCCTTCCAGGTGCACACCCAGTACACGCGCCGCCTGGGTCGGGCGCTGCGCGATGTGCGGCGCCAGGTCGCGCAGGGCGGTTGCAATTTCACCGCGCGGTGCCGTCATCGTCGTAGCCAGCAGGGCCGTGGTGCCATGGCGGGCGTGCACACGCGCGATGGTCGCGATGGCACCACCGCCGGCCATCGTGTCCTGCCCACCACCGCCATGCACGTGCAGGTCGACGAAACCGGGCAGCACGATGGCTTCCGACGCGTGCATCACTTCTGCTTCGCTGACGCCCTGGCCCTGCAGGCCGACGATGCGCTCGCCCTCCAGCGTGACCGAACCCCGCACGAAACCTTCGGGCGTGAGGATGTGGCCGTGCAGCACCACCGGGCGCGCGGCGCCGCCCATCAGTGGCTTTCGGGGGGATGCGGGTTGTCGTCGGTGGGCGCTTCGGCCGGCACGCGAAAACGTTCGTTGGCCCAGTCGCCAAGATCGGCATTGCGACAGCGCTGGCTGCAGAAGGGCCGCCAGGGGTTGCTGGTGCTGTAGGGCGTGTTCTGGCGGCAGCCGGGGCAGGCCACCAGGCGTTCAGCGGTTGGATTCATCGGCGAAGCTCAGGCGCACAAGCTCAGCTCGAAGGTGGTGTCGGCCGCTGCCGGGCGCAAGCGGCCCTCGGCGTCGGGCCGCATGAAACGCACCGACACCATCAGGCGGTGGCCGGTGATCTCCGGCACCACGCCATCTTCGGCGTTGACACGCACACGCAGCAACTGGAAGACCTTGCCTTGGGGCGTGCCCTGCTGGTTCTGCAAGCTTTGCTGGTACTGGCCGCCGGTGGCCACCATGCGCTGCGGCGTGCCGCTGTCGCGCAGCAGGCCCAGCAGCACCTGCAGCGCTTCGGCCATGGGCGTGAGCGTGGCCATCCAGCCCTGCAGATCGCTGCGGCGGCGCTCGGGTGCATGCTGCTGCCAGGCGTAATAGGCCGGCAGGTCGAATTCGCAGGTGCCGCCGGGGATGTTGATGCGGCTTCGGATGCTCATCAGCCAGTCGTTGCTGGCCAGTGCCTGCCCGGCCTTGCCTTGCAGCGCGTTCAGCCCCGCAAAGGCGTGGTCGATGCGCGCGGTGACGGCGTCGAGCACACCTTCGGCGATGCCCGGGTGGCCGCGGAAGGCCTGCAGCTGTGTGCGGTGGCGGTCCAGTTCCTTCAGCAGGTCGCTCTTCAGGTCGGCACGCGAAGCCACGTCCATGATCTCGAAGATGGTGGCCAGCGCGAAGTGGTGGTCGACTGGCGCATCGCGTGATGCCAGTTCACCCAGGCGGTCGAACAGGTGTTCGAGCCGCAGCATCGTGCGGATGCCTTCGTTGAACGGGTACTCGTAAAGGACCAAGGCAGAGTCTGTGGCTGGGGGCGACGCAAGGGGCGCGCTGCCTGGGGCGATTGTTCCACAGGCCTTTGTGGACACAGCCCTACCTGGGGCCAGGGCTCGAGCGGGCCGTCCACAGCGACCACAGTGCATGCACCTCTTGCTGCAGCTGCACGAGCGAGATGCCGTCGTTGTGGATCACCGCATCGGCCAGGGCGCGCCGCTCGGGCCGGCTGGCTTGTTGAGCCACGACAGCGCGTGCGCTGTCTGCGGTCCAGCCGGGCCGTTGCGCCACCCGGGCCACCTGCGTGTCGACGCTGCAGTCCACCACCAGCACCCGCGCCACGCGTTGACGCCAGTGGCTCGATGCGCTGAGCAGCGGCACGTCGAAGACCACCACCTCGGCAGTGGCAGCGGCGGCTTGCCGAAGGGCTTCCTGGCCGATCAAGGGGTGCAGGATGGCTTCCAGGCGCAAGCGCGCCCCGGCGTCGGAAAAAGCCAGGGCCCGCATGTGCGCCCGGTCCAGAGCACCGTCGGGGGTGAGCGCGGACGGGCCGAATGCCGCAGCCAGAGCCGGCATGGCGGCGCCGCCGGCCTGCGTGATGGCACGGGCGATGGCGTCGGTGTCGACCAGCTGCGCGCCGCAGTTCACCAGCAGGTTGGCCACGGTGCTCTTGCCGCTGCCGATGCCGCCGGTGAGTCCGATCTGCAGCCTGGCCGCCGTTGCGGGCGCCGCGACCATCGGCGTTACCAGCCGATCCAGCCCAGCGTGCGCTGCAGGCCCACCAGCATCACCACCAGCCCGCCACCCGCCAGAAAGGGCCCGAAGGGCACGAAGCGCCCCTCACGCAGCGAACCGGTGGCCTTCATCACCAGGCCCACCACGGCACCCAGCACCGACGCCATCAGCACGATGGGCAGGATGGCCTGCCAGCCGAGCCAGGCACCCAGCGCTGCCAGCAGCTTGAAGTCGCCGAAGCCCATGCCTTCCTTGCCGGTGGTCAGCTTGAAGAGCCAGTACACCGACCACAGCGACAGGTAGCCCAGCATCGCACCGCCCAGCGACTGCGGCAGGCCCAGGCCGGGCAGCCAGCCCAGGGCGGCCGCCGCCAGGCCGGCCCACATCAGCGGCAGCGTCAGCGCGTCGGGCAGCACCGTGGTGTCCCAGTCGATCAGCGTCAGGGCCAGCAGCACGGCGGCCATCGCGCACCAGAGCAGCAAGACGGGCTGCGGGCCCACGCGCCAGGCCAGGGCGGCAAACAGCGCCGCCGTGCCCAGCTCGACCAGCGGGTAGCGCCAGCCGATGCGGGTGCCGCAGGCCGAACACTTGCCACGCAGCACCAGCCAGCTGATGACGGGGATGTTTTCGTAGAAGCGGATGCGGTGCCCACATGCCGGGCAGCGAGAGCCGGGCTTGGACAAGGTCAGCACGGGGGTGTCGGCCAGAGCCTTTTCGACCGTGCCGCCGGCCATCTTCAGGCGCTCGGGGGCTTCGCTGCCAAAGACCCGCTTGAAGGACTCGGCGTCGAGCAGCTGCGCGGCCACGTCGCCCCACCACTGCCGCTCGAGCATCAGCGGCATGCGGTGGGCCACCACGTTGAGAAAGCTGCCCACGGCCAAGCCCAGCAGGCCCAGCGCCCAGGGCGACAGGATCAGGTCGAGCGGCAGGCCGGCCAGCCAGCCCGCAATGGCGCCATCCACCGTCAGACGACCATCAGACCACAGCGCCCAGCTTGAAGATCGGCAGGTACATCGACACCACGATGCCGCCGATCAGCACGCCCAGGATGACGATGATGAAGGGCTCCATCAAGCTCGACAGGCCCTTGACCATTTCATCGACTTCTTCTTCGTAGAACTCGGCCGCCTTGGCCAGCATATGGTCCAGCGAGCCCGACTCTTCGCCGATGGCCGACATCTGCAGCACCATGTTCGGGAACACGCCAGTGGTGGTCATGGAGGTGGTGAGCGCCGAGCCTGTGGACACGTCACGCTGGATCTGTTCGGTGGCAATGCGGTAGACCGCGTTGCCCGAGGCGCCGCCCACGGAATCGAGCGCTTCCACCAGCGGCACGCCGGCGGCAAACATGGTGGACAGCGTGCGTGTCCAGCGGGCGATGACCGACTTGTTGATGAGGTCGCCGAACACCGGAATCTTCAGCAACAGCCGGTCCATGGCCACCTGCATCTTCTCGGACCGCCTCCAGCTTTCCATGAAGAAGTAGAAGCCGCCACCCAGGAGGCCGAAGATGGCCCACCACCAGCTGACGAAGAACTTGGACATCCAGATCACCGCCTGCGTCGGCGCAGGCAGCTCACCGCCGAAGGACTTGAACACGTCCTCGAAAGCCGGGATGACGAAGATCATGATCACCGTCAGCACGACAAAGGCCACCACGATGACCGCCACCGGGTACATCAGTGCCGACTTGATCTTCGACTTGATGGCCAGCGTTTTTTCCTGGTAAATGGCCAGGCGGTCGAGCAGCGCTTCCAGAATACCGCCGGCTTCACCGGCTTCCACCAGGTTGCAGTACAGCGCGTCGAAGTGCATCGGGTGCTTGCGGAAAGCCGACGACAGGCTGGTGCCGGTTTCAACGTCCTGCCGGATGTCGGTGAGCAGCTTGGTCAGACGCGGGTTGGTGCTGCCCCGCGCGACGATGTCGAAGGACTGCAGCAGCGGCACGCCGGCTTTCATCATCGTCGCCAGCTGGCGCGTGAAGATGGCGATGTCCTTCTGCTTGATCGACTTGCCGCCGCTGGTGCGGCGCTTCTTGACCTTGGTGATCAGGATGCCCTGGCGTCGCAGGCTGGCATTGACCACGGCTTCGCCGCCGGCGCGCATTTCGCCGCGCACGACCTTGCCGTTCTTGTCCTTGCCTTCCCATTCGAAGATGAGTTCCTTCGTCGAGGGCTTGGCGAGTGCTGCTGTGGCCATGGATGTGGGCTTGTGGTGGGTGAAGGGGTGGGCGGGGCGGTGAAGTGGACGACTACTCGTTGGTCACGTTGATGATCTCTTCGAGAGATGTCCAGCCCCCTCGAACCTTGACCAGGCCCGATTGCCGAAGGTCGCGCACACCATCGGCTTCGGCCTGCTTGGCGATGTCGATGGCGGTGCCTTCGCTGAGGATGATGCGCTGGATGGACTCGGTGATGGGCATCACCTGGTAAACACCCACCCGGCCTTTGTAGCCGTTGTTGCAGGCCGAACAGCCCACCGCACGGTAAGGCTTCCAGTTGCCGTCCAGCTCTTCGGGTTTGAAGCCGGCCTTGAGCAGCGAGTCGCGAGGGTAGTCCGCGGGCTTCTTGCAGTTTTCGCAGAGCTTGCGCGCCAGGCGCTGGGCCGTGATCAGCAAGACGCTGGCTGCGATGTTGAAGGGCGCCACGCCCATGTTCAGCAACCGCGTCAGCGTGGTGGGCGCGTCGTTGGTGTGCAGCGTGCTCATCACCATGTGACCGGTCTGCGCCGCCTTGATGGCGATGTCGGCGGTGTCGAGGTCGCGAATCTCGCCGACCATGATGATGTCCGGGTCCTGGCGCAGGAAGGACTTCAGCGCGGCTGCAAAGGTCAGCCCGGCCTTGTCGTTCACATTCACCTGGTTGATGCCCGGCAAGTTGATTTCGGCCGGGTCTTCCACCGTGGCGATGTTCACGCCCGGCTGATTCAGGATGTTCAGGCAGGTGTACAGCGACACCGTCTTGCCACTGCCGGTGGGGCCAGTGACCAGGATCATGCCGTAGGGCCGCTGGATGGCCCCCATCAAACGGTCTTTTTCGATCTTCTCGTAGCCCAGGGCCTCGATGCCCAGCTTGGCGCTGGACGAGTCCAGGATACGGATCACGACCTTTTCGCCAAACAGCGTGGGCAGGGTGCTGACGCGGAAGTCGATCGACTTGTTGCCGAACTTCAGCTTCATGCGGCCGTCTTGCGGGACGCGCTTTTCAGCGATGTCCATGCGCGAGATGACCTTGATGCGCGAGGCCAGCTTGTCCTTGATGGCGATCGGCGGCTGCGTGATCTCGCGCAGTTCACCGTCGACCCGGAAACGCACGCGGTAGTTGTACTCGTAGGGCTCGAAGTGCAGGTCGGACGCACGCATGTTGATGGCGTCGATCAGCATCTTCTGCAGGAAACGAACCACCGGTGCGTCTTCGACGTCGGCAGTGACCTCGGCGCTTTCGGGTGCCGCGGTGTCTTCTTCGGTGACGTCGAAGTCGAATTCACCCGTGGTCAGCGTCTCGAGCACCTCGCTGGCGGTGGCGCCCTGCGTTTCGAGCTGCCGCATCAGCTTGTCGTATTCGACGATCACCCACTCGGGCGTCAGCTGCGTGGCGAACTTGATGCGCTCGACCGCTTCCTGGTCAGTCGGGTCGGCAGCGCCGATGAACAGGCGATTGCCCCGCTTGCCGAGCACCATCAACTGGTATTGGTTGGCAATCTTGGGGTCGACCAGGTTGCGCGGCAGCTTCTGCAGGTCAACCGCATTCAGGTCAAGCAGGGGCAGCGCCAGAGCGGTTGACAGCGTGTGAGCCAACTCGTCGGGCTTGACGGCGTTGGCGCCAATCAGCGTGGTGACAAAGCTGGCCTTGCGTTCGCGGGCGCTTTTGGTGAGCTCTTCTGCAGCCTTGGCGGTCAGCTTGCCGGCATTGACCAACACCCGGGCAACACCCGACAGGGAGGACGGTGGTGGTTCAACCAGCGTTTCGGCAGCCATCGGATTCAGTGTGCGGTATGCATATCTGAATGATCATCGCCGATCCACCGCAGGGTGTAAACGGCAGAAAGGCCGAAGTAAAGCCGCCTTTCGACCACAAAGACAGACAGTTACAGCGCCGGGCGGCGCCTTGGATGAGTCGTCCAACGGGACAGACTGGTCGGGGTGAGAGGATTCGAACCTCCGGCCTCTACGTCCCGAACGTAGCGCTCTACCAGGCTAAGCTACACCCCGATGTGGCTGTCAATCAGCGTTGAGCTGAATTTGCCGTCAGCCGGACCGTTCATGAAGAACGGTGAATCGACCGAGCACATAAGTCTAGCAGAGCCTCGCGCGCCCTTGACTCGGGCAGGTGCGACAAGATGGCTGAGCGTGCCTTGTCAGCCTCTGCCTGGGCGGCCCGCCGGGTCGCGTCCAGCGCGCCGGTCTCCCGCACAATGGCCAATATCTGAGGCAGTTTCTCTTCTTCGCCGTGTTCGATGGCCTGGCGGATCAGGCTGCGCTCGTCGTCGCTGGCCCTTTCCATGGCCAGCAGGAGGGGCAGGGTCGGTTTGCCTTCGCGCAGATCGTCACCGACGTTTTTGCCCAGTTCGCTGCTGTTGCCCTCGTAGTCGAGCAGGTCGTCCACCAGTTGGAACGCCGTGCCCAGCGAGCGCCCGTAATCTGCACAGGCTTCTTCCAGCGTGGCGTCGGCCCCGGCCAGCACCGCGCCCAGCCGGGCACTCGCCTCGAACAGCTTGGCGGTTTTGAAGCGGATCACCTGCAGGTAGTCGGCCACCGCCAGATCGGGGTCGTGCATGTTCATCAACTGCAGCACTTCGCCTTCGGCGATGACGTTGGTGGCGTCAGCCAGCACCTGCAGCACGCGCATGCGGTTCACCGACACCATCATCTGGAAGGCGCGCGAGTACAAGAAGTCGCCCACCAACACGCTGGCCGCGTTGCCGAACATCGCATTGGCCGTGGCACGTCCGCGACGCAGGGCGGATTCGTCCACCACGTCGTCGTGCAGAAGTGTCGCGGTGTGGATGAATTCGACGATGGCCGCCAGTTCGTAGCGCTCGGGTCCTTCGAAGCCCAGGGCCTCGGAGAACAGCAGCACCAGCCGCGGGCGGATGCGCTTGCCACCGGCACCCACGATGTAGTGCGAGATCTGGTCGATCAACGCGACGCGTGAAGACAGGCGTTCGCGGATGACCTCGTCCACGCGCAGCATGGCCGACTCGGTCGGGTCTGCAGCTGTGAGCGTGGTGGAGTTGGAGTCAGGCACGGGAGGGCGGGCTGGGGATTTCAGATTATAGGAAGCTGGCGGTTTGCCGTTGAGCTGCAAATGCCGATCCCTGCACCCATGCTATACTCAAAGGCTCTGCGCATTGTGGCGACCTACCTCTGGGCGCTTGCAGCACGCAGGGTTCTTTGAAAGGTCACACATGTACGCGGTCATAAAAACCGGTGGCAAGCAATACAAGGTTGCAGCCGGCGAGAAGATCAAGGTAGAACAGATTGCTGCGGACGTGGGCCAGGAAGTTGTGATTGAGCAGGTGCTCGCCGTCGGTAGCGGCGCGGACCTGAAGGTCGGTTCTCCCTGGGTCGCGGGTGCGACCGTGTCGGCGACGGTGGTCGCCCACGGCAAGCACGACAAGGTTCGCATCTTCAAGATGCGCCGTCGCAAGCATTACCAGAAACACGGCGGCCACCGCCAGACCTACACCGAGCTGCACATCGGCTCGATCAACGGTTAAGGAGCAGCACACATGGCACAGAAAAAAGGTGGCGGCTCCACCCGAAACGGCCGCGACTCCAAGCCGAAGATGCTGGGCGTGAAGGTGTTCGGCGGCCAGCAGATCACTGCCGGCGCCATCATCGTGCGCCAGCGCGGCACCAAGTTCCACCCCGGCACCAATGTCGGCATCGGCAAGGACCACACGCTGTTTGCGTTGGTCGACGGCTCGGTGTCCTTCCAGGTCAAGGGCGAACTCAACCGCCAGACCGTCTTCGTGACGCCGGCCTGATCGTTCATTCGCTCAGCCAGCGAAGCCCCGGCCTGCCGGGGCTTCTTCGTTTCCAGGCTGTCGCTACCATCACCCACCCATGAAATTCTTCGACGAAGCGCTCATCGACATCTCGGCCGGCCACGGCGGTGCGGGGTGCGTGAGCTTCCGCCGCGAGAAGTTCATCCCCTTCGGCGGCCCCAACGGCGGTGACGGCGGCCGCGGCGGCAGCGTCTGGGCCGTGGCCGACCTGAACATCAACACGCTCATCGATTACCGCTACACACGGCGCTTCGACGCCAAGAATGGCGAAGCGGGCCGAGGCTCCGACCAGTTCGGCGCAGCCGGAGAAGACATCGAGCTGCGCATGCCCGTTGGCACCATCATCTCTGACGCCGAAACCGGCGAGGTGATGGTCGAACTGCTCGAACATGGCCAGCGCGCTTTGCTGGCCAAGGGCGGCGACGGTGGCTTTGGCAACCTGCACTTCAAGAGCAGCACCAACCGCAGCCCGCGCCAGAAGACACCCGGGTGGCCGGGCGAGGCCTACAAGTTGCAGCTTGAACTGCGGGTGCTGGCCGACGTCGGCCTGCTGGGCATGCCCAACGCCGGCAAGTCCACCTTCATTGCCGCCATCTCGAATGCCCGGCCCAAGATCGCCGACTACCCCTTCACCACGCTGCACCCCAATCTGGGTGTCGTGCGGGTGGGACCGGAACGCAGCTTCGTGGTGGCGGACATCCCGGGCCTGATCGAAGGAGCCTCGGAAGGCGCTGGCCTGGGCCACCAGTTCCTGCGCCACTTGCAACGCACGCGGCTGTTGCTGCACATCGTGGACGCGGCACCCTTCGATGACAGCATCGACCCTGTGGCGCAAGCCAAGGCCATCGTCGCCGAACTGAAGAAGTACGACCCCAAGCTGCATGCCAAGCCGCGTTGGTTGGTGTTCAACAAGCTGGACATGGTGCCGGTGGAAGAACGCGAAGCGCGCATCAAGGACTACGTGCGACGGCTGCGCTGGAAAGGCCCGGTGTTTGCCATCTCTGCCCTGGCGCGCGACGGGTTGCAGCCACTGCTGGAAAAGATCCAGAACCACGTGGCCGCGCAGCACAAACCCGACGAACCTTTGCCCGACCAGCGTTTCGAGGCGCCAGCCGATGAGTAGTGTGCTCCAAGGGGCACGCCGCATCGTCGTGAAGGTGGGCTCCAGTCTCGTCACCAACGAAGGCCGCGGCGTGGACGCTGAGGCCATCGGCAACTGGTCGCGCCAGTTGGCCGCGCTGGCCCAGCAGGGGCGAGAACTGGTGATGGTGTCCAGCGGCGCCATCGCCGAAGGCATGAAGCGCCTGGGCTGGGTGACACGGCCGAAAGAAGTTCATGAACTGCAGGCCGCCGCCGCCGTGGGCCAGATGGGCCTGGTGCAGATGTACGAGACACACCTGCGCGCCCATGGCATGGGCAGCGCACAGGTGCTGCTGACCCACGCCGACCTGGCCGACCGTGAACGCTACCTGAATGCCCGATCGACGCTGCTGACCTTGCTGTCCTTGCGCGTGATCCCGGTCATCAACGAAAACGACACGGTCGTCAACGACGAGATCCGCTTCGGCGACAACGACACCCTGGGTGCCTTGGTGGCCAACCTGGTGGACGCCGATGCCTACGTCATCCTGACCGACCAGCGTGGCCTGTACGCGGCCGACCCGCGCAAGCACCCGCAGGCACGTTTCATCGATGAAGCGACCGCCGGTGACCCGGCGCTCGAGGCCATGGCCGGCGGTGCCGGCTCCAGCATCGGCCGCGGCGGCATGTTGACCAAGATCCTGGCGGCCAAGCGTGCAGCGGGCAGCGGCACCAGCACGGTCATTGCCTGGGGCCGGGAGAACGATGTGCTGCTGCGCCTGGCCGCAGGCGAACGCATCGGCACCGCGCTGTTGGCGGGCACCGCCAAGCTGGCGGCCCGCAAACGGTGGATGGTCGACCACCTGCAACTGCGCGGCGCCGTGCTCGTGGACGACGGGGCGGTGGCCAAGTTGCGCGACGAAGGCAAGAGCCTGCTGCCGATCGGTGTGCACGAGGTGCATGGTGAGTTCGTGCGGGGCGACGTGATCGCCGTGCGCACCCGGGCCGGTGTCGAGGTGGCGCGTGGCCTGGCCAACTACTCGTCGGCCGAATCGCGGTTGATCGCGCGCCGGCCCTCGGCGCAGATCGAATCCTTGCTGGGTTACGTCAACGAGCCCGAGCTCGTGCACCGGACCAATCTCGTGCTGATGTAAACGGCTGCGTGCAGCAGCGGCCTACTTGGCCGTGTTGGGTTCGGGTTCGACCGGGGGTGGGCCAAGCGGCGGGGCGACCTGCAGCTCGAGTTCCTGTTCCTGCCGTTGAGAACGCAGGCCGGATCGCAAGTAGCGATTCTGGTGATGCGTGCGAGGCAGGTAACGTGCCAGTTCGGTCAGCGCCATTTCATAGACGCCACGCTTGAACTCGATCACCATGTCCAGCGGCACCCAGTATTCGTTCCAGCGCCAGGCATCGAACTCGGGGTGGTCGGTGGCGCGCAGATTCATGTCGCTGTCGCGGCCCAGCAGCCGCAGCAGGAACCAGATCTGCTTCTGGCCTCGGTAGTGGCCCCGTGCGTCCTTGCGGATGAAGTGTTCGGGCACCTCATAGCGCAGCCAGTCGCGTGTGCGCGCGATGATCTGCACGTGCTCGGGCTTGAGACCCACCTCTTCGTGCAATTCGCGCAGCATCGCCTGCTCGGGCGATTCACCGTGCTTGATGCCGCCCTGTGGAAACTGCCACGAGTGCGTACGCAGACGTTTGCCCCAGAACACCTGGTTGCGGGTGTTCAAGAGCACGATGCCGACGTTGGGCCTGAAGCCTTCCCGGTCGAGCATAATCGGACCCCGAATTTGTGACTGTTTTCATTATTGCACCGGCACTGTGCGAGTCGCGAACCCTCGCTAACCCGCATGCGCCATTTGGGGCCATCGCAGGCCGTGGCGCAAGCTGCTTCACCATGTGCATGGCCGCCATCGCCGCAGTCGCCCCTGACAGCGCAATTGCCACCCGACCCCTCGTGCGCCAGGTGCGCCAGAAAAGCCCATGAAAGCCTCTGCGACCTTTATCTCGACACAGAAAGAAGCCCCTGCCGATGCCGAGATCGTCAGCCATCAGCTGATGATGCGGGCCGGTTTCATCAAGCGCCTGGGTGCGGGCATCTACAACTACATGCCGATGGGTCTGCGAGTCATCCGCAAGGTCGAAGGCATCATCCGCGAAGAGATGAACCGGGCCGGCGCCGTTGAGCTGTTGATGCCCGTCGTGCAGCCGGCCGAGCTGTGGCAGGAAACCGGGCGCTTCCAGGCTTATGGCCCCGAACTGATGCGTGTGAAAGACCGGCACGACCGCGACTTCGTCATTCAACCCACCAGCGAAGAAGTCATCACCGACATCGCGCGCCAGGAACTGCGCAGCTACAAGCAACTGCCCAGAAATTTCTATCACATCCAGACCAAGTTCCGTGACGAGCGGCGGCCGCGGTTTGGCGTGATGCGCGGTCGAGAATTCACGATGAAGGACGCTTATTCCTTCGACCGCGACAAGGCCTCGGCGCTGAAGAGCTACGACACCATGTTCGCGGCCTACAAGCGCATCTTCGACCGCTTCGGCCTGCAGTACCGCGCCGTGGCGGCCGACACCGGGGCCATCGGCGGTGATGCCTCGCATGAATTCCAGGTCATCGCCGACACCGGCGAAGACGCCATCGTCTACTGCCCCACCAGCGACTACGCGGCCAATATCGAATTGGCCGAGGCCCTGCCGTTGATCGCGCAGCGCGCCGCCGCCACGCAAGCCATGGCCAAGACACCGACGCCGGGCAAGAGCACTTGCGAAGATGTCGCTGCGCTGCTGGGTCTGCCGCTGTCGCAAACCGTGAAGTCGCTGGTGCTTGCCACTGACGACAAGAACGAAGCCGGCGACATCGTCAAGACCACCGTCTGGTTGCTGCTCGTGCGTGGCGACCACAGCCTCAATGAAATCAAGGCCGGCAAGGTCGAAGGCCTGAAGGACAGCTTCCGCTTTGCCACCGTGGCCGAAATCGAAGACCACTTCGGCTGCAAGCCGGGCTACCTCGGCCCCGTCGGCCTGCAAAAGCCCGTCAAGATCGTGGCCGACCGCACCGTGGCGGCCATGAGCGACTTTGTCTGTGGCGCCAACGTGGTGGACTTCCACTTCACCGGCCTGAACTGGGGCCGTGACCTGCCGGAGCCTGACGTCGTGGCCGACATCCGCAACGTCGTGGCCGGTGACCCCTCGCCGGACGGGCAGGGGGTGCTGGCCATCCAGCGTGGCATCGAGGTGGGTCATGTGTTCTACCTGGGCACGAAAAAATACAGCGTGCCGATGAAAGCCCACTTCCTGGACGAAACCGGCAAGCCGCAGCCTTTCGAGATGGGCTGTTACGGCATCGGCGTGACACGCATCTTGGGCGCGGCCATCGAACAACAGCACGACGAACGTGGCATGGTCTGGCCGGCGTCGATTGCCCCGTTCGCCGTGGTGATCTGCCCCATCGGCTACGAGCGCAGCGCCGAGGTTCAAGTCGCCGCCGACAAGTTGCATGACGAACTGGTGGCTCTGGGCATCGACGTGGTGCTGGACGACCGAGGGGAACGCCCCGGCGCGATGTTTGCCGACTGGGAACTGATCGGCGTGCCCTTGCGTGTGGTCATCTCCGACCGTGGCTTGAAAGCCGGCACGCTGGAAGTCCAGGGCCGACGCGACGCGGCTGCCACGGCGGTGGCGCTCGCCGACGTGGTGGCCACCGTGAAGGTGCGCCTGTCGGCATGACGCTGGCGCGCCGGGCCCTGCTGACGGCGCCGCTGGCCTTGTGCCTGCCGCGTGCCCGGGCCGGTGCGCAGGTGGAAGAGCCGTTGGCCGATGCCGTGCGCACCGCGCTGGCCGCTTCGGTGGCCGATGCTGCGCCGCCCAAACCGCGATTCGATCGGCTCGAAGACCGGCTGGCGTATCTGAAGTGGCTGGGCGCAGCCAGCGACAGGTTGAAGCGTCGCAAGGCCGACCACCACACCCGGGTCGAGTTCCTCGAAGCGGTCTGGTACGAAAGCCGCCGCGCCGGTCTCGAAACCTCACTCGTGCTCGGGCTCATCCAGGTGGAAAGCGGTTTTCGCAAATACGCCATCAGCAGCGCCGGCGCGCGCGGCTATATGCAGGTGATGCCGTTCTGGACCCGAGTCATCGCCGACGGCGATGCACGGCGCCTCTTCCACCTGCAGACCAATCTGCGTTTTGGCTGCGTCATCCTGCGCCACTACCTCGATCGCGAGCGAGGCGACCTGTTCATGGGCCTGGGGCGCTACAACGGCAGCCGTGGACGGGCCGAATATCCGAACCTGGTGTTCGGTGCACGAAAGGCCTGGACCTTCCCGGTCTGAGGCGGCGCGACAACCGCCTTACAGCCCTGCCCATTGTTGCGGCGCCGCGCCGCGCAGCCCCAGCAGGGCCAGCACACGTTCCACGCCTTCGGCAACCAACTCGTCGATGCTTTGCGGCTTCAGGTAGAAAGCCGGCAAGGGCGGATACACGATGCCGCCCATCTCGGTCACGGAGGTCATGTTGCGCAAGTGGGCCAGGTTGAAGGGTGTTTCGCGCACCATCAGCACCAGCCGCCGCCGTTCTTTCAGCGTCACGTCCGCCGCCCGCGTCAGCAGGTTGTCCGACAGGCCATGCGCGATGGCCGCCAGCGACTTCATCGAACAGGGGGCCACCACCATGGCTGCTGTGTCGAAGCTGCCGCTGGCGATGCAGGCGCCCACGTCGCCGGGGGCGTAGGCGTGGTCGGCCAGAGCCTCCAGTTGACGGCGGTCCATGCCCAGTTCATGGTGCACGTTCAGCACGCCAGAAGGCGTCACGACCAGATGGGTCTGCACACCCAGGGCCCGCGCCCGCTGCAGCAACTTGACGCCATAAACCGCACCGGTGGCGCCGGTGATGCCCACCACCAGCCGCGGCGTCGCGGCCTGCGGGGCCACCTCAGGCCTTGTTCAGCAACTGCTGCAGTTCGCCCGACTGGTACATCTCCATCATGATGTCCGAGCCGCCAACGAACTCACCGTCCACATAGAGCTGTGGAATGGTGGGCCACTGCGCGTAGTCCTTGATGCCCTGGCGGACTTCTTCGTCTTCCAGCACGTTGAAGGTTGTTGGCTGGCCCACGCCGCAGGCCTTCAGCACCTGGATGGCACGGCCGGAGAACCCGCACATGGGGAATTGGGCGTTGCCCTTCATGAAGAGCACCACGCGGTTGCCCTTGACCAGTTCGTCGATGCGCTGTTGCACGTCGCTCATGTCCGTCGTCCTGACTCAATCCGAAGGACTCGAGTATGCGACAAAGGTCGTGCCGGCCGGCCCGCATGGGCAATGGGCCAACAGGCCGCTGCCTGACCTTAGAAGGCGTATCGCACGCCCAGCTGAAACACCGGCGCCAGGCGGATGTCACGCAGCGCACCTTCCCAGCGCTGGTTGCCGAAGATCGCGCGCCCGACGCCGCCCATGGCCGAAGGCTGTTCGGCCACCCAGCCCAGGTCGGCCGACAAGGACAGCTTGTCGTGCCAGGCGGTGGTGAAGCCCAGTCCCAGGTAAGGCACGGTGCCCGGTGTTTCGGTCGAGGCGGCGGTGCTGCTGCCTTGCATGGCCAGGCCCAGGCGTGGCGATGAAGCCGTCTGCCCCAGCGGCGCGCCGCCGAAGCTGCCGAACATCAGGCCGCCGCTGGCGCGGAAACTGCCGATCGAAGGCTGGGCGAAGTAGTAGTCACCCAGCACCGCACCGCCTCTGCCGGCCCGGGCCGCCTGGGGGCTGTCCTGCAGTCCCCACAGGTTCAAAGGCGACAGGGCCTGCGTCACGACCGTGACCCGGGCCTGCCATTGCGGCCACAGGGTGTCTGCCGGTGGTGTCACCAAGCCCCCGGCCGCTTGGGCGGCGCCGGCTCCCATCAGCAGCGACGTGAGAACGAGCTTCGAACACAGGTCCTTCATCTCAGCCTCCCGGGCAACGACAACTGGCTTGCATCATGCGCCGCCTACCGGCCTTTGGCATCCCCGGTCTGTGGCGCCGCCGCGTAAGCACTGGCTACGCGGACTCAGGGCGGCACAAGTTCTCGCTTGGCAGCTGCGCGCCGGTGCAGCGTGGCTGGCCGGCCAGGTCTGCACGGGTCTGCATGCCCTGGAAGCCGGCTGCGGACAGCAGGGCCTGCACGGCTTCGGCCTGGTCGTGCCCATGTTCCAGCAGCAGCCAGGCGCCGGGCATCAGGTGCCGGGGCGCGCCGGCGATGATGAGCCGCAGCGCACCCAGGCCGTCGCCGCCCGGGGACAAGGCCTCGAGCGGTTCATGTCCCAGCGCGGCCAGATGAGGGTCACCGGCCTGGATATAGGGCGGGTTGCTGACGGCCAGTCCAAAGCGCCTGTCGCCTGCTGCGTGCCACCAGTCGCCAAGGGCAAATTCCATCTCCACCTGCAGCGCACGTGCGTTGGCGGCGGCCACGGCCAGGGCCTCGGCGCTGGCGTCGGTGGCCAGCACCACGGCTTCGGGCTGCCGATGTTGGAGCGCCAGTGCCACCGCGCCGCTGCCCGTGCCCAGGTCGATCACCGACGGTGACGGTGCCGTGGCCCAGCAGGCCAAGGCCCACTCCACCAGCAGCTCGGTTTCCGGGCGTGGCACCAGCACGGCTGGCGAGACGGCCAGGCGCATGCCGCAGAACTCGCGCTCGCCCAGCACATAGGCCAAAGGTTCGCCGCCGGCCCGCCGCGCCAGCAGGCTCGGCCATGCGGACAAAACGCTGGCGGGCAGCAGCTCGTCGTCATGCGACAGCAGCCAGGTTCGCGGGCGCTGCAGCAGATGGCCCAGCAGCCACTGGGCGTCCAGCCGTTCGACACCCGCCTGCCTGGCCTGTGCCAGCGCGTCGCGGATGCTCAGCGGCTCAGGCACCACCCGACTCCAGCTGCGCCAGCTGTTCGGCGGCCCGTGCGGCCTTCAGCGCAGCCACCACGTCGCCCAGGTCGCCGTCCATGATCTGCTGAAGTTTGTACAAGGTCAGGTTGATGCGGTGGTCGGTGAGCCGGCCTTGCGGGAAGTTGTAGGTGCGGATGCGGTCGCTGCGGTCGCCGCTGCCGATCAGGCCCTTGCGGGTGGCCGCTTCCTTGGCCGCACGTTCGTTTTTGTCCTTGTCGCGCAGCCGCGCGGCCAGCACGGCCATGGCCTTGGCCTTGTTGCGGTGCTGGCTGCGGTCGTCCTGGCACTCAGCCACCAGGCCGGTGGGGATGTGGGTGATGCGGATCGCGCTGTCGGTCTTGTTGACGTGCTGACCACCCGCGCCGCTGGCGCGGAAGGTGTCGATGCGCAGGTCGGCCGGGTTCAGCTGCACCTCTTCGGCTTCGTCGGGCTCGGGCATCACCGCCACGGTGCAGGCGCTGGTGTGGATGCGGCCCTGGCTTTCGGTGGCCGGCACCCGCTGCACGCGGTGGCCGCCGGACTCGAATCGCAGCTGTTCGTAGACGCGGTCGCCTTCGACACGCAGCACCAGTTCCTTGTAGCCGCCCAGTTCGCTGTCGCTCTGGCTCAGCACCTCGGTGCGCCAGCCCTGGCGTTCGCAATAACGCAGGTACATGCGCGCCAGGTCGCCAGCGAACAAGGCCGACTCGTCGCCGCCTGTGCCGGCGCGGATTTCGACAAAGGCGTTGCGCTCGTCATCGGGGTCGCTCGGGATCAGCGCCGCCTGCAGTTCGGCGTGCAGCCGCTCCATGTCGGCGCCGGCGGCGGCCACTTCCTCTTCCGCCATTTCGACCATTTCCGGGTCGGCCAGCATCTCGCGTGCCGCTGCCTGGTCGGCTTCGCGCTGTTGGTAGCGGCGGAAGCGGTCGACGATGCCCTGCGCTTCGGCCTGCTCGCGCGACAGCGTGCGGTAACGCTTGATGTCGGCCGACACTTGCGGGTCGGACAGGGTCGCGTTCAGCTCCGCCAGGCGCAGTGCCAAGCGTTCGAACTGTTCACGCAGGGATGGGGTCATGATGACTAGTGGATGCCGTGGCGCAGCCGCGCAGCTTCGCGCGGCCAGACAAGTGGTGGCGAGCTAACGCCCGGCTTCGCCGTTGCCCGGGCCGGGCTGGCGGGTGCTCTGGCGCAGGAAGAGGCGTGACACCGTGTCGGCCAGCCGGGCGCGTTCGTCGCCTTCGGCGGCATGCAGTTCGGCCAGGGTGCCGTGCAGCATCTTGTGCGTGAGGCCCCGTGCCAGCGCTTCCAGCACCTGTTCGACCGGTTCGCCGCGCGCCAGCAGCTTGCGGGCCCGGCCCAGTTCGGTGGCGCCCCAGTCGTCGGCCTGGCGGTTCAGGGCCTGGATCAATGGCACGGCGGCCCGCTGGTCCAGCCAGTGCGAAAAACTCTGCACCCCCGCGTCGATGATGGCCTCGGCCTGTTCCACGGCTGCCTGGCGTTTTTCGCTGGCCGTCTGCACCAGCGCCGACAGGTCGTCGACGGTGTACAGGTAGACGTCGGACAGCTGCGACACCTCGGGTTCGATGTCGCGCGGCACGGCCAGGTCCACCATGAACATCGGCCTGCGCCGACGAGCCTTCAAGGCCCGCTCCACCGCACCCAGGCCGATGATGGGCAAGGTGCTCGCGGTGCAGGAAATGACGGCGTCGAACTCGTGCAGGCGGTTGGGCATGTCCGACAGCCGCATCGCCTGGCAGCCAAAGCGCGAAGCCAGGCGCTCGCCACGTTCGAGCGTGCGGTTGGCCACCGCCATGGCCTTGGGCGTGCGGGCGGCGAAGTGCGTGGCCACCAGTTCGATCATTTCACCGGCGCCGACAAACAGCACCTTGATCTGCGCCATGTCCTCGAACAGCTGCGAGGCCAGCCGCACCGCGGCCGCGGCCATGCTGATGCTGTGGGCGCCGATCTCGGTGGACGTGCGCACTTCCTTGGCCACCGAAAACGAGCGCTGGAACAACTGGTGCAGCGTGGTGCCCAAGGTGCCGGCTTCGTCGGCCAGGCGCACCGCCTGCTTCATCTGGCCCAGGATCTGCGGCTCGCCCAGCACCATGCTGTCCAGCCCAGCAGCCACGCGAAAGGCGTGGCGCGCGGCTGCGCGGTCTTCCATCACGTAGCTGTGCGTCAGCAAATGGCCGCCGCTGATGCCGCCCTGTTCGGCCAGCCAGTCGATGGTGGGCCGCACCAGCTCCTGCGCCTGCGCCCTGGGGGCGGCCACGTACAGTTCGGTGCGGTTGCAGGTGGAGACGAGCGCGGCCTCGGGCAGATCGCGTTGCAGGCGTTCCCGAAGGCCCTGCAGGGCCGGGCCCATTTGCTCGGGCGCAAACGCCAGCCGTCCGCGCAGATCGAGCGGCGCGGTGGTGTGGTTCAGACCGAGGGCAAAGACACTCACGTCAGAATTGTAGGTTTGCGGGCCCGCTGACGCTGCCCAGGTGTTGGACGCAGATCAAGCCGCGCCGACAAATCCAAGGACAAAAACGAGAACACCGGACAAACGATGGGACCGCTGGACGCAATGTGGCACCTGGGCAACCTCTTCATCCCCGCGCTGGGGCTCGGGGCTTTGGCCGCCGCCATGGCCAAGCTGCTGTGGCGTCGTGAACTGGCGGCCGTGCCCTGGAAGCGCCTGGCCGGACCGGCCTGCGCGGCCTGTGCCGCGGTGGTGCTGGGTGGGCTGGTGCTGCTGGGCAGCGACGGCAAGATGCTCACTTACGCCACGATGGTGGTGGCCTGTGCGGTCACGCTGTGGTGGCGAGGGTTTGGGCCGGGTCGCGGCTGAGATCGCTGCCGGCCGGATGGCCGTCATGCAACACCAGTTCGCCGCGCAATGAATGCGGCAGCGCGCTGCTGATCTTCACGTCCAGCATCTGACCCACCAGGCGTGCCGCTTGTGGCCCGCCGTCAAAGTTGACGATGCGGTTGCACGCGGTGCGTCCCATCAGTTCCTGGGCACCCGAACCCGCCTTGCCCGCCTTGCCACTGTTCCGAGAAGGCCCTTCGACCAGGATGCGCTGCACCGTGCCGGCGCGGCTGGCGCTGATGCGCCGCACGTTTTCTTCGATGCGCGCCTGCAGCAGTTGCAGGCGCTGCAACTTCACCGCCTGGGGTGTGTCGTCGGGCAAGTTGGCCGCCGGCGTGCCGGGTCGTGCGCTGAAGACAAAGCTGAAGCTGCTGTCGTAGCCCACGTCGTCGATCAGCTTCATCATCTTGTCGAAGTCTTCCTGCGTCTCGCCAGGAAAACCCACGATGAAGTCGCTCGACAGGCTGATGTCGGGCCGCACCGCACGCAGCTTGCGGATGGTGCTTTTGTATTCCATCGCGGTGTAGCCACGTTTCATGGCCATCAGGATGCGATCGCTGCCGTGTTGCACCGGCAGGTGCAGGTGGCTCACCAGCTTGGGCACCTTGGCGTAGACATCGATCAGCCGCTGCGTGAACTCGTTCGGGTGGCTGGTGGTGTAGCGGATGCGTTCGATGCCGGGGATGTCGGCGACGTACTCGATGAGCAGCGCGAAGTCGGCGATCTCCGAGGTTCCACCCATGCGGCCACGGTAGGCGTTGACGTTCTGCCCCAGCAGCGTCACTTCCTTCACGCCCTGGTCGGCCAGACCGGCCACTTCGGTCAGCACGTCTTCAAAGGGCCGGTGCACCTCTTCACCACGGGTGTAGGGCACCACGCAGTAGCTGCAGTACTTGCTGCAGCCTTCCATGATCGACACGAAGGCCGATGCACCGTCGACACGGGCCGGCGGCAGGTGGTCGAACTTCTCGATCTCGGGGAAGCTGATGTCCACCTGCGGCCGCTGCTCGGCACTGCGCGCGGCAATCATCTGCGGCAGGCGGTGCAGGGTCTGCGGTCCGAACACGATGTCGACAAAGGGCGCGCGGTCGATGATGGCCGCACCTTCCTGGCTGGCCACGCAGCCGCCCACGCCGATCAGCACGCCCTTCTTTTTCAGGTGCTTGACGCGGCCCAGGTCGGAGAAGACCTTTTCCTGCGCCTTTTCGCGCACCGAGCAGGTGTTGAACAGGATCAGGTCGGCCTCTTCGACATCGGTCGTGGGCTCGTAGCCTTCGGCCGCGCGCAAGACGTCGGCCATCTTGTCGGAGTCGTAGTCGTTCATCTGGCAGCCGAAGGTGCGGATGAAGACCTTCTTGCTGCCCTTGACGGCGCCGTCGTCTGCCGCGCTCATGGCTTGCTCCAGGTCTGCGCGTCGGCGTTGAAATTCCAAGTGGCCGCCTCTTGCGGTGTCGCCGGCCAAGGCCTGCGAGCGGCTTCGTTGGGCGTCAGTATCCAGACGTTGAGCAGCTGGCCTTGCAGGTCCAGCGTGTAGTGAACCAACATGCGTTGGTTCACCGCGGCGCCGGACATCACCAGCATGTTGTCGGCCCCGCGGATGCGGGCACCCGGCGCCAGGCGAGCCGGTCGCTTGTTCAGCAGGATCTCGGGCGGCGCCGTGATCACCAGTTCACCGCGCAGCGCGGTGGCGGGAAAGTTGCGTTGCGCCTGAGCGACCACCGTGGTGGCGCAGACAAACAGGGCAGTGGCAATCAAGGCACAGCGGAGCATGGTGTGGATCCAGGGGCTGTGGAAACAAAAACGGCCCGAGGGGTCACCTGGGGCCGCGGGAATCTTGGTGGCGCTTCAGGGATTTGAACCCCGGACCTGCGGATTATGATTCCGTCGCTCTAACCAGCTGAGCTAAAGCGCCTGAGCCCGGCATTGCAGGTCCCAAGTCCACCCCCTGGCTCGTCTGGCTGCCTGTGTCCATGTTCAGTTTTTTCAAGAAGAAGCCCCCAGCGCCCCCGCCCCTGCCGGCGCCCGCTGAGCTGCCTGCGGCTGCCGTCTCGGCCGACCGTCCACCCGTTCCCAGCCTGCCAAGCACGCAGGACATGACTGTCGTGGACAAACCCGTGGCGCCTTCGCGTGGCGGCTGGCTGGGCCGCCTGAAACAGGGCTTGCGCAAGACCGGGGCAGGCATCGCGCAGGTGTTCACCGGCACCCGCATCGAAGAGTCGCTGTACGACGATCTCGAATCGGCGCTGCTGATGGCCGACACCGGCGTGGCGGCCACCGAGTTCCTGCTGTCCGACCTGCGCCGCCGCGTCAAGGACAGCAAGGCCACCGAACCGGTCGCCGTGAAGTCCCTGCTGGCCGACGCCCTGAGTGCCTTGCTGCTGCCCTTGCAACGGCCCATGACCATCGGCGCCGCCGCGCCCACCGTGATCATGGTCACCGGTGTCAACGGCGCCGGCAAGACCACCAGCATCGGCAAGCTCACGCGCCACCTGGCCGAGGCCGACTGCAAGGTGCTGCTGGCGGCCGCCGATACCTTCCGCGCGGCAGCGCGTGAACAGCTGGCCGTGTGGGCCGGCCGCAACCAGGTCGAGATCGTCAGCCAGGAAGGTGGCGACCCGGCCTCCGTGACCTTCGACGCTGTCACCGCCGGCCGCGCCCGTGGCTGCGACGTCGTCATTGCCGACACCGCCGGCCGCCTGCCGACACAGACACACCTGATGGAAGAGCTGAAGAAGATCCAGCGTGTCATCGGCAAGGCGCAGGCCGGTGCGCCACACGAAGTGCTGCTGGTGGTGGACGGCAACACCGGCCAGAACGCACTGGCACAGGTCAAGGCCTTCGACGCGGCGCTCGGGCTCACGGGCCTGATCGTGACCAAGCTCGACGGCACGGCCAAGGGTGGTGTGCTGGCGGCCATTGCGCGCTGGGGCGCGCAACGCGCGGCAGGGCCGGTGCCGGTCTACTTCATTGGCATCGGTGAAAAGATGGAAGACCTGCAGACCTTCGATGCGCGTGAATTCGCGCAAGCCCTGCTGGGCTAGCCCGCGCCAGAGCGCACGCCGTCAACGGGCGTCGGCCGGTTCCGGGTCGATGTCGTCGTAGAAGCCGGAGGGCACCGGTTCCATCGACGGATCGAAGGCACCTTCCATGGCGGCGCGGTCGCCGTCGGCCAGCACCTCGGACATCTCGGCGATCGGGATCAAGGGCATCGGCCGCGAAACCGTGCCCTTGATGCCGGCGGCCGCCTGGCCGCTGACATGGGCCATGGCGGTGCGCACCTCGGCCGCCGAGGGCAGCGCACCTTCACGCCACACATGCACGTGGATGTTGGCTGCGCGCATGACCCGGGCCATGCGTTCGTGCCGGCGGCGGCTGCGCTCGCTTTCGGTGACGGGGCGAATGTCCACCACCGCCAGCACCCGCGAGCCCGCATCGCACAGCAGCAGGTCGGCGCTGAGCGAGCCCACCCGCTGCAGCCAGTCGTTGTAGGAATGGCGTGCCGGCACGCGGATGAAGCGGGCCAGCGGCACCTGGCCCAGCACCAGGTAACCGGGCATCGCGCGTTTCAGCAGATCGTAGGCCTGACGCTCGGTGATGGTGAGCACCCGAGCGGCTTCGGGCGGCCAGGCGGCCACCGTGTCCAGGGCCTCGCGGCGTTCCTTGCGGGCACGCCGCTCGCTCATGCGCTGGCGCACACGGAACAGCACCAGCGTCAGCAGAAGGGCCAGCGTGGCGGGCAGGGCAAAGGAAGCAAACGAGGGAATCGAGTCCATGGATGGCTGGCGCGCAGGAGCGAACCCCGAACATCGGCGACTTGGGGCCCGGGATCAACGTCCAGGTGCACAAAAGACGTATCCAGGCGTATCGATCGCGACCCGGATGGGGCCCTTCCGTGAAGCAGGGCCACCTGCCGTGGGCGCGGCGACTGCGGCCGGCGTCAATCAGCGGGGCATGCCGGGGAAGCCGCCGCCGCCCATGCCACCACCACCCATGCCGCCACCCATGCGCTTCATCATCTTCATCAGGCCGCCGCCCTTCATCTTTTTCATCATGCCCTGCATCTGCTCGAACTGGTTGAGCAGGCGGTTCACCTCTTGCACGTGCACGCCGGCACCGGCGGCCACGCGGCGCTTGCGGCTGGCCTTCAGCAGCTCGGGCTTGCGGCGCTCCAAGGCGGTCATCGAATTGATGATGCCTTCCATGCGCCGCACGTCGCGCTCGGCCTTGTCCATGTCGGCGCCCTGGGCCTTGGCGGTCATCTGGCTGGGCAGCTTGTCCATCAGGCTGGACAGGCCGCCCATCTTCTTCATCTGGCTGATCTGCTGCAGGAAGTCGTTCAGGTCGAAGCCGCTGCCCGACTTCATCTTGTCGGCGAACTTCTGCGCCGCCGCGACGTCGACGCCTTGCTGCACCTGTTCGACCAGCGCCAGCACGTCGCCCATGCCCAGCACACGGCCGGCATGGCGGTCGGCATCGAAGACCTCCAGGCCGTCGATCTTTTCCGAGACACCTGCAAACTTGATCGGCGCACCGGTGATCTGCCGCACCGACAGCGCCGCACCGCCGCGGCTGTCGCCGTCCAGCTTGGTCAGCACCACGCCGGTCAGCGGCAGGGCGTCCTTGAAGGCCTTGGCGGTGTTGACCGCGTCCTGGCCCTGCATGGCGTCGACGACGAAGAGCGTTTCCACCGGCTTCAGCACCGCGTGCAGCTCGGTGATCTCGGCCATCAGCGCTTCGTCGATGCCCAGGCGGCCGGCGGTGTCGACCAGCAGCACGTCGAAGTAGTGGCGCTTGGCGTAGTCCAGCGCGGCCACGGCGATGGCACGTGGCGTCTGGCTGGGGTCGGACGCAAACCATTCCGCGCCGGCCTGGGCAGTGACGGTCTTCAGCTGTTCGATGGCCGCCGGCCGGTAGACGTCGGCCGAGACCGTGAGCACCTTCTTCTTGCGCTTGGTGATCAGGTGCTTGGCCAGCTTGGCCGTGGTGG
>LNFM01003644.1_pt1 | contig 29950 bp, 30 predicted proteins | sample 596031 | NCBI WGS metagenome assembly LNFM01 (sample SAMN04254537, study PRJNA301005) | activated carbon metagenome | isolation source: dual media filters at the Ann Arbor, Michigan drinking water treatment plant | place: USA: Ann Arbor
CTTCGGATGGGTCGTTAGCTCAGTCGGTAGAGCAGCGGACTTTTAATCCGTTGGTCGCGTGTTCGAGTCACGCACGACCCACCACGCGACAGCCCCCATGGGGCCGGAATGGTTCAAGTTTCAGAGGGCTCTTAGCTCAGTTGGTAGAGCAGCGGACTCTTAATCCGTTGGTCGGCAGTTCGAGCCTGCCAGGGCCTACCAGGTAGAAGACGAAGGGGTCTGACAGCTTTTGTCAGGCCCCTTTTGTCCGTCTGGGGTTACCGCCGACGGCCCACGCGGGCACAGCGCCCGGGTAGGGGTAGATCGCGCGGCCAGTGCATGGCCATCCAGGGCTGCTGATGACCCTGTATCGGGCGGCCGGGTCGGTGCCGAGCGATCCATCGGGTGCTGGCGGCGAGCCGCAAGCACCACCCCGACAAGCTCATCGCCGGCCCGCGCCCTTGGCGGATGCGCCGCCCGCCTGGCGCACAGCGTGTGCTGGCGCACCGACGCTCGCGGCCGCAGCGTCAAGCATGGCCGCCTGCCCCGAACGCAGCGCGCGCATTCCCGCGCGGGCCGTGCCGGTGGCCACGAGGAACCGCCTGATGGAAACCTGCCTGCATCGCGTGATCGGTCTGTTTGCCACGCGGGCCGATGCCGACGCGGCGCGCGACGAACTGGTGCGCTGTGGCATGCCAATCGGCAGAGTGACGGTCTTGCAGCCAGGCAACGGCGCACCGCCCCTGGTGGCGGCCGCCGAGCGCGACAGCACCGACCTGGCCTTGCTGCGCGATGGCGCGCGTTCGGCAGCGTCGGAAGAGCAGTTGGCGCTGGCGCTGGACGGCGTCAGCCTGTTCGCGGCCAGTCCGGTGCTCGGCGCCCTGATGGTGCTGGGTTGGCGCGCCAGCCTGGGTGCCCTGGTGCCGGCGCTGGCGGACCCTGAGGGCATCGGATCCGAGCCGACCCCGCCGCCCGGCCCGGCTGGCGGGCATGCGGTGCTGGTGGCGCGCGCCGACAACGCCTGGCAGACCGCCCTGGCGCGACGCGTGGTCGCCGCCGCCATGGGCGAGGCCGCTGGCGTGCACCTGCGCGCCGGCCCCGAACTGGCGCGCGGCGGCCCGGTGCGCGATCGGCGCCACCTGCCCGAGCGGCGCAACGCGGTGCGCACCCCCTACGCCGCGGCGCGCGAACAGTCCGACGGCGCCGGCTCACAAACGGACTTCGAGTCCTTTTGACGGCGCAGCCTGTTGGGTGCAGCAACGCACCGACAGCCTAAGCCCCTGGCTCTAGCCTGCCGGGGACACGAAGGCCGGCGCCACATCCGTCGGGTGCGGCCTGTCTTCCAACCCCAGAGGTAATTCCATGAAGCGCTCCCTGATCCTCATTTCGCTGTTCATTGCAGGCGGTCTTGCCGCCTGCGACCGTGACGTCGTGGTCGTGCCGCCGGCCTCGACGCCCGGCCCGGCCGGACCTGCGGGCCCCGCCGGCGAAACCGGCAACACGGGCAACACCGGCAACACGGGTGCCACCGGCAGCACCGGCAGCACCGGCGGCACGGGTGCGACGGGCTACACCGGCAGCACGGGTGCTACCGGCAGCACCGGCAGCACCGGTGACACTGGCGCCACGGGCTACACCGGCGCTACCGGTGCCACGGGCTACACCGGCGCCACGGGTGACCGTGGGCGCACCGGCAACAACACCACGGTGATCGTGGTGCCGGCGGCCTCGGCGCCCACCAACTAAGCCGGCTCAGCGCCGCCAGGGCTGGCCGATGGTCTGGCCCGTGGCGGCCTGGGGCGCGGCTTCCAGCGGGCCCAGATGCTCGGGGCACCAGCGCTGCAGGCATTGGCGCAGCGAACGGGTGCTGCAGGGCTTGGCCAGCACGTCGCTCAGGCCGCTGCGCCGCAGCCGTGCCGGGTCGGAATCCAGGTCCAGCGAGGTGTAGGCCACGATGGGCAGCGGCGTGCGCGAAGGCGTGTCGCGCTCGAGCTGGCGGATGCGGGCGGTGGCCACCAGCCCGTCCATGACCGGCATCAGGATGTCCATGAGCACCAGGTCGAAGTCCTGCCCTTGCACCAGGCGCAGCGCTTGCTCGCCGTCCATGGCCATGGTCGCGGGTTCCAGGCCCAGGCGCTCCAGCACATGGTCCACATAGGTCCGGTTGGCGGGGCTGTCGTCCACCACCAACAGTCGCAGCAGAGAGGCGTGATTCATCAGTTGATGCGCATGGCGCCCATGCCCAGCAGCCCGGTGAGGCCGATGATGATGAGGTAGGCGGCCACGATGTAGTTCAGCAGCCGCGGCATCACGAGGATGAGGATGCCGGCCAGCAGACTGATCAGAGGCGTCAGGCCCAGGTGGATGTTCATGCGGTCTTCCTTCAGGGGGTGGGGCCGGTGGCGCACGGCTCGGCCGCGGCCGGGCAGGTGCCCCAGCATCGACTGGCGCGCGGCGCGGGTCTGTGCGCTGACTAACCCAGGCGCGGGGCGTCTCTGTTCGTCAGCGCACAGACCAGCGCGGGCGCTGCCGATAGCTTCGCTGCGCCGCCTCGACGGGCTTGCCCAGCCCCGCCACCGCCCCATGAAAATCCCTTCCGATGCCGCCCGTGCCCAGGTCAAGTTCGACGCGGTGATCGTGGGCGCAGGCTCCGCGGGCGCCGCCGCGGCGATAGCGCTGGCGCGCGCCGGCTGGTCCGTGGCCCTGGTCGAGCAGCAGCGCTTTCCGCGCACAAGGGTGTGCGGCGAATGCCTGGTCGCCGGCTGCCAGCCCTTGCTGGCGGCGCTGGGCGTCGCGGCCGAGTTGGACGGCCGCGCCGGCCCGGCCTTGCGCCGGCTGACGCTGCACTGCGGCGAGCAGGAACTGAGCACCGAATTGGCCGCCGCCCCCGGCGATGGCTGGCCCTGGGGCCGCGCGCCAGGCCCGGGCACGCTGGACGATTTGCTGCTGGAGCGGGCGCGCGCCGTGGGGGCGCAGGTGCTGCAACCCTGGGCGCTGCGCACGCTGCAAGGCGGGGCCGGCGCCTGGTTCTGCGAACTGCGCGCGGTGGAATCGCCGGCACTGTTGCGCCTGCGCGCATCGGTGCTGATCGACGCCACTGGCGCGCGCGAAGGCCTGCCCGGCAGACCGGAGCCGCGCCCGCCGTCGCCCGATGCCGCCGATCTGTTTGCCTTCAGGGGCAGCTTCACCGGCACGGCCCTGGCCGAAGGCGTGTTCGCCACGCTGGCACTGGACGGCGGCTACGGCAGCATGGTGGTCGGCGCGGGCGGCATCACCGCGCTGTCGTGCTGCATCCGGCGTGACCGTCTGAGCGGCCTGCGTTGCGCCGCCCCCGGGCTGCGTACCGGCGACGCGGTGCAGGCCTGGCTGCAGCGCGAGTGCGGCGGCGTGCGGCGAGCGTTGGCTGGCGCCACGCTCCAGGGCCCCTGGCTGGCGTCGGGCCCGCTGGTGCCGGGTGCTCGGCTGCGCGCCGACGACGAGGTCTTTCGCATCGGCAACGCCGCCGGTGCGGCGCACCCCATCCTGGCCGAGGGCAGCCGCCATGCGCTGCAGTCGGCGGCCCTGCTGTGCGCACGCCTGCTGAAAGACCGGCCCGGCTCCCCGGTTCCCGACGGCTTGCGCCAGCCTGCGCTGCAGCGCGCCTATGCCGCTGATTGGCAACGCGTGCTGGCGCCGCGCCTGCGCCTGGCTGCGCTGCTGGCCCATGCCGCCATGCGGCCGCGCAGCGCGGCGCTGTTGATGTCCGTGGCGCGTGTCTGGCCGGGGCTGCTGGTGAGTGGCGCGCGCTGGGGCCGCGGGCGGGCAGCGCCGGGTCCGGCCCTGCCGCTGCAGCAGCCGCAATCGTCCTGATCCGCCCGCGGGCCCTCAGGGCCGCTGCTGCGACGGCACGGCGGGCACGGCAGGCGTGGGCTGGCGCACGCGGCAGCCGTCGTCGACACCCGGGCCCACGTCCAGCAGCGGCACCAGCGCCAGCAGCGGGTTCACCAGGCCCAGCACCAGCGCCCCCAAGCCGCGCATCGCGATGCGGCCGCGGTCCAGGTCCAGCTCGGGCTTGGCAAAGCTGCCGGTGATGTAGATCGGGCTGCGCAGCGCGATCACGCTCACGACCTTGGTGCGCGGCACGATGGTCAGGTCCAGCCGCTCCTGCGCCAGGTCGACACCGCCGCTGCCGACCAGGGTGTTGACTTCGGTGTCCAGCACCAGCGTGCGCACCTGCATCACGCCCTTGGTCACCTTGAAGTCGGCCAGCGCGCAGTGCATGGCCACGGTCTTGTCGCCGCTCAGGTTCAGGCGCAGGATCTCCAGCAGGTGCAGGCCGGTCTGCTCCATCAGCAGGCGGCTGATGCGGCCGTCGCGCGCGGACAGGCTCAGCTGGCCGTCGGCCGTGGCCAGCAAGCGGCCGACCGAGGCGCCGCGGCCCTGCAACTCGATCTCGCCATCGAGCCGGCCGATGCCGGCCTTGCGCAGGTCCACCCGCGGCAGCAGCAGGCCCAGCTCCAGGCCGCGCAGCTGCGCGCTCACCTGCCCGCGCAACGGGTCGCTGCGGGCATCCAGCACCAGGCTGGCCTTGAACTGGCCGCCGGCCAGGGCAAAGCCCAGCGGGTCGAGTGTCAGGCGCCGGTCCTGCAGACGCACTCGCGTGCTCAGCCCGGCCACCGGCAGGGCCTGTTCGCGCAGCAGCTGCGCCGCCTCTATCGTGACGTCGGCGTCCATCGCGGCCCAGCGCGCGGTGTCGAAGGGCAGGTCGGGCAGCACGCGTGCGCTGGGCTCGGCGCGCACGCCCACGGCCGGCCCCAGGTCGGCCAGGGCCAGCTGGCGCGCGCGCACGCTGCCGCTGAGCAGCGGGCGCGCTGGCGCGGTGTCCACCTGCAGCGTGCCGGCGATGTCGCTGCGGCCCACCTGGCCGGTGAAGGACTGGTAGCGCCAGACGCTGCCGCTGCGCAGCAGCTGGCCGCTGCTGCGGTAGGCCGGCGTGGGCGGCAGCGCCACGCCGATGATCGGGAACAGCGTGGCCAGGCTGGTGCCGCTGAGCTTGAGCTGCAGGTCGACGGCGCTGAAACTGAAGAGGCTGGTGATGCTGCCGCTGGCCTGCAACCGGGTCTGGTCCAGCGTGGCCTGCAGTTGCAGCGGGTAGGGGTGGGTCTGGTCGCGCCAGGCCAGCACCGCGCCGCCGCTGCCCGTGGCGCTGAGCGCCTGGCCGCGGAACTGGCCCTGCGCTTCGAACCGCAGGCTGTGCGGGCTGGCGTCGGCCACGGTCGACAGATCGACCACCAGCGCCGTCTGCTGCAGCGGCGCCAGGTAGTGGATCTGGCCCTGGTCGAGCAGCAGGCGGTCTATGGGCAGGCGCATCTCTTCGTCGCTCTGGGCGCGGTCCAGCAGCCAGTTCTTGCGCCCGTCCGGCGCCTGCTCCAGGAACAGGCGCGGGCGCAGCAGGTGGGCTTCGGGGATGGCCAGGCGGCCGCGCAGCAGCTGCGGCAGGTTGATGCTCAACTCCACCGTCTCGGCCACCACCATCTGCGGCGCCGCCGACCAGGCCGGGTTGGCAAAGCTCAAGCCCTGGGCACGCACGCGCGGCAGCGGCCAGGCCGGCAGCAGGTCCAGGTCACCGTTGATGAGCAGCACGCGGCCAGTCTGGCGCAAGGCCCAGTCCTGCAGCGGCGCGCGCGCCCAGTTGAAGCCGAACAGCAGGCTCCACAGCAGCAGCAGCACGGGCAGCAGCAGCAGGGCAGCGAATCCGAGGGCCAGCCATTTCAAGTTGCGGCGCAGCATCGGTTGGGGTGGGGGAGTGGCGTCCAAGGCCCCAGATGTAGCCGCCCGCTGCGCGCGGGTCTGTGCGCCGTGGCACGGTGCGCCAGCGGACAGACGGCCGGCCGTACCGGGCCCAGGCTGAGCCCGTGCCCCAGATGCCCAACCCCGCCGCTGCCGAAGCGCCCGCACTCCTGCAGGACGAGCGGCGCTCGGCGCTGGAGCGCGCGGGCCGGGGCGCGCTGGCCGGCTTCGAGCAAGCGCGTGACCTGCTGCGCTTCGTCGGCGAGCTGAGCCTCGTCGCGCTGGGTCAGTGGCGCCACCCGGGGCGCTGGCGCTGGCGCGCCGTGGGGCACGAGATCGGCATCGGCGGCTTCGACGCGCTGCCCATCGTCGGCCTGACGTCGTTTCTGCTGGGCGTGGTCGTGGCCTACCAGGGCGCCGACCAGCTTCGTCATTACGGCGCCAACATCTTCGTGGTGGAGCTGGTGGGCTACGCGATGCTGCGCGAGTTCGCGCCGCTCATCGCCGCCATCATCATCGCCGGCCGTTCCGGCTCGGCCTACGCGGCGCAGCTGGGCAGCATGGTCGTTGCCGACGAGATCGATGCACTGCGCACCATGGGCATGGACCCGCTGCAGCGTCTGGTGCTGCCCAAGCTGATGGCGCTGGCGCTGGCACTGCCGCTGCTCACGGTGTTTGCCGACATCGCCGGCGTCTTCGGCGGCATGGTCATGGCGCGCTCGCAGCTGGGCATCAGCTTCGTCGAGTTCATCGATCGCTTCGGCCGCGTGATGCAGGGCTCGGCGCTGCTGGTGGGCCTGGGCAAATCGCTGGTGTTCGCGCTCATCATCGCCACGCTGGGCTGCTTCCAGGGCCTGGCCACGCGCGGCAGCGCCGACAGCGTGGGCCGCCAGACCACGCGCGCCGTGGTGCAGGCCATCTTTGCGGTGATCGTGGCCGACGCGCTGTTCTCGGTGGCCTTCAACCTGCTGAAGCTTTGAGATGAGGCCCCCACGCTCACTTCGTTCGCTGCCCCCCGAGGGGGCGCTCAGTACCTTCGGAACGGCCGGGCGGTACTGAGATGGCCGAATCCGACGCCCTCGCCATCGATCTGCAACAGGTCGGCACGCGCTTCGGCAGCCACCAGGTGCACGAAGGCCTGGACCTGCAGGTGCGCCGCGGCGAGATCCTGGGCCTGGCCGGCGGCAGCGGTTCGGGCAAGTCGGTGCTGCTGCGCGAGATGATCGGCCTGCAGCGCCCCAGCGCCGGCCGCGTGCTGCTGTTCGGCGACGACATCGCCACGCTCACGCCGCCGCAGGCGCTGGCGTTGCGGCGGCGCTGGGGCGTGATGTTCCAGCGTGGCGGGCTGTTCGGCGCGCTCAGCGTGCGCCGCAACGTCGGTCTGCCGCTGCGCGAACAGGGCGGGCTGGACGACGACCAGGTCGACCGCATCGCCGAAGCCAAGCTGGCGCAGACCGGCCTGCCGCCCGAGGCCGGCCTGAAGCTACCCGCCGAACTGAGTGGCGGCATGCTCAAGCGCGCGGCGCTGGCGCGGGCCATCGCGCTCGACCCCGAACTGCTGTTCCTGGACGAGCCCACCTCGGGCCTGGACCCGGCCAGCGCGGCCGGCGTGAACGAGCTGATCCTGGCCACGCATGCGCGCTACGGCCCCACCATGGTCATCGTCACCCACGACCTGGACCTGCTGTGGCAGGTGTGCGATCGCGTGGCCGTGCTGGGCGAAGGCCGCGTGCTGGCGCTGGCCAGCATGGCCGAGCTGGCCGACAACCCGCACCCCATCGTGGCCGCGTATTTCACCGACCGGCGCCAGGCGCATGCGCCCGCCGCACCCACCGCGCCGGCCGCAGCCGCTGCACTCGAGGCCGCCTGAACCATGGATGACAAGGTCAACTACGCCGCGGTCGGTGCCTTCGTGCTGCTGCTCGGCGCCGCGCTGGTGGCTGGCGTGCTGTGGCTGGCCGTGGGCCTGGGCGGCCGGCAGACGCTCGACCCTTACCAGGCGGTGATCCAGGAGTCGGTGGCCGGGCTCAACGTCGACGCGCCCGTCAAGTACCTGGGCGTGGACGTGGGCAAGGTCAGTCACATCGAGATCGACCCGCTCAATTCGCGGCAGGTGCGCCTGCACTTCCTGATCCAGCGCGGCACGCCGATCAAGCGCGACAGCCTGGCGGTGCTCAAGACCCAGGGGCTGACCGGAATCGCCTACATCGAGTTGAGCGGCGGCAGTGCCGGCTCGCCGCCGCTGGTGGCCGGCGCCGACGGCCAGACGCCGCTCATCCCCTTCAAGCTTTCGCTCAGCGCGCGGCTGGAGAACGTGTTGACCAACGTGCTGGCCAACGTCGACCGCGTCTCGAACAACCTGAACACGGTGTTCGGCGCCGACAACCAGGCCGCGCTCAAGTCCACGCTGGCCGATGTGGCCACGCTGGCGCATGCGCTGGCCGGGCAGCAGGCGACGATACGCGCCGGCCTGGCCGACGCGGCGCGCACGGCGCGGCTGGCGGCCGAGGCCGCCAAGAAGCTCGAGCCGACGCTGGAGCGCATCGCCAGCGCTTCCCAGGCCGTGGAGAGCATGGCCGGCGTGGCGCAGTCGGCCAGCGGCCGCGCCGCGTTGGCGGCCGACGCCGCCGCCAGCGGCGTGCAGCAGATCGCCGGCGAAACCCTGCCCGAGCTGGCGCGCCTGCTGGCCGAGACGGCGGCGCTGACGGCCTCGTTGCGCCAGCTCAGCCAGCAGACCACGGCCAGCCCCAGCAGCCTGCTGCTGGGCAGCCCGGCCACCCCACCCGGGCCCGGAGAAAGCGCAAGACCATGACCGGCCCCGCAATCGACCGTTTTTCAGACAGTCATCCCGGCCGCTGCCGCCGCGCCGCCCTGCTGGCCGCCGGCGCCTTGGCGCTGCTGGCCGGCTGCTCCGGCACGCTGCTGCCCAAGCCGGCGCCGCCACCGGCGCGCTTCACGCTGGATGCCGGCGCCGCGTTGACCACGCCCCCGGCCGCCGTCGCGGCCAGTGCCCCCACGCTGGTGCTGGCGGCACCGCGCGCCGCGCCCGGGCACGACAGCCGCCGCATGCTGTACCAGCGCCGGCCGCAGGCGCTGGAGGCCTTTGCCTTCCACGAATGGGTGGAGCCACCGGCGCAGATGCTGGCGCCGCTGATGCTGCGCGCGCTGCAACAGGGCGCGGGCTTTCACGCGGTGCTGCTGGCCCCCACCGCGGGCGCGGCCGGCTGGCGGCTCGAGACCGAACAGCTGCGCCTGCTGCAGGACTTCGGCAGCGCGCCCAGCCAGGCGCGCCTGAGCCTGCGCGCGGTGCTGCTGGACGGCGCCACGCGCCAGGTGATCGCCTGGCGCGAGTTCGATGTGGCCGTGGCCGCCGCGGCCGATGATCCGGTGGCCGGCGCGCACGCCGCGCACCGGGCCACACAGCAGCTGCTGGCGCAGCTGGCGGCCTTCTGCGCCGAGCAACTGCGCCTGCGCCGTTAGCGCGCCCTGGGCGGGCCAGCGCACCGACGCGCACCGCCCATCCGCGCACGCTCGTGGCCACAGCCAAACTCCTGCGAGAAAGCCATGCAAGTCCTGCTTCAGTCCGAACCCAAGAGCAACGGCACCTCGTCGATGGCCGAGCACGTGGGCAGCGTGCTGCACGAGGCGCTGGACCGCTTCGACCACCACGTCACGCGGGTCGAGGCCCACCTGGCCGACGCCCCCGGCGACGAGGTCCACTGCACGCTGGAAGCGCGCCTGCAGGGCGCGGTGGCGGTGGTGGTGAAAGACCAGGCCGGCAGCGCGCACCAGGCGCTGGCGGGCGCCGTGCGCAAGCTCAAGCGCGCCGTGGGCGCGGCCATCGCCAAGCAGGACCCGCGCCGGCCGTCCCGGGCCTCGGCCGTCGACCCCCTGCCGGCCGTTTCCGCGCCGGCCGACACGTTGCCCTGATCAGCCGTTGACGAAGGCCAGCAGGTCCGCGCTCAGACGGTCCTTGGCGGTGGCAAACAGGCCGTGCGGCTCGCCTTCGTACTGGATCAGCGTCGAGCCCGCGATGCCGGCGTGCGCCGCCTGGCCGGCGGCGGCGATGGGCACGATCTTGTCGGCGCTGCCGTGGATGATGAGCGTGGGCACCTGGAAGGCCGGCAGTTCGGGCCGGAAGTCGGTGGTGGCAAAGGCGCGCACGCATTCCAGGGTGGCGCGCAGGCCAGCCTGCAGGCCCTGGCCGCAGGCCCAGGCGATGAGCTCGGTGCTGACCGGTTGCGACAGCAGGCCCACGCCGAAGAAGTCCTTGAAGAAACCGGCGAAGAACTGCGCGCGGTCAGCGCGCAGCTGGGTGGCCATGGCGTCGAAATCCGCCAGTTCGGTGCCCAGCGGGTTGCTGGCCGACTTGAGCATGCAGGGCAGCACCGATGCCACCAGCACCACCTTGCGCACCGAGCGGCCGGCGTGGCGCGACAGGTAGCGCGCGACCTCGCCGCCGCCCATCGAGTAGCCCACCAGCGTGGCCTCGTGCACGCCGGTCTGCTGGATCACCGTGGCCAGGTCGTCGCTGAGCGTGTCGAAGTCGTAGCCGCTCCAGGGCTGGGACGAGCGGCCAAAGCCGCGCCGGTCGTAGGCGATGACGCGGCAGCCGCTGTCGGCCAGCGCCATGGCCTGGTCGTCCCAGCTGTCGGCGCCGAAGGGCCAGCCCGAGAGCAGGATCACCGGCTTGCCGCTGCCCCAGTCCTTGACGTAGAGCCTGGTCCGGTCGGTCGTGGTGACGTGGTTCATGGGGTGGGCTTTCGTGCACAGGGGTGGCGGCATCTTGCGTGCGGCCGTGCGCGCGCACCGTTCGCTGCGGCACAGACCGGTGCCCAGCGGCTTGCAGCGGGCACGCGCCCGACGGTGACCCTGTGAACCAGGGTGCGGCATCGCACCGACGCCGGCGCGGCGCAGCGCTACAAAGGGTCAAGCCCCGTACCGCACGGGTATTGCCCCACCCCTACCGAGGAACACCCCATGCTCGAAACTCTGGTCATCGTCCTCGTCATTCTCTGGCTGCTCGGCCTGGTCACGTCCTACACCCTGGGCGGCTTCATCCACGTGCTGCTGGTCATCGCCATCGTCGTGGTGCTGTTCCGCGTCATCAGCGGCCGCCGCGTCTAGCCGGGGTTGCACGCATGAACCCCACCCAACTCATCGGTATCGCCCTGGTCGTGGCCGGGGGCCTGGGCTTGGCCTATGGCAGCTTCAGCTACACCAAGGACACCCACCAGGCCAAGCTCGGCCCGCTGGAGCTGAAGGTGCAGGAGCGCGAGACCATCAACATCCCCGTCTGGGCCGGCGGCGGCGCCATCGTCGCCGGTGCGGTGTTGCTCGTATTGGGCACGCGCAAGAGCTGAAGGCGCTTCAGCGCCTGGCGCTTCAGCGCCTGGCGCTCACGCGCCAGATGATGTTGCCCACGTCGTCGGCCACCAGCAGCGCGCCGCGGCGGTCGACGGCCACGCCCACCGGGCGTCCCTGGGCGTCGCCCGCGGTGCTCAGGAAGCCGGTCAGCAGGTCCACGGGCTGGCCGTCCGGGCGGCCCCCCGTGAAGGGCACGAAGACCACCTTGTAGCCGCTGTGCGGGCGCCGGTTCCACGAGCCGTGCTGGCCCACGAACATGCCGCTGGCAAAGGGCGCGGGCAGCGCGCTGCCCGCAGCCGAGGCCAGGCCCAGCGACGCCGTGTGCGGGCCCAGCGCGTAGTCGGGCACCAGGGCAGTGGCCACCAGTTCGGGGCGGGGCGGCTGCACGCGCGCATCCACGTGCGTGCCGTAGTAGCTGTAGGGCCAGCCGTAGAAGCCGCCGTCCCGCACCGAACTCAGGTAGTCGGGCACCAGGTCGCTGCCCAGTTCGTCGCGCTCGTTCACCACGGTCCACAGCGTGGCGCCTTCCCAGGCCAGGCCCACCGGGTTGCGCAGGCCGCTGGCGTAGACGCGGTGCGCGCCCGAGGCGATGTCGACCTCCCAGATCGCTGCACGCCCTTCCTCGGCCGCCATGCCGCGCTCGCCCACGTTGCTGTTGGAGCCCACGCTCACGTACAGGCTGCGGCCGTCGGCGCCGGCCAGCAGGCCCTTGGTCCAGTGGTGGTTGATGGGGCCGCCGGGCAGGTCCAGCAGCTTGCGGCCGGGGCCTTTGATGACGGTGTCGCCGCTGGCATAGGCAAAGGACCACAGCGCGTCGGCGTTGGCCACGTACAGGCGCTCGCCCACCAGGGCCATGCCGAAGGGCGATGCCAGACCGGACAGCAGCACCGAGCGTGTTTCCGCCACGCCGTCGCCGTCGGCATCGCGCAGCAGGGTGATGCGGTTGGCGCTGGGCACGGCCGCGCCGGCGCGCTTGAGCGCCAGCCCCATGATCCAGCCCTTCAAGCCGCCGCCGTCGGCCCGGGGCGGTGCGTTGGTCTCGGCCACCAGCACGTCGCCGTTGGGCAGCACGTACAGCCAGCGTGGATGGTCCAGGCCGCTGGCAAAGGCGTTGACGTGCGTGCCCGCTGCGGCTTGAGGCGTGGCGCCTTCGGGCCAGCCGCGGGCGGGCGCGATGTTGAGCGTGGGCAGCAGCGTCGTGGCCGGCGGCGGCAGGCGCGGGCTGGGGCCGCTGCCGTCCTGCACCGTCAGCCGCGCGGTTTCGCCGCAGCCGGCCAGGGTGGCCAACGCCAGGGCCAGCGGCCCCAGGGTGTGCAGGTGGTTCATGAGTACTCCTGGTGGCGAGGGTTCAGCACGGGCTAGTTGCCCCAGGCCTGGATCACCTGGTCCAGGCCCTTGTGGTAGTCGGCGAAGCGCGGTCGCCAGCCCGGCACCCGGGGCTCGGGCGCCGCGGGCGGCATGGCCAGGGCGGTCTGCTGCATGTGTTCGGGGCGCACGATCAGCCGCGCCAGCGGCGCGGTCCACAGCGGCAGGTGCAGCGGCCGGGTGCGCCCCACGCGCAGCGCGAAGGCGTCCATGAAGCGCATGAAGGACACCGGCGGCGTGGTGGCGTACAGCGTCTTGCCCACGTGGCGCATGCGCGCCGCGGCCAACAGGGCCGAGGCGGCGTCGTACTGGTGCAGGTGGTACTGCCGCGCCCCGGACGGCCCGGCCCAGTAGGGCCGGTGCAGCGCCAGGGCGCTGCGGTAGGCGCGCAGGTCGGCGCTGTGCGGGCCGTACAGATAGCCCAGGCGCACGACGCAGGCAGGCACCGCGCAGGCCAGTACCAGGGACTCGCAGTCCTCGATGGCGCGGACGGCGGAGCCCAGCGGCTCGGCCAGCGCCGCGCCCGACTCGCAGGCGTGGATGAAGGCAAAACTGGCCTGCACCAGCAGCTGCGCGCCGCCGTCCTGTGCTGTCTGCACGGCCTGCCGCGTCTCGGCCAGCAACTGGCGTGCAAAGCCCTTCCAGGCATGACCGTCGTGCAGCAAGGTGTTGGCGGCCTGGCCGGCCAGGTTGAAGTGCGCGTGGCGCGCCACGCTCACCCCGGCTCGCCGGGCCAGCACCAGCCCCAGCTCGGAGTGCGCGCCGCTGATGGAGACGCTCATGTCTTGCGCGGGCGGGGGGCACAGTGATCCATGGGCCAGTGTGCGGGCCGGCCGGCGGCGGGCGCTGTTCGCTGGCGCACACGGCTGCACAGGCAGGGTGCGACACCGTACAGAGCGCGCAGGGGGCGGCAGGTGACACTGGTTTGCGCCCGCACCTGGGCCCTTTTGCGGAAGGTCAGCCATGCAAACTTCGACTGCGGCCCTTGCCGGATCGCCTTCTGGCGCGCTGCGTGGCAACGCCCAGGCTGCCCCCAGCGCCGCCAGCGCCACCGACCAGGTTCTGGACAGCGTGGCCGGCTTCTTCGACAGTGCCGCCGCGGCCCAGGCGGCGTTGGGGCAGTTGGCGCAACTGCCGGGCCTGCAGCCCGACAACCTGCTGTTGCTGCGGCCGGCCGACGCCCACTGGCTGCCCTTCACCCTGCATGCCAGGGGCTGGGCCAGCCGCGCGCGCCACGACGGCGAAGAGGGCCTGCGCGATGTCGGCCTGCTGGCCTGGCTGGGGGGCGGGCTGGCCGGTATGGTGAGCGCGGTCGGCCTGCTGCTGGACGGTGGCGTGACGCTGGGCGCGGCGTTGCCGCTGTGCCTGCTGGCCACGCTGGCCGGTGCCTGCGCGGGCGCCTGCGCCGCGGGGCTGTGGCGCCAACCGCCCCACCTGCAGCGCTTTGCTGCCATCGTCAAGAGCCAGCTGGCCGCCGGCCGCTGGGTGCTGGTGCTGCATGGCGTGCCCTGGCAGCGCCAGGCCCGTGCGCTGGCGCTGGTGCGCGAGCACGGCGTCGACTGGTGCGCGATCTCGGTGGCACAGCGCGCGTTGTGACCGGGCCGCCCCTGGGTACCAGGGGCGCATGAACCCGGCAAGCGGCTGGAGCTCGGCTCGCGCACTGCGGCCGTACACCCTGCGGCGACGCGCCGAGCCCGTACCAGAAGCAGGCCCGTGACCCGTTTCTCGCGGGCGCGGGTCATGGGGCCCCTGGCCCCTGGCCCTTGGCGCAGGGCCGAGATCGGCCGTGCAGCCGACTCAGGCCCACCTTGTCAGGCGACCTCGAAGTCCTCGGGCAGATAGCCGCGCAGCGAGCGCAGGTCGTCCTCGATCTGCTCCATCACCAGCCAGCCCCAGGCCGCCAGTCCAAGGGCGGGCAGCAGCACCAGCATTGCCGTGAGCAAGGGAAAGTAGTCCATGACGGTTTCCGGTGATGACCAGGTGCGCGCAACGCCCTCGCCAAATGCCTTCGGTCCCTGGGGGGTGCCGGTTGGCGCATCGGGAAGATCCGATGTCCGGCGCCGCAACGCGGCACCGGTACCTTTGTAGCGGTGGGGCAGCACCCGGTCTGTGCGCTGGGGGACATGCGCCGGCGTGCCGATAGCGGCCGACCTCGCGGCCGATCTCGCGGCCGTCGGCGTTGATCGTGAGCTGGGGGGCGGCCCCCCCCAAGCTGCTCACACCATCCGCATCAGCGCCGCCGCCAGCTGCTGCACGCCCTGCTGCAGTTCGACGATGGCGGCCGCGGACTGCGCCAGGCGCTCGGGCGGGCTCAGTGCCAGCACTGCCTGCGCGCGCTGGTGCAGTGCCTGGTGCGCGTCCTGGAAGTCCTGCAGCGCCGCCGGATGTTGCTGCGCCAGGCGCGCGCCCTCCAGGTCCAACCAATGGCCGAAACGGCAGGGGTGGGCGTCGACGGCGCGGGCGGCATCGTGCGCGCCGCGCAGCAGCGCCGCGATGTCCTTGATCCAGGCCCGGTGCTCGATCAGCGCGGCGATGGCGGGCAGGTCTTCGCGCGCCACCGGCAGGCGTTCGGACCAGCTCGGGTCGGGCCGCCATTGCGCCAGCCAGGCCGGCACGTCGTCGGCCGGCATCGGCCTTGCAATGGCGTAGCCCTGGGCCAGCTCGCAGCCCAGGCACAGCAGCAGGTGGCCGAGGTCCAGGGTCTCCACGCCCTCGGCCACGATGTCCTTGCCGAACGAGGTCGCCAGGCCCAGCATGCCCTGCAGGATGGTCAGGTCCTCGGGGTCTTCCAGCAGGTCCTTGACGAAGCTGCGGTCGATCTTCAGCACCGCGGCCGGCAGGCGCCGCAGGTAGGCCAGCGATGCATAGCCGCTGCCAAAGTCGTCCAGCGCAAAGGGTATGCCCAGGCCGCGGCAGGCTTCCATCACGCGCGCCACCTGCCCCACGTCGTCCAGCGTGCTGGTTTCCAGCAGTTCGAGCTCGAGGTCGCGCGCACAAACGCCCGGGTGGGCACGCAGCAGGGCCTGCAGCCGCTCGACGAAGTCGGCCTGGCGCAACTGCTGGGCCTCGATGTTGACGCTGATCGGGATCTCCAGGCCCAGCGCCTTCCAGGCCTCGATCTGGGCCAGCGCGGTGTCCAGCACCCACTGGCCCATCACCAGCGCCTGCGCGTGTCCGCGCAGCGCTGGCAGGAATTCGTCGGGCAGCACCAGACCCTTGTCCGGGCGGCGCCAGCGCAGCAGCGCCTCCACGCCGATCAGCTGGCCGCTGCGCATGTTCACCTTGGGTTGGTAGAACAGTTCGAACTCGTTCTGCGCCAGGCCGCGCTGGATGGCGTCCACCGTTTCCTGGTGCCCGCGGATGTCACGGTCCTCGGCGGCGTTGAAGTAGTGCACGCAGTTCTTGCCCGAGAGCTTGGCCTGGTACATGGCGCGGTCGGCCTGGCGCAGCAACTGCTCGGCGTCCACGGCATCGGGCTGCGGGTAGTAGGTCACGCCCATGCTGGCCGAGACGCGCAGCTCCTGGCCGCCCACCACCACCGGCTGTGCCGCCGCCACGCGCAGGCGTTCGAGCACCGGCACCGCGGCGCCTTCGTCGACCAGGTCGATGAGCACCGCCACGAACTCGTCGCCGCCCAACCGCGCCAGCGTGTCGCCGGCGCGCAGCCCTTGGGACATGCGCTGCGACAGCGCCACCAGCAGCTTGTCGCCCATGGCATGGCCGTGCGTGTCGTTCACCGCCTTGAAGCCGTCCAGGTCGAGGAAGACCAGCGCCAGCTTCTGGTTGCGCCGCCGGTCGGTCACCATCGCCTGGCGCAGGCGGTCGGCCAGCAGGATGCGGTTGGGCAGGCTGGTGAGCGCGTCGTAATGCGCGATGCGCTCGAGCTGGAACTCGTGTGCCTTCTGCTGCGAGATGTCGGAGAACAGGCCCACGTAGTGCAGCACCCGGCCCAGGCGGTCGCGCACCGCGCTGATGGTCAGCAGCTGCACGAAGATCTCGCCCGAGCGGCGCCGGTTCCAGATCTCGCCCGTCCAGAAGCCTTCGGCCTTCAGGTGGCGCCACATCGCCGCGTAGAAGTCGCGGTCGTGCTTGCCCGAGCTCAGCAGGTGCGGCGTGTGCCCCAGCACCTCTTCGCGGCTGTAGCCGGTGATCTGGGTGAAGGCCTCGTTGACGTCGATCACGCGCGCGTCGGGCGTGGTGATGATGATGCCTTCGCGGGCGTGGTTGAAGACGCTGGCCGCCAGCTGCAGCCGGTCCTCGACCGCCTTGCGCTCGGTGATGTCGACCAGCACGCCGGCATAGTGGTTGAGGTGGCCGCGCTCGTTGCGCACCTCGTCGATGGTCAGCGAGACCCGGCGCACCTGGCCGTCCTTGCCGGCCAGCGCCAGCTCGCCCAGCCAGTGGCCGTTCTGGCGCAGCGCGTCCCACATGAGACGGAACTCGGGCCCGGCCGGGCTGGGCGGCGCCAGCAGCATCAGGCTGCGGCCGCGGATCTCGGGCTGCGAGTAGCCGCTCAGGCGCTCGAAGGCGGCGTTCACCGACAGCATCTCGGCCTGCGGCGTGATGATGGCGATGGCGTCGGAGCTGCCTTCGAACACGCTGGCCGCCAGGCGGCGTTGCTCGTGCCACTTCTGGCGGCGAACGATCAGCAGCGCGGCGCCGGTCAGCGCCAGCAGCACCGGCGCCATCGTGGCCGCCAGGCGTTCGGCGTGGCGCTGCCAGTCGGCCAGCAGCGCCTGACGTTCCATGTGCACGGCCACCAGCACCGGGTAGCGCGCCGAGGCGCGGTAGGCCGTCAGCACCAACGGACCCCCCGGCAGCTGTTGGGTCAGCGCGCCGTGCTCGCTGACCAGCAGGCGTTCGGCCACCTGGCCGGCGCTGTGCGGCGTGCCCAGCGCATCGGCGGGGGCCGATGACATGAGCAGCAGGTCGTCGTAGCGCAGCCACTGCACCCGGCCGCGGTCCAGCGGGATCAGGTGGCTGGCGTGGTTGATGAAGTAGTCGGGGTTGAGCGCGGTCAGCAGGTACAGCGGCTGGCTGCTGGCAGGCAGGCGGTGCAGCACCGGCAGCATGAGAGGCTCGCGCGCGTCGCGCGCCGAGGCGCTGCCCAGGGGGCGGGCCGAGGCCAGGTCGCGGCCCAGCCAGGGCGGGCCGATGCGCAGCACGTTGGCATCGGCCTCGGCAGGCGGGTAGAAGCTGGCCAGGTCGACCACCTGGCCCAGCGCCTGCGGGCTGGAACTGGCGACGATGCGCCCCTGGGCGTCGAGCACGGCGATCGAGCGCAGCGAGGGCGTGGGCCGCAGCGCATCGATCAGGCGGCGTTCCAGCTCCAGGCGCTGCTGCGGCGCGGCGTCGGCCAGATCGAAGCCCGCGGCCACCAGCACGATGGATTGCAGCGTCTGGCTGATGGACTCCTCGAAGTTGCGCGCGTGGATCTCGGCCGTTTCCAGGCCGTGCTCCAGGGTCTCGGCGCGCAGCTTCCACAGCGCGTAGCCGAAGGCCGAGAACCAGCCGACCAGCAGCAGGCCCAGCAGCAGCACTGCACCGTGTCGGGCCCCCGGGTTGACCTGCATGGCAGGGGCAGTCCGTTGCAGCCGCGCTTCAGCGGGCCACGATGGCGTCGAGCTGGTGACGCCGCGCGTTCTCCAGCAGGCGGCCGTCGCGCTTCATCTCGGCCAGCACCTGCTCCACGCGGGCGTGGAAGCGGTCGTCGCCGGGCTGCACGGCCCAGGCGTAGGGGGTCACGTGGTAGGCCCCCGTTGGCGCCACCAGGCGCGCCCAGTCGCTGTTCTCGAGCAGGCGGCGGCTGAACGGGTAGTCGGTCATGAAGACGTCGGCGCGGCCCGACTGCACCTCTTGCTCGCGCGCCGCCGGGGTGTCGACGACGTTCAGCGTCGCCGCCTTGAGCCGGCTGCGCATCACCGTCTCGTGCAGCGTGCCCTTGGCCACCACCACCACGGTGCCGGGTTGGTCGATGTCGGCCCAGCCCTGGATGCGGCGGTTGGTCTGCGTGGTGATCGCGTAGATGTCGCTGGCCAGGTGCGGCTGGGTGAAGCGCATGCGCGCCTGGCGTGCCGGCGTGATGCCGATGGCGAACATGGCGATGTCGCAGCGCTCGGCTGCCAGGTCGTCGGCCAGGGTGGCGAAGGAGCTGTCGACGAAGCGTGGCGTCACACCCAGTGCACGCGCCAGTTCGCGCGCGTTGTCGATGTCCACGCCCGCCAGCTGCAGCGTCTTGGGGTTGCGGAACGAGATGCCGTAGTAGTCGGGCCAGATGCACACGCGCAGGGTCTGGGCGGCCTGCACGGCGGCCAGACGGTCAGGCCCGGCCGCCCGGGCTGGCGGGGCCAGCAGCGCGCACAGGGCCAGGGCGGCGCAGGCCAGGGCGCGGCGGGGTGCGGTCAGGGCGGGGCGGCGCCGCACGCAGGACGGACAGTTCATCATGGTCACCACACGGCTCGTCGTTGTCACCTACGGGGCCGACTGAGCTGCATACCCCGGTCGGCGCGGGTCCTGTTTGCGTCTATCGGCAGGCCTCAGACTTTTTCGGCAGCCCGCGTGCGGGCTTGAGGCGCATCAACAAGCGCCCGGCGTCGCGGGGCGGCCGCTGCCTGTAAATTCGAGCCCCATGTTCACAGGCATTGTTCAGGGCGTGGCCATCGTGCGCACGCTCACCGACCGCCCCGGGCTGCGCAGCTTCAGGCTGGTTTTCGCGCCCGGTTTTGCCACCGGCCTGGCCATCGGCGCCAGCGTGGCGGTGGATGGCGTGTGCCTCACCGTCACCGCGCTGGCCGGCGCCGACGCGGCCGATTTCGACGTGATGCAGCAGAGCCTGGCGCTCACCACGCTGGGCACGCTGCAGCCGGGCAGCCGCGTCAACGTCGAGCGCGCGGCGCGCGACGGCGCCGAGATCGGCGGCCACCCGCTGTCGGGCCACATCGACTTCTGCGCCACGCTGGCGTCGATCCAGCGGCCCGAGAACAACCACCAGCTGCGCATCCAGGTGGCCGCGCCGTGGATGCGCTACGTCTTCCCCAAGGGCTACATCGCCGTCAACGGTTGCAGCCTCACCGTGTCGGAAGCCCTGCGCCAGGGCGACGGCAGCGGCTGGTTCGAGGTCTGGCTGATCCCCGAAACGCTGCGCGCCACCACCTTCGGCGACAAGGCCGAGGGCGACGGCCTGAACGTCGAGATCGAGCGCAGCACGCAGGTCTTCGTCGACACCGTGCGCGCCGCCATCGACGAGCGCCTGGGCCCGCTGCGCCCGGCGCTGGAAGCGCTGCTGCGCCAGCAGGGCCTGAGCCTGGACGACCTGGCGCGGCCGGCGGCGCTGCCGCCGGCCTGAGTCAGCGCCTCAAGGCACGTCAAGGCGCCTCGCACAGGCAGTGCACCAGGGCCGAGAACGGCCGACGCCCCTGCACCAGATCGGCCAGCACGCCCAGGTCCTGCGCGGCCGCGGCGCCCAGCGGCGCGGCCGGGCCCAGCAAGGCCTGCTGCCAGCCGGCCAGCAGTTGGGCCGGCAGTTCGATGCCGACGCCGAAGCGCCGCATCAACTGCGCCAGCCGGCCGGGTTCGGCCTCGATGTACTGCACGCGCGCGCCTGTGGGCAGCTTGGCCAGCGCGGCCGCCGACTGGATGGCATCGCCGTAGCTGCCCAGTCGGTCCACCAGACCGTGCTTCAGCGCGTCGCGGCCCGACCAGACGCGGCCCTGGGCCAGCGCGGCTATCTTCTCGGGGGTGGTCTTGCGCGCCACGGCCACGCGCTGCGTGAAGTCGCGGTAGATGTGGTCGATGGCCAGCTGTATCAGCTGGGCAAAGCGCGGATCCAGCTCGCGGCGCGGGTCATAGGCGCCCAGCAGCCAGGTGGTGCCGGCGCCGGCGGAGTGCACGCCCAGCTTGGCCAGCGCGGCGCCGCCGGTGGGCAGCATGGCCACCGCGCCGATGCTGCCGGTGATGGTGGTCTCGTCGGCGATCACTTCGTCGGCGGCCATGCTGATCCAGTAGCCGCCCGAGGCGGCCACGTCACCCATCGACACCACCACCGGCTTGCCGGCCTTGCGCAGCAGTTCCAGCTCGCGCCGCACCAGTTCGCTGCCGAAGGCGCTGCCGCCGGGCGAGTTGACGCGCAGCACCACGGCCTTGATGTGCTCGTCTTCGCGCGCCTTGCGGATGAGCTCGGCCGTGGACAGCCCGCCGATGCTGCCGGCCCCCGCCACGCCGTCGCTGATCGTGCCCTGGGCCACCACCACGCCCACGGCATCGCTGTCCTGTGCCGGCTTCAGGCGCGCCCGGTACTCGGCCAGCGAGACCTGGCGGAAGCTCTTGCTGTCGGGGTCCAGCGCGCCGCGTGCTATGAGCGCGGCGCGCAGCTCGTCGCGCGTCTTCAGCGCGTCCACCCACTGGCGCTCGAGCGCCCAGCGTGCGATGTCGCCGCCGCTGGCCTGCAGACTGGCCGGCAGCGATTCGATGGCCTGGGCCACGCTGCCCGCGGGCTGCTTGCGCGCCTTTTCCACGCCCGCGGTGTAGCTGGCCCACAGGCCGCCGTAGAGCGCGGCGTCGGATTCCCGCGTTTCGGCCGAGGGCGCGTTGGCGGCAAAGGTCTCGGCCGCGTTCTTGAACTTGCCGGCGCGGATGACGTTGGCGCTGACGCCCACGCGGTCCAGCAGGTCCTTGTAGTAGCTGCGGTAGCGGCCGTAGCCGTCGACCACGACCGCGCCCATCGGGTGCAGCCACAGCTCGCTGGCGTGCGCCGCCAGGTAGTACTGGCGCTGGTCGTATTCCGAGCCCCAGGCGATGACGGGCTTGCCCGCGGCCTTGAAACGCTCCAGCGCCGCGGCCAGCTCGCGCAGCGTGGGCAGGCCGGCGCCGGCCATGCCGTCCAGCATCAGCACGGCGTGCGTGATCTTGGTGTCGCGCGCGGCGGCGTCCAGCACCGCCAGCACGTCGCGCAGCGGCGTTTCGTCCGAAGGGCGGCCCTCCACCTGGCGCAGCAGGCTGTCGCGGCCGCCGCTGCGCTGCTCGACCACGCGGCCGGCGATGTCCAGCACCAGCGCGGTCTTGGGCTGCAGCGTGGGCGGGCCGCTGCGCAGCCAGGCCACGGCCAGCCCCACCAGCAGCGCCAGCAGCAGCAGGTTGAACAGGGCGCGGCGGCTGGCGTCCAGCAGCCACCACAGGCGGCGCAGCAAGGCAAGGGTGGCGGACGGCGGCTTGTTGGAGGTCATTCGGGCTTTCCGTGCAGGGCAAGGTGGTGCAGCTTACGCAGTCGCAGCGCATGGGGCGGCCGCGCCGCGACGAAAGGCCCCCTGATGCGACGGGTGGGCCGCTGCCGCTTGCGATACTCCCGGCGCAGATGCAGTCCATCCTGGCCGTCACCGTCCCGTTCTTCGCCATCGTGCTGTGCGGCTGGCTGGCCGCGCGCGGCCGGCTGCTGCCGGAAAGCGCGATCCCGGGCCTGAACGCCTACGTGCTGTACTTCGCGCTGCCCTGCCTGCTGTTCCGCTTTGGCGCGGGCACGCCCATCCTGGAACTGCTCAACCCGGCGGTGCTGGGTGTGTACCTGGGCTCGGCGCTGCTGATCGTCTTCTTCACCGTGGCGGTGACGCTGAACAAACGTGTGACGATGCAGAACGCCGCCTTCGGCGCGCTGGTGGCGGCCTTCCCCAACACCGGCTTCATGGGCGTGCCGCTGCTGGTGACGCTGCTGGGCCCGGCCGCGGCCGGGCCGGTGATCTGCTCGGTGTTGGCCGATCTGTTTGTCACCAGTTCGCTGTGCATCGCGCTGGCGCAGGCGGCGCAGAGCCCCGGCGGCGGGGCTGGTGGTGGTGCCCGTCAGGCGGCCGGGCGCGCGCTCTACGGCGCGGTGACCAACCCGCTGCCCTGGTCCATCGCGCTGGGCGGGCTGTTCTCGGTCACCGGCATGAGCCTGCCCGGGCCGCTGCAGGTGGTGGTGCGCATGCTGGGTGACTCGGCCACGCCGGTGGCGCTGTTCACCATCGGCGCGGTGCTGTGGCGCGCCGGCCAGCACGCCCACAGCCGCACGCTCAAGCGCGACTACGTGCCGGTGGCGCTGATCAAGCTCTTCGTGCACCCGCTGTTGGTGTTTGCGCTGGCGCTGGCGGCGCGCGAACTGGGTGCGCCGCTGAGCAGCTTCCAGATCACCGTGCTGACGCTGGCCGCGGCCCTGCCCAGCGCCAGCAACGTGTCACTGCTGGCCGAGCGCTACGGCGCCGACAACGGCCGCGTGGCGCGCATCATCATGACCAGCACGGTGCTGGCCTTCGTGAGCTTTCCGCTGCTGGCCTGGGCCTTCGGCGTGCGGCCGGTATAGGGCGCGGAATTGAGCCGGAAAGCGGCCTGAGTTCGGCCCATCTGGTCGTCGGGCGCGCGGCGAGACTGCTGCACCGGCACGCCGCATGGCGCGTCGGCCGCTGGAGCCCTGATGAGTCGCCTGCCCCCCGTGCCCGTCATTCGCCCTGCCTGGCGCCGTGCGCTGGCCGGCGCGCTGCTGTCCGCCACCTTCGGCGCACAGGCGGCAGGAAGCTGCGTCGACGAGACCAAGCAGCAGGACCTGCCGTACGAGGCTGCGCAGCCCGCGCCCGCCGCCGAACCGCGGCTGGCGCTGCAGGCGTTGGTGCGCGAGGCGCTTGCGCGCAGCCAGTCGATCGGCGCCGCTGCGCTGCTGGCCGAGGCGGCGCTGCACGACGTGGACGAGACCCGGGCGGCCAAGGCGGTGCAGGCCAGCCTCGGCGGCGGCCTGGGCCCCGGCGGCAGCCGCAGCAGCAACGGCAGCGAAAACGCCGCACTGCAGGTTCGCGCGGGGCTCAACCTGAGCCAGCTGATCTATGACGGCGGCCGCAGCGACCGCCTGACCGACTGGCGCGTGCAGCTTGCCGAATCGGCGCGCAACGGCCATCTGAGCGAACAGGAACAACTGGCGTTGACCACGGTGACGCTGGCGCTGGAGCGCAGCCGCCTGCGCATGCAGGTGCAGGTGTGGCGCCAGCATGTGCGCAAGATGGGCTGCCTGGCCGAGGCGCTGGACAGCATCGTCGCGGTCGACCGCGGCCGCGCCAGCGAGCTGGTGCAGGCAAAGAAGGCGCTGGCACAGGCCGAGCTGTCGCAGACGCAGGCACAGTCGCAGGTGCGCCAGGTCGAGGTGCGGCTGCGCCGCCTGGTGGGTGACGGCCTGCCCAGCGCCGAGGGCCTGGCAACGGTGTTCAGCATCGTGCCGACGCTGGAGCAACTGCTGGCCGACGTCGAGCGCTCGTACGACATCGCGCAGCTCGGCCATCAGGCCGCCGCCGCCAGCCGCCTGGCCGAGGCAGTGGCCGCGGGCCGCAGCCCGCAGCTGAGCTGGACGCTCAACGGATCGACCGCCATAGCCGCCGCCGGCAACGGCGCCAGTTCACGGTCGGGCAGCTACGCGGTCGGCGTGACCGTCAACATTCCCATCCTCGCGCCCGGCGTGGCACCGGCATCGGACGCGGCGCGCAAGCGTGCGCAGGCCGCGGTGCTGCAGCGCGCCGATGCGCTGGACGCGCGCCGCTTCCGCGTGGCCGAGGTCCACGAGCAGGCGCAGTCCAGCCTCGACCGCGCCAAGCGCCTGGCCGAGGTGCTGCGCAGCAGCGAACAGGTGCGCAATTTCACCTTGCAGCAGTGGCAACAACTGGGCCGGCGCAGCCTGTTCGACGTGATGGGCGCCGAGAGCGAGCACTACGGCCTGCGCGTGGCCTACGTGAATGCGCTGCACGACCTGCAGCAGATGAACGCCAACCTGCTGTCGCTGGGGGCTGGGGTGAACGAGTGGTTGCGCTGAGCGCGGCCGTCATCCGAACACGAAGCCCACAAGACATGTCCGCCAACGATTCACCGATCCTGAAGCTGAGCACGCTCGTGCCGATGGGCGCGCGGGTCGATCCCTACGCCCATGTCGAGCCCGAGGTAGAGATTCCCGAAGACGCGGTCATCATGGCCGGCGCCTACGTCCCTGCCGGTGTGGTGCTGGGGCGCGGCTGCCGCATCGGACCCAATGCGGTCTTCGAGTCCGGCGCTCCCACGATCGTCAAGTGCCACGTCCACATCGGCGCCAATGCCACGCTGATGCCAGGCATCACCTTGGCCGCCAAGTGCGTGGTGCGGCCGGGCGCGGTGGTGCAGCGTTCGGTGCCGCCGGGCGCCATCGTCGAAGGCAACCCGGCCGCCATCGTCGGCTATGTCGATACCGAGGCCGGCCCGGCGGGCATCTCGGTGCACACGCCGGCCGCGGTGTGCGGGCCCACAGTCGAGGCGCTGGCGGTGCAGGGCGTGACGCTGCACCACCTGCCGGTGATCCCCGACCTGCGCGGCAGCCTCACGGTGGGTGAGTTCCAGCGCCAGATTCCCTTCGATCCACAGCGCTATTTCATCGTCTTCGGTGTCCCCAGCCGCGAGGTGCGCGGCGAGCATGCGCACCGCGCATGCCACCAGTTCCTGATTTGCCTGCGCGGCAGCTGCAGCGTGGTGGCCGACGACGGGCGGCATCGCGTGGAAGTGCAACTCGACGCGCCACACCGCGGCCTGTACCTGCCGCCCATGACCTGGGGCATCCAGTACAAGTACAGCGCCGATGCGATGCTGCTGGTGTTTGCTTCGCACCACTACGACGCGGCCGATTACATCCGCGAGTACGAAGAGTTCCTGCGCACGCTAACCGACGGCGCCACGGCGTCGGCCGGCTGATCGTGCCCCCCCGCCCCGCAACCGCTGCACCCCGGAGGCCGCATGATCCATCCCAGCGCCCTTGTATCGCCGCGTGCCCGCCTCGGCCGCAACGTGCAGATCGGACCCTTCAGTCTGGTGCACGACGGGGTCGAACTGGGCGACGACTGTGTCGTCGAGTCGCATTGCGAACTGGGCCACCCCACGCCGCGCGCTGACGGCGCGCCGCTGGTCCTGGGCGCGGGCGCACACATCCGTTCCTACAGCCTGTTCTACCAGGGTTCGACCTTCGGCCCGGGCCTCGTCACCGGCCACCGCGTCACCGTGCGCGAGGGCACGCGAGCGGGCCAGGACCTGCAGATCGGCACCCTGGGCGACATCCAGGGCAACTGCCAGATCGGCGACTGGGTGCGCTTTCACAGCAACGTGCACATCGGCCAGCATTCGCGCGTCGGCGACTTCGTCTGGATCTTTCCCTACGTGGTGCTCACCAACGACCCGCACCCGCCCAGCGACGTGCAGCAGGGCGTGACGGTGGAAGACTTCGCTGCCATTGCCACCATGTCCATCGTGCTGCCGGGCGTGCGCGTGGGGCGCGGCGCGCTGGTGGGGGCCCACAGCTCGGTCAGCCGCAACGTCGAGCCCGACACGGTGGTCGCCGGCGCACCGGCCAAGTTCGTCTGCGCCACCGACGCCGTCAAGCTCAAGGACGGCAGCGGACAACCGGCCTATCCCTGGCGGCGCCATTTCACGCGCGGTTATCCGGCCGAACATGTGGCCGCCTGGATGGCCGAGTTCGGTGCCGGTCGGCAGGTGGCGGCGGCGCAGGCGATCGCATGACACCCTTCCTCGACCTGAAGGCGATCAACGCCGCGCACCGCGGCCAGTTGCTCGCGGCCTTCGAGCGCGTGCTCGATTCCGGCTGGTACGTCATGGGCCAGGAACTGCAGACCTTCGAGGCCGAGTACGCAGCCTGGTGCGGCGCCACGCACTGCGTGGGCGTGGGCAACGGCCTGGAGGCGCTGACGCTGGTGCTGCGCGCCTGGGGCATCGGCCCGGGCGACGAGGTCATCGTGCCGGCCAATACCTACATCGCGACCTGGCTGGCCGTGACGCATGTCGGCGCCACGCCGGTGCCGGTGGAACCCGACGAACGCAGCTTCAACATCGACCCGGCGCTGATCGAGGCTGCCATCACGCCGCGCACGCGGGCGCTGCTGCCGGTGCATCTGTACGGGCGGCCGGCCGAGATGGCGCCGATGCTGGACAGCGCGCGCCGCCACGGCCTGCGCGTGCTGGAGGACGGCGCGCAGGCGCATGGCGCGCGCTACCGCGGCCAGCGCCTGGGCGCGCACGGCGACGCCGTGGCCTGGAGCTTCTATCCCGGCAAGAATCTGGGCGCACTGGGCGACGGCGGCGCCGTCACCACAAACGACGCCGCGCTGGCCGCGTGCCTGCGCGTGCTGCGCAACTACGGCAGCCGCGTCAAGTACCAGAACGAGGCGATCGGCTGGAACTCGCGCCTGGACGAGTTGCAGGCGGCGCTGCTGCGCTGCAAGCTGCCTGCACTCGAAGACGAGAACCGGCGCCGAGCCGCCGTTGCGGAGCACTACCTGCGGGGGCTGCAGGGCCTGCAGCACTGCGGCCTCGTGCTGCCGCAACCGCCGGCAGATGCAACGAGCAGCAGTGCATGGCACTTGTTCGTGGTGCGCCACCCCGAGCGCGACCGACTTGCCGCTGCGCTGGCCGCCGCCGGCGTCGGCACCGTCATCCACTATCCGCAGCCGCCGCACCTGCAGCCGGCCTACGCCGGCCTGGGCCTGGCAGCGGGCACGTTGCCGATCAGCGAGCGCCTGCACGCGCAGGTGCTGAGCCTGCCGATCGGCCCGACGCAGAGCACGGCGCAGACCGAGGCCGTGATCACCGCGCTGCGCGCGGCCCTGGGCGCGCCGGCCAAGCCCCGCCAGGACGCAGTGACCGCCTGAAGGCTCGATCCCATGGACATCGTCACCCTGGTGCCGGCCTTCAAGCCGCAGTACCTGCCCGATCTGCTGAACAGCTTTCGCAACCAGACGCGGCCGCCTCGGCAGATCATCTTCAGCGACGACAGTCCGGACGGCGCTTACGGCGCCACGCTGATGTCCGAGGCGCTCGAGCCGCTGCGCCGCGGCCTGGCCATCGAATGCCACACCGGGCCGCGGCGCGGCGGCTATCCCAACGTGCTGTCCCTGCTCGAGCACTGGGCCGGGCGTTCGGAGCTGGTGCACGTGATGCTCGACGACGACGTGCTCTACCCCGAATTCTACGAACGCCACCTGGTCGCCCATCATTCGGCCAGATTGAGCTGCAGCATCAGCCGGCGCTGGTCGGGCAACGATGCAGGCTTGCCCATCGCCGGCCAGCCGGTGCCGCCGGCGCTGACCAACACGCCGCACCGCATCGTCAGCCTGGATGCCGACGTCGTCTTCATGAGCACGGCGGTCGAGTGCAAGAACTGGTTCGGCGAGTTCAGCAACGCAGTCTTCCACGCCGACGCGGTGCCGGTGCTGCGCAAACCGATGTTCGAGGGCGTGAGCTACGCCGGCCTATGGGACCTGGGCGCCTTCATGGCCGCCAGCCTGGTGGCGCCCGTCGCGCACATCCAGGACCACCTGGGCTTCTTCCGCACCGGCGGCGCCGGCAACTCGGCCCAGTTCAACGGGCCGTACATGAAGGCGGCGCACCTGGGCTACGTGGCGCTCAACATGGGCGGGCGGCGGCTGGGCCGCTACACCGAGGCGCAGGTGCGCCACGCCTACGCCTTGATGGCGCAGGCGATGGTGCAGCGCTACGGCAGCCAGGACGACATGCAGCCCTTCATTGCCTTGCTGGTGCGCCTGGCGGCGGGCGAGGCACAGGCTGAAGCCGACTTCATCGCGCGCTGGCACGCCTACCTGCAGCGCCACGACTTCTTCTGATCGCACCTGTGAAGCTGCGCCTTGCCCGCTACGCCAGCCTGCTGCAGCGCACGCCGCCGCTGGAGGTCGAGGTACTGGTGCGCGGCCTGCTGGTGCAGTACTTCTTCCACGTATTCAACCGGGCGATGATCGAGATCAGCGGCCTGCAGCCCGGTGAAGTGCCACGCTTGAGCCTGCTCACGCCCACCGTCTTCAAGGGCCGCGGCCGTGTGCGCGTGGCGGCTACGGCACTTTTCGGCTGGGTCAACTCGCCCTTCAGCTATCGCTGCAGCTACGTGGAGGCACGCAATCCGGAGGCAATGATCGAAATCGGCGACAAGACGACGATCAACAATGCCGCGGTGCTCATCGCCGAGGGCGCTGGCATCTCCATCGGCGCGCGCTGCCTGATCGGCACCGAACTGCAGGTGATGGACACCAACGCGCACGAGCTGGAACCGGGCCGTCGCCACCTGGCCGACACGCGCACCTTGCGGGTGGTGGTGGCTGACGACGTCTTCATCGGTTCGCGCGTGACCCTGCTCAAGGGCTGCCGCATCGGACGGGGCAGCGTGGTGGCAGCGGGCGCCGTGGTTGCGCCGGGCTTCGTCGCGCCGCCGATGAGCATCGTCGCGGGCAACCCGGCTCGCGTTGTCGGGCAGGTCGGCGTGCCCGAACCGGTTGCCGCGGTCGGATGACGCGGGTCGCGCGGCCGCCGGCCCGCGAGCGCAGTTTCAGGACTCGTCACCCAGCTGCAGCAGATAGGTGTCGCGCGCGTCCTGAGCGCGCACGACGCGGCGGCCGGATTCGTTGACCGCCAGGTAGATGTCGATTGAGTCGCGGTTGGTCGGCGATTCGGCCAGCGCTGCCGGCGCCTCGTAGGTCGTCGTGGAAACCGGCTCGGCATTGCCTTGGCGTTGCTTGGACTGCGATAGGTATTCCCACGAGCCCATCATCGAGCGGCGCGCCCATTCGTCGTCGGCGGGCAGTGCGGCGGCGGGTTCGACCGCGCGGCAGATAACCGAGAGGTTGCCGCATTCCATGCCCGGCACGTACAGCATGCTGTTGGAAGGGTGGCGGCTGAACAGGCAGTCCAACGGGGCCAGGTTGAAGTAGCACAAAAGGTACTCGAGCAGCGTGATCGAGGGGTACCAGAAGGTGTTGGCCTCCTTCTGCAGACGCCCCGCTGTGTTGAAGTGCATGCGGTGCGACTGTTCGTTGACGACGTTGGTCGACACCAGCAACAGCCCGTTCTTCTTGAGCAGCGGTCGCGTGCTGGCCAGCGTGTGCAGCGGCGAGTACACGTGGTTCAGCACGCCCGAGAGGTTGACGAAATCGAACAGGCCGTCGGCGACCAACTTCTCCGACAGGTTGTACATGAGCCCGGTTTCGCGGAACTCCCACTGCGCGCGGTAGACCTCCTGCAGCAGGGCCATCTTGTCGACGCAATGGGGCAGTGCATCGGTAGCGACGATGCGCCGCGCGCCCTTGCGGTGCATCAGCACCGCCAGCGCGCCTTCCATCGTACCCAGGTCCAGGCAATCGGCGCCACGCAGGTCTGCCCGGCGCATGAGCATGCGCGGCAGGTAGGGAAAGTCCGGCGGGTAGGTGCCCTGGGCGACCACGCCCGGTGCCAGTTCGACCGTGTAGTACCACCAGTTCCGGGCGGCTTGATCCAAGGCTTCGCGGGTCATCATCTGAAGGCTCCTGACAGGACGGCGTCGACTGCGACAGCGAACGACGCGTGGTTGGCGACAATTACCTTGGCCGGTCGACGACAACTATCCTGGCCGGTTGAAGGCCGACGCCGGGCAGGTCCTGGAGGCGGGTTTAGCGTG